>Ga0209536_100000727_pt1 | contig 54204 bp, 52 predicted proteins | sample DeeMarSeWOR28_12_FD_187461 | JGI IMG/M metagenome (GOLD analysis project Ga0209536, IMG submission 187461) | Marine sediment microbial communities from White Oak River estuary, North Carolina - WOR-2-8_12 (SPAdes) (version 2) | ecosystem: Environmental > Aquatic > Marine > Intertidal zone >... | reverse complement strand
CGTAAGGCAAATCAAACAATAGCCCAGTCTTTTCGTTGCATGGCTTGTCGTGGTGTCTATGTCGATCCACCCTTGGATGAGGCTACCGCGGCGCGGGACCTTGGCGATGTGGGATGAGTAGCTGGTACGTTTACATCGTGCGCTGCGCGGACCAAAGCCTTTACACCGGCATAGCGAAGAGCGTCGACTCGCGCGTTGCGCAGCACAACGACGGTGGTCGTACTGCTGCGCGTTACACGCGCTCGCGCCGTCCGGTAAGCCTCGTGTACCAAGAGCGATTCGATTCGCGTTCCGCAGCGGCGCGACGCGAAGCGTCGATAAAACGGCTGAATAAAGTAAGCAAAGAGCGTTTGGTGATGGGTGCAGGCGCTGGCGGGTGTCGGGACTGAGAACCAGCCGCTGAGCCGGGCGTGGTCGCGGCAGCGTCGTTCAAGCGGCTTTCTGGCAGTAGATGTCCTGCATCATCATTATCAATGCCAAGAGTTTCGGATCGCCGATACGATAGTAGATGCGGCTCGCGTCCCGGCGGGTGCTCACGATTCCCTTGTGACGAAGTAGCGCAAGATGCTGGGAGACGTTGCTTTGCGATGCTCCCGATTGGGACACCAATTCCTGGACGGTAAGTTCCTGGTCCCGGAGCCGGCAAAGGAGTTTTAGTCGCAGCGGATGCGCGATCGCCTTCAATACTTTGGCCGTGCAGTTGACGTCACATTGCATCGTGTCTTTGTCGCTCGCGTGGTGCTGGTGGTGCCACAGGTTGCGCTGAAAACACGAAAGGCCTGGGCTATGCCCAGGCCTTTCCGAGCATCACAGTAGCGTGACTACTTGGCAGGGGCCTGGGGCGCAGCGGGAGCCGCCGGAGCCTGAGGCGCATAGCCGTAGGGGGCACCATAAGGGGCGCCGTAGGGAGCGCCGTAGGGAGCACCGTACCCGTAGGGACCGTAGCCGGGTGCGCCGTAGCCATATGGGCCATAACCGTAACCCGGGTAGCCGTAGTAGGGGGCGCCATAACCGTAGCCACTGCCGCGACCACTCATGTTGAAGGACATGTTGCCGTCACCCCAGCCACTGCCGTCCATCGGACCACCACCCCAGGGACCACCCCACCAAGCTTGGGCGGAAGACAGAGGAAGCGCGGCGGCGGCAAACAGCGCGGTGGCGCCAATCAATGATTTCACTTTGTTCATAGCATTTTCTCCGTAAAGAGTGAGTCGCAGAAAAGTCCGTTGACGTTCGTTCAAGACAGCACGCTCAAAACGGGGACCAGGATATTAGGGTTTTGGAATATAAGCAAGAACTAATTGACTATCCCCAAAGAGATAGAAACGGGGTGCTGGAAGATCGGCGTTTCTCAAGGACCGAGTGTGGTGTGGCGCCGCGGCGCAAAGGCAAACGTGATCGCAGCGGCGCGGTGAGTGCCATCGGGCGCCACACGGTGGCTTGGTGCCAATTCAAACATTGTAGGCCGCCCGGCGGGGGACCGAGGGGCGGCTGTTTGGAAGGGGCCCCAGTTGCAGCAGGTGCCCAAAGCAAAGGGGTCGCTTGCCTAGATGGCGCCGCTGCGATGAATTTCCAGGACGACGACTAAGGCCAGCGTCGCCAGCATGGTTGCCAACGACAAGCTCCACTTTGCGGTACGGTGTGCAGTCTCGGACATGTTCACAGGCCTCCATTTCAACGAAGAATCGATCCCCGAAGGAATTATTCGCCACCAAGCGGCAGCGCGCGGCGATCTTTACCTATTCCGACGGAGACGGTCAACAATGGAGATTGTGTGTGAATCGCTCGTTGAGGGGGCGGGACGCGAAGGCCACCGCGGCCTACCTTGAGGCAGTTGGGCTCAGTCGTCGGTTCGCTATAGACGCGGGGTGACACTGCTTCTCGCACCGGTGCCCCGCATGGCGAAGCGGACGCGGGGACCGTGGCAAGCTGAGTGCAATGTCCTCGCACAAATGGTGCGCCACCTACTATGTAGTTGATTTGTATTGGAAACATTTTCCCCGTAAATTAGGGGGTTGTAATATTAGAAAATTCTCATACACTAACGTCCAGCCTGCACATGCGGGGCGACTGAGAGAAGGCCGGGTTCTAAGCGTGGGCTTGGCGTTCTGGGTGAGGACTTAATCAACACGAACTTTTCGACTTGGGAGATTTGCACATGAAGATTGTTAGCACTTTGACTGCAGTTGCCCTGCTGGGCGCTTCCGCGGCCGCCAACGCATGGTGGGGTGGTCCTTTCGATGGTTTCGGTAACGGCACCGGCAACTTCTCGTTCAACATGAACACGTCTGCCCGCGGCTACGGCTACGGCGCCCCTTACGCCTACGGCCCCTACGGCTACGCTCCTTACGGCTATGCTCCGTCCTATGGTGCTCCTTACGGTTATGCTCCGCAGGCCGCACCGGCTCAGGATCAGCAGCCCCAGGCTGCCAAGTAAGTCACGGACGAACGCTTACCGACTCTACAAGGAGACTATTCGATGAACATGATCAAGACGCTTACCGCCGCCGCGCTGCTGGGTAGCTCGGCTGTTGCCAACGCCTGGTGGGGCGGTCCTTTCGACGGCATCGGCAACGGTGACGGCAACTTCTCGTTCAACATGAACACCTCGGCTCGTGGCTATGGCTACGGCGCGCCCTACTATGGGCCTTATGGTTATGCCCCTGCCTACGGTTATGCGCCGTACAGTGGTTATGCCCCGGCCGCCCCGCTGACCGAAGAGCAGATTCAGGCCCAGCAGAAAGCTGCCGCCGAAGCTCAGCAGCAGTGGGAAGCTCAGCGCCAGGCTGCTATCGAGGCGCAGAAGAAGTTCCAGGAAGAGCGCCGCGCGGCAGCAGAAAGCCGGATGCAGTGGCACCGCGACCGCGTGGAGCAAATGCAGAAGCGCCACGAAGATCGTCTCGCTATGTATGGCGCGCCGGTGGAAAGCAAGTAACGAACCGGAGTTTGCTACGCAAAAGGCCTGTGTGGTGCTGCCACACAGGCCTTTTTCTTTGTCACTGCGTCTCGTGTTAGTTGCGTCGGCGGCGCGTTTCCGTATTGTCGCAGGCTACCACATTGCGCGCGCTGCGCTGGCCGCTCGCGCGGACAGTGGTGGGCCGTCTTAGCGCCGGCGACCCCCACCACGCTTGAAGCGGGGCTTTTCCTCGTTTACGCGCAAACCCTTGCCTTTGAATAATGTTCCATTGAGGCTGGCCATCGCGGCGCGTGCCTCATGACCTTCCATGTCCACCAGGCCAAAGCCACGGCACTTGCCGGTGAAGATGTCGGTGGACAGTTTTATGTTACGCACGGTGCCGTATTGCGAGAACAGCGCGCGAACATCTTCTTCTGTAGTATCCGGCGCTAGATTGCCGACGTACATGGTTTTCATAGCTTCTCCTCCCCGTGTTCACCACACGCTTGACCCAAATTCCTGGTCGCGATGCGGACGGGCCACGGCGCATGCGATGCGAAACCCCGCTGCATCGCGCCGGGCCGATGAACTAAAAATGCGTCAGTACTGCTGAGGGCAGGTAAGACCCCGCCGAATAGTGGGGTCCGAATTCGAGCACGTTATGACACGGTCCGCCTAGGCGGGTTGCACGTTACATGCGGCCAGCCCCTTGGGTGTTTGCTGCACCTCATAGCTGACCTGTTGCCCCTCTGACAATGACTTGAAACCACCGCCAAGGATGGCGCTGTGATGGACAAATACGTCCTTGCTGCCGTCCTGAGGGGTGATAAAGCCAAAGCCCTTGGCGTCATCAAACCACTTAACTGTTCCTGTACTCACGGTAATACCTCTAGATCAAAATAGACTTCTTGTGACTTGCAGTCGGCTCCAGCAGAAGCGTTGCGGGAGTAACTGCAGAAGGACTGGAGGGACTACCGAACAGACTACGAGAAGCGTGCTGCAATCAGCCAACTATACAGGAGCTAAGCGCAGCAGGCTACAGCTATTTCTACTCTCGAGGACCCGTCTGCAGCGGCGCCCGATGCGAGCCAGTCGCCAAGGTTGGCGGCCGGTCCAGCGTCCGCTATGGCTTGACCCGTCGCGGCGTCACTTCTACCCTTGACTATCTCCACCGGGGCGCAACGACAACCGAGCGTGCCGCTTCGCCACTATGACTATCATTTGGAGCAAAACCTGATGCCTAGGCTCGTCTTTCTGCCCATTACCGTCGCTGCGCTACTGTGTTGGGGCGCGTTTGTCAGTGCGGGCGGGCTGCTCAGCGGGACGGTCAAGGAGGTTCATCCTGCCGATCCTTACGTGTATCTGCAGGTGGAGCAACAGGGCAAAGATCTTTGGCTGGCCGTGAGAGCCTTGCCCGTCGAAAAAGGCGATCGGGTTGAGTACGCTCCGGGGCAGGTGATGCAGAACTTTCCCAGCAAGGCGCTTGGGCGGACCTTCGACGAAATCTACTTTGTTTCCGCGCTTCGTGTTGTCGGCAAGCCCGGTGCCGTCACCAACGCGGGTGCGCCCGACGACGCAACACACCGTCAGGCTTTGGGCATACAGGGCGCCGCGCCGACTGGTGGTGCGCCCGATGACGCAACTCACCGGCAGGCACTCGGAGCACAAGCCACGGCTGGATTGCCCAAACCGGGTGCGATCACCAAGCTAGAGGACGGCAAGACGATCGGTGAAGTGTTTGCTTCGGTTGAGCAGGTCGACGGTCAGGTTGTCCGCCTGCGTGCGCAGGTCACCAAGGTCAATCGACAGATCCTGGGCAAGAACTGGGTAACGTTGGCCGACGGGACCGGCGTCGCCCCGAATGAGGTGTTGGTGGCCACCACGCAGCAGGATGTGGAACCGGGCGTCGTCGTGGTCGTGGAAGGTACGGCACGCGCCAATGTCGACCTGGGGGCCGGCTACTCCTACCGAGTATTGTTGGAACAGGCCAAGTTTCAGTAATCGAGGCCGTTGCCCGAATCAGTTCCCCGGCGTGCGTTTGGTGACACCGCCTTGTTGCCCTACCTTGCGGCCGGGCGCTGCGTCAACAGGCCCACGTGGTTCTGCCGCGAGTGTCCGCGATGTATGGACGTGCCTTGTTCGCGCAGCGTCCACATCATACTTGTTATTGTCTCGACGCTAGGCGGATGACCAGGGCGCCTTTGACCACGGCACAGACAATGCGGCTGACATCGGCTGGCCGGCTCTTGCGCAGGAGTTGCCAAGGGCTGGGCCTCAGTTTGTTCTGGCTCGCGGGTTTGGTGCAGGCCTGCCCCCTATCGCTGCCCACGCAGATCATCCACGTCAGCGGCAAGCCTCTTCGGGTGGAAATGGCGACGACGCCGGAGGCCCGCGCGTGCGGACTTTCTCACCGCAGCGAGCTGGATCCAGGCAGCGGAATGTTGTTCGTCTATCCGTCAGCGCGAGCGCTGGAGTTCTGGATGAAGGACACGCATGTGGCGTTGTCCATCGCATTTCTCGACGAACGTGGCACGGTATTGAGCATCCAGAACATGGAGCCCGAGCAGACTCAGGAGCGATATCGCTCGCCCCAGCCGGCGATGTATGCATTGGAAACGGTGCGCGGCTGGTTTTCGGCGCACGGCATCAAGCGCGGCGACAAGGTCGAGCTTCCGCCTTGAGCACACTGCTCGGCGCTGCGCGCCCATCAGCTCAACCAGTATCGCCCGCAACAGTGGTGCCTGGTGGGTTAGCGAACCACTAGTACCGGGAGCTCGCTGGTATTGGCGACCTCGCGGCTGACGCTGCCCAGCAGCAGGCTGTGCAGCCGTTTGCCCCGAGAGCCGACGACGATGAGGTCGACCTCTTCCTCCTGCGCCGTGGCAAGGATTTGTTCTGCAGGATGTCCTTGTTTGACCAGCGGCCGGACGCCACTGTAGCCAGCATCCTCCAGCATTTTGCTGAAGTAGCTCAGCACCTTGCGGCTGCGATTGTCGAGTTTTTCCTGGTATTCGCTGCCCTCGAGTGCAGTCGCGATCTCTTCGATATCCATATCGCTTTCCAGGGCCTCTCCTACCAGAGAACGCCCAAACATCCTCTGCACGTGCATCACCAGAACCTCCTCCGGCTTCAGCGTAGTGGCCCAGCCTGCGAGCAGCTCTGCGGCCTTCACTGAGCCCTTGGTGTCATCGACGGCGAGTAGAATTCTTCTCATTGGAGTCTCTCTCCTGGGTAAAGAGGTCTGTTGACCGTGGTTCGAATTGGGCGCCACCGCCCGCCCTTCGATTGCCAGCGAAGGACTGGTGCTCTTGTCAGAAGCGTAGCGCACGTGGCGCCAGGCGTAAGTGATGCATTTGCATCAGGCTTCGGCCCGGCAGCCAGGTTGATGCGCAAGCGGCCGCCCAACCGTAACGCTGCGCTGGACGCAGGTAACCCATTGCGGCATCGTGTGGTGCCAATGACGTTGGGGCAACATTCGCTCGCAGCCCGGGGAAGCGGTAGATGAGAGGGCGCCACCCACGGGAGTCTGCCGTCCCGGCGCCGCCAATTAGGGAGCAACCCACATGTACCTGGTAACGTTTTCCCATCGCGGGCAAAGCCGTGTTGGTGTTCTCGACCGCGATCGGCGAGAGGTGGTCGATCTGTCGCAGTTCGATGTGCCCTGTACCGATGATATGCAGGCGCTGGTCGCCGCCAGCGCGCACGCCCTGGAGCAGGCGCGCGCGGCGCTGGACAGCGGCAGTGCCCGTCTGCCTCTTGCGCAGGTACGGCTGCTGGCACCAATCGAACGACCAGTGCGCAACATTATCTGTATCGGCAAGAACTACCGGGAGCATGCTCGCGAATGCGACACTGCGGGCAATACCGCCGCAGGTGGCGTGCCGAGTGAGCCAATCTTCTTCACCAAGGCGACGTCGTCGGTGACCGGGCCGGATACCCCGATCCCGGCGTGGCTCGACCCTACCGCTTCGGTTGACTACGAAGGTGAGCTGGCAGTAATCATTGGGCCGGGCGGACGGGGAATATCTCAGGCCGATGCCATGAGTCACGTCTATGGGTACACCATCGTCAACGACGTTACCTCGCGTCGATTGCAGCGTTCGCACCAACAGTGGTTTCTGGGCAAGAGCATCGACGGTTTCTGTCCCATGGGGCCCGGGATCGTCACCGCCGACGAAGTTGACGACGTCCGCGCGCTTGCGGTCAGGACCTACGTCAATGGTGAGCTGCGCCAGGATGGTGTTGTCGCTGATTTGATTTTTGACATCCCCACGCTCATCGAGACGCTGTCGCGAACCATGACCCTCCAAGCCGGAGACGTCATTGCCACCGGCACGCCGGCGGGTGTGGGCATGGGCTTCGATCCGCCCCGGTTCCTGCAGCGCGGCGACACCGTGGCCGTCACGATCGAGCCCATCGGAACGCTGTCCAATCCGGTCGAGTGAGGCGGCTGCTCCCGGGTTCGTGGCCCGGCGGCCAGTGCGTTGGGCTGAACCGGGACGGCTCAGAATCCGTATAGCTGCGCCGGATTGTCGACCAGAATTCGTTCACGCACGCAGTCGTTGTCGACCCAGCTATACAACAGTTCCAGTAGCTCCCCTAAAGCGGGCGGACTGGTTTGGCCCGGGTGCGGCCAATTGCTGGCCCAGAGCATACGTTCTGGCGCATGCGCGACCAATGCCCGCGCCAGGACCCCCACATCCTCAAAGCTCGGTGGCCCCTGGCCTGAGGACTCATACGGTGCTGACAGTTTCACCCAGCAGCGTCCCGTGTCGAGCAGCGTCAACAGTGCAGCAAACGGCTCGTCATCGGGCTGCACCGGCGGCATGAACCGTCCGACGTGATCCACGACCAGCGGCACCGGCAGCCGTTGCAGCCGCGCCAGGCGCGCGTTCAGCTCACGTCCATTCAATTGCAGTTGAATGTGCCAGTCAAAATCGCTTACGCGCCGCGCCAGCGGTTCCAGCTTTTCCCAGCCCAACGCGCCACCGGGCAGCATGTGAAAGCGGATCCCGCGCACGCCAAGCCCATGCAAGCGGGCCAGCTGCTGCTCTGACACGTTTGAATCCACAACCATTACGCCGCGAGCACGGGGTCCCAGTTGCGCCATCGCCTGTAGCTGGCAGCTATTGTCGAAGCCATATGTCGTAGGCTGCACCACGACCACGCGTTCCAGCCCGACCCGTTCCTGAAGCAGACGATAGTCGGCGACCGTCGCGTCATCCGGAGTGAGCACGGCACTCGGTGCAATCGGGAAGCCCGAATGGTAAAAATGTACGTGGGTATCGCAGCTACCCGGCGGCAACATGGTCCGTGAAGGGTGGCTTGTCGAATCGGGTCCGAACATCGGGCGGATCACTTGCCATGGTGACTACTTGGTCGAGAGCATAGCGAAGATTCCCCGGCGCACAAATACGCTCGCTGAGACAATCCGGCCGATGGCCCCTTCCGCCCGTGCCGAGGACTCCGCAAGAGTCCGGCCAGTTCGTTATCTAGTATTACTTAAGGACGCTACTCCGAGGAATTCACATCTTAATCGGCGCTGGAGAAGCCTATGACCGAAGTCAAACGCCTGGTTCTCGATGTGCTCAAGCCCCATCAGCCCGACACATTGGAGTTGGCGCGCGCCATCGCGGCCTGCGGGACCGGATTGCGCGTCAACATCGGCGTGGAGGAAATGGATGAGCAGACCGAGTCAGTTCTGGTCACGATAGAGGGCGATGACATTGATCTGCAGCGGGTTCGTGCTGCAATCGAGGAACTGGGAGGATCGCTGCACAGCATCGATGAAGTTGAGGTGCTCGGGCCCGTGGGTTCGGATTGAACATGCGCTGGCTGGGGCGACTTGAGTTCCTCCTTCACATCACCCGCACGCGCGGTATTGCGCGACGCTATTTCGTGGTCAACGGTTTTGACGGCGCGTTGACCATGCTGGGCATTCTCACGGGCTTTTATATCAGCGAGGCGGCTGATTTGCGGCTGATCATTGGCGCCTGTGCCGGCGCGGCCGTGGCTTTGGCGATGAGTGGGCTGACCAGCGCTTATATCAGCGAGCGTGCCGAGCGGCGCCGGGAGTTGACCAAGCTGGAGGAGGCGATGGTGGCCGATCTCAGTGAGTCGGCGCACGGTCGGGCCGCGCGCTGGGTGCCGCTGCTGATCGCTGCAGTCAACGGCTTGGCCCCGCTGCTCATTTCCATCGTCATCATTTCGCCACTGATATTCGTTTGGACCGGCGGCAACCTGGCAACGCCGGCGTTGCAGACCTCGATCGGGGTGGCGCTGTTTATCATTTTCCTGCTGGGTGTATTCCTGGGTCAGATTGGGCGCACGTTCTGGTTGATCAGCGGCCTGCAGGCGCTCGTCATCGCGTTGTGTACCGTTGCCCTGATCCTGTTTCTGGGCCTATGACTGAACGCTACGAAGAAGACGCGGCGTTGCCGCCGTGGCACTGCCTGTCGGTCGAGGACGTTGTTGACCGTCTGCAGAGTGACGCTGTGCGTGGCCTTACGCGTGCTCAGGCCGTGGCACGTTTGGCGCACGTCGGCCCCAACGTTATTGCCGAGAGGCGGCGTCGTTCCGGCCTCTCGATGTTCGCGGCGCAGTTTCGAGACTTCATGATTCTCGTTCTGCTCGCTGCGGCACTCGTATCGGGGTTCATCGGCGACCCGCAGGACACGATTGCGATCCTGGTCATTGTGCTGCTCAATGCCGTAATCGGCGCCGTGCAGGAGTATCGCGCTGAGCGCGCTGTGGAGGCCCTGCGCCAGCTGGCCGCGCCGGCGGCGGACGTCGTCCGTGATGGTAGCCGGCAGAGCATTGCCAGTGCTGAACTGGTGCCCGGGGACCTGGTCATAGTCGAGGCGGGCAATGTGGTGCCGGCTGACCTGCGTTTGCTCGAAGTCAACGACCTACAGATCGACGAATCCGCGTTGACCGGCGAGGCTCACGGGGCGCGCAAGGATGCGGCAACTCTCGCGGAGCCCGACGCACCGACAGGCGATCGCTTCAATCTCGCCTACAAGGGCAGCCTGGTGAATGCGGGGAGGGGGCGTGGCGTGGTCGTGGCCACCGCCATGGCCACTGAGATTGGTCAGATCGCCGAGTTGTTGCGCAGCGAGGTGAGTGTCAAGACGCCGCTGCAGGAACGGTTGACTCGATTTGGTCGCTATCTGGCTCTCGCCGTGCTGGCGATCTGCGCCGTTGTATTCGCAACGGGCCTGCTGCAGGGGCAGCCAACGCTGCTGATGTTTCTCACTGCGGTCAGTCTCGCGGTTGCGGCGATTCCCGAAGCCCTACCTGCCGTGGTGACGGTGTCGCTCGCCTTCGGGGCACGGACTCTGAGTCACAGCAATGCCTTGGTGAGACGTTTGCCCGCGGTCGAGACCTTGGGCTCCGTTACGTACATTTGCGCCGACAAGACTGGCACCTTGACCGAGAATCGCATGCGCGCCGAAGTAATCCTGGTGGGGCAGGAGCGCTGCGCTGCGCTGCCGCGCCTGACTGAGGCGTCCTCGCCGTGGCGCGAGCTCGGTATGACCTTGGCACTGAACAATGATGTCGAGGCGCGCGAGGACACGCTCGGCGGCGATCCGACCGAAGTGGCGCTCTATGAGGCAGCGCGCGAGGCCGGATACCTCAAAGACGATCTGGAGAGTATCCATCCACGCCTGGCGGAGCTGGCCTTTGACTCAGAGCGCAAGCTCATGACGACCTTGCACAGGGACAACGGCAGCGTACGAGTGCTGGTCAAGGGAGCGCCCGAGGCGGTCGTGGCTCGCTGCCGGGATGTGCTGCGCGCAGCAGATGTCGCCCCGCTTGAGGCGGCGCAGATTCTCCAACAGGCGGACGCCTTGGCCGCAGAGGGGTATCGCGTCTTGGCCTTCGCTACGCGCATCTTGGATGTGTTGCCTGCGCAGATTGGCCCCGATGCCATTGAACGCGACCTGACCTTGCTTGGCCTGGTGGCGCTGATCGATCCGCCACGCGCCGAGGTTGCCCAAGCGGTAGAAGAATGTCGAACTGCAGGCATTACGCCGGTCATGATCACCGGTGATCATCCGGGCACGGCACAAGCCATCGCCAGGCGTCTTGGTATTGTCGATAGCAACGGCAGCGTTTTGACCGGGCAAGTGCTGTCGCGCATGCCGGATGCCGAACTGACACGTGCTGTAAACACGGTGCGCGTCTATGCCAGAGTCAGCCCCGTGCAGAAGACGCGTATTGTCAAAGCGCTACAGGCCAACGGCGAGTTCGTGGCGATGACCGGCGACGGTGTCAACGATGCTCCGGCGCTCAAGCGGGCGGGGATCGGTGTGGCAATGGGACTGCGCGGCACGGAAGTTGCCCGTGAAGCGGCGGACATGGTGCTGCTCGACGACAATTTCGCCACGATCGTCGGCGCGGTACGCGCCGGGCGGCGCATCTTCGACAACATTCGCAAGTTCATCAAAGACACCATGAGCTCGAACTCGGGTGAGATCTGGACCCTGTTTCTAGCGCCCTTTCTCGGTTTGCCGGTACCGTTGTTGCCTATACATATCTTGTGGATCAATCTGGTCACCGATGGTCTGCCTGGACTGGCATTTACCGCCGAGCCCGCCGAGCCTGGCATCATGAATCGTCCGCCCCGTCCGCCACGAGAGAATATCTTCGCCCACGGTATGTGGCAGCACATCATCTGGGTGGGGTTGTTGGTGGGCGGGTTGTCCATCGCCGCCCAAGCCTGGTCGCATGGACGCGGTGATGCCTACTGGCAGACGGTGGTTTTCACCGTGCTGACCATTTCGCAACTATTTCACTCTCTTGCAGTACGCAGTGACCGTGCCTCACTGTGGACGATCGGTCTCATGAGCAACCTGCCCATGCTCGGCGCGGTGTTGTTGACCGTTGGCTTACAACTTGCCGTTATTTACGTGCCAATGCTCAATGGGGTCTTTCACACGCAGCCATTGCCGCTGGTCGACCTGCTGATTTGTTTTGCACTGTCATCAGTGGTTCTGTTCGCGGTCGAACTGGAAAAATTGCTCGTACGCAGAGGGTTGATCTATCAGGCTGCCTGAATTCGCTCGATTAAGGTGCGGTGCCAAAGAAAACGCGCCGGACAGCGTTGCACTGTCCGGCGCTCTTTATCACAGGCAGCTTGCGTGCCTGTTCCGGGACTACTTCGCAGCCGTCTTGGTCTGCTTGCTCTCCAATTCGCTGATTTTCTTCTCCAGCGACTTGATCTTCTTGTTCAGACTCGCAAAGTTGTACCACTGCTCGTCCTCAACCGGCATTGCGACTTGTGAGCCGTAGACGCGCCACGACTCGTCCCAATTGGCGACGTTGTCGAAGCCGAGCAAGCGCATTTGCAGGTAGGTCAGCGTAGAGCGCGTTCCAGTCTGGCAATAGGCGAGGGTGCGCTTGGCCGGATCCAACGACGCGAAAGCCTTTGAGGCTGCTTCGGGATCCAGATAGGCGACCGCTTCCATTTTGCCGGTTTTTGGGTCCTTTTCCTGGGCCAGGGTGTCCAAGTGTGAAATGTTGGCGGTCGTGTGTGGAACGTGACCACCACGTACGGCACGAATGTCCTTGCCTTCGTGTTCCTTGCTTGTACGCGAATCTACTAACTGCGAGTTTGGTGCCTGCCCCGTGGCAATCTGCAGAATTTCGTCCGTGCTGCCGAACCGCTCGGCATTGACCTTTGCCGTGAACGTCTTCGCAGGCAGCATGACTGGCGTGTTGTCGAGGCGTTCACCCGCCTTGCGCCACGCATCGAGTCCACCGTTGAGCACATGCGCTTTGTCGTGACCCAGGTACTCCATAATCCAGAAGCCCACCGTAGCGTCGGTCAAGGTCTTCATATCGCCATAGTAGAAGACGACGTGAGTGTTGTTATCGATACCGACTTTGCCAAGCAAATTCTCGTACTTGGAAACATCACGCCAGACCCGCGAGGTTGAGTCACGCAGCGCTTTCTTGCACTGATTGCCCAGGCTGATCGCGCCCGGAATATGGCCCTTGGCGTAGTCCTCCAGGCTGCGGCAGTCGACGACCACCCAATCCGGTTTGCCGATATTGGCCTTCACCTGCTCCGCGGTGACGAGCAGGTCTGGATTTTTCCACTGTGCGGCCGCCACAGCGCTGGGCGCCGCGATGACTAGGCCGATTGCCGTGATCAGCACGCTCAGGCGCTGTACCATGTGTCCACCCATCTTCCACCTCCTCTCCGTTAGGTCTTTCTTGTTATCGCCGTGTCATCCTCGGTCCCGGATAGGTCGTTGCCCGAATCTTCCTGCTGCGGGTGGTTGACGCCCTCAGACAGGCAACTGACATGACGCTCACCGTTCTTTTATTACAGGGGGTGTTACTACGGAATGATGTCGTTGCATCATTCGCCCGCATGGTTGACTTCGAGATAGTGGCTTCAGCGCTGCGCAGTCTTTTGTGCGCCGCATCACCGGGATGCCGCCGCCGACTGAGCCTGGAGCCTGATGCATTTGGAATACCCGTCTCAACACACGGACACGCGGGCGAGACTGAGCGTGGTGGTGCCGAACTATAACGGTGCCAGCACCATCGCGGCCTGCCTCGAGTCACTCTACGCCGCCGACCCCGAGGTCGAAGTGGTGGTGGTCGATGATTGTTCAGATGATGGCTCGGTCGACATCATCCGGGAGCGCCCCTGTACGCTCGTGCAGCTGGGGCGGCGCAGCGGGGCTGCGGCGGCCCGCAACATCGGCGCTGCGCACTGTTCAGGCGCGGTGTTGTTCTTTACCGATGCCGATTGCCAGGTATTGGCCGATACCTTGGAGCGGGCGCGCACGGCCGTGCTCGCCGCCGGCGAGGATGTCCTCATCGGCGGCACTTACACCGAGGCACCGGCGGATGGCCGCTTCTTCAGTTGGTTTCAATCCGTCTTCGTCAACTATTCGGAGACCAAATCGGTGCGCGAGCCCGACTACATCGCGACTCACGCCATGGCGCTGTCCAGCGCGACCTTTCGACGCCACGGTGGTTTCCGCGACGACTTCTTGCCGATCTTGGAAGACGTTGAGTTCAGCCATCGCTTGCGCCGACGGGGTTGCCGGTTGCAGATGTCGCCAGCGCTCTACGTGCGCCACACCTTCGATTTCTCGCTGTGGCGCTCAATCCGCAATGCCTATCGCAAATCGCTGTACTGGACGGCGTATTCGCTGCGCCACAAAGACCTGCTGGCCGACTCGGGGACGGCGTCGGTCGAGCTCAAGGTCAACGCGATGGTGTGGTTGTTGCTGGTCGCGGTGGTTTGTGCGCCGCTCGGTAGCGCCGCGTCGGCGCTGGCGGGCGGTGCGCTGGTGGTGACGAACATCGTTGTCAGCCGGCGTTTGTTAGGTCGTTACTTGGCGGCGCGCGGTTGGACCTTCGGCGTGGCGGCCGCCTTGTACTACTTGTTCGTATACCCTGCGGCAGTCACCTCGGGCATCGCGGGGGGGCTGATCCTGGCCTGGCGCCTGCGTGCCCGTCTCGAGGGAGTCTGAGCATGTACTCGACGCTGCGACATCTGCCGGCACTGTTCTACAAGCACCGCCCGGTGCAACTGACGTTCTTTGTTACCCGACGCTGCAACGCCAAATGTCCGTTCTGTTTTTATCTGCAATGCGAGGGGGAACTGCCCGAACAGCAGGGTGAGCTCCAGCTTGATGAGATCGACGCGCTGGCACCCACCATCGGCCCACTGCTATGGCTGGCGTTCTCCGGTGGTGAGCCCTACCTGCGCCGCGATCTGGATCAAATCGCTCGCACGTTCTATCGTCACACCCGCCCGTCGATCATCCTGATTTCAACCAACGCACTGACACCGCGACGCATCCAAGAGCAAACCGAAGCGATCCTTCGTGATTGTCCACGCAGTGTCGTGGTGGTGAAGCTGTCGCTCGATGGCGTCGGTGATGACCACGATCAACTCCGTGCCACGCCGGGCAGCTTTGACAAGACCTTGGCGACATACCAGGCACTGGCACCGTTGCTGAATCGCTATGCGAACTTCGAATTGGGTATCAACACGGTGTTCTGCGCCGACAACCAGGACAAGATGGATCAGATTATCGACTTCGTGCAGACACTGTCCGGTATACGCACCCACACGATTTCAATGGTCCGCGGTAACCTGCAGAACAAGGGCCTGCAATGCATCGATTTGGTGAAGTATCAGCGCGCTGTCGAGCGCTTGGAAGGTGGCGCCCGATCGGGAGGCATGCCGCGTTATCAATTCCGTGGCGCGCGTTTGAAGGCCGCACAGGACATTTTGCAGCGCCGCTATATCGCCGAGACGCTGACCAGGCACCAACGCCTGATCCCCTGCTACGCTGGGCGGGCCAATCTGGTGCTCACCGAAACCGGCGAGGTCTATCCGTGTGAAATGCTCGATGAGAGCTTCGGCAATGTGCGCCGACATGACTATGATATGCGCCGGATCCTGCGCTCGGACGCAGCCCAGGCGGTGCGCCGAGACATCGATACTCAGCGCTGCTATTGCACCCACGAGTGCCACCTCATGACCAACATACTGCTCAACCCACGCCTTTATCCCGCCCTGGCGCGTGAGTACCTTGGTTTGGCAGCGTCTTAACTGGATGACACGGTCGAGCGGCTGCGACCGCGATCGAAAAGTCCTCTGGCAGCCCACAACCAGAACAGACTGCGCAGTCCCACGGCCCCGGCTTTAACGTCGTTCCAGCTGCGCATCTGGAACACCCGGCGGATGAGAAAGCGCGGGCGCGAGTAGAAACGCCGAAACGCCAACTGACGCAGTTCCAGTATTTGCTGCCGGGTCATGGTGAAAGGAACAAACGAGGCGCCCTGGTAGGTGAAGTTGCGCAGATCGCCGGATATGCTGCCGTACTTCTCCAGATTGTTGTACAGGTGCGTGCCCGGAAACGCGGTCAGCGCATGGAAATTGGCGATGTCTGGATTGAGCTCAATTGCGAACTGGATCGTCTTCAGCGCGTCGTCGTAGGTTTCGCCCGGTATCCCGAACAGGAATGGCGTACTCACCCGCAGTCCTACCGATTTGGCCGCCTTGACCGCGGCGCGAATTTGATCAAGTGTCGTTGCCTTGCGCAGCGTGTTGAGATTCTTCTGCACACCACTTTCGGCGCCGAACAAGATGGCCCAGCAACCGGCCCTCTTCATCGCCTTGAGCAGTGGTTTGTCGACTTGGTTGGCGCAAGCGGAAGCGAACCAGGTGAAGTCCAAGCTCCGTCTGCGAATCTCTTGGCACAGCAGCATCAGGCGGTCATAGTCGGCGGCCAAGGTGTCATCGATGAACTTGATTTCGCGGTAGCCGTTGTCGAGGCACCATTCAATCTCGGCGAGTACATTGTCGACGCTGCGAAATCGCACCCCGCGCTTGCCGCTCTTGCGGTCACGGTCGATCTGCGAGCAGAAAATGCAGCGCCGGTTGCAGCCACGCGAGGTAATCATGACGGCAACTGGCTTGCGCCGATAGGTGGCAGGCGGAGGTAGATAGCGTGCCGACTCACCGAGTAGATCGCGGGCCGGAAAGGCGATGCTGTCGAGATCTTCGATAAGTGGTCGCGTGCCGTTGTCGATCACGTTCTCACCGGCACGGAACAACACACCCAGTACGCCGTGCAGAGACTCATTGCGCTCCAATCGTGCCACCAGCTCGGGAACGGTAAGCTCACCTTCGCCGCTGACCACCGCATCGATACTGCTGCCCGCCTCGTGCAGACACTGGTGCTGCATGGCGATGGGGTAGGGGCCGCCAGTGCACGTAAACGCATCCGGGTGGTGTTCTTTGACTGCCTTGGCGAACGCGATAGCCTTGTTCCAGCCGAAGGTGGTCGAATAAATACCGACAAACTCGGGATCGAGATCATCCAGAGCGTGCATGATGTCGTTGTGCGCCATGAAGGCGCCGTTGAAGAAGCGCACCTCGTGGCCGGCACGCTGCAGGGCGGCCGCAACATAGAGTGTGCCCAACGGCTGCCAGTAGTTGATTTGCGACGCCGCTGTCTTCGTGGGAAACAACTCCTCCGGTTGCCAGGCGGGAATGACCAGGGCACATCTCATGATGTGCCCCCTAAAGCAGTCGCTGAAGGACCTGCGCCAGCGTCGTCCTGACGGTGATACTGCAGCGCCGTCTTTGCCGCATCCATTCCCGATGCGATGGCGGTGTCCATGTTGTAGTAGCGGAACATGCCGCCACGTCCTGCCAGGGTGAGATTATCGAATCGCTCCAGATACTGATAAATCAATTCGCAGTGCTCGTGATACCCCACCTCGAACAGCGGATAGGCATCCGGTACGCGAATGACCTTGTAGTCGGAGGCTTGAGCACCACGCATGATCCCCGTCTGCTGCAGGTGTGCCACGGTCTGATTTGCAAGATCGGCATCCGAGGCGTTCCACGTGCGGTCGCCGCGAAAGCAGAAATACTCCGCCACGACACAGGTCTGTGCGGCGGGAGCCATGTCCGCGTTCCAGTTCTTGGGCTCGTGGATACGTCCAAACGGTATGTCTTTGTCCGGAAAATAGACCCAGGTCTGATCGGTCAGTCGTTCGGCATCGGCCATCACCGCTACCAGCACGAGATCACGACTGCGCAACTGAGACGCGGCCATGAGTACGGACGCAGGGGGACGTGGGCGCAGAGCTGCTACCAGCGCCTGCAGCGGTAGGGTCGAGATATGGTGCGTAGCCTCGACAGCGCTGAGGCCGGTCGCGTCCTTAGTGAGCACCGTGGAAATCTTGTTCTGCTCGTGGTGAATCTCTGTCACCGTTGTCTGCAAGCGGAGACGCCCAGTCAGGGAGCCAGCGAGTTGCTCGGCGATACAACCAATGCCTCGACGTGGATACAGAAACTCGTCGGCCAGAGTCGCCTCGCGACGCCCGGTTGGATCCCGCAGTGCTCGCATGATCGCCTTGCCCAGTGACAGCCCCTGTATGCGTTGTTTAACCCAGCGTTTGTCGATGTGCTCACAGGACAAACCCCATACCTTTTCGCTGTAGTCACGAAAATAGAGATCGAAAAGTGTGCGCCCAAAGTTCTCGACGACCCAATCTTCCAATGAAACAATGCTGCGACGGGGCAGCACGCGGCGGCGCAGGCGTTCACCCAGGTAGTCGCGGAGAATTCGCGCCGTCTTTGTCAGGCCGAAGCCGAATACCGCATTGACGGGTTTTAACGGATAGTCGAACAGGCGGCCCTCCATGAGTATCTTGCTCGAGCGCGGTACCGCGAGGCACTCGGGGCCGAGCAGGTTCCGCACAAACGCAGTGACCTCGGCGTTGTCGGCAAGGAAGCGATGCCCACCCAAATCGAAGCGAAACTCACCATGGCTGACGGTGCGAGCCAAACCGCCCACGGCGGCGCCGCGTTCCAGCACGGTCACCGGGGCGCCAGCCCTCGCCAACTGATGGGCTGCTGTCAAGCCCGCTACCCCGGCACCGAACACGGCAACCGTTGCGGATGGGCGCTCGCTCAAACGCACCACCGCTGGGCCAAGGGCATATAGCCGTATTTGGAGGCTTGGCGCATGTTTGTGGCTCCTACCGACACTGCTATTCGCTCGTCAGGTTCTTGTAGTAGTCCTGGAACTGCTCGGTGATACCCTCGGGTGCTTTGCCCTCGGTGCCTGCCCCGTAGCCTGCTGCTTCTGGCGCTTCGAAGAAGCCAGGTTCCACACCGGTGGCCGAAGAGATGTTGTAGCCGACCAAGAACGCAATGCCTGCGCCGCTCAGTATCAAGACGGTCAAAAGAGCGTGTTTCACCTTGTCACCCCGCGTTAGTTATGCTGTGGGTAGTACGTCTGCACGCCTGCCTTTGGCGGGCTGGAGTGCAAGCTCGAGTCGCTAGCTTACGCACCGCTCACTCGGTCTCCTCGGCCAGTTTGCGGTAGTATTCCTGCATCTGTTCATCCACCTCTGTCTGAATGCCTGCCGGCTGATTCGGCTCGCCTCCGATGAGACCGACCTCTATCATTGGTGGGAGGCTGTAGCCCATCAAAAAGCCCATTACTACTGCTACCGCCAACACAACAACCCATAAACCATTCTTCATGGTTGACACCCCTTATTGTTCGCTCCGCTGAGTTGTGTCGCGACGGTGCGGGAGGCAGAGGATAAGCGAGACCGCCGCGAGAGCGGTCACGACTCTTGCCCTGATACCACCGTCGCTCCGCCATCAGGTCTTTTCGATATCCCAGACGAAGTGGCCGGCATCTTCGGTGCGCGCCACGATCTCGTCACCGGAGTTGTCACACATGGTCGCGATTGACTCGCCCGACGATGGATTGTCGAAAACAACTTCCAGGTGGTCTCCTGACTCGATCTTCGATAGTGCCTTCTTGGTGTAGATCTGTGGATGTGGGCATACGTAGCCTTTGACATCGAGGCGAAAACGACCATCGGATACTTTTTCGAATTTCATGTCCATTCCTCCTTGCGATTGATGTTCTGATTGTTCAAATCTCGACCCCGGCGAATTCCTTGGCCATGCGCCGCTCGGTCCACCAGTTGAAGAATTTGACCCCGATGTAGGCGCCGACAATCATGCCGCCGCCGAAGATCCAACCGGAGACGTCACCTTGTGACACGCGCACGAAGAATGCGCCAACATTGCAGCCGAGACCAAGACGCGAGCCGATCCCCATCAAAGCGCCGCCAATCATGGCCCAGGTGGCCAGCTCCCAGGTGGGTTTCTTGAACTTGAACTCATTGTTCAAGAGCGCCATCACAGCGGCGCCGCCAATCAAGGCCAGCGACATCCAGTCGGCCGGATTGATTGCCGGGTTGGGTATGCCGTTGACGAAGCCAAAATAGATGTTGTCCATGTTCTCGGCGCCAAGCTTGTTGAACACCCAGCCGACCCACTGCGCCTCTTGAGTCGTGACATACCAGTAGCCGGGGTCAAACACGGTGCCGTTCACCGACAACCCGAAGTCGAAACCCATGCGCTCCAGTAAGGTGCCGGCATTCTGCACGCCAAACTTGACCCGCAGGCCCTGTGTGACCAACATTTGCAGCCCGCAGAAAACACCTAGAATCAGCCCTGCAATGGCGGTACGCCTGGACGCACTGATCATTGCCCAGTAGCCAGCCAAATCATCGCGCCAGTTCGTGGTGGATTTGGTTTTAGTGAGCTTACGCATGAACGACTTGCGCGACCAAATGATGTAAACGACTACCAACAGCAGCGCCGCCGGGATGACAACTCCAACCAGGACGTTGCCAAGGAAGGCGCCTTGCACCGAATGGTCCGACATCCCCATCATGCTGGCGTAGGTCAGCACCGGTTGATCCCAAACGTAACCCGCCAGATATTGATCGACCCAGCCGTCACCGGCATTGATGGTAGGTGCGAGGCCTTTTGACACCGCTGACTCGTGCCAGGAGGCAGGCACCAGTTTGTTGGTCCAGCCAGCGACATCAGCGAACAGTGCCTGCGTGACGCTGATGGACAGAATGACGATGACTGATACGCCATTGCCTTCACCGGCCTTGTAGAGTGAACCCGATGCGCAGCCGCCCGCGAAGACCATGCCGATGCCGAAGATTAAGCCCGCTATGAATGCATGTGGGCTCGTGGGTGCCGCATGGAAGGTGCTAAGTCCGGTTGCGGTAACGAATGCACTCACCAGGGCGAACAACACCGTTGCCACCATTACACCGACGACCATGCGCGGAACCCCGACGGCGAACAGGTCGCGGAACGCGGACGAGAAGCAGAACCGGCCGTATTGCAGACACATGCCGTAGATAAAGCCGAACCAAAGATATACCGAAAGGTAGATGTAATATTCGTTATAGGCATATGTGGACGTGCTGATGAGCAGGAAGAATCCCACGAGCCCGTACGCCCACATGCGTCTTTTTCTTGTGCCTGCATCCATTGTGCTAACCCCTCATATTCGTTTTGAACTACATCGCTGCGAAACGTCCTCCGTCCACCATGAACACCTTAACCATGCTCTGAAACTTGAATACCTGATCGCTCTGGTCAAAGGCACGAATTTGCTGGTAACCCACGAGCCGTTCATGTAGTGCACTTGGCCACATCTGATCCGAACTGGAGAACACGACGACCACTGGCTGTCGCCCATCGCCGGAGACGGTGTCATGCGGCTTGGCCGCGCCGAAATCGAATTCCCAACTGAAGCGTACCGGTGATGTCGCGCGCGCGTGGTCTGAAACTGACTGCGTGGCGCGGGGATAAAGCACCGTGCGCATTGCTTTGTGTGTCGAAAGATCCAGCAGCGGCGCCAAAACCGCGGCGTTGGCCTGAGATACCATTTGTGGCAGGACGTGAACTTCGATCGAGCTGCTGGGCAACGTATCGATAAATGCGCCGGCCTGGATGAGGTTGACGGCGCTGGTCTGGCTAAGAAACCCGCGGTAGCCGATTCCGGCAACAATCAAGGAATACAGCACGGCACTTGCGACGACGTAGGTGCGCACGCGTTGGGCGCTGAGCAATGCCAGGGCATAGCCCGCCATTAAGGCAAGAAACGGAAATGCGACTATTGTGTAGCGTGCCCGCCGTACGTCCAACAGCAGCAATATCACTACGACGCAGCCAACCACGAGTATCCGCGCATCGCGTTTCGCGACGGCAAGGCCGGCGCCGATCAGCGCTCCGACAGTGACCAGCGGATGGATCTGGAACAGGAACGTTGAAACCAGGCTTTCCTCCCAACGCTGCAACCCCGGAACCTGGTAGCTGACTAGAAAAAGGATCTGGTCACGAAGTACTTCGAATTTGAAGATTGCCACTGGCAGCAGGAGCAGAGCAGTGGCCAAGGACAGGCGCGCCAGCTGTTTGGACCGCTGGCGCCAGGTTGAGAACGGCAAAAAGCCGGCGCTTAGCACCAGAACGGGTAGCAGTGCCCACGTGGAGTACTTGCTCAGTAGCGCCAAAGCGATACAGGCGGCCGCCAGCCACAGTCGCATGGGGCTGCCACGCTTCAGGTAGTCAATGAGAGTGGACAGCGACAATGCCAAGAAGAACATTGCTCCCACGTCGACGAGCATCAAGGGCACCTGGGTAAATAGGAACGGGAAGGCAAGCAGCAAGGCGGCCGAGGATAGCCCAACGCTCTTGTTCCACAGCTCGCGACCGGCGCGATAGGTCACAAACACGGTGCCTGCCAGCAGTGCCGTGTTCAACAATTGGCCGCCCATGCGGCTTTCCCCGGCTGCAGTGAGCACCACGCCGTATAGCAGTGGCAGCAGCGGCAGGTCGGTCCAGACGGAGAGGGTCGCGCCCCAGTCCCGCAAAAAGGCCACAAGGCCGTGGTCGTGCAGGTACTGTGCATGGACAAAGTAGCGTGCCGCGTCGATGTTGACTTCAGGTATGGCGAAACACAACGCGCTGACCAGAACTGCTGCGGTGAGCGACAGGCCGAGAACCACCCCGGACTTGAGCTGCAGCGCGCTGACGGGGACGGCGAGCAGCAGGGCCAATGCGAGGAGGACAACGATTAGGGGCAGCTGCTCGAGGCGGAAGACCCACTGCCAGCTGGTCAGGCGGTTGTCATCGAGATGGCGCAGCGTATACAGCACGAGGAACATCAGAAGCTGGACTGCGGCCAGAGTCGCGAGCAGTAAGGTGGTGTCGGCTTCTCGCCGCGCCGGGGTATGCACGCGGCTGTGTTCTGAGCGCGGTTGGGGACGAGCAACAGCAACAGCCCGGGCGAGTTGGCGCCAGAACTCCACTCGCCGCGGTTCACGCGATCTATGTCCGACGAGATGCTGCTGCATCACTCGCATTGCAGTCGCCACTCCTCCCACGGCGCTCCAGGCGCCTTATTCTTATGTGCCGCGCAGCGTCCCGGCGTCAGCCGTTGCCGCGCGTGCGGGTCACCACGAGATGACCTTGTCGCAAGCCGCTATCTTGTCAATCAATTCGTCGTAAGCGACGTTTGGCTCCGACAGGTCGACCACTTCTACTTCATGTTGCTCGGCGTGCCATTTGATGATTTCAAGTGCGTCCTCGGCGGGCCCGTCGCGGAGTATGTGCAGAATCTTTGTCATTGTTGCTACCCTCCCAAGCCCCGCAGTCAAAGGACAATCACTTTGTCCGCTTCACTGTTCATAATGGCGTTATTCAGCTGGCTGCCGGCGACAATTTCGCTTGACAGACCATCGACACTCATGCCGCGTTCTTCGGCACTATGGCGACAAAGGCTCATGTCCACGTTGTCCAGTTCGCAAAGCGCGAGGTAGTCGGGTTCGCCGAGGAATTCTGTGCCAGCGTCCATAGCAAACAAAGTGACCTCATGGCCTTTGGCGCAGGCAGCCTTGGTAATGGCAACGACGTCCTGAAGATGACGATTACTATTGACGAGGATTCCGAGTCTCACGTTGCACGACCTCCCTGCAGTGATGTTGGCCAAATCGGCTGGGAACAAGGCTTGCCGCTGAACCGATGCAGCTAAATGTTTGGTCTGTGTAACGAATACCATCGCACCGGAAGGCCCGGAATGATGAATTCACATCATATTTCCGACGGCTGCAGTAGTTTGTGGGTATACGGAATCGTGCCCCGGGATGGGGTGCGAATGGCTCAATGGAATTGGCCCTAGACTGAGCGCAGGCGAAACGTGTTTGCGCTCAATCAATACGGCAGTATGACATCGTACTCGAGCAGCTTGTTTGCCAATTCCTGCGTCGGCATCCATGCAGTCTCGGGGTCATCCTCAACGTTGGAGTACAGACCCAGTTCCAGATCCTGAATGGTCTCGATGTTCAGGGCGTTGTCATCGGTGCGCTCGAGCTTCTGGTTCAGCACGAAGACATCCACGGTGTCGTCAGCGAGCGTGAGCCCGATCGCCATACGCAAGGCCTCATTGGCACGGTCCCGCACTACCACAGCGATTTTTTTAGCCATGTTCTCTTATATCCCCTCGAGCTTGTGGTTGCAGTTGATATGAATCACGACGCCACGAGTCAAACCAGATTGTGCCGATAGGCATAGGCGACCGCTTCGCTCTGGCTGTGCACGCCCAGTTTTGCCTGCAGATGTTGAATGTGATTGCGCACTGTCGTGTGGCTGATGCCCAGGCGTTTGGAAATCGTACCGCTGGGGAGACCTTCCGCCAGCAGTTCCAGTACCTGGCGTTCTCGCGTCGTAAGGCGGCTGACTGACTCAGCGCTGTCGACAATGCCAGGAATCGCGCCCGCCGAGGTTACCGTGGGCGCGTGGCGCACCGAGTAATTCAAGGCGGTCAGTACGCCTGGCGCATTGTCCCGATGAAGCAGATGCAGAACGGTCCACCGCCGTTTGCAGTCAGAGGGGACCAATGCAATGTTGACCTGAAAATTCAGTGGATCGCTGCTAGGAGGGCTGACCTGAATCTTGTAGGGCGCGGGTGCGCGGCCGCCATCTGCCAGTTGGGCCACGGAGCAACCGGCGCAACACACTGGTGTGCCCGTTGTCGGATCTTTGCCCTTCATGACCTCGGCGCAGGAGCAGCCGAGTACCGATTGAGCCGAGCGCCCAAACAACTCTTCGCAACCCGGATCCCAGTAGATAATGCGTTGGCGAGCATCGACGGCAAATGCAGCGTCAACCGCGCGATAGAACATGTCCCCTAGCGTTGGCATCGAGGTTCCTCCCGCTGGCGATGTTATAGCCCGGGTCCTGCGTAATTCCCGGCGATTATTGTTTGCGTCAATGGTAAGACGCGATTTTTAATGAAGGTTGACAAATTCTGACGCGCACCGCATTGATGCAGATCAATCAGACCTTGCCCCACGCGGTGCGGCCAAACCCCAGCGGTACATTAGGACTGGCTGATGTAGGGCAGCAATCAGGCGTTGGCCCCGTCTGACTAGTGGCCTGTGTAGCGGGGTACGTGGTCGTGACTGGCAGCGGGGCTGCGGCGTTCGGCGCGATGCGACGTTGCCGGCTCAAGGAATGAATGCTTCGGCGCAGGCGCTGTTGCAGCAGGTTTGAGCCGTGCACAATACCGCTTGTGAAGGACACCGAGTCAGTAGCATGAGTCTGCCTGTCGAGGCGGCGCTGCCAGATCTGCGCCGCGACCTCGCCGCAACCTCCAACGTGGTACTCCAGGCACCACCCGGGGCCGGCAAGACGACGCTCGTGCCTCTGGCGCTGCTGGATGAACCATGGCTGCGTGGCAAACGCATCGTCGTGCTCGAGCCGCGCCGGTTGGCGGCGCGGGCTGCTACGGCACGCATGGCTGAGTTGCTGGGGGAGCGTGCCGGCGAGCGAGTCGGCTACCGCATTCGTTTCGACACCAAGGTCGGTCCTCAAACGCGCATCGAAGTACTGACCGAGGGCATTCTCACCCGGCGGCTGCAAAATGACCCGGAATTGGCGGACGTGGGTCTGGTGATCTTCGATGAGTTTCACGAACGGCACCTGCACGCTGATTTGGCTTTGGCGCTCACGCTCGATAGCCAGCGAGCGTTGCGCGATGACCTGCGTATCCTGGTGATGTCGGCGACCCTGGACGGCGCCGCCGTCGCCAGGTTGCTTGATGACGCGCCCATCATTACCAGCAGTGGGCGTCGCTACCCCGTCGATGTGCGCTACCTCGCGCGCGATCCGGACGGATCGCTGGCGCATGCGGTGACCCGTGCGGTCAGCGCGGCGCTCGAGCAACACGAGGGCGACGTACTGGTCTTTCTTCCTGGCGCGTTCGAAATCCGCCGCACCCAACAGCGACTCGAGGCCCGGGTTGGGAACAACGTGGATGTCTTGCCGCTCTATGGTGATCTGCCATGGGAAGCGCAGCAGCGGGCGATACGGCCGGGTCGTGCACGTCGACGCGTCGTGCTGGCGACACCCATTGCCGAGACGAGCCTCACCATAGAGGGCGTGCGCGTGGTGGTCGACGCCGGATACGTGCGCGTGCCGCAATTCGACCCCCGCAGCGGCCTGACCCGTCTGGTCACCCAGCGGATCTCGCGGGCCTCGAGCGACCAGCGCGCCGGCCGCGCCGGTCGCACCGCGCCCGGCATCTGCTATCGACTGTGGAGCGAGAATACGCAGCGGGGCCTGATCGCCCATGCCATACCGGAGATCATGGGCGCCGATCTCGCTCCCCTGGCGTTGGAGTTGGCCGCATGGGGCGTGGCCGAGCCCACTGCGCTGGCCTGGCTGGATGCGCCGCCGGCGGGTGCTCTTGCCCAGGCGCGGGCGCTGCTTACCGAGCTCGACGCGTTGGATGTCGATGGGCGCATCACGCCGCTCGGCCAAACCCTGGCCCGGCTGCCGCTGCATCCGCGTCTGGCCCACATGCTCCAACTGGCGATGGACTTGGATATCGGCCCGCTCGCCTGCGACGTGGCCGCACTGGTCTCGGAGCGCGACGTGCTCAGCGGGCCAGCACGGCGTTCGGCCAGCTTCATGGCACGCATAGAGGCTCTGCGCGCCTGTCGCCAGCGCGGCGCGCTCACCGAGTATGAGGCCGACGCCCACGCCTGCCAGCGCGTCGACCAGGCCGCCACCCAGTATCGGCGTTTGCTCGGGCTCGGACCGTCAGATCGCGACGCGCGCGGCGAAGACATTGGCCTGCTGCTGGCGTTGGCTTACCCCGACCGCATTGCACAGCGCCGTGGCGGTGACGATGCACGCTATCTGCTCGCTTCCGGCCGCGGTGCGCGGCTGCGGGACGATGAGCCCGCGTTCCAGGCGCCGCTGCTCGTGGCGGCGAGTCTGGATGCCGGCGCCAGTGAGGCGCTGATCTACTTGGCGGCGCCCGTTGCCGAGGGAGCGCTGCGTGAACACATGGCAGCACACATCGACCACGCCCAGGTCGTGCGTTGGAATGCCAGCAGTGCCGCGGTCGTGGCGCTCCACGAAGAGCGCCTCGGCGCGTTGGTGCTGACGAGCAGGCCGCTGGACAAACCTGATCCAGAGCGCGTCCGCGGGGCCATGCTCACGGGGGTGCGCGAGCTGGGACTCGATGTGCTGCCCTGGACTGAACCCGCGCGGCAGTGGCAGGCGAGGGTGTTATGCATGCGCGAGTGGTTCGGCGAAGAGACCTGGCCGGATGTCTCCGACGAGGCGTTGTTGGCCACGCTGGAGAAGTGGCTGGGACCCTATTTGAATGGCATTACGCGGCAGGCACATTTGGCGCGGCTGAACGTGCTAAATATGCTCGAAGGGCAGCTCGACTGGACGCAGCGCCAGCGCCTCGATGCCGATGCGCCCACCCATCTCGCCGTGCCCAGCGGCTCGCGCTTGCGCTTGAGTTATGAGTCCGGCGCGGCGCCGGTGCTCGCTGTGAAGTTGCAGGAAATGTTCGGCTGTGCCGAGACACCACGGGTGGCGCAGGGGCGCGTCCCAGTGACGCTGCATCTGCTGTCGCCGGCACGCCGGCCGATTCAGGTCACCCAGGATCTGCGCGGCTTCTGGGAACGCACCTATACGGAAGTGAAGAAAGAGCTCAAAGGCCGCTATCCCAAGCATCCCTGGCCGGAGGATCCCTGGCGGGCGGAACCGACCGCGCGTACGCGGCGTAAATAGGATCCGCCCCGAGGGAACATCCGCAACTGCGGGAAGATATCAATTATGTCCAAGCAGTTCGTCATTCTGGCGAAAGCCAGTCTCAAGGCTGCCGGATACGCGAATCGGCGGCGCTCGGTGGCATAGGTCTTGTTCGCGCGCCAACAAAACAGTGGATTCCGGCCTGCGCCGGCCTGACGCGATCTGCAGTACGGAACGCCGTCATATTTGCTTCTATATGACCGTTGCGGGAATGCGTCGGGATCTGACCTATATATAGCCCAATGGTAGCTCCGTGGAGTCGACCACCCGGCGCATGACGAAGCTGGAGTGCACACCGCTGACGCCTTCGATTCGCGTGATTTTGTTGAGCAGGAAGTGCTGATAGTGGTCCATGTCCGGGACCACCACCTTGAGCAGGTAGTCGGCGTCCTGACCCGTGATCAGGTAACATTCCAGCACTTCCGGGCATTGCCGGATGGCGTCTTCGAAAGCCTCGAAACGCTCTGGGGTGTGACGATCCATGCTGATCAGGATGATGGCCGTCAGCGTCAGCCCCAGCTTGCGGCGCTCCAGCAGCGTCACCCTCTTCAGAATGATGCCGGCGTCCTCGAGCTGTTTTACCCGCCGCGAGCAGGGTGAGGGGGACAAGCCGATGCGCTCGGCCAGTTCCTGGTTGCTCAGCCCGCCGTTACGCTGCAGCTCCTCCAGAATGCGTCGATCGAATCGGTCCAGTTTGTGTATCTGTGCCATATCCAGCCTGAAGCGAGAAATAATCATCCAATTACTGTCCCTAATTCGCAATATTATGCCAATTTCAGGCGATTTCAAGCCAACTTCGCCAGGACATTGCTCTCCAGCCCGCCTAGACTTTTCTGCAGGCCCGGCGCTTACCCCATGCGCCGGAGACCGGCAGGGGGCGACCCCCCCTGAGATGACGAGCTGAAACGAGACAGGTGAACCATGAGCACATTTGATCATCGCAAGTACCGCCCGTTTGCGCCGTTGGCCAAAGCCAACCGGCGCTGGCCCGATCGGGTTATTGCCAAGGCACCCGTGTGGTGTAGCGTGGATTTGCGCGACGGCAACCAGGCCTTGGTGCAGCCCATGAGCGTTGAGCAGAAGGCGCGCATGTTTCACCTGCTCGTGAAGCTCGGCTTCAAGGAGATAGAGGTTGGGTTTCCGGCCGCATCAAAACCCGACTTCGATTTTCTGCGCAAGCTGATCGACGAGCGTTTGATCCCGGGCGACGTCACCATCCAAGTGCTCACTCAGGCACGGCCCGAACTCATCGCGCGCACCTACGAGGCGTTGCGCGGTGTGCGCCGCGCCATCGTCCACGTTTACAACTCCACCAATCCAGTGCAACGCGAGCAGGTGTTTGGACTCGACGGCGAAGGCGTTAAAGCCATCGCGGTGCGCGGTGCCGAGGCCGTGAAGGCGTGTGCGGCAGCCCATCCCGAAACGGAATGGGTGTTCCAGTACTCCCCCGAGAGTTTCAGCAGCACCGAGATGGATTTTGCTGCCGACGTCGTCAACGCGGTCAACGCTGTGTGGCGTCCGCAGGACGGGCAAGGCGTGATCATCAATTTGCCCGCAACTGTCGAGATGGCGACACCGAACGTATTCGCCGACCAGGTCGAGTGGTTCTGTGACCACGTCCAACAGCGTGACCACATCAGCGTAAGTGTCCACACGCACAACGATCGCGGCTGCGCCGTGGCGGCGGCTGAGTTGGCCGTCATGGCGGGCGCCGATCGGGTGGAAGGCACGTTGTTGGGCAACGGTGAGCGCACCGGCAACATGGACGTGATCACCATGGCGATGAATCTCTATTCGCAAGGGGTTGACCCGCAGCTCGACCTCATGCACATCAGCGAGATTGTGGCGTGCTACAGCGAATGTACGCAGATGCCGGTCCACCCACGTCATCCTTGGGTCGGCGAATTGGTCTATACCGCGTTCTCGGGCAGCCATCAGGATGCGATTCGCAAAGGCATCGCTCGCCACGTGCCTGGTGAGGTTTGGCAGGTGCCGTATCTGCCCATTGATCCGCGCGATCTAGGCCGGCGTTACGAAGAAGTGGTTCGTATCAACAGCCAGTCAGGCAAGGGCGGCGTCGCACATGTGCTCGAGCGCGACTACGGTGTGAGCTTGCCGCGTTGGTTGGCCCAGGAATTCAGCAAGATCGTCCAGGCCGATGCTGAACGCACCGGCCACGAGGTCCTCTCGGCACGAATCTGGGCTCTTTTCCAGCACCACTATGTTGTGCCTGGAGCGCACTGGCAGATGCAACGCTACGATTTGCATCGCGACGGCGAGCACGTAGAGGCTACGGTACATGTAGGGACCGGTCAGACCAGCATGCGTCTGCACGGACACGGCCATGGCGTTGTCGAGGCCTTGGTGGACGCACTCGCCCGCCAGCGTGGTGTGAGCGTTGAGGTCGAAGCATTTGATGAGTTCGCGCTCAGCGCCGGGACCGAAGCAGATGCGATTGCTTGCGTTAGAGTTCGTCTCGGTGACCGCGTGGCGTCGGCGGTTGCGCTGGGAGAGGATACCGCAGCCGCAACGCTGCAGGCCGTGCTCAGCGCAGTGGGCCGGGCGCTTGCCAGCGCCAATTTAGAGCAGACTGCTGTGGCCAGCGCTTAGTGGACGTCACGCCAGCAACGATTCCGGGTAGGCGAGGACCATCTTGCTCACGGTCCTAGTTGTTGCGAGTGCGCTCGACTCACGGGGCAGTCATGGCGCTGATGAACCGATCCGCTTCGGCGATCGACTTGTTCATGTCGCGGATCAGCGCATTGATGTTTGACTCAATCGCAGCACGGTCGCTCTTGAGCGCAGCAATGGCCTGAGCATTGAGGTTGTGTTTGAGATAGAGCACACGGTCGTTGAACGCACCCAGCACCGGATCCAGCTTGCTCTCCGCGCGCTTCATGGCACGAATGAGTTGATTGTAGCTGCTGCGGGTGGCGTTCAGTTGGCGCTCGCTCGAGCGGCGTAGATCGGCACTCTGGTACTGAGTGAGCTCCGCTTTCCATTCGGCGAACAGATCTTCGGCTACGTCCTCGACGGCTCCAATACGCTCGCGCACCGCCTCGGCACGGTCCAGACTGTCTTCGTATTCCCCTTTGAGCTTGCGGTACTGATCCTCCAACTCGCCGCCTTGGTAGTTGGTCACAGCCAGGAATTGATCCAAGGCCGACTCGAACTGCTGTTTTGCGTCCTGCTGCGCCTCGCGTGCCTCGTCGACGCGGTCGACGAGTATATCCCGTTTCTCGATACCGAATTTCTCCATGGTGCCGTAGTACATGCTCTGGCAGCCGAGCAGCGACAGCATGAGTAAACTCGTGGCAATGTGTCTCGGGGTAAGTATCATGATTGGGGTCCGACTATAATCATCACGCCTACGGCCACGAATACTAGCCCACCGGCTGCTCATGGGCCAGCACGTGTTGTGGGCTGGGCACAGGTGCCGACCGGCACTGACAGATACTGTCCAGCGCGCTGGAACAAGGGGGATATGGGGTGATCAAACTACTCGGGATGGTTGTCGGTACACTCGTTGTGTATCTCCTTGGCGCGCGCCTGGTGGTAGCATTCCATAGCTCCGACATCAAGGCGGACGAACAAGTTGTCCTATTTGCCACGGCGGCACACTACGACGCAGCCCAGTCGCGCTGGCAGGTGCCCATCCATGGCTGGATTTTCGACCTGGAGGAAGACTCATTGTGGCGATCCGCCTTGGCCACTGCATTCGTGCACGGTTTGAACATCCACGAGGACGTGGCGGCGCAGGAACTGTTTCGCCGGCGGGCCCGCATGTTTTTGGTCGACAACGAACGCAACAAGAAGCTTACCATCGATATCGCGGGCAAGCAGGTCGGGCTGCCGAAGTCGGGCCCCAACGGCCACTTCACCACCACCCTCTCAGTGGCTGACAGCGATGCTCAACGTCACCAGCGTGACGGCTGGATGCCGCTAGCTCTGGTGACTCCCGCCAACGATGCACGTAGCTTTCAGGCTCAGTTGCAGCTCGTGGCCGAACATGGCGTTTCGGTCATTTCTGATATCGACGACACGGTGAAGCACACCAATGTTCGCGACAAGAAGGCGGTGATCGAGAACACCTTCGTCAAACCATTTGCGGTTGTCGCCGGGATCGAACAGGCCTATACCGAATGGGCCAAACAAGGCGCGCTTTTTCACTATGTATCTTCTTCGCCGTGGCAACTATACCCCGCGTTGACTGAGTTTTTCGCCGAGGTGGGATTGCCCGCCGGCAGTTTTTACTTGAAGACTTTCCGCGTCAAAGACGAGTCGTTCTTTGATCTGTTCGCATCGCCGTTCGAGACTAAGGTATCAACCATTTCCGGGATTCTCGAGCGCTGGCCCCAACGGCGTTTTATCCTCGTCGGCGATTCCGGCGAGAAGGATCCGGAGGTCTACGCACGTATCTACGCACAGTTCCCGGATCAAATCGTGCACATCTATATTCGCAACGTGACGGACGAAGATGGCGAGGCGGAGCGCTGCCGGCAGGCTTTCGCCGGGGTGCCGCAAGAGCGGTGGACGGTTTTCAAGGATCCGTCAGTGTTGAATGAGCGCATAGACTTGACGCCGGGCAATTCGACCCTGCCGTAGTTTGGCGGCGCCGGAATGACGCGGAGCGTACTTGTGACGGTAACGGGATCGTTGGAACGCCTCTTCGGTTGGATACTGGTGTTGAGCCTCGCTTGCTTGGCTGTTGCCTATTTCCTCAAAGACAGGCTCCCCGATCCGGATGGTTACGATTTGGATCAGTTGGTGGAGCCGCGGCAGCGACCAACCCGCAGCAGGCCGTTCACGACAGAGGTCAATGGTGAGGACTACGTGATTGAACCGAAGTTTGAATATGAGCTCAATGGGGTGATCGTCAGCTATCACGACGCCGACAGCTTTTCGGATATTTGGCACCACGATCGCTGGCGCGACTTTCTCAACCTGCGTGACCTGTGTGTCATCTGGGGCGAGAACGTCGCCTCAGGTGTGTATCTCGACATGAGTTTCCGCAACGACAGTTGGACGTGTTGGTTCTCCTGGCCAGACGCTGCGACCGGTCGGCGTTTTGACGCCCAGGAGATCTCCAACAATCATTTGCTCGCCGACAGTGATGAGGTCAAGCAGGCGCTGATGAGCGCTGAGCCTGGGGATCACATATGGCTCAAAGGCGTCTTGGCCAGTTACCGCAATTCGAGCAACCGCTTCTTTCGCGGGACCAGCGTCACGCGAAGCGATACCGGAAACGGAGCCTGCGAGACAATCTACGTTGATGAACTGCGTGTGGTTGCCAAAGCCAATCCCCGGATGCGCAAGCTGTATGAGATTGCCAAGTGGAGCGCGCTGGTGTCACTTATCGGTTTCGTCATTATGTTTGCCCTGGCTCCCGTGCGGCGTTCACGCTACGCGTGAGGTGGGAGTGTTTATGGTCCCCTGTTGTGACTGCGAGTGAACGGTGCGAAGACAGTTGTTTACCGACCCCATGCAGATGCGTGTAGCGAGGAACTGAGTGATGGACACACAGACACTGATAGATTTTCTCCAGCCGGTGTTGGCGCTGCTTGGAGACAGTCCCTGGGTACACGCAGCAGCCGTTTTTGCGATTTCGCTGCTCGCTGCCAGTCTACTGGCTCTGGCGTTTGCTCGTCTCGTTGGCGCGCTGGTGCAGCGCACCGGCACCAGTGTGGACGATGCCATCATGGGGTTGTTGCGTGGCCCCTTGTTCTGGAGTGTAGTGCTGGTTGGTGCCTTGGCGGCGATTACTGTGCTCAAGCTACCGGCCAGCGCAGTCCAGATTGGTCGCGCTGTGGTGGTGAGTGTGCTGATTATATTGTGGTCCACGTTCCTGATTCGCTTCTCGCGCGTGCTGCTGACAACCTTGAGCGCGCGGGCGCGACCGCAGGCCTTGGTTCGTCCCCAGACCCTGCCGCTGTTCAACAACCTTGTCTTGATTGTCGTATTGGCGCTGGCGATCTATTTCGTGTTCCAGACCTGGCATATCGACATGACAGCCTGGATTGCCTCGGCGGGTATCGCGGGTATCGCCATTGGCTTCGCCGCGAAGGACACGCTGGCAAACTTGTTCTCCGGCGTGTTCATTCTGGCCGATGCGCCCTACAAGATAGGTGATTACATCGTTCTGGAAAGCGGTGAGCGGGGCAAGGTAACGCACATCGGAATTCGCAGTACGCGCCTGTTGACGCGCGATGACGTGGAGGTAACGATCCCCAACTCGATCATGGGCAATACGCGCGTCGTCAACGAGTCCGGCGGTCCGCATGAGAAGTTCCGCGTCCGGATCAAGGTCGGTGTCGCCTATGGCAGCGATATCGATCAAGTGCGTCGCGTGTTGATGGAAGTTGCGTCCAACAACGACCAGGTATGCCGCGACCCGGAACCGAGAGTCCGGTTTCGTAGTTTCGGTGCTTCCGGTCTTGATTTCGAGTTGCTGTGCTGGGCGGCGAATCCGGAATTGCGCGGTCGCATGCTCGACGCGCTCAATACCGCAGTGTACAAACGCTTCGCCGATGAAGGCATCGAGATTCCGTACTCGAAACACGACCTCTATATCAAGGAATCGCCGGCGCAGGTGAGGCCATAATGAGACTAATGTGCCGCACATCGACCATCATCGCCCGGGTCGCGGTCGTTGTCATGCTGGTGGCAGCGGGCCCTGCGTCCGCAGGCTCAACCCACGAACGCTTTGAGTTCAGTTCATACTCTGAAGTCGATGCGCTGTTCAACAAGCTGAACTACACGCCGGAAACATGGCAACAGGGCGTGCGCGCGGTGCCGCGGGTGTACCTGACCGAGATCCCGGCGCGTTGGCGCGATAGTGTGGCACCCAACATCAGTGTTGAGACCAAGAAAAGAATCTTCTTCCGCGCCCTCGCACCGCTGGTGCTGCGAGCGAATGAATTGATCGCGCAAGAACGCGAGCGCCTGAAGCGTATTTCAGAGGATCGCGCGCTCATGCAGCGTGAGCGGAGCTGGTTGCAGGCGCTCGCCGAGCGCTACAAGGTCGGCGGGGATTCCTCGACACCGCTCGGCGATTCGGATTTGGAAGAGCTGCTGGTGCGGGTGGATGTAATCCCGACGTCGTTGGTGCTGGCCCAGGCGGCGGAGGAGAGCGGCTGGGGGACCTCGCGTTTTGCGGCGCAGGGCAATGCACTGTTCGGCCAATGGACGTGGGGTGGTGCCGGGATCCAACCCGAACAACAGCGCCAATCGCTCGGCGACTACAAGATCGCAGCGTTCGACTCACCCCAGGAGTCGGTGTCGGCCTATGCGCACAACCTCAATACGCACAGTGCCTATGCGCCTTTGCGCCAGCGGCGGGCGAGCTTGCGTGCCGACGGACAACCCCTAACGGGGCGGGCGTTGGTCAACACCTTGACCAGTTATTCCGAGCGTGGTGAGGAGTACGTAGAGTCCTTACAAGCCATCATTCGAGTGAACAAGCTGGCTCCGGCCGATGATGCGTACTTGCTGGACATGACGCCCATTGACCTAGTGCCCGTCGGAGCAGGCGTTGTCCCAGCGAGCGACTAGGCGCTGCGTAACAGGGTCCAGAACCACATGTATTGCATAAGACTACGCGACATCGACGGCGCAGTTTCACTGTCGCGCTCAGTGCTACATGTGACCGAGTTCCTGGGCCTGTACCAGGCGGAACTCGCGCGTGTGCTGGGCGTGCGCTGCCAGGACGTCGGGCGACTCGGTTGTGGTGAATGGGTCCTGCAGCAGGGCACTCACCCCTGGGCTCAGGCCGAGCTGTTGGTCAGGCTGTTCGAGGCGCTATTCGAATTGCAGCAAGGCGAGGAGTCGGCGATGCACCGCTGGTTGCGCGTCGATCAGCAACCACTAGGTGCTGTACCGTTGCTGCTGATGGTGGATGACGGCCAGATTGAACGGGTGGTCCGCGACCTGGAGGCGCGATTGGAGGCGGAGGCGGCCAAATCCTGAGTGTTCGCGCGCGCCGCGATTGTCGCGGCGGCCTTTGAGCTACTCCCAGCGAAAAGTCCGTGCGCCGATGGCGAGGAAAATGACGCTCATCAGTGCCAACACCAGCAGGTTGGGAAAGATGTCCACGAGCGTTGCGCCGTCATTCATCACCGCACGCGCTGCATCAACAATGTGAGTCAGCGGTAGGGTTTGCGCAAACGCCCGGGCCAGAGGATGTAGCCCTTCCAGCGAAAACCATACCCCGGAGAAGATCATCATCGGCCAGGCGAGTAGATTCAGGGCGCCACCGGCAAATTCCTCGCTTGCGGTTCGCGCCGCTAATGTCAGCGCCAGGCATATCAGGCACAGCGCGCCGAGCACGAATACCAGCAGCAAAGTCGCGTACGAGCCGAGCATGACGAAATCGACCAACAGATCGGTTCCGATAAACACGACCACGGTAATTGCAATGATCAGCAGCAGGCGCGAAAGCACCTGAGCGCTGAGAAACTCAACGGCGGTCAGAGGCGTGGCTTTGAGTCGTTTGAGCACGCCGTTCTTGCGATAGCGCACGATGACATAGCCGATGCCGAACAGACAACTGAACATCATGTTCATGGCCAGAATGCCGGGTATGACCCAGTCTACGTAACGGATCTCACGTCCGCTGACCGTCTCCTTGGTGAGTGCTCGGCCTTCATCGCCGGCACTGGTGCCCCATAGTACGCGCTCCAGGACATAGCCGTTCGCTGAACTGGAATTCACCCAATAGCGCGGTCCACTGGACAGATCGATCAGCATATCGAGCTGATGGTGCTGAACCTTGACGATCGCCCTGCTCAGATCAGCCACCGAGATGAACTCGATGTATTTCGTATCGAAAAACGCTGTGCCGCGTGCGCTAAGAGACTGACTCGAACGGCCATCGGCTCCATACAGCCCCACCTTGTACAAGGTCTTTTCTTCGCCCGAGAACAGAAAGGCAAAACCAAGGACCAGGAAAACTGGTAGCAGAACATTCCAACTCAATGCCGCCCGATCACGCAGGAACTCGAGATTGCGGGCATGAAGTACAGCAAGGAAGCGATGCATGATCAGCCTCGCAGATGCTGGCCAGTGAGCTCGAGGAAGAGATCTTCGAGTGTGCGGGAGCGCACCTCCATGCGCGCCAAGTTGACATTGTGCTCGTGCAGATAGCGAATGGTATCGTGGACGTTGTCGGTATGAATCGTCACCATGCCGTTGGCGCGGCGAATCTCCCAAGTGGGGTGCGCGCCATCGAGTGCGAAGTCCGCCTCCGGCAGTTGGACCAGGATGTCGTCAAAATGCTCCGCCAGCAGTGCGCTCGGTGAGCCCTGGGCGATGATATGGCCGTGGTCCATGATGGCAATTTCATCGCACAGTTGCGCCGCTTCCTCCATGTAGTGTGTGGTGAGCAGTACAGTCTTGTTCTTTGCCTTAATGTTTTCGATCAACGTCCAGAAGTTGCGCCGCGACTGGGGGTCGAGACCTGTCGTCGGTTCGTCCAGGAAGACAACTTGTGGATCATTGATCAGCGCGATGGCCAGTAGCAGGCGTTGTCGCTGCCCACCGGAGAGCTTGCGGTTGTCGCGCTGCAGGAACTCGCCCAGGGCGCATATCTCAACCAGTTCATCGAAGTCGACAGACCTGGCGTAGAGGCGCTGAAACAACTGCAAGGTTTCTGCAACGGTAAGGAATTCCTGCAACGAGGTACTCTGGAACTGGATACCGGCCTCCTGCTTGAATTGCGAACCGATCGGTATTCCCTTGTATAGCACCTCGCCACTGGTGGGCGACATAATGCCTTCCATGATTTCAATGGTGGTGGTCTTGCCGGCCCCGTTTGGTCCGAGCAGGCCAAAGCAACTGCCCTCTCGAATCGAGAACGACACGCCGTCCACCGCTTTGACGCCGGCAAAATGTTTGAAGAGATTGACGACTTTGATGATTGGGGCTGGCATGGGACTGCGAATCCTTCGCTCTCGCCGGGCATAGTAACGCCTTTGTCGTACGGACTATAGGAACTGTGCCGTCACGAACAGTGACGCTGCCCCGGGGCGGCGATGCCAGGATGTGGGCGCTGGTGTCGTCTCGTGCTCGCGCAGGAGGTTTCTGGCGACAAGGTCGCAGGCCGCGGCGCCGCGCTGCCTGCAACGCTGCTCCCGCCGGCGGCCGTGCATCGGCGCACGAGACTTGTTCGGCATGCGACTGAGTATTTCATTTCCATGATGAGAAAGTGGTTTGGAGATAACCGCTTGGCCGCCTTAGCTGAATGCGAATGTGAACAATACGCCATAGGTTGTTGTCAGTTCTCTCCTCTCTAGCTATAGTCGGAAAAATTGACACTTTTTTTGCCGCGCGGTCGTCTACCAGGGCCTCTGGACGAACAGGCGGCGAGTGTCAGCAGTCCGCTTCGAAAAAATGAACACAAGTCGAGCGGTTTGGGAGCGTGTGCCATCAAAGGAAGCAGGAGATATGGCTGAGCAGTTTTTGCCCGACTTCGAGCTCGAGTCCGAGCATACGCCCGTACCGGAAACCGCCACTGGAGATCTAGCCGATCTGCTGGTTCGTTACCTGGATCAGCTGGGTGTTGACTACGTCTTTGGCCTGCCCGGTGGCGCAATAGAGCCTTTCTACAACGCGCTGGCGCGCGGACGTCGGCGCGGCGGACCGGATGCCATTGTGATGAGGCACGAAACCGGCGCCGCGTTTGCTGGCGATGGGTACTACTGGACAACGGGCAAGATGGCTGTGGTCGCAGCGACGACCGGGCCGGGCGCGACCAACCTTATGACCGGTGTCGCGTCGGCCAAGTCCAATGAAATTCCGATGCTGGTGATCACGGCCCAGACCGCCTTGCCGCACATGGGCAGGGGCGCGTTTCAGGATTCTTCGGATGCCGGGATTGACACCATTGCCATGTTCAATGGCATTACAAAATTCAACAGTCTCGTTTCACATCGCGATCAGTTCGAGCACAAGCTCGCCTCGGCCATACTCTCTGCGATGCTCGTCCCCCGGGGGCCGGTACATCTGAGCGTGCCACGGGACGTGTTCTGTCAGCAGGGCCCGCAATATCCCTCATTTGATCTGAAGAAGCTGTTGGCGGACGCGAGCAGCGTTAACCAACACAATGTTCGACCGCTCATTCATCGCCTGCGTAAATGCGCAGAACCAGTCTTTGTCCTAGGTGAAGGGGCCGCTGATGCGGTCGACTTGATCCTCGAATTGGCGTTGCAGCTTGGGGGTTCGGTTGTCACGACTCCCCACGGCAAAGGACTGATTAACCCCCACCACCCACTGTATCGCGGGGTGGTTGGCTTTGCCGGGCATGAATCGGCCAATGCCACACTGACCAACCCGAACGTCGATGTGGTTGCGGCTGTGGGCACGAACCTGGGCGAGTGGGCATCCGCTGGCTGGGACACCCGCACGCTGCTCAACGAGAGACTAATCCACATCGATGCGAGCGCGGTGAATCTACGGCGCTCGCCCATGGCTAGCCTCCATGTACAAGGTGATCCGCACGCCATATTCGAGCAGGTTCTGCTGGCGCTGGTGGATCCTTCCAGCGACACCGAAGAAGCGATGCGAACGATTACGGCGCAAGCTGAGCGCGACGGCGACATGCAGCGTTATTTCACCCTCGATGACGAGGAGGCCTTCACGGACCATGCTGTGCCCATCCGACCGGCGCGCCTAATGAATGAGCTCGGTCGACGCCTGCCTCCCTCGACGCGCTATTGTGCCGACACTGGAAACAGCCTCGCCTGGGCAATTCACTACCTCATGCCGGCGGATCGCCGCCTGTGGCGCAGGCGCGCCAATTCTCGCACTGATTCCGGGCCACGAACGGAACGCAGAAGCGGCGGCCGACGCTGGCAAGGCCCGGGCCTCTTTCGAGGGGCACTGGAATTCGCATCCATGGGCTGGGCAATAGGCGCTGCTATTGGGGCGTCCCTGGGCTCGCGACCGGACCCCGTCGTGTGTATTACCGGCGACGGCAGCGTATTGATGTCAGGTCAGGAACTGACGGTAGCGACCCAACTGAACCTGCCGATCATTTGGATCATTCTCAACGATTCCGCATACGGGATGGTCAAACATGGCCAGCGTATGACAGGGGCCGAACCGATTGCTTTTGATCTGCCGTCAGTTGATTTTGCTCAAGTGGCCGCAGGTCAGGGCGCGCGCAGTCAGGTTATCACTTCAGTCGAAGATCTCGACCGGGTGGATTTCGACGAGATCATTGCCTCGGGCGTTCCATACGTGCTGGATGTGCGGATTGACCCAGGTGACGCACCACCGATGGGGGCACGAATCAAAGTGCTCACCGACAACTAGTACAAGGCGCTTCGGCGCAGCCATGCCTGATCAAGAATCAATTACGACGGCCATCTGGCTCGACGAAGATGACGGCACGGATCTCTTCTCGGCTCAGAAGTCCTGGTGCCACGGCTATGACGTCTATGGCCAGGCTCTGACGCGCGCCAGTTATCCGGAGTACCTCTATCTTCTGCTCACCGGTGAGCGTCCCAGCGCCGCACAGGCGCGAGTCTTGGAGCGCACGGCTATTGCCTTGGCAAACCCTGGTCCGCGCGAAGCCAGTGTCCGTGCAGCGATGAATGCCGGTGTTGGTGGCTCCACGGCCGCCTCCTCGCTCATCGCAGCACTGAGCGTAGGCGCGGGGTTGTACGGTGGAGCCCGGGAACTGTACCTCGCCATGCTCGGCGTCGCGCGCTGCGGACACGACCTGCAGGCGTGGCGCGATTTTCTGCCGACCTTGTTGAATGAATGGCGCCAGGACCTCGGAACGAATCCAGAGGAGTTCGGTGGCACCTATTGGCCAGAACCCCAACACACCCCCGGTTTTGAACCGCACGCCGAAAAGACCTCGCTACGCACCCTTCAATACCTTGACGCTCTACCCCAGTCCGGTTCCTCGACCGCATGGCTGCAGCGCCATCTCACCGAGTTGGAGGCGGCCGTTGAGAGCCCAATCTCCCTCGTCGGCGTGACGGCATTCGCCTGGCGAGACATTGGGCTGAGTGCCGAGCAGGGCGAATACCTTTACCTCATTTTGCGCCTGCCGGGTGCGGCGGCCCATGCGCTGGAGCAGGGCGCGTTGGGCTGGCGTCGGTATCCCTTCTTTCGTCAGGGTATTGTGCTCCGTAACGACCCAGGTCCCGTCGGTAAGGAGGACAAAGCGTGAGCCGTCGACCACGCTGGCAGCCACTGGCCGATAGCGAACATCGCCTCGAGACCAACCTGGGCGCGTGGTTTGCCGGCGAGCGTGTGGTCTACCGCGGCTACGATCTGTTCTCAGAGCTCGCCGATGCCCGCTGGATGGAGCTGTTGCTGCTTGGCATCACCGGGCGCCGGTTTTCCGATGCCCAGGTCACGCTATTTGAGCGACTGTGGAGCTTGTCGGTTTCCTATCCTGATCCGCGACTCTGGAACAACCGCATCTGTGCGCTCGCGGGGTCCGCGCGCAGCACAGCGGCCTTGGCGGCCGCTGGCGCCACGGCCGTCACCGAGGCACGCATCTACGGTGGGCAGGCCAACTTCGGCGCCATTCGCTTCATCACGGCGTTGTCGCGTGCCGTCAACGCCGGCTCCGACCTACGCGGGAGTGTTGAGACCACCCTGCGCGCACAACGCCATATCCCCGGCTACGGCCGACCCCTTGTGGCAGTCGACGAGCGTATCGCCCCGGTGCTCAACATGGCGCGTTCGCTGGGTTGTGCGGACGGCGAGCACCTGAACTTGGCCCTTCAGGTGGACACGCTGCTGCGTGAAGGCCGCTGGCGGCTGGCCATGAACGTAACAGGTCTAGCTGCCGCGCTATCCGCCGACCAGGGCTTGAATGCGCAGGAATACCAGATGCTGGCCAGCCTCGCCTTCAGCGCGGGGTTCATACCTTGTTACGCCGATTCGGCTGGGCGCCCCGAAGGCACGTTCTTCCCGTTCTCGTGTGGCCGCATCCACTACACGGGTCCCTCGCCGCGTGACTGGGACTAGTGCTTTGAGGCTGTCTCCCGCCTCAAAATAGTGCCGATTTCTCAAGGAGTTGGTAGGGTTGGCCGATATGTAGCCGACTTACCACGAGTATTGTCCATAGGATTGGGAGGCTGTGCGCCATGGTTGGGAAACGGACCCGCATACTACTAGCAAGCATTGTTGCCGGCTGGCACGCTGGCGTAATCGCGGCCACGGCAGAAGAAGAGGCGCTGTTGTCCCTGTACGGCAGCGAAGAAATCGTCAGCATCGCCACCGGTCAAACACAGCCCATCTCACGCGCACCGGCCGTCGCAACAGTCATCACCCGCGATGACATACATGAAATCGGCGCGGTGCAGCTTGCACAAGTCCTCGAGACGGTGCCGGGCCTGCACGTGTCTGCATCGAGTATCGGCTACAACCCGATCTACACGATGCGCGGCATCTATACCCAGAACAACTCGGCCATGCTGCTGTTGGTCAATGGCATCCCGATGACCCAGTCGTTCTTCGGCAACCAGGGTCAGGTGTGGGCGGGCATGCCAGTGGAGGATATCGAGCGCATCGAGGTCATCCGTGGGCCGGGATCGGCGCTCTATGGCGCGGACGCCTATGCGGGCGTGATCAACGTCATTACCCGCACGGCCGCTGACATAGGCGGCGTTGAGGCGGGCGTGCGCGGCGGATCCTATGACACCCGAAATGCTTGGGCCAGCTACGGCGATGCAAGTGGCGGCTGGGAAAAGAAGTTCTATGTGGAGTACTACACCACCAAAGGACATGACGGTGTTGTCGGCGCCGATGCGCAGACTTCTTTTGACCAGCTGTTGGGTACCAGCGCTTCGCTCGCCCCGGGCGAGGTGAACACCGAGCGCGATCAGCTCGATGCGCGTCTGGAACTGGGCAAGGGTCCCTGGCTGCTGCGTACCATGTACCAGGACCGCCGCGGTGGCGTCGGGGTCGGCATCGCCGAAGCACTGGACCCCGAAGGCCAAGGCGAAGGCTACCGTTGGCTCACCGATTTAACCTACCACAAGGAAGTTGCGCAGCACTGGGATCTCCAAGCCACCGCCAGCTATTATGACGTAGCCAACGAATCCAGCCTCCATTTGTTTCCGGCTGGTGCGGACTTTACGGCGCTGGGCGGTGGTCCGTTCCCGGATGGTGTCTATGCCGAGCCCGACGTTTATGAACGCCATACGCGCCTGGAAGTCTCCGCTTTCTACACTGGGTTCAGCCAACACTCCATGCGTTTTGGCACTGGCGTCCATCACGCCGACATGTACAAAACGACCGAGCGCAAGAACTACGAGCAGAATCCGTTCGGCATCCCCGTTCCCTTGGGCGGTATCGACGATGTGACGGACACCAACCCGTTCATTCGCCCACACGACCGGACGATCAGCTTCCTGTACCTACAGGACGAGTGGCGCTTTGCCCCCGACTGGTCGTTGACGGCCGGCGTGCGCTACGACAATTACTCGGATTTTGGCGACACCATCAACCCGCGCCTGGCGTTGGTGTGGAACACCTCTTTGAATCTGACGACCAAATTCCTATACGGTCGTGCGTTCCGGCCGCCGACATTCAGTGAACTGTACAACGAAAACAATCCGGCCGTGCTCGGCAACCCGGACCTCAAGCCACAGACGATCGACACCTACGAGCTGGCCTTTGACGCTCGGCCACGCGAGGACGTACGCACCTCGCTCAATCTGTTCTATTACTCGATGCAGGACGCGATTCGTTTTGAGCCGGATCCCCCTCCCGCAACAAGCTCCACGGCACAGAATTCGGGAGAGCAGGAGGGCTACGGCGGTGAGCTGGAGCTGTCCTGGAAGGCGGCACGCACACTGGAGGTTGTGGGCAACTATGCCTACCAGCACTCCGAGGACAAGGGCACCGAGGCCGATCCCGGTTTTGCACCGGCCCATCAACTTTACGCTCGGCTCAATTGGACGCCCGTATCCAGTCTGTCGGTTCACCCTCAAGTCAGCTACATCGCAGACCGCGCCAGGGCAGAAGGGGACACGCGCGAAGCCATTGATGACTATGTCATCACCGATTTGACGCTGCGCTATCGCCCCGCGCAGCTCAGGGGCCTGGAGTTGGCCATATCCGGGCGCAACATCTTTGACGAAGATGCAAGAGAGCCATCTTCCTCCTCAGGCCTAATCCCCGACGATCTGCCGCTCCCCGGCCGCCATTACTACGCCGAACTGCGCTACGCGTGGTAGCGGTAGAGCTGCGCTAGATTGAGCCAATCGATGGCACACGCGACCGCGCGAGCCGTGATCTCCAACATTAGACGCACGCTTCTGGCGATCGTGGGTCTGATGTGTCTCTATGCGCCACTAACTCTCGCTGCCGATAACAGAGTAGGCGTGGTGTACCCGGACATCCGGGAGCCGTATCTATCCATTTTCACCGCCATCGTCTCAGGAGTCCGACAGGCCTCGTTCGACGAGGTCGAAACCCTTGCGGTCACGACAGAGACGACCGCGGAGGATGTTCGCCGTTGGCGTGACCAAAAAGGGCTGGCCGGTGTGGTCATGCTGGGTCGCCACGGTACGGAGCTCGCCCAAGCCCTCAAGGACGACGTGCCCCTTGTCATTGGCGCGGTGACATTGTCGCCTGGTCTGCGCGAGACGCGATTGCCCGGCATCGCGCTTGACCCGGACCCCAACGCGATTTTCCGCACCATCAAGAAAGTCACGCCGAACGTGAAGAGGGTGGCGGTCGTCTTCAATGAGTCTTCCTCGGGTTGGCTCATTGAGCGGGCTTCAGAAGCCGCCCGCAGTCATGGACTCGAACTCATTCCTGCCCCATCTGCCAATCTTAGTGAAGCGTTGCGTCAATACAAAACACTGCTCAACGGCGGTTTGTCGAAGGATGGCGCCTTGTGGCTGCTCAGCGACCGCAACGTACTCGATAGCAAGACGATTCTGCCCTACATCCTGCAAGAGGCGTGGGACGAGAATGTGCTGGTTGTATCAAGCAGCGTTGAACACGTTAAGCGTGGTGCGCTCATGGCGGTCTATCCGGACAATGTTGGCCTCGGGACTTCACTGGGCAAGATGCTCAAGGCCCAGCTTTCCGGCAAAGGCAAAGCGGGCGGGCGCGACGCGCTTATCATGCTCCTCGACACCAAGGTCGCGGTGAATTTGCGCACGGCGAAACACCTTGGACTCTCAAGCCTGCGGGACAGGCAGTCTGAAATTGACACGGTGATTGACCCCCACTGACGGGGGCGTATGCATGTCCATGCCGAGCGCCCAAAAGCAACGCACGATACGCTCCCAGCTGACGCGCACGTTCGTGTTGGGCGTTTTTCTCCTGGCCTTTTCCTCATCGGCCGCGATCAGTTTTTGGTCGGCCAAGTCGCTGCGTGAGCGGGTGCTGGAGGGCAGCTTCAATACGGCCGGCACACTTGCCGCGCAAAGTGCGTTGGCGATGACCTATCGCAGCCCGGAGTTGGCCGGCGATGTAGCCGAAGTCTTTCTCTCCTATCCGGATGTAGCCGGGGTGATCATCGTCCTTCGCGATGGCGAGACACTCATGCAAGCGGGCGATCGGCAAAATATACCGATACCGCCTCTGTCGCGCTTGAGCGAGCCCACGGTTGTGGACCAACATGAGGAGTATTGGCTCATCGCGGCATCGACGTATCTCGGCGAAAATGACGACGAATTGGCCCATACCCATTCGTCCGTCTCGACCAGGCCTGAGTTTCTGGGCAGCGTGGTATTGGTCGTGGAGAAGCGCGGCGTGCAGCAGTTCATCGGGCAGACGTTCAAGGCAAACTTTATCGTTGCCGCCATCGTTGCCATGTTGGTCATCATCGTCCTGCTGCGTGATGCCCGGCGGATTGTGGATCCGGTAGACCGGCTGGCGGAGGTCATGCGAAAAGCCGCTGGAGGCGATGAGCATGTTCGGGCAGATGTGAGTGGGCCACGCGAGATTCAAGAGATGCAAAGCGTGTTCAATAAAATGCTCGCCGCTCAGCGTAGTTGGAATGCGGAACTGGCCGAGAGAGTCGCGGAGCGTACCGCCGAGCTGGAGCGAGCTAACGAAGAGCTTCACGCCTCCAAGGAGGCAGCTGAAGAGGCAAACACCGCAAAATCGCGTTTTCTATCCAACATGAGCCACGAACTGCGTACGCCGCTCAACGCTATCATCGGCTACAGCGAGATGCTCATCGAGGAGACATGCAAATCCGGCCTCACCGACATGGGTGCCGACCTGCAGAAGGTTCGCGATTCCGGCCAGCACCTGTTGTCGCTTATCAACGAGATTCTGGATCTGGCCCGTATTGAGTCTGGTCGTGTCGACCTACAACTCGATGACATTCCGTTGATCGCGCTGTTCGAGGAGGTCTCCGCCATGATCGCGCCCATGGCCGCAAAGTATAGGGTGGGCTACCAAACCAATATTGAACTCGAGCATGATGTCGCGTTGCATGTGGACGCCTTACGAACGAAGGAAATCTTGCTCAATCTGATTTCCAATGCGGTCAAGTATGGCCGAGACGAGCGTGGCCGCGGCTTCGTATCGCTATCGGCGATCGAGGACGGGGCAAACGTGATGTTTCTGGTCGCCGACACCGGGCCCGGGCTCACCGAGGCTCAGATCGAAGAGGTATGGAAGCCCTTCTCGCGGCTGGAAGGTACAAGCGCCATCGAAGGTACGGGTATCGGGTTGGCGCTTACTAAGCGATTGGTTGAGGTCATGGGTGGCGCCATCGGCGTCAAGAGTGAAGTCGGGGTTGGGTCGACATTTTGGGTCTCCCTGCCCAAAGCGCACGGCAGCAAGCCGGCACAGTGGGCACAAGGGGCGTGAACCCCTCCCGCTGTTGACGCACGCGGACGGTTGGGCTACCGTTCAAGGCCTTTTTGATATTTCACTGAATTGAATACGCATGCGGCGAACGAGACTCGCGGGTCTGTCCTCTCTGCCCTTCGAGCGCCAGCTCACTCTCGCCTTTGTCGCCGGCCTGTTGTTGCTCACGATTGTCTCTACATTAGTTCTTACTTATTTATCTACTGAGCGCGTCCGCGACACCCTCATAGAACTGGGTCGTAATGCGGCCGAATCGCTTGCTTCGGACGCCGGATTCGCCCTGGCCACGGGCTCCCCTGAGAACGTCGCTCAGCAGGCTCAGGCCATTCTCAGGCTGCCGGCCATCGTTGGAATCGACGTTTTGGATGTCCACCACACGGCGCTCTATAGGAACGGAAGCACTGCCTCAGTCGCTGCAACCGAGGTAGCGTGGCCCCAGCAGACCCACATCCAGAGTGAGACGGAGCGGGAGTGGTACTTCGTCTCCCCCGTCTATCTCGGTGAGGCCGAGGCGGCATCCCAACCATTCTCCATCGCCGCGCCCGCACGCGAGAACCTGGGTTTCGTGCGCGTGACCGTATCCAAGGAGCCCCTCCACGCCGCGCGTCAGGAGACGGTCTCAACAACGACCCTCGTCACTTTTGTACTTGCCACCGCGCTGCTGCTGTATCTCATAACCATCACCCGCCGGGTTACCGGGCCGATCCGCGAGCTTGGTGACTACATGGACCGAGCCCGCCAAGGCGAGCGTGGCCTGCGTGCCTCGCCAGGCGGGTCCCCAGATGTTCGGCAGATGCAGCATGCGTTTAACGCTCTCATCGCAACGGTCGAACAAGAGGAGATGGAACGCACAGCGGCCCACCAAGCCGCCCTGGAATCGGCGCGACTCAAGGGTGAATTGGTGTCGGCCGTCTCCCACGAACTGCGCAGTCCGTTGAGCGGTATCACGGGCACGCTTGATCTGCTTGCCGAAACCGAACTCAGCCGTAAACAGCAGGACTACGTCGATTTGGCGCGAACCTCTGTTGTAAGCCTGCTCTTGATGGCGGACGAGATCCTAGATTTCTCACGGCTCCCCTCGGAAGCTGATCCCGCCTCCGTCGAGCCCTTCTACCTGCCTGATGTCCTGGATGACGTGCTTACCTTGCTTTCCTCCCAAGCCAGACGCAAAGGCCTTCAGCTCGCCTATCAAATAAGTCCGGACTGTCATCGCCAGTATGAGGGCCCGGCCGGGGCGTTGCGCCAGGTACTGACCAACCTAACCTCCAATGCTGTGAAGTTTACGCAACAGGGGCATGTCCACATTAGCGTGGAAACCGTTGATGCGCCCTCTGGTGCGACCATGCTGCGGATCACGGTTGAGGATACTGGGGCTGGTATCGATCAAGAAGCTCAGCAGGCGATTTTTGAGTCGTTAGGCGGCGAGCGGCGTGTCGCATTCACATCAGGAACCGGATTAGGCCTGGCCGTATCCAAAGCGATCGTAGATGCGTGTGCCGGCTCTATCGGTGTAAATAGCCGAGCCAATGTCGGCAGTCGTTTCCATTTTACACTGCCGGCCAAGGTGGTCGACAGCATGCAATCGCACGCGCGGCGCACAACGGCAATCCACGGCCTGAGAGTACTGGTTGCCTCGGCCGACGATTTCAGCCAGAAGGCGATAAATGCCGCACTGCGTTCCTGGGGCGCGTTCAGCTCTGAAGCGCACGATGGTAATGGTCTGGTGCACGATCTCGAGCAAGCCCGGCGCGGCGGTCGGCCCTACGATCTCGTTGTCGCTGACGACAAGCTACGCGATTTCCTTCCGGAGGGCGCTGTTTCCAATGTGGTGTTGCTATCGACTGAGTGGACGCACGACATAAGCGGCACGTTGCAGCCGCACCCAGTCGTTCCCTATCCGCTCAGAGAATCGGACCTATTTGAGGCGATTTCCAAACTGATTCTCATGAACGCGAGCAGGTCCCACGCTGCTCCGATCCAGCAGCGCGCGCTCAACTACGCACCTTCGGTGTTGATCGCAGACAACGATCAGACGTTACTTGAAGTCTCATCGAAGATGCTGCAAAAGCTCGGATGTGCCGTAACGGTGGCTTACAACGCCCGCGAGGTCATCAAACAGGCCGCTGACTCACGCTACGATCTGATCTTCCTTGACTTGCATCTGCATGGCGTCAGCGGATTCGAGGTTGCAAAGGCGCTGCGTGCTCGCCCAGGCTACCTGTCATCGGTTCCGATCGTTGGCGTCGCCGCTCACGTTGGACCAGAAGAAGCACGTGCCGGCGCTGAGTTCGGAATGGTTGATTATCTGGCCAAGCCTATCCGACTCGATGCTCTACGTTCGGTAGTTGATAAGTGGCTGGTCGGGGCTACGGATACTGGTGAGGGGCCTTCGCAAGAGCACGAACCAACCGGCTCTGTCGCGTGGACCGATCCCTCAGGGTTGCTCGCCGAGGAGGACGGCGATGAGGCATCTCAGTCAGTGGAACACTTGCGTGATGATTGGACCCCCGATCTGCGCGCGCTGACGTTGTGCATTAAGCGGCGCGATATTGAGGGAGCGCGTGATTCTCTGCAAAGAATGCGCCGCGGCGCCACGGCGTTGGGATCGGCTGAGCTTGCGCGCGGACTCGATGAGCTTGACAGGGCGTTGGCCAAGTCCCCAGCGACAGGCCTTGCCCTTGTGCCCAAGCTGACATCGGCTTATGAGCGCGCCCGGCTTCGCCGCTCCGAGCAGGATATAGTGCGCAGCGTCGCGCCGGCTCGCAACGCCAAGGGCAGACCACGCTATAGAGTCCTGTTGGTTGATGGCGACAAGGAGATGCGTTACTTCCTCGAAGCCATCTTGGAACAGGAAGGCTACGATGCCAAGGGCATCGGTGATACGAGCGCGCTGTCACAATACTGCTCTGATGCTATCCCGGACCTGGTCATTACGGAACTCTCGGAAGACTCGCCCAATGGGTTGATGCTAGCTCCGGATATATGTCAGACCACTATCGGTCGCGCGGTACCCACGCTAGTCGTCAGTTCGAAAGAGGACGCAACACTGATCAAACGGGCGGTCGACGCCGGCGTGGAGGCTGTGTTCTCCAAACCTGTCAATCTCGAGAAACTGCTCCAGCGCATCGAGAAGATATTTGCCGCGAGATCCGCGGAGAAAGCTGTTGAGAAACTGACGTGGGAGGATTCGGTCACTGGACTGGCGAATCGGTCCCGACTCATGGAGCGGCTCGAGGTACTCGTCAATCGCCAGCGGAGCCCCAGCGACCTCATTGTGCTGCTGGCGCTGAACCTGGATCGCTTCAAGCTGATCAACGAAACCCTTGGTCACGAGGCCGGGGACACGCTCCTGCGCGAAGTCGGCCAGCGTTTGTGCTCTTGCGTGCGCGCCCAGGACACGGTTGCCCGTGTCGGTAGCGACGAGTTTATCCTGGCAGTTGACGGCATGCGATCGCACGAGAACGCTGAACGTCTTGCTCAGAACGTCCAATCGACGTTAGCGCCACATTTCAATATCGCAGGGACCGATACCTTCGTTACGGCAAGCATCGGTGTCGCCACGTATCCCACCGACGCACAAGATGCCGAGAACTTGATCAAGCATGCCGAGGCGGCCCTGTCCCGTGCGAAGGGCCGTCCCGGGGAGTACCAGTTCTATGTTCCCGGCATGTTGGATGCGGCATCGCGTCGGTTGTCACTTGAGGCTGATCTGCGCCGAGCGATCGAACGCGAGGAATTTGTTCTGTACTACCAGCCTCAGCACGATGTACGCAGTGACGGTTTCTGTGGGGCCGAAGCATTGGTACGCTGGGATCATCCTGAGAGAGGGACAATCCCTCCGGTCGACTTTATTCCTCTGGCGGAGGACACCGGGCTCATCAATCCGCTCGGTGAGTGGGTGCTCATGGCGGCAGCCCGACAGGCCAAAGCTTGGCAGGAACAGCTACCGCAACTGAAAACGGTATCGGTGAATCTCTCTCCCCGCCAATTTGAACGCCACGACCTGGTGAGACGCATTGAGAGAGCCATAGACGCCGCGGGGGTAGATCCTTCCAGTATCGAGCTTGAGATCACCGAAACTGCGATCATGCACGATCATGCGGATGCAATTCGGAAACTCGCTGAATTGCGCAATATGGGCTTCCGCCTGTCGGTCGATGATTTTGGCACCGGTCAAACCTCGCTCAGCTACTTGAAGCAGTTCCCGGTGCACTCCCTGAAGATCGACCGTTCATTTATCCGAGGCGTTCCCGACGACATGGATGATGCCGCCATCGTCCGGGCCATCCTGGCCATGGCCCATAGCCTGCGCCTGGAGGTCGTCGCTGAAGGCGTTGAAACCGTCGAGCAAAAGGCCTATCTCGTCAGAGCCTCCTGCGACGTTCTGCAAGGCTATTTGTTGGGTCGGCCCGTGCCTGCGGGCGACTTCGAACGTTTGCTCAAGAGCGGTGCTGCCGGCGCCGATGGCTCCAGCAACGTCACACCGTTCCGGCGTTGATTGATCAGTTCCCCCGCGACTGCGCAGGACAGAACCACAGTCCCGACTCGTCGATAACCAGCCGACCTTCCTGCACCCGGCCGGGATAGCTACCGAGCTTGCGCAGCCAATAGCGTTTCCACACGGCGTGTTCGAGGGCTTCCATCGGCCGCGGTGGCTGGCGCGGCTGCAGGTGGGTCACGACATTCTTGTCGACCACGGCCCACACATCGACGACGTTCGCGCACAAATTAAATAGCGCACGCATTGCTGCCGCGCGATAGCTGCCGAAGCGATCGGGCGCGTCATCGCCACTGAGCTCGAGCGGCACCTTGATCCATCCCCTGCCGCGCGCTTGCTCGGCACGCCGTTGGATGAGCGGCGTGTTGGCTGCGTAGGCACGCTGGCAGGCGGACTCGTACTCTTCATAGCAGGGATTACCCGCGCGCAGCGGCGCGCCGTCATCCGTGACGCACAGGTCTTCCAGGTGTTCGAAACGCTCCAGGGGCATCTCCGTCGCATAGCCGGCCATCACCAGCCCGGTAGCAGTATCGCGGCGCATGACGATTCGATTGGCGTAGCGGGTCGGGGTCATTATTCGGTCCGGCTATCGACGTTGATAAGTGCCATCAAACCTAATCCGAACGCAGACCGTCAAGGCATCGCTCGCGAGTGGTGATCACGAATGAACTCGCCCAGGGCGCGAAACTCCGCCGTGCGCGCGCTGCCGCGCCGCCACACCAGGCCGATTTCGCGATAGGCGCTCTTGTCCAGCGGATAGGTGCGCACGTGCGTTTGAGCGAGCAACGGTGAGTCTTCGGCCATCGCGGGTAAGAACGTGATGCCCAAATCGGCGTCCACCATCTGCACCAGGGTGAGCAGGCTGGTGGCGGCGAAGCGGCTGACTTTCTCGCTTTGACGAATGCGACAGGCCGCCAGTGCGTGATCGCGCAGGCAATGGCCGTCCTCGAGCAACAGCACGCTGTCCTGCTGCAGGCGGCTGAAGCTGTAGTGTTGCGGGTCCACCCGCGTCGTGCCTTCGCGGCAGGCCAATCGGAATGGATCCTGGAACAAGGTCATGACCTCCGCGTGGCGCACGTCGTAGGGCAGGGCCATCAACACCAGGTCGAGCTCACCCTCGAGCAGCGACTCGAGCAACTGCGCCGTGGTGTCCTCGCGCAGGTACAGGCGCAGTTTCGGGTAGCGCTCCTGCAACGCCGGCATGAACCGCGGCAGCAGGAACGGAGCGATGGTGGGGATGACACCGAGGCTGAGGCGTCCGGCAAGTGGTTCCTGCTCGTGGCGCGCCAATTCGACCAAAGCCTCCGCATCGCGCAGACACAGCCGCGCCTGCGTGGCGATCTCCCGGCCCAGTTCGGTAATGGTCACCTTCTTGCGGGTGCGATCGACCAGTTGTACCCCCAGCAGCGACTCCAGCTCGCGGATGGCCACCGAGAAGGCGGATTGGGAGACAAAGCATGCCTCCGCCGCCTTGCCGAAATGCTCATAGCTTTCGAGCGCGACGAAGTAGCGTAACTGCTTGATTGTCGGGAGATGTTCCATGCTGGCCGCGGCTGCAATGAGTGTTCGCTAAAATCTATCACAGTAATGAAAACATTCCATTTTACCTATCACATGTCAACCCCCACACTAGCCTCCGTGAACACAACACCCCCTGGGAGGTGGTTGCCATGACCAAAACAATGAGCTTTGCCGTCGTGCACTTCAGCGTCGCCTTCAGCGTCGGGTATTTGCTGAGCGGCAGCGTGCTGGTCGGTGGTGCCATCGCACTGGTGGAACCGGCCGTAAACACCGTCGCCTATCACTTTCACGAAAAAGTGTGGGCCAAGGTTCAGCGCCGTCGTGCTCGAGTGCGTGGCCTCGGCCACGCTCAGGTGACGGCCTAAACGCGGACAACCGCAAGGAGACAACGACATGAGTGTCACCGCCATTGACATCGGTATCGTTGAGCGCGAGCGCGCCGCGATTGCGCAGGGCCTCAGCCGCGTGTTGGCCGACAGCTACACGCTGTATCTGAAGACCCACAACTATCACTGGAACGTGACCGGGCCCATGTTCAACACGCTGCACCTGATGTTTGAGCAGCAGTACAACGAGCTGGCCCTGGCCGTGGATCAGATCGCCGAGCGCATCCGTGCCCTGGGCTACCCCGCGCCGGGTTCGTATCGGGCCTATGCGGAGCTGACCTCGATCGCCGAGGACGATGACCAGCCCGACGCACAAGAGATGATTCGCCGCCTCGTCGCCGGTCAGGAAGCGCTGGTGCGCACCGCACGGGAGGTCTTTCCCCAGGCCGATGCAGCACACGACGAGCCCACCGCGGATCTGCTGACGCAGCGCATGCAGGTCCATGAAAAGAATGCGTGGATGTTGCGCAGTCTGTTGGAATGAACCGCACTTAGTGAGTGCGCATGAGACACAAGACCACTGTTTGTTGAAACCCAAGACGAAGGAGTTAGCAATGTTTGAGAATCGTGAAGGCCAACGCGTGCCGAATGTAGTGTTCCGTACCCGCCGTGACCATGAGTGGGTGGACGCCAGCAGCGACGATGTATTCAAGGGCAAGACCGTGGTCGTGTTTGCGCTGCCCGGCGCATTCACGCCGACCTGCTCATCGACGCACGTGCCGCGCTACAACCAGCTTGCGCCGGTGTTCAAGGCCCATGGTGTGGACGACATCATTTGCATGTCCGTCAATGACGCCTTTGTGATGAACGAATGGCAGGCCGATCAGAAGGCGTGGAATGTCACATTCCTGCCGGATGGTAACGGCGACTTCGCTCGCGGCATGGGTATGCTGGTCGACAAGGACGAGCTTGGCTTCGGCGCGCGCTCGTGGCGTTACTCGATGCTGGTTCGTGATGGCGTCATCGAGAAGATGTTTATCGAAGCCGACGTAGCGGGTGACCCGTTTGATGTTTCGGACGCCGATACCATGCTCGAACATGTCGCGCCGCAGGCCGCCAAGCCGATGGATGTGACGATATTCACCCGCAAGGGCTGTCCGTATTGCGTACGCGCCAAGGGAATGTTGCGCGATGCCGGCATTGAGTTCGAAGAACTGGTGCTGAACAAGGACTATTCTGAGCGCAGCCTGCGGGCGATCACCGACTCGACCATGGTGCCGCAGATCTTCATCAACGGTGACCACGTTGGTGGCTCCGAGGACCTGGAGCGTTGGTTGCAGCAGCGTCAGGCCGCCTGATGCCGCAGGGACTCGCCGGGGCGCCGCAATGCCCCGGCGTGCCTCTTGCCCACCGTGCGCCGGCGTGGGTCTGACTTGGCGCGCACAGATCTTCTTATCCGTAGCCCGCCGGGTTAGCATTCTTGTCTGTGGTTACATCGTTGAATGTCGACTCTGGGGAATACATGTGAGTAACGCTCAGCGGCAGTGCCAAGACATGCCCGCATCGCGTTGTCGCAGCGCGGGCGCTTTGTTGTGGTGGACGATGCTTTTGGCGCCGGCTGTCCCGGCTGCGGCGGGGCAGGTGAGCAGCGGTATCG
>Ga0209536_100000726_pt1 | contig 54206 bp, 50 predicted proteins | sample DeeMarSeWOR28_12_FD_187461 | JGI IMG/M metagenome (GOLD analysis project Ga0209536, IMG submission 187461) | Marine sediment microbial communities from White Oak River estuary, North Carolina - WOR-2-8_12 (SPAdes) (version 2) | ecosystem: Environmental > Aquatic > Marine > Intertidal zone >... | reverse complement strand
GGAGCGTGCCATGTACTGGCTGCAAAAGGCTGCTGATCAGGGTGATCCGACTGCCCGCCAGAATCTAACCATGCTCATTGAGGAACAATCAGAAACCGAAGAATAGTTCTTGAAATGTTCAAGGAGCCTTTCGACTATAAAAATTTATCTATTCTTGGCTTTGCTTTTCCCGGAAAGGCAAACACACGCTTACCACTGATCCCTTGCCCAGCTCACTTTCGATTTCTACAGTCCCGCCTAGGGAGTCCAGAATTTTCTTGGTGATTGACAGACCGAGACCGGTCCCCTGTTCCGCCGCTTTTGTTGTATAGAAAGGTTCAAAAATCATTTCCATCTGTTCAGCGGATATGCCGACTCCAGTATCCTGAATCCTGATAATCACATCGGATTCCCCGGGTCCGGATGCCTTTTCAGTGGTTATCGTCAATCTTCCTCCGCCGGCCATAGAATCAATCGCGTTTAGGAATATGTTCTCCAGGACCTCAATGATCATATCCTTGTCAAAATAGAACTTGGGCAGGCCTGCAAAAGATTTATTTATGACTATGGATTTCTCTCTGAACAGATATTCGTTCATCAACAACACCCGATCGATGACGTCAGACAGGTCATTTTCTGTTAAGTTGGGTATCCCCTCCCTGGAAAAGCTGAGAACATTTTTAAGGATTTTTTCAAGTCTGCTGACCTCGGCAATTATTATATTGGCATAATCCTTTTCGCGTGTATCCTCTGCCATGTTTTTTGCCAATCGCCTGGCAAACCCTCCCACCGAGGTCAGGGGATTGCGTATCTCATGGGCAATATTTGCTGTAAACCTGCCGAGTGCTGCCAGTTTTTCTGCCTGGGCCAACTGTCGTTGTAAATCCTTCTTTTCCTGCTCCGCCCGGTCCCGCTCAATAATGGTTGCCAGAGTGCTTGTTACGGAAGTCAGGAAACCTTCCTCACGGTTGGTTCGTTTATGCCCCTCCTGGATATAGACATTGAGAATACCATAGAGATTTTTGCCTGACACGATAGGGGCACAGTAATGCCCGTGCGGAAATATCTCTGCATCATGAATCTCATGCATACTGTCCATGTCCTCGGCATACACAAGCTTTGACATTGATGCAGACTTGCCGCACAGACAATGACCGAAAGGGATTTCAGTGCAAGGCAGCGCGTCTCTTTCTGAAAAACCATGCTGCGCCTTTAACACCAGAACTTCTGCAGAGGAATCCTTTAAAAAAATAGCTCCCTTAGATTGCAGGGATAAGTTGGGCACGTTGAGTATAAGATCCAGAATACGATCGAACTGCTTTTCCAGTGACAATGGTTCCAGTGAGATCTTGAGCATCGAGTTTGTCACCTTTTGAATGTAATAGTTCAATTCAATCTGCTCCTCGGCCTCCTGGCGTTTCGTTATATCCCTCACGGCTGCTGTAACAAGGAGCTCTTCCTCCGTCTGCAACGGGCTCAGGCTGATATCGGCAGGGAACTCGCTCCCGTCTTTCTTTTTTGCGTAAATCTTAAGGTGCGATCCCATAGGGCGCACATTTGGAAATTCAAAAAACTTCTGGACCATCCTGCTGTGATTTTTTTTGTAGCGGTCCGGAACGAGGATATCGAGTTTTTTGCCGACGATTTCATCCTGACTGTAACCGAAAATCTTTTCAAACTGGGCATTAACCAGGATAATCTTGTTTTGCATGTTGACAAAAAGCATGGCATCCGGAGTGGAATTCAGGAGCTTTTCATATTTTTCGCGGGCCTTGTCAAATTCAGCCTGGCAATTATTCAGTTCATGAACAAGTTTTTTCGTATCTTCAAGCTCCTGGAAGAGTTCGGCTTTTGTCTTATCAATCTTTTTCATGTTCACATCCGTTCCGGATTATGCTACGACTCCATTTCATAAAGTGTTTCATCATGCACCGGTGGTTTTGGCCTGCCCCCTCCGCTCCTGGACTGTTTGAAATCAAAAGGCAAGGTATCATCGCCCTCCAAAATATCCCCCATCTCCTTTTCAATCTGCTCAGGATCCTCCCCCGCTTCAAGGCGGGATAATGCTTTTTCCATGTTTTCGTTGAGAGCCAGTCCGGTTTTCTCCGCAAAACGGCGCATCAATCCGGCCATGGCTTTGGGGTCTTCTTCATTCATTTTATCAGCTTCGCGGGCCAGTTCACCCAGCGCTTTTTCCATCCTTGACTCATCAAACCCCTGCGGCAGATCCTTATCACCCGGCTCTACAGCCTTACCGACGGTGGCAAAGGATGACAGCATTTTCTTCAATTCTCTGCCGCATTTCGGGCAGGCCGGGATTGTGCCTGTATTGACACGCCGCGAGAAAAAGTTAAAGATGGTATTGCATTGCTTGCAAAAAAACTCGTAAATAGGCATTGTTGTCCTTATTTCAAATGATTTTGGGTTACCAAGGATGAATCCTTGCCCCAAACTGCCAACCTGCTCATTCCAGATGAAGTCTGCTGAGATATCCCATTTCACGGACCTTGTAAAGCATCCAGCTGAAATAGAGTGAACCGAGTAAAAGATATACCAGATTCAGGCCAAATGAAACAGCCAGTATCGGAACATCTGTTATGCCGGTGTCCAGCACCTGACGCATCCCTTCAAAAACGTACGTTGACGGGAGAAGATAGGCGATCTTCTGCAGCCAGGCAGGAAGCACCGAAACAGGATAAAAAACAGCTGAAATGGGCTGGATGAGAAACGGCACCCCCCAGATAAGCGCCTCAGCAGCACGACCGTAGCGAAATATGAGTGCCATGGTAAAGAGTCCAACGGCCCAACCGAACAGGAGCAAGTTACCAACAAATAGAACCAGTCCCGGGCCTGCTGTCAGGAGGTTAAATCTGTAAAATAAAAAGGCAAGGATACCAAGAACTATGGTGGTCACTACAGACTTTATGATGCCGACAATACATATGGCTGCCAAAAGCTCTCCTACACTGATCGGGCTGATAAAAATATTAATTATATTTTTTACCCAGAATTCTTCTGTAATGGCCAGGGTAATCCCCTGCTGGGAACGGTATAGTACATCCCACAGGATAACGCTGCCAAGCAGAAACAGAACTGTTTTGGGCAAAGCCAACTCCTTCAGGTAACTACTTACAAATCCCCAGACTAGCAGGTTCATTACCGGCCAGAAGAAAATCTCCATCACCCTGGCGACACTGCGCCGATGCAGGTAAAAGTACCGCATGACAATGGCGCTTATTCTGTGCCACATGGTTCATCCTCCTGGTTGTCGACAGTCTGGTATAAATGACCGTTCCTGGCTATAGCTATGAAAAGGTCCTCCAGGGAACTGCTTTTGGACTGCTTGATGATTTCGGCAGGAGATCCCAGCATGACGATCCGTCCCTTTGCCAGAAAAATTACCCGGTCACACATCTGTTCCACTTCCTGCATATTATGCGAGGTGTAAATCATGGTCAGTCCCCGCTGCCGCTGCAGTTCCTGCAAGCGCTGCCTTACCTTGGCCGCGATATCTGGATCCAGGCTTGCGGTCGGTTCATCCAGAAAAAGAATTTCAGGGTCATTTAAAAAGGCTTTGCACAGGTTCAGGCGGGTCAGCTGCCCTGACGATAGGCTGCCTGTAAGCCTGTTATGTGTCTCCTCAATCTCAAAAAGCTCCAGCAGCGAATCAATTCTCTCACGGGCCGCTTTGAGGCCGTAGAGCCTGGCAAAAACAATAAGGTTTTCCCTGACTGTCAAATTTGAAGGCAGCGCCGTATAGGCTGAAGAAAAATTGACCCGCGCCAGTATTTTGCGGCGATGACGTGCAACATCAAGACCCATTATACGGATTGAACCGCTGGTTGGTGTTACAAGTCCCAACATGCAGTGTATGGCCGTCGTCTTGCCGGCGCCGTTCGGTCCCAGAAGGCCGAGGATGTCACCTTTGCAGACCTTGAAACTCAGCGAATTAAGGGCTGTTAAGCTGCCAAAACGCTTGGTCAGCAGTCTTACTTCAGTTATGTTTTTAGCGATGTTTGTGTGTGTCGACTCTTGATACATTTACTTTGATTATACTATTTAAGTAGTTGACGGCCAGTGAAGCAAATATACCTATGCCCTGACATTTCTTCCACCTTGCAAACTACGTCTGCCCGGATAAATTGCCGCTGCAAGCCCGTAGAGGAAAAGAGAAGTCAATACAACTGCAGCAAAACCGGAAAGAACAGCCAGCAGGGTGGCAAGAACAGCCGCAATAACCGAGGCACAGCCGTTCACAGCCCAGGCCCAGGGGATAAGTTCCGGGGCATCCATGCCTATCCCTGTCAATGCAAGGGGGAATGGCATTCCCATACAGAATGCCATCGGCCCAAGCATCAAAATTGCACTTAATATTTTCATGGGCACCGGCAGCCAGTTGAGTGAATCGAAAAAAAGATTTGCCATGAACAAATTCACTAATCCCAAGACAGCAATAAATGTGACCGGCCATAATACGTGCATCCTTTTTGCCTGGACATACTGACTGCCCAGCCCGGCAAAAACCAGGAAAACTGCCAGAACAACTGCTGCCGCATAGAGCGGATGGCCAAGATAAAGGATGAATTTCTGGATAAAGACAATTTCCAGAAAAAGAAAGGCCAGGCCAATAGCAAGAAAATAGGTCACAATCCGGGGTCGATTCCAACCTGCTTCTGGAGCCGGCGTATAGGGTTTCAGTATCACGGGCAGAAAGACCAGAACAAGGCTGGCAGCTATTGCCTGAAGCAGGGTGAGAACAAGAATAAGATAGCCGGACTCTAGGAGCACCATACCGCCCTGTCCTTTGAGCCTTAGTATCTCCGGCAGAGTCTGCCACTTGAAATAGTGTGAAAAATAAGGTCTGTCATCTGTACAAGGTTCTATATTGAATTTATACTTTTTTATGAACCTTCCTGAGTCCTTTCCAAGCAAGTTAACGGCCCCATTATAGAAATAAGGCTCTTGCAGAATATTATACCGGTTGGCTTCCTGCGGCTGAATGCCGGGATAATAAACCAGATCAAATAGTCTCTCCCGGCAGAATTTTTTCACCTGGTTGAGCTCTTCCATGCTGAAAGGCGATTTTTTTATAAGCAGGGAAGACGTCTGCCAGGAACGGATCAGAACAAGATGCTTTTCATAATCCTGTATGCCCAGCCCCATAAGGGCTTCCACAGCTGTTGCAACAAGTTTTAAGGTGTCACGCGGCGGCAATTTAACCCAGCGGCTCATGCTCAAATATCCTGCAGGGGCCAAATGGGTAATATAGTCCTGTAATGCTTCCACCGTATAGAGATAATTTTCATTCAAGGAATAAAGGCCTGCCGTTGAGCTGCCGAAAGATTCCAGCAGCGGGATCTGTATCAGGTCGAATTTTTCTAAGTTCGCTGTGACAAAGCTGCGCGCCTCACCTATGTGCAGACGGACATTTTCCCGCTCAAAGAGCTTCCCGGAAAAATCTGGCCTGTCACTTACAAGTTGGACAACCTGGGGATTAAGCTCCACTGCAGCAATGTTTCCTGCCTTGAAATAAAGAGCCTGCAGAATATCTGCCCCTCCACCGGCACCAAGAATCAGGATATTCTGTCTCCGGCTCATGTGATACGGCAGGGCCGAGGTAATTTTGTCAAGATATGCAAGTCTGGAAATATCCTCTGGGAAACGGGTAATAACGTTCAATGTATCTCCGTCTATGAATATTCCCACTTGTGCAGGAGGCTCAGAGTCAGCGGTAAGACTTAAACCCGGCGCATACCTGAATGGAACAAGGTTGCTCTCAACAACTGTCAGCAGAGCCAGAGGACTTGATTTTTCCTGCACTATTCTGCTGCCCTTGATGCGCATCTGCTGGCTTAACCCTTTGTAAGGAGATATTGCCAGCTGGGTCCAGGCTGAAGGCAGCAGATACAAAAGCGCAGCCGCACCGATGAAGAAGAGCGCCCGCCAGGTGGGCCGCAGACCTAGTTCCAGCCATGCCACACCACCAATGGCAAAAATTATGCTGCCCACAAAAAGCAGCAGTTTTTGGGGAAAGAGGAGAAAGAGCAGACCTATGATCAACACACTGCCCAAACCTGCACCGAAAAGGTCAGCCGCATAGATTTCCGAAATCCTCTGCCGGTATCGGGAAAAGGCAAGAGCTATGCAGTTCGCAGCAAAAAAGAAAGGGAGAGCCAGCAAGAGATAAAGAGTAAAAAGTTTCAACCACTGCCTGTTGTCCCAGAATATCTCGTCAGGATTAAAGAGAAGGTGCTGTCCACCAAGATAACAGCCAACAACTGTTATACCGAAAACAAATATGTTGGTGATAAGCGCCAGGGGAAACCTGCGCAAAAACTGCTGCCTGAAAAACACCAGAAAGGTGCCGCTGGCACCATATCCCAGGAGGGCAAGGCTTATAACCATATAAGCGAAATGATGGTACTGGACGATGGAAAAAAGGCGCATCAGGAGGATCTCATAGGAGAGGGCCATTGCTGATACAAGCAATATTGTCAGACGGGGTGGCGCTGAATCCTTCTTGCTGCAGGGAGTATTTTTGTCCATGAACGGATAAATTATAATTCAGGGATGCTTATGCAGCCCACCCCAGGTAATCATCCAGAAAAAGATCATGATCCACTTCAGTGGTCTCCGGTGAGGGGTACAAAACGGACGGGGAGTATCTGCCGGGTTGTTATGGAGCCGGCTTTGTCCTTTGTAACCAGCACGAGCTGCTGCACCAGGAACCTGCTGCCCACCGGGATCACCATTATGCCATCGGCTTTTAACTGTCGGACAAGCGGCGGCGGCACATGGTCAGCCGCTGCTGTAACGACAATGGCATCAAAAGGAGCTTCCTCTTCCCAGCCGTGATACCCGTCACCTTGACGGATTTTTACCTGGTTGTATCCCAAGTCCTCCATACGCCTGGCTGCCTGCCTTGCCAGAGGTTCAATTATCTCAATAGTGAAAACATCTGCTCCCATTTCAGCCAACACGGCTGCCTGGTAACCGGAACCTGTGCCAACCTCGAGCACCTTGTCACCGGGATCAACGCTGATTAGATCTGTCATCAGGGCCACAATGTATGGTTGGGAAATGGTCTGTCCGTGTCCGATGGGCAGGGGCCGATTTGCATAAGCCCATGATTGTTCTGCAGGGGGCACAAACTTATGGCGTTCAACTTTGCCCATAACAGACATAACCCGGGGATCAAGACTTTTCTTATTGATATAATAGCTGGTTTCTCGGACATCAGCCTCAATGGCCTTAACCATTTTTCTGCGTGCCTCATCATACTGGTCATCCGCCATGGTATTGCCGCCAATAACAAGAACTATCAGGCATGCCTGAAAATTTCGCACAATGATACGGTTTAAGAAATGCATAAAATTTTCTTCCTTCACGTATATTTAAAAGTGTTATTATTATAGTATAATTCGCAAACCTTTTCCTGTCAGAATTATATCAGAATTGATTCGACAGGCCGGGTCAAATAAAGATCGGACAGCAAAAAATGTCACTTTTTCTCGTCAGTTTTCTTCTTATATATGGCAGTTTTCACCTCTATTTTTTTCTCAAGATACGTGCTGCCCATATCCTGCCGGGCTGGGTTTTGCTTCTCATAACAGCTTTTTTACTTTGTATGATTGCAGCTCCGATACTTGTGCGCATCTCGGAACGGTCCGGTTACGAGAAGCTGGCCATACTTCTTGCCTATATCGGCTATACCTGGATGGGTGTGATTTTTCTTTTTGCAGCTGCAGCCCTTGCAGTGGATTGTTACCGCATTCTTATCTGGAGCGCGGAGTCATTTCTGCATCAAAAAATAATGTTCCAGCTGGGACCCAAAACAACTTTTTTCCTGCCCCTTGTTTTTGCCCTGTTTGTTTCTGTCTGGGGGGCTTTCGAAGCCTTGGATATTCACCTTGAGAAAGTCACGCTTCGCAGTGAAAAAGTTCCTGCTGCCCTAAACGGACTTCGTATTGTTCAGATCTCTGATGTCCATCTGGGTCTCATCGTCCGGCATAAACGATTGGCAAAAATCCTCGCTGTTGTTAAAGAGGCACGTCCTGATATTCTCGTATCTACCGGGGATCTTGTTGACGGCCAGATAAACAACCTGGAAGGACTGGCCGAGATGCTGCAGGAGATCAAGCCCAGCTACGGCAAATACGCTGTCACCGGTAATCATGAATTCTATGCCGGCTTGCATGAGTCCCTGTCATTTACACAAAGGGCAGGATTTACGGTCCTGCGACACACCGGCGTTGCACTGACAGAAGGCTTTAATATTGCCGGTGTTGATGACACAGCCAATAGATATTTTGCATCGCAAGAACATCCTTCTGAACGGGAGATGCTGCAATCACTGGATCAAAAGAATTTTACCCTGCTGTTGAAACACCGTCCTGTGGCAGACAGTAAAAGTTTGGGGCTTTTTGATTTGCAGCTTTCCGGCCATACTCACAAGGGCCAGATATTCCCCTTCAATATCGTTACCCTGCTTTATTTCCCCATACATTGGGGCTGTATCAACCCGGTGGATCACTGCTACCTCTATGTCAGCAGGGGCTCTGGGACATGGGGACCACCGATACGTTTTCTTTCTCCTCCGGAAGTGACGCTTATTGAACTTGTTTCAGATAGCAGCTGATATGAATATAGAGGTTGCCAGTCTTTTTGAGAATTATTATCATCTTTTTCCCTACAGGTACTGATAAGAATATTGACTTATTTATGAAGTACTGCACAAAGAATACTCTACATTCAAGGAGGAAATCATGAGTACCACAGAACAGAATCTGGAGCAGGCCTTTGCAGGCGAATCACAGGCAAACAGGAAATATCTCGCTTTTGCCAAACAGGCAGAAAGAGATGGTTACCCCCAGGCTGCAAGACTTTTCAGGGCGGCGGCGGCCGCTGAAACCGTCCATGCCCATGCGCATCTTCGGGCACTGGGCGGTATTCGCTCCACCAAGGAAAACCTTGCCGAGGCCCTGGCCGGCGAAACCCATGAATTCAAGAATATGTATCCTGCTATGATTGAGACCGCAAAAGAAGAGAACCACAAGTCCGCGGTCCGGTCCTTCACTTACGCCAACGAAGTGGAACAGGAACATGCCGTCCTGTATCAAAAGGCATTGGATAACCTGGACAACATGGAGGAGTACGATTATTACATCTGCTCGGTATGCGGTCATACCCACGAAAAGGAAGCACCGGAAAAATGTCCGGTATGCGGTGCCAATGCCAATGCCTTTTTCAAAGCTGAATAAGAATTTGGCTTTACTCTACTTTTGAAGCCACCGGCCAGAGATGAAAGCGGGCATCTTGCTTGAATCCGACTCCGGTGGCTCCTTTATGCAGATATAAGGCCCAGGCCCAGTCAGGTTCAAAAAAACTGCTTGTCGATGACCAGTAGGTGTCCCGGATATTTTTAAAGGGATGTTCTGATGGCAGGGCCGGAGTGTGCCGGGAACAATCAACCAGTGACTCCAGTTCATTGATGGTGGGCAGCCTCCAACGCAGAGATATTTCTGGTAATCCGACTTCAAGCTTTTTTACATAATGCAGGGCTTCAAGCCAGTTCATTGCGCCGGAACTGACATCTGCATCCTGCAGCCAGAAGAGACCCGTAAGTTTGTCAAGTACCACAGCCTGCCTGGCCTCAAAACGGTTTTCAGGCCAGGACAGACCCATTTGCAGTTCACCGTCCTGCCCTGTTCCCGCACATGGCACCTCGCTGCCCCCTGAATCATAGCATTTCTTTTGCCCGGTTGCAGGCAAAATTCCTTTGCCCTGGCCGCATACCGGCCAGAAAAGACAATACTGCTCCTTGCGGCCAAAGAACATGCGGGCCCCTTCCATATGAATATACCAGGCATAGGCGGGATGAATTGCGGCTGTGGTTGAAGTCCAGTACCAACCGAGAAATACATTTTCAAAAGGATGGTCTCTGGGCAGAGCGGGCTTTCTCGTCTCAAATGCCATAAGACTCCTGAGTTCCCTCCGGTTCGGCAAACGCCAGTCAATGTACCCCTCTTTTTTGTCACGGTTCATTCTGGCAATAAAATCAAGGGCTTCCTGCCAGGTAACGGGGAACTCTGCCGGATTGGCATTTTTCAACCATTGCAATCCGGTGAGTTGATCACGTACCAGTCGGCCGTTTAGCGCAAACCGCTCCCGAGGCCATGCAATACCGGCCTGGAACTCGCCATCCTGGCCTGAATTTTCGCAGGGCATAACTCTGCCTGCTATATCATAACAGTCAGCCTGTCCTGTCCAGAGATATCCGGGCATAATTTTCAGAGGTCAAGGGATAAGGGAAAAAATCTCAGATGGAATCAAATTGTGACATGCTGTCTTATTTTTCAGTTTTCTTGACAAAAAATACTATGTAAATTACCGACAAACTGCACATCAAATCATTACCAGTTGTTGCCTGAATTCATTTCAATCTTTCCGATTATACTTGAAACCATGAAATCTCTAAACCTTAACAATATCTTAGGTGCTTTCCACTGTTAACCAGTATAATCACTTTTCTTCAATTCCTGATAAAAAGGGCATTTAGCACATTCTTCGATCTTACCGGCATAGATACCGGAAATGCCATGTTCACATTTGGTACCGGCAACCCCGTAGCATATCCTGCCAAAATAGGGATAGGACGGGCAACTTCTGGTTTTATCCTTTTCTATGCCGCAACCGATAAATTCCCAGCACGGTGTTTTATCATCCTCTTCTTCTGCTTGATAAGGAAAATAAAGTTTAAACATACTGCCCCTGCCCTCTTCGGAGTTAACCCTGATAAATCCTCGGTGCTCCTGCATAATCTTGTCGGCAATTGGCAATCCTAGCCCTGTGCCTATACCTGTTTTCTTGGTCGAATGAAAGGGCTCAAAAATAAAATCCAATGAATCCTGCGGTATCCCTCCACCGCTATCACTGATTGCAATGGTAAGCCAATTAATATTATTTTCCTCTTCAAGGGCTGTCGTGATTGTCAGGGTGCCGCCCTCCGGCATGGCTTCAATAGCGTTCATAATTATATTTCCCACTGCCTGTTTAACATGCTCGGGATGCAGATATGTCTGAGGCAGTTTCTCTGTATAATTTTCAACAAGCTTAATTTTCTTTTCATGACATGTATCACAGAAAAAAGGGGCTGCTTCTCTCACCGGTTCATTTAAATCAGACTTTTCAAAATGATTTTCGGTTTTTTCCGAATAAATCAGGACATCCCTGAGGATGGATTCCAACCTGGCTGTTTCTGATATTATCAGGTCGCTGTAATTCTTTTCCCTGGTACCTTCAGGCAAACGCTTATCAAGACGCCGGGCAATACCGCCGAGAGCTGTCAGGGGATTCCTTATTTCGTGGGCCACATCCGCTGTAAACCGGCCTAATGCCGAAAGTTTCTCCTGTTCTACAAGTTTTCCCTGCATCTGGGTGAGACTTTCAAGAGAATGCTCCAGCTCCAGGTTGAGCCGTTCGATCTCATTGGTCTTTTTACGGAGATTTTGCGAAAGCAAGCCCAGGGGAATGGCAATGGGAAAGAGAAATACCATGCGCAATACAAGGTCTGTCCAGTGTATTTGGCTTACTAACGATTGCATATTCAGAAAATAAAGCAAGCAGGAGATTATGGCGACAAACAGACCGAACCCGATTCCGAAATAAAAGGAGTGGAGGGCGGTGAGCATATAATAGCCGAGGAAAAAACTGTTGCTGAAATCAGGCTGCAGATTGACAAGCGTAAAAACAAACAGGAGATCAAGGACAAGGGAAATCACATAAATGGTGGACAGCCGCACTGTGCCGATCAAGATAAAAAGATAAAGGAATATACTGTAGACAGAAAAGGCTACCAGGGCCCTGATGAGACTGGTTGATTCATCCGCAGAAAGGGGCGCCAGGCTGAGCCAGATTATGCCGCCCAGAATTGTTGCTAGGCGGAGGACGAAAAAACTTATATCACCTATGGAGAATCGTGAGAAAAACTCTCTCCAGACTTTTTTCATGGTCAGCAAATAATTATGAAATTGTTGCCAATACCTCTTAATATTAGTGTATAGAACAAGTCAGCCATATTTAAAAATTTTTGCAAGAAAATTAATTGCCGTCTCCAATTAATTTCTTCATTCTTTTGCGGAGAAAAAAATGCCCCAAACAACCTATGATTACAGCAAACTTGACCAGCCGGAAGTGCTGCAGATACTATTTCATCCGCGCCCTGAAGTCGACACCGGTCCATCCCAAGAAAACACAGTGGATAATCACATAGCAGTTGATGAAGGGGTCAGGGTGCATGCACGATTTCATCTGGCCGGCCAGGAAGAACCCAACATCCTTTTCTTTCATGGCAACGGTGAAATTGTCAACGATTATGACACCATCGGTCCTTATTATACGAAATTCGGCATGAATTTTTTGGCAGTGGATTACAGAGGCTATGGCAGGAGCTCCGGAAGTCCCACAGTAACCGCCATGCTGGCAGATTCACACCGGATACTTGATGCTGTAAAGGACTGGCTCACAAAGGCAGGTCACACTGGACCGCTCCTGATCATGGGGCGCTCCCTCGGGGCTGCGGCTGCGCTTGAACTGGTATCAAGTCATGCTGATGATTGCACCGGGCTGATAATTGAGAGCGGCTTTTCCACAACTCTGCCCCTGCTTTTAAAACTGGGTGTTAATGTGGCAAAGTTGGGCATTACAGAAGAGGATGGGTTTCGCAATGTCCGCAAAATCTCCTCCTTTACCAAGCCAACCCTCATCATCCATGGCCAGTATGACGAAATTATCCCGGTGAACTCCGCCGCCATTCTTCAGGCCCAGTCGCCGGCACGGATCAAAGAATTACAGGTAGTCCCGGGCGCTTCGCATAACACCATTATTGCCAGTGCCGGCGACCTTTATTTCTCGGTGATCAAGCAATTCTGCAATAAAATATGCGGCATCAGGGCCCAGAGAAGAAAAAAAATGAATTAAACTGTGCAGCATGGCAGCAGACCTCTTTGACAAAGCTTTTGCCCTTTTAAAGGAGTCACGCAAGAGCGTGGCGCTAACCGGGGCCGGGGTCAGTACTGAAAGCGGCATCCCTGATTTTCGAGGAAAACATGGCCTCTGGTCCCGCTACGACCCCATGGAATATGGAACCCTGAGCGCATTTTTGGCAAATCCGGAAAAAATCTGGCGGATGCTGGCCACCCTTCTGGAGATTGTTGATGCCAAACCGAACAAAGGCCACAGCGCCCTTGCTGCGCTTGAAAAGCAAGGGGTGCTTTCAGGAGTCATCACCCAGAATATTGACAGCCTGCATCAAAAGGGCGGCAGTAAAAAGGTGGTTGAATTTCATGGGTCCCTGAGAACATTTTCCTGCCTTGCATGCGGTGCAGGCTATGATCTCGCATTTGTAAAAGGCTCTTCCCTGCCGCCGCATTGCGCATCGTGCAATGCCATACTCAAGCCTGACATCGTTTTTTTTGACGAACTGATCAATGAAGCTGTCCTGAACCAGACCGAGCAAATGTTGGCGTCTGCTGACCTGCTGCTTGTTGCCGGGACTTCATGCCAGGTGCAACCAGCAGCACGTATACCATTTGTCGTCTTTAACAGGGGAGGCAAGATAATTGAAATCAACAGGGAGCCTGCTCTGAAGCACATAGCAGCAGTTACTCTGCAAGGAAATTTTTCAACTGTGATGGAGAAATTAGCCGAACGTTTGGCGTAAGACTTTTAGGGTGTACTAAAAACTGTGCTGGATATTAGACCGATTCCCTATGCGGAAATTCCCTTCTCGCTTAAAATCACTATCCGGTCAATATTCTTGAGAAAATTCTTTTTGACAGTCTGAGGAAGTGGTGAAAGAAACTGGACACCCATTCCCGGTTTTTGATAGCTGCTTTTTTCCCTGTTCCAGACAACGAGTGCTGCAACCTCCACTTCATGGTTGCCCTCGGCAGGAAATATGAGATTTACGTGCGTACCCACCGGGGCTGGAGATTTTGTATTGATGAACATACCATCCATGGAAATATCCTTGCTGCAGGAAATCAAATAATCCCCGGCATGAATGAAATCCACTCTGAAGTCTACAGGAAAACGCTGGATAATCCGTCTGTCGCTGGTTGCCATTTATTTTCACACAATGTCAGAACTTGAGTAACTTGAAACGCACTTGGCACAATTGATTCAGTACTTCAATGCTTAACAAATTAACAAGATTTTTTATTTCTCAGTCTGTCGGTCTCGCAAAAAGCTGTCGACAGACAGGAAGCATATCTGTAATCTCTTGATATTATTGGGCCCTGTTGCTGACGGTGAGACTTTTTACGATTGTATCAAATTCGGGTTAGTAACTATTAAGTTTTTCAGAGAATAGCAAGCAGTTTATCAGGAATTTTTCTTATTTTTGCCCATGGCGACTGTTACTTTTATTTTTCATAATTATCTGAGGGAGATGCTTAAAAAAGGGGGGGAAACCGATCCCTTCTTTCGGTATCATCTTGACCGAAAAGCTTCCATTAAAGATGTTATTGAATCACTCGGCATTCCCCATCCTCTTATCGATAAACTGACGGTGAACGGCAAAGAAGTCGGATTTGAGTATATTCTGCGTGATGATGATATTATAGAAGCCATACCCCTGACTTCACCTGTAAACCCCTTTGTTCCGACCATACTGCGGCCTGAACCCATTAACAGGATTGCTTTTGTCGTAGATGTGAATGTCGGAAAACTTGCATTACACCTCAGGACGCTTGGCTTTGATACCCTATACGATAACGATGCCAGGAATGGCATCCTAGCTGGTATAGCATATGCACAAAAACGGATTCTCCTGACCCGGGATATCTCGCTGCTGAAAAGGAAAATTGTCATGCACGGATACCTGCCCAGAGCCCAGGATCCAGCCCGGCAGCTCATCGAAGTTGTGCGCCTCTATGATCTCAGCAGCAAGATAAAACTGTTAAGCAGGTGTATTCCCTGCAATGGCCTGTTGGTGCCTGTCAGCAAAGAAACTATTCTGGACCGCCTGGAACCGCTAACCAGGAAATATTACAAGACGTTTCAAATATGTGAGAAGTGCAAAAAGATATACTGGCCCGGTTCACACCAGGAAAAAATTGTCTCTTTTGTCAAGGGAGTTCTCAGGGCTGCCGGGCTGGAAAATTCATAACGTGCTAAATTGTTTCATGCCGTCCGATCCCAATCAATATATTGCAGATTCTGCAGCCGGTGATAGAAGCCCTTGTCAGCCATGAGCTTTTCATGGGTACCTTCTTCCAGTATCTTCCCTGAATCCATGAAAATTATCCTGTCAGCCCGCCGGATAGTTGACAGCCGGTGGGCAATGACGATACTTGTACGTTGTGACAAAGTCGCCTCAATGGCCCGCTCAACCAATATCTCCGTTTCTGAATCCACATTGGCTGTGGCTTCATCCAATACCAGGATCTCCGGGTTCCGGACCATAACCCTGGCCATAGCCAGCAGTTGTCTCTCTCCTGCAGACAGGTCAAGATTGCCTTCACCGATTTTGGTATGTATACCCTGCGGTAAACGGTCTATGAGTTCATGCAGTTGGGCCAGCTGCAGAATGGCTGCCAGATTCTGTTCGCCCATGACAGAGTCAAGAAGGATATTTTCCTTTATAGTGCCGGGGATGAGGTAAATCTCCTGCATGACGAGGCCCACTGCATTCCGCAGCCACTCAGGGTCAAGTTCACGCAGATCATTGCCGTCAAGAAGGATCCTGCCAGAATCCGGATCATACATCCTCTCAAGCAGGTTTACGAGCGTGGATTTCCCTGAGCCCGTGGCCCCGACTATCGCAACGGTTTCACCCGGATCTATCTGTATACACAGGTTATGAATGACCGGTTTGTCTGAATCGTACCCAAAGGTGACATCGCGGAACTCAAGGCTGCCTTTTACTGATTGCGGTTTTAGTGGCTGCTCCAATACCGGCAGCCTGCTTTTGGTATCCAGAAGCTGAAAAATTCTTTCCGCTGAGGCCATGGCCGACTGGACAATGGAATATTTCTGCGACAGTTCACGGAGCGGCTGAAAAAAAAGACGCATATAGGAAAGAAAAGCCACAAGAATTCCAATGGTCATTTCGCCCTTTAAAATAAGAATGCCACCGTACCAGATGATAACAGCTGTTGCGGTAGAAGCCAGTATATCCAACAGGGGCATGAAAATGCCGAAAATTTTTATCTGCTTTAAGGTGGAGGTAAAATAGGACTGGTTCAGATTCACAAAATTGTGTTCCGTATCTTTCTCTCTCTGGAAAAGCTGAATAAGGCTGATCCCTGAAACGGCCTCCTGCAGGTAAGCATTTATTTTAGCCAGATTTGTCCTGATCTCCCGGAAGACATTGCGGGCCATCCTGCTGAACCAGAGGGTGGCAAAAATAATCGCTGGCAGCAGCATGATCATGAACATGGCAAGACGCCAGTTCAGCCAGAAGAGAAGGACAAGGATGCCTATAATCCGTATGGCATCATTGAAGAGGGTGACGATAACCGAGGTGAACATCTCGTGCATGTTCTGGACATCGTTGGTCAAGCGGGTGACCAGCTTGCCGCTTGGGTTTTCATTGAAAAATGCCAGGTCAAGTCCCACCATATGCCTATAAATGTGCTGCCGCAGCCTGTGCATGATATTTTGCCCAGTCCACTCCAGGACAGTGACCTGGAAATAATTCCCTACAAAACCTGCAATGATTGCAACTCCAAAGATCATTGCCAGCATTGCCAGGCCTGCAAACCGCTCGGATATTGGAATTTCCACATTGATTATATAGTTATCCACCCCAAGCCTGACCAGATAGGGCAGCAGGAGACTGGAACCAATCACGGCAAATGAGAGAAACACCGCCAGGACCACACCCTGCCAATAATGAGAGGTATAACCCAGGATCCGCCGCCAGAGATTGAAATCAGTAACCTCTCCCAGTTTGTCTTCCTCAAAATATCCGTATCCGTATTGCATTTTCTTGAGTTGTCTAAAGTGAGCTAAGGTGACAGTGCCTAAAGTTTGCCAGCATACAAAACAAGCAGGCGCCTGACAGAAAATGAACTAGAAATTTTATTCAGGTTTTCTCTGTGCATTTACGCCTACTCTTGTGGATGCCAATTATTTTTCTCATATCCTGTTTTTTTGCTGAGCGCTGACCCCTGAATGCTGACAGCTTTACCCTCTTGAACTTCTGCTTCCTTGGTTGCTTTTTTATCCTCTCCCCATCCGGCTTGTCTGGTAATCATAAATTGTGGCATAGAACCGGTTAGTCTGCAGCAGGTGCTTGTGATCGCCCTGGCCAACAATTTTCCCTTTATCCATGACAACAAGCTGATCTGCCTGGGCCAAAGGCGCCAGGCGATGCGAAATAACTATGCAGATCCTATCCCTGATAAAGGGTTTCATTAAGCTGATAATTTCATGCTCGGTCTCAATATCCACTGCCGACAAACCGTCATCAATAATCAGAACCGCCCTGTCCGACAGCAGGGCCCGGGCAAGGGCAATACGCTGTCGCTGCCCACCGGACAGTTTTACCCCCTTCTCACCAATCCGTGTATCATAACCTTTCGGAAGGCTGCCAATCTCAGTATGAATTGCTGCCGCCCTGGCGACCGCTTCTATATCTTCCTGAGCGGCTCCTGGCCTCCCCATGGCAATATTGGCCCGGACAGTATCTGAAAAAACCGTAATATCCTGGGGCACCAGCGCTATTCTTCTACGCACTTCAGCCAGATCAAGTTTATTGATATCAAGGCCATTCCAGAACAGGGTATCATTTTCAACAGGATAGAGCCTGGCAAGGAGATGGGACAGGGTTGTTTTTCCTGAGCCTGTTTTACCCACTATCCCCAGGATTCCCTGCGGGATTTCTAGGGTCACATTCTGCAGGGTCGGATCACTTTGATTGGGATAGGCAAAGGTAAGATTATTGAGAAATATGGAGTTCAATTCCCTGGGAATAGGAACAGGGTTGGCGGGCGGCACAATTACCGGCTGCTCGTTCAGGATATTCTGGATTCGCTGCAGCGAAGTGACTCCGCGCTGGAAAAGGTTTGTTACCCAGCCCAAGGCCATCATCGGCCATGTCAGCATGAAGAGGTAGGATGTAAATGCCACAAAATCACCGATGGTGATGCTGCCTTGAATGGTCAAGCGGCCACCGAATAAAAGGACAAGGAGCATACTGGTATTTGCGATAAGTCCCGAAACCGGGAAAAGGGTGCCCTGCACCTTGGCAAGACGCAGGTTGTCCTGCACATATTCACGCCCTATGCCATCAAATCGGGCCACCTGTTTTTTCTCCAGGGTGTAAGCCTTGATCATGCGTATGGCATTAATTGATGACCGGACAAACTCGGTAAGCTTGGAAAACTGTTCCTGTACCTTTTTGAAATAACGGTGCAGCCTGCTGGAAAGAAACCGGGTCAGGAATGCGAGTAAGGGCATGGGTACTATGGCTATAAGGGTTAATCCCGGATGGATATATGCCATAAATGAAAGGGCGGCAAGGGAGAGCACAACGGCATCGGCAAAAGCCACCAGCCCCATGCCCCCGGCAAGCTGAACTGCTGCGAGGTCATTGGTTGCCAGGGCCATTATTTCTCCGGCGGTACTGCGTTGAAAAAAAATACGGTCCAGGGTCAGAATGTGTGAAAAAAGCCAGTTCCGCAGATCTCTTTCCAGGTGGCGCGAAAAACCCAGTATCATGTAGCGCCAGCCGAAACGGAATATTGCAATGCATACGGCAAGGCCAACTATCAAAATGCCATACTGCAGGAGGTTAGCAGCGGCGACCCCTTCATTTTGCAGACCATCGACCGCATGCTTGATTACCCTCGGTATAACAAGCTGCAGCCCGTTGACGGCCAGAAGAGAAATAAAACCGATAAACAACTGCAGACGATAATGCCGGAAAAAAGGCAAGACCAGCCCGACAGCCTGCCATGAGCTATGAAGATTTCTCCTTGGTTTTGGCTTATCTGGAAGCATCTTACTGTTATTGAGGGTTTTTGCGCTCTAATGGATAGCGGGGTACGATCTTTTTTCTGAGCCCGGTTTTCTGATAATTTTCAGCAGGATATCCAAGGGCAATGACTGCGTATACCGATTCAGCGTCCGAGATCTGCAATAATTCTCTTATCTGTGCGTCTCTTCTTATTGCCTCAACTGCAAAGCCGATCATGCAGGACCCCAAACCCATGCTGTGTGCGGCTAACATGATATTCTGGCTTGCCAGCAGCGCGTCCTCCAAGGGTGTGCTGGCAGATTTTCTGCCACCAACCACTATAGCGGCAACCGCACCATGAAACAGAACATCCCTCCCCTCCCTTTCCCAGACCAGGAGGCCTTCCCTTACTGTTTCATAATAACGGCGGTAATATTCCCCCAGGGCATCCCCGGCAAATATCTTTGAAAGCAATCGGATCCACGGTTTTGCCGCCATCCTGTTTAATGCAAGAAAAAATCTCGCCATCTGCCTTCCAAGGGTGACAACTTCTTTCCGGCTGCTCAGAATTGTAAAGGTCCAGCCTTGAGAATTTGTCCCCGATGGTGCAGTAGTGCCTATCTTCGCCAGATCTTCAAGCAGCATGGGGTCAATCTCTTTATCCTTATAATTGCGGCAGGATCGCCTTGACAGCATCAACCGTACGAGCTGCCCGGTATCATATTCCCCGGGCACCAGCCAACGATCCTCCGGAGCTGATGATGACAGGAAAAAAGGATGCTCCAGGGCCTCGACCCGAATGGCAGCAACAGGACAGACTGCTTCACAGTGACCGCACGCCATCGAATATGTCCCGGTGACCACAGCCCTTCCGCCCTGCATGGAAATTGTCTTGGCAGGACAGACTTCAACACATAGTCCGCAGCCAATACAGGAATCCGGATCTATGCTCGTTGTAACTGAATTCTGCATGTATCAGGAGAAAAAAATCAGAAGTATAATAAGAAGTGGGGCAACATTTTTCGTACAAAGCTAATCTCAGGCAAATCCTTCAAGCTCTTTAAGGATTTCAATGCGCTTGATTTGTTTCATGATTTGCTCTTTCACATGTGAGGAAAGCGGGCTTAAAAATTGCACACCCATACCTGTTTCTCCAGCATTGGGTGATCTGTTTACCCAAACGACAACTGTCATAACCTCTGCATGATAATGTTCCTCAACAGGAAAAATCAGCTTAACTCTGCTTCCGGGTTCCGGTGGGTTCGGAGTACAGAGAAACATGCCGCCAAGAGATATGTTTTTACTGAATGACAGGACATAGTCTCCCTCATGTATACAATCGACCTGGAAATTAACAGGTGCACGTTCTTCTGACCTGCATTCGCCTGCAGACAAATCTTTTTCCACATTTCCCCCTATGATGTTAATGATATACAGTATATTTTTCTTGTTTCACGTTACAGACAAAGGTCTCGAAAAAAACTCTTTAGTTAATTCTTCTCGATAAATTTTCCCTTGAGACCGGCATTGACACGGATAAACATTTATTTTCAACAGCATCCTTGTCCCTGTTGGAAGAATTACATAACAGATAATTTTATTCCGTTCACGTATTAAACATACTTTCCGTTGGTAAAATTATCAGAATCTTCATTTTTTCATAATGACTCCGGCGTGTTTCTGTCATTCCAAATTAATGTTTTTAAAATTACGCATTTTAGTTACATTATTCACATAACAGCTCAGAAATTTAACACCGCCTTGAAGAAAAAACTCAGCCGGTTACCTCTCAAATCTGGATTTTGCCATGTGCGACTCGTCCAACAGGATCAATTGTTTCTTTTCTCTGACCGCAGTTCTCCTGGCTATTCTTGTCTCTTCCTGCAGCACTATCAATGCGGTACCGCCAGAAATTAATCTTATGCGGGTTGATGTCCAGGATGTCACATTGAGCCATGTCAATCTCGTGGCTGATATCAGGATTTTTAATCCAAATGAGAAAGCCCTGACTATCCAGGGAGTGGATTACACCCTGCACCTTGAAGGCATCAAGGTTTTTGCCGGGCAAAACAACATGAGCCAAATAATCGCCCCTCACGAATATGGTCACATGACATTGCGTCTTTCCAGTGCCTATTGGGATATAATCCAGCTCCTTAACAAGCTGCCCAACAAATCCGATATTGCCTTTTCCATGGCAGGCTCTATCAGGGTAGGGGGGAGCCGCATCTTCGCCCAGCGTTTTTCCTTTGCCAAACAGGGTATCATTCCGCTGCAAAAAACAATTCCCTAAGGACTTCCAAAGTGTTACCCCATGTAAACTTAACGTTAATAAGTTAACACATTAACACTTATTTTTTATTAACACCTGTGCCATTAACAACGTTTCTTGTACAATAAAAGAGAATCAGGAATTATTCTCTTTCCATACCGCACTTTCGTCTATTTTATTTTTTTCAAATTATACTAGTTGGTTAGTACATTCTTTTTCTGTGCGCATTTCATCTCCGCCGGCAAATTTTACTGTTTCCCCGGAAGTAAACAGTCGGGCAGAATGAATTGGCATACCTTTTGCTCAGTTAACAGCACTCATATGTTCCAGATCATCTTATTTCGTAAAATTAATATGTAAGGAGGAAAAAATGGTATCCAGAAACAAAACATCCCTGCTCCTGGCTGTTCTTGCTGCAGCCACATTGAGTACTGCCGGGGTTTCAGAGGCAGGGAAACCGACCGTTGGCGGTCCCTGCCAAAAATGCCACACCGCACAGCCGGATGCAGTCCGGGGCAATCTTGGCAAGGTTTCCCCCGAGTTCAGCACCCTGCAGGTCAAAGCAGGCAACATTGTCTGGATTGTCAAATACGATGACAAAACAAGTGTTATAAACGGCGATAAGACTTCAGGTGCCGATTCCCTAAAGGACCTTCCACAGAATAAAGAGATCCTGGTCAGTTTCTCTGGTGGTGAGGCAAAACCCCTGGCGACTGAAATAGCGGTTAAACAGCCATATAAGGTTTCGGAAGAGCAGAAAATCACAAATGATGAAGTCGTGAAGCTGGTTTCCATGGGACCGGAAACAGGCGAGTATACCCTGATTGACGCCAGGCCTACCGGTGCTTTCCTGGCGGGTCATATTCCTACCGCGATCTCTCTTCCATTTGATAACTTTGAGGAAAGTTGTTCGGTGGTCCTGCCTGAGGATAAAAACAGGCTGCTGGTCTTCTACTGCGGAGGCCCTACCTGAACTATGAGCCCATTCTCTGCCCGTGCGGCAGAAAAACTCGGTTACACCAATATCAGAGTTCTCTCTTCAGGTCTTCCTGGCTGGAAAAAAGCCAATGGTCTTGTTGTCCTGCCGGTCAACGGTCTGAAAAAGATGATCCACGAGGATGACTCCTATGTCCTCATTGACCTGCGCTCCAAGGAGGCTGCTACTGCCGGCCATATCAAAGGTGCTGTCTCTATCCCCGAGGCTGAGCTTACAGCTGCAAAAGATAAATTTCCCCAGGATAAATCAGCACCCGTTATTCTCTATAATAATGCCCAGGCCTCCCAGGAATCATTTGGACTTATCCGCGGCTGGGGCTACAAGAATGCCTCTGTGTTACATGGCGGAGCCAAAAATTGGGACGGCAATTTCTTCCCTGGCGAACCTGCCAGTGACATAGTGTATGTCAAAAAACTCAAACCTGGCCAGATCACGGTTGAAGAATTCCAGCAGATAGCATCGGCCAAACCCGCTGACAAAGTAATTCTTGATGTCCGCGACAGCGGCAGTGAGGGAACTATTCCAGGTGCCGTTACCATACCATTGGGGCAACTTGCTGACAGCCTTGGCGATCTACCCAAGGATAAAGAATATATTGTCCACTGCAATACCGGTATCATGGCAGGCATGGCTCTTAAGACACTGCAGGACAACGGGTATCAGGCAAGATATCTTGATGCAGTGGTCCAGGTCAGCTCTGACGGCTCATTTGATGTCTCTGAGAAGTAAGAAATCAATATAACTTTCAACCTGCTTCCCCTCGAATGCGGGACGTCGATCTCCGGATCTTCGTCCCGCATTTTTTATTGTTTTTCAGATGTCTGAAAAAAATATGATTACAGTACAATATCCAACCGGCAGGATTTGTCCACATTTGCTGCAAAGCGGGCAACATTCACGCACCAGTATCTGAAGACACCAGAAACTCATCTTTCATGCATGAAAGCAGGCGCTGGCATCTTCAAAAAACAGGATTCCGGTTCATGTCCCGGTGCAGGGAAGAAGGAGAGCCTGCAGCAAAGTCCCGACTACATTGTAACCAGAAGAGAACAGTTTCGTATAGCTGCGGCAATTTGCAGCAATGGGAAATGGCCTGAATTGACATCCCCCACGGCTGCTCAAAAATGATGCGTGTCCGTGGGGGATTCCAGATAAACCAAAGGAGTGAACTTTCAGAACGAATTTCTGAAAAATACTTTCAACATGAACGGCCGGACGTCAAGATTTCCGGGCCGCGATATTCAATATCAATCAGCCTGCGGCCGCCTGCTTTGCTGCTTCAACAGCCTCATTTCCCTCGGATTCCTCCGCGGCCGCAGGGACTGTACTTTTCCCACTTTCTGAGCTGACAGCTGCAGCTGAAACAACCGTCTGTTCTGCGGTTTCCTCAATTGCCTTTTGCAGCTGGTCAATGACTTCGCAGATGATAGATTCAGCCCCCTCAAACCATTTGATGTTTTCAGCCGACTCCTCAGAACTTGAGTCACCCCGGCACGAATTCTTCAAAACAATCAGTCTTGAAACTGTATCCTTTACATTGCGGCTAAAATCTTTGCTTGCGTCCTGCGCACCGGTATCGATTTTAAGCTGCGCCGATTTCAGCTTGTCAACGCCCTCCTCGAGCAGTATGGCCGCGCCCTCGAACCAGATAATATTCGGGTTATCTTTTTGGGTAACTAAGGTGCCAACACATGAATCCCTAAGAATAAAAAGCTTGGAGATGGAATTTTTTATTCCGTTGTTTTTTTTAGCTTTTTTGTTCATCATTTCCTCCCCTGGTTTGATGTTCTAACTTGTTTATAATTTTTTGAAATAATTCGGCTGTAAGGCATATTACGTTATTATTGCAACGATAGTAACTGTTTTGCAAATTAACAACAGCACACGGATCGATTATTCATTTCTGTATTCAGGAAGCCTTTCGTAATTTGACCGAATATGCAAAAGCCTCCCTTGCCAACCATAATATTTCATTATACCCGAATGGTTTAAAAATCAGGAAATCAATACCCGAAGCGCCATATTTTTCCTCATAAAACCTGCTTGGCAGTGTAACCATCATTGCAACCGGCATGCTCCGGTCAATTGTTTCAATCTGGTTAACAAAATCGGTGACACCCAACCCTGGAATATCGTGATCAAATATCATCAGATCGTATTGCCCGGCACCTAGTTTTGTTAAGCATTCATCCTTCCTCATAACCGATGAAACACGACAGCCGATCCGTGCAAGAATTTCTTCCAGCATGAGTAATTGATCTTTTTGGGCATCGAATAGCAAAACCTCATTGTTATTCAAGGTTAACATGACATCACCTTGCACAGTAAAGTTGCCGTTTCATAGAATGTTGCGGTCAAGTTCATTCGGGTCACTGTCAGGCTGTTTGCTTGTGTCCAGTATATCGATGCCATCAAAATCTTTCGTCTTAAATTCCTCAACTTCTCTAAAACTATCCAGCACCTCTGATATTGTCTGTAATTGTTCTTTTATTATTTCAAGTTTTTCTTTTGTGTGCTCTTCCTTGGTGCTGGTTAACAAAAGATCAACATACCCGAATATTATTGTAAATGGTCGGCTGAATTGAAAGACTATAGAGGCCGTTGCCGCCAAAGCTCCCCGCAGCAGATTCTCTTCAATTCTACCCCACCCTATCCGCCTGTCTCTTGGACTCCGTCTGTCAGCTAATTCTCTCCTGTCCTTTCGTCTCCTCCGGTTACGAGCTTTGCGCCTGTCTCCTTTTTCTGGTTGTTTGATACGGCTGTCTCTTGTTTCCATTCATTCACCCTGCAACGATAATTTCAAGGTGAGAGGATCGTTTTCTTTTCAGGAGATGTCATAAAATTAATTTAAAGCCAGTACTATAATCAACAGGCGTTTCTTGTAATGCAGGTTTACGCATTATTTGAACTGCTGTTTTTGCAAAGATCCGTTTAGTAATATATACCTTATACCCTCAAGGCCCCAAGCGAAATCGGTTTTCAAGTCCCGGTGCAACAACACATCACTTAATGAGCCCGAAATCGCTGTCTTAATCAGGATCGAATCACCATGACAATTACTTCTCATGCTGTCACAAATCCTTCCATACACTGTACAGGGGAATTCCCTATCATAATGCAAGGGAACCTTTTCTATACGCTAAATACTTAACTTAATATAAAAAAAAATCAATCAACCATCAGGAGTATTTTTTAGAGTATCTTATTTGTCAGGCAGGAGGGAAATCCAGTCCTTTAGTTGTATTTGATTACAAATTGCGGGGCTGATTACAACCCATAATTGTGGCCGACTCCAAGGCACCGGGCAATAACGCTTTACAATGTTGACAAAAACAGCATGCCAGCCAATCAAGCTGAAATTACAGTCAGTAAATCAGGCTCAAGACCCTGTGAGATACGGTTTTTCATGCTGCTGCTCATTTTCAGCAGCAGCAGAATCGTATTCCCCAACATAAATGCAATAAACCCTTTTGAGCTAAATTATGCCTCCTTTATTCAGTATAAAAGACATGCGAAAAGTCAATCGACTGGCAGGAGTATTTTTTGGGGGTCTCTTACTTGTCGGTCTAGAGCAAAATCCAGTCCTTTAGTTGTATTTAACTTAACCCGCCGGGCTGACTGTCAATGATAATTCCTGCACTCCGCCATTTGGCCTGAGAAATCGGCCCAATATCAACAAGAAAAACACCATTCCAGCTACTTAAACTGTAGTCATATATTGAAGTTCACCCGCAACGGTAAAATTCACAAAATTGATACACTTGAATTCTTCCCAGACGTGATGATCAGTCAGGCTATTTGCCTGCGTATTCTTAAAACATTGGTGGGCTGCAATCACAAAGCGCATGCAGAGCGTGCCCTTGAATACCCAAATGTTTTTTTGCACGATACTCTACGGATCAGGGCTTATTCATCCCTAATAATCGTACAGACCACCACCCGTTCTGGCCTAGGACCATCAAATTCACAGAGAAATATATTCTGCCAGCGTGAAAGGCCTAAACTGGCATCAATGATGGGAATTGACTCTGAAGGTCCTACTAACCCTGCCTTCAGATGGGCATCACCATTTCCATCCTGTTTATCATGAAGCCATACTCCCCTGGGAATAAGCTTGCCCAACAGGTGCACTACATCTGTCTGCACACTTTCATCCCAGTTTTCCTGGATCATCAAAGCTGCTGTAGCTCCCTGCACATAGAGAACCGCCAAACCGTTGTTGATCCCGGACCGCCTTACCGCCTCCTTGACCTGCAAGGTTATATCCACAAGCTCTTCCCGTCTGGACGTTGCTACACAAATATTTTTACGCATAAAGCAGAAACCCTCATTTCCTCACTATTTTTTTTCCTTTGTCGCTCGTTTCATCCTCTGCAGTGCTTCCCGTAAAAGTTTACGGCAGCAGCCAAAATTCAACCTCACATAGCCCGGAAAACCAAAATCACTACCCTCTGAAAGGCCGACACCGGATGCTTCAAAAAAGCGGCCAGGGGAGCATTTATCAAGCTTGCGCGCATCTATCCAGGCAAGATACGTTGACTCCACATGGTACATGGAAAGATGGTCCATGGAAGCAATTTCTTTTTCCACCAGTCGACTGTTGCCTCTTAGGTATTCCAGCAAGGAGGCAAGCCAGTCCCAGCCCTCACGATACGCTGCCTCAGCAGCTGTGAAGCCTAGAATATTTACTTCCGGGACAATGCCGGCCATGGCCTGCAAAAATTTATTGCGCAGCTGTCTATTGCTGATAACGGCAAATGAACAACCGAGCCCAGGGATATTGAATGTTTTACTCGGTGCCATTAACGTAATAGTACGGGCTGCGGCTTCCAGACTCGTGGAGGCTGTGGGAATATGATTTTTATCAGAATCCAGGATAAGGTCGCAGTGGATCTCGTCAGAACAGATGATAATGTCATTCCGAGCGCAGAGCGAAACGAGTTTATCGAGTTCTTCACGATTGTATACTCTGCCTACAGGATTATGCGGGTTACAGAATAAGAGCAGCCTGGTTTTAGAAGTAATGCTCTTTGCCAATTCATCAAAATCTATTATCCATCTATTCCTTTCCGCCACAAGAGGAACAGTGACTAGTCCACCGCCAGAGTTTTTGGGTGCTGTCAAAAAAGGTGGGTATATGGGTACCAGGGTCACGACCTCATCAGACGCGGTCCCGACCGATCTGCAGGCAATATTGAGGCCACAGACAAGTCCGGGCAGCCAGACAAGATGTTCGGGTTCAATCTGCCAGCTGTATCTCCTGGCCAGCATTTCACAAACCAGATGTATTAATCCTTTTGGGACAGCACCATAACCGAAAACACCATGCTCAACCCTCCTGCCAAGCGCCCGTATCACAGGAGGAGGAGACCTGAAGTCCATATCTGCGACCCAGAGTGGGATTATGTCTCTGCCCCTGAACCTGTCCCATTTAAGGCTTGAGGTATTATACCGCTCAACCGGGGTATCAAAGCCAAAGTCCTTCATGACAGTACATCCAAATTACAATGGAACATTCATTTTTCTTCCTCTGACAGCATAGTTTTCCAGTCAAGCTTCCGAAAGGTCCTGGCCAGCAGATGATCATCATCCACTTCATCGTAGCGGAGATCTGTAAAAATCCTTCTGGCAACCGGTACAACTTTTTCTGCCGGAGTAACGCTATCCTCTCGACCGATAATCATCCAGGTCGGAGCATTTATCTGCTGTATCGTATAGCGTGAGAATTCTGAAAAATTAAGCGCCGGGGCCAGGAGCACAATCCGGGCCACAGCATCTTTATTATCCATTGCAAAAATAGTAGCCATCAGCCCCCCAAAGCTTGATCCGATAAGGATGATATCTTGCTGCCCGGCTAATATACCACGTAAAGATGCCATGCGTTCAGCCAGGCTTCCCTTAAAATCAGGGATCACCATATCAGGATAAAGACCCCGCAGAAAAGAAGCCTTTGCTCCCCTGCTGCTGCTCTCAAGACCATGCAAAAAAATCATCATTTTACCTTGCACCAGAAAACAAGCTTGCCAGAGCCCGCTAATTATGCAATCGTCGACCTGGACAAATCCTTCATTGACTCCGGAATAAATGCTTCTGCTGTACTGTTTTGGCCATACATCAGGCTTCGGGTGAACCTGTAGATCACCATGCAGACTTGCCGCAGACTTCTGCCTGCTGCTATCTGCTCTATTTTATTTACAGAATTACAGAAATCATCATGCTGAAGATATCATTACTATTTTTTTGTAAAGTTTTTTGTTAATGTATTGCGTCGTGATATATATAATTATTTTAGAGCGTTTTAATATTAAAAAAACATACACCAGCGAAAAATGACAACGACAAAAACGATTGTTTGCCAAAAATGCCAGGCAATTTTTAAATTTGACCCAAGTAAAATAACTACAGAGGTCGTTAAATTTAAGTGTCCCCGATGTTCATTAGTTCAGATAATTAAAAGAACGGATCCGCAAGAGGAATTATCTTCTTCTTTACCAACAAGCCAGCCGGAAGCACAAGCCGAGACCCGGACGACTGAGGACGCTGCCCAGGAAGCTGAACCACAACCAGCCGGGGACGTTGAAGAAGAACCTTGGACAACCGGAGACGCTGCCCAGCAAGCTGAGCCACAGGCAGCCGCGGAGGTCGAAGAAGAACCCCGGACGACCGGAGACGCTGCCCAGCAAGCTGAACCACAGGCAGCCGGGGAAATTGAAGAAGAACCCCGGACGACAGGAGACGCTGCCCAGGAATCTGAGCCACAACCAGCCGGGGACGTTGAAAAAGAACCCCGGACGACCGGGGACATTGCCCAGGAATCTGAGCCACAGGCAGCCGGGGACCTTGAAGAAGAACCTTGGACGACCGGAGACGCTGCCCAGCAAGCTGAACCACAGCCAGCCGGAGAAGTTGAAGAAGAACCTTGGACGACCGGAGACGCTGCCCAGGAAGCTGAACCACAGCCAGCCGGGGAAATTGAAGAAGAACCCCGGACAACCGGAGATGCTGCCCAGGAAGCTGAACCACAGGCTGCCGGAGAAGCCGAAGAAGAACCTTGGACAACCGGAGACGCTGCCCAACAAGCTGAACCACAGGCTACCGGAGAAGTTGAAGAAGAATCCTGGATGACTGAGGACGCTGCCCAGGAAGCTAAACCACAGGCAGCCGGGGAAGCCGAAGAAGAACCTTGGACAACCGGAGACGCTGCCCAGCAAGCTGAGCCACAGACAGCCGCGGAAGTCGAAGAAGAACCCCGGTCAACCGCGGACATTGCGCAGCAAGCTGAACCCCAGGTAAGAGAAGATGCAGAAGAAGTTCCTGAAGTCCACAAGCCTCTTTCAGAAGGAGAGGAGGTTGTGGCGGGGGATACAGCATTATCAGAGTTTGCTGAAAAGGAAAGCTCACAACGTCTTGAAAGTACACAAGATATGGGTAGCCGTGAGCCTTTGGCCGCTGAATCGGAGGAACCTCTTATAAAACTGCTCAAGGCCGAAGCCCACAATCTCCAGGGCGAAACCCTTCTCAGCAAAAATCTCTATACCCAGGCCATAAAAGACTTCTCCCATGCCCTTGAGATTAGTCCGAATTATGTTGAGGCCCTGATCAACAGGGGCAGCGCCTATGCAATGCTGGACATGCTCAATGATGCCCTGACGGATTTCACCCATGCCCTGGAATTTGAGAAAAATGATGCTGAAATATATAATAAGCGGGGTGAAATATATTTACAGAACAGCATGTTTGACAGGGCCATCAAGGATTTCACATCAGCACTAATCCTTAACCCCATGTTTGGTGCCGCATACCTGAATCGGGGTCGGGCATACTCTGAGAAAGGGATGTCTGATGAAGCCATGATGGATTATAATCAGGCCATACGGTCGGATTTTGAGAACTCATCCTCCGGCCTTGCTGGCCAGGCCTCGCCAATTATTTTCTTTGATGATGAAAATGCGGGCAACGAGGAAGAAACCGCAAAGTTCAACCAGCAGGGACTGGCAGATCTAAAAAATGGAAATTATGAGAAAGCGGTTGAAAACTTCACTCAGGCCATTAACCTGTCATCACATGATGCAGATAGCTATATCAAGAGGGGAGTGGCGTATTTAAAACTCTCACAACCTGACAAAGCCCTAGCTGATTTCGACAAGGCATTGCTATTCGAGCCCTTGAAGGCATCCCTCTACTATTGGCGGGCCCAGGCATGGAAAGTAAAAAGTGACTCATTCAACATGAACGAAGATCTGAAGCGTTCCTGTGAATTGGGATATGAGCCTGCCTGCATCGAATACAGAAAACATAAGCCCTCCAGAAAATAGCCTGCCTTTAAAAAACTTGGACGGGAAAGAATTCCTTATCCCCAAAGAATTCTGACAAAATGACGGTAGGCGGGCACTTTTTTTCTCACTTGGTAAGAACTCCTTCCTGTTGTTGCCTGGGTTCATAGCCTGTTCCCATGCCTGGAAGCTGCCTGATATTGCTTCCTGGGGCAGGTCTGCTGCTCTGCGGCGAGGACATGCCTGGCACCATCCCTGTTGGCATTTGATCTGCCATTGCCGGCGACCTGGTTATCATGGTCGGCTCTTCTGTAATACGGGAACTGGCCCCGGTTCCATATCCTACCAGAACCATGGTTCTATTTCCGCCATCTGAAGTGACAATACCGAAGGGGCGTACCTCCTGGGAAAATGTATATTCAACATAGACCTTGCCGGTTGTGTCGACTATCTGATGCAGTCCTACATCAAAAATACCTGCAGGTACTGTCACAACCCCTTCGCCTTTTTTATGGTTCTGCAGAGTTAAGTTTGCGGTTGCAGGAATTCCGCTCAGCTCCTCAAAAATCTGGCTTAGGGTTCCTCGGTCCCTGAGAAGAATCTCCCGGTCAATCTCCCTGGCACTATTTTTTCCTGATTTTTCGATGAGTCGTTGGATATTTTCGGAGTTATATGGATCTCCCTTAAGCAGCATCTTGACAACATTACTGGTCCCACCTTCCCTCTTAAGCACTTCATACCAGTATGAATCTCCTTCAGCCCCGGTAATGGACAGGTGCATAAGTATTTGTTTCCCTGTTGCCTTGTCGATTATGGCATATTCTGACCATGCCCCGGGTTTGGGGGCAAATATGCCAAATACCCTGGCATCATTACTGGGCGTTTCTGCTTCAGCACCTTGAGTCAAGGTAACATGTATAAGCAGACATGCAACAAATACCATGGTCATATTTCTGTACATTGCGCACCTCCATACCCTTAGAATAAAAAAACATTACTTCTCAACCTCTTCCCATACTATTAAAACACTTCTTTGCCGGTAACCCGTATTCGCTGATCGCTGCACAACAGAGGACTGCGGAGCCTGATAATTTCACGGTTGGATTTCATTTTTACTCCCATAATAAAATGCTTTGATAATCTCCCATGCTTCCTTGGCTTTCTCAACCATGTAAAACAAATCTTTATCTTCCGGCGCAATGACACCCTCCCGCACCAAAAAGTCAAAATCTATTGCCTTGTTCCAGAATTCCTCCCCAAACAAGATAACCGGCAGTGCTTTAATTTTTTTCGTCTGGATAAGGGTTAAGGTTTCAAAAAGTTCGTCCATGGTGCCGAAGCCACCGGGAAAAGCAACCAGAGCCCTGGCCCGCATGAGAAAATGCATTTTGCGCATGGCAAAATAATGGAACTGGAAACAGAGTTCAGGAGTTATATATTCGTTAGGCGCCTGTTCATGGGGAAGAACAATATTGAGACCAATACTTTTGCCGCCCGCCTCATGAGCGCCACGATTTGCAGCCTCCATGATGCCGGGCCCCCCTCCCGTTGAAACTATGAGATCACAATCATCATTACTCAAGCAGCTCTCGGTGATGAGCCGGGCAAGTTCTCTTGCTTCTTCATAAAAGTGTGCCTTGAAGAGCACCCTTTTGGCGCAGCTTACCCGCTGAGCTGCCATTTCGCTCAGCGGTTCCCGCTTGGCCTGCATTTCCTCTGCCTGTAAACGCTTTTCCGCAGTTACCGGGTCGGGAATCCGTGAACCGCCGAATATCACAACCGTTGCGTTTACCCCTTGTTCCTGCTGGGTTATTTCCGGCTTCATGATTTCAAGCTGCAGCCGGACTGGACGCAGTTCATCCCGTAGTAAAAACTGTGGGTCATCAAAGGCCAGCTTGTAGCTTTCGGATTTTGTCTGCGGAGAAACAATGCAAAGAGTTGCATCTTTTACACTGTCACTGGCCGATGGAAAACATTTGGTGGGGTCTTTTTTGGTCATTGAGAGGAATCCTCCTTTACATATATGATTCACAAACAGCGCAACCTTCGGAAACCGACACCCACACTCTACCCTGTAACCATTTGCGGCTGCAACATTGATGTTATTGTTAAAAGTGCCGCTGCTATCAGCAAAAACTCAAATGAGCAATAGGCTAATGACAAAATAACTGTCCGCTTCACCCTCTTGGACTGCCGACAATGCTATTGAGAGGATTCGTGATCCCTATGGTACAGACGAAAAAGGCCGGAATATACAAATATTCCGGCCTTCAACATCCTATACTGCGAGTTATTTATTTAACGTGACAGTCCGTACACTTGGTCGGACCTGTCTTGCCATCAACTCCCTGCTTGTGACATTCCTTGCAGCGCGCATGAAATGCATCTTTAATCGTTTGCAGTTTCGGGTCAGTGAAATCCTTGTTGTGGCAGGTTGCACAGCTAAGTTGTTGACCGTTATCCATGGCCGCAATGTCTGCTTCATTTAACGGCTGATGCTCTTTGTCATGATGACACTGACCACAAGCGACACCAAGGTTCAGGTGAACCGCATGAGAAAATCTTGCAGATTTTTTTTCTCCCTTAATAATTATTTCTGCTTCCGGTGCCTTCATGCCTGTTTCCTCGTTTGCAAAAGACGTACCCACAAAAAGCGTTGTTGCTGACAAAACCAATACGACCAGTATCCAAACTTTCTTCATTGCCATTCCTCCTTTTATCATTTCCAAGAATTAATAGATGACGGCCGTCGCCTGTTTAGGATTGTAAACAATAGGCGCAGAAAGAGTAGATGATGTCGGGCTATATTGCTGTAGATGTTGACCGATGTCGGCCCGACATCATCGGTAGATATATCTTAACACTATTTGCAAGGACTGGCCGATTTGAGTATGAATGAAAAAGCCTGTGCAGGTTCCGTGAACTTGGGCTAATATGGTGCAGCCTTATTGGCTTAACATAACCTTTTCAAATTATAACCATTTGCAAAATGACTGAACAGACATCCCCAGGCCCATATCAAATGGTCAAGATAGATGGCTCCAAGGTGCGGAGCCTGCGTGAGTCAAAAGGACTTACACAGCTCTATATTGCCACCGTGGTCGGAGTAACCACAGACACTATCTCCCGCTGGGAAAACAAGCGTTACCCCTCCATAAAGGAGGAAAATGCACTCAAACTTGCCGAAGCACTTGAGGTTTCTCTAGATCAGATTCTTGAAAAAGAGGAAGAGACAACCACGCCCGACGAGACATCGGCACAAACTGTTTCACTGCAAAAAAACGCGAAACCCATTCGTATTCTTCTTTGGCTCCTGCCGCTGATCATTGTTCTGTTGCTGCCATTTATCTGGTTCAACATTAAACAGCCGGCCCCGGTCACTATTTCCGCCAGCCGGCTTCTTCCGCCCCATATACCGGAAGGTCAGCCATTTCCAGTCGTTATTCAGGTTACGACCACACAGCAGGGGCCTTTTTCGCTGATTCTTAAAGAGACGCTTCCGGAAGATTGTGAACCGGTAGTCAGCGCGCCATCTTTTACGAGCTTTGACAAAAAGACCGGAAGCCTCAAATGGATAAGCAGAACAACAGGACAAACAACGACTTTTGTCTATCTCGCTAAAACCGTTGATAAAAAAACCGGCACAGCGCCAGAGGCCCCCCTCCGTTTCAGTGGTTCGGTCACCCTGCGAGACAAGAAATCCTCTGAAACTACCATAGCAGGTTCACTGATCCTGCCCCGCGCAGATTATCACTGGGCTGATACCAACCGCGACAATCGCATCGAGGATAAAGAAATCCTGGCAGTCTATGACACTTTCAGTGCCCTGGATGCTATCAAGTATGACTGGCAGCAAATTGATGAAATCTGGTCCGGGGAAGGATATTACTGGGATAAAAATAAAGAGGAATACATTATTACGGGGGAATAAAGTATTGGAAGCTGGCACCCCAATGAGCACCTCCCTCTTGATAATCTTATTTTCATGGATACATAGGCCTTTACATCTGAGCAATCCCTGTAACTCCACCTCCTGTAATAACCAAGAATAATTAAACCCTTCTTTCAATGTTTGTTTTCCCATGAAGATCAGGAAATTAAAGCGCAGCAAAATCACAAAACACAAAGGATCCTCACCTTCGCCCAGAATCAGGGTTCTTCTGGACAGGGCCTCCTCCTGTATTGCATCCGGTCGCCTCGGCCTGGCTGAAGACATCTGCCGAGAAATAGTAAAGCTTTCACCCCGCACTTCCGAAGCCTATAATATCCTCGGACTGATATACCAGGAACGGGGAATGATTAAAGAGGCAATTGCCGTCCTGCATAAAGCAGTCGATCTCGACGCCTCCAATGCCAATGCTTTTTTCAACCTGGGTACCATCTTGGGCCAACAGGGCCAGTATGACCAGGCGGCAGTTGCATTACAAAAAGGGTTGGCCATCGCACCCGGCACACCAAAAGCAAGGAATAACCTGGGCCTTGCCCTTGCCCGAATGGGCAAGCTGGATGACGCAATTAGTTCCTTAGAAAAAGCAACAGAACTGGATGGACATTATGGCGATGCGTGGTTCAATCTTGGAGATGCCTACTACTGCAGGGGTAAATTGCAAAAGGCGGCTGAAGCCTTTCAGCGTTGTATCAGGCTTGTCCCTGATTTCGTTGAGGCCCACTATAACCTGAGCATCGTCCAGCACGATCAAAAACTTCTTCCAGATGCAATCCGATCCTTACAGCGCACCATCGAACTGGCACCTGAACATACGGCAGCCCGGCACATGCTTGCGGCCTTAAGCGGCGAAACACCTGACAGCGCCCCGCCAGAGTTTGTCACTCACCTGTTCGACCAGTATTCGCATGGCTTCGAAGATGACCTGACCGGGAGGCTGGAATATAGAATTCCCAACCGTTTACGTGAATTACTTTATCTGCATCTGGCACCCGGTACCCGTTTCCCGCGAGCAGTTGACCTTGGTTGCGGAACCGGGCTTTCCGGGCAGGCCTTCTCTGATATTGTTGATTATCTTGCCGGCATAGATATTTCTAACAATATGCTTGAGCAGGCCAGCAGGAAAGATATTTATAATGATCTTATCCGGGGTGATATTTGTGAACAGTTGCCACAGCTCGCTGACTTATACAACCTGATCATTGCCACTGATGTCATGGTCTATATAGGCAACCTGGAACCTCTTTTCAGTGCAGTCAGCCGCAAAGCTCTGCCAGGGGCTTATTTTGTCTTTTCCGTGGAATCCCTGCAGGGGCAGGATTTCACCCTGCAAGCTACAGGTCGCTATGCCCACGCATCGGCCTATATCTCGAAATTAGCTGTTGCATCCGGCTTCACGGTTTTGGCTCAGGAGCAAACCGGTATCCGCAAGGAAGGGGAAACCTGGATTCCCGGGGAAATCTATATACTGCAGAAAAAAACAACCTGATCCCTCATAATCTATTTTTCGTCTCGAAAAATGGACCTGGTATTATCATCCTTTGACCTGCAGTGCTTCTTCATAGGCCTTTCTGGTCTCGGCATTGAAACAGACAAAGAGCACACTTTCCAATTCCTCATTAGCAGATAATGCCTTTTGTGTTTCCCTTACAGCTATCACAGCTGCCTTCCCTTTAGGGAAACCATAGATACCAGTGCTGATTGCCGGAAAAGCGATGGTCCGCAGATTATTTTCCCTGACGAGCCTGAAGCACTTTTGATAACAGCTGGCCAGCAAATCCTCCTCTCCTGATGAACCAGAATGCCAGACCGGACCAACGGTATGGATTACATAGTGAGCTGGAAGGTTGTAGCCCTTCGTTATCTTGGCATCCCCTGTGGCGCACCCCCTCAAAGTTCTGCACTCTTCCAGGAGTCCGGGACCAGCAGCACGGTGAATGGCTCCATCAACACCGCCACCGCCCAATAGCGAATTATTTGCAGCATTTACAATGGCATCCACCTGCAGAGTAGTAATGTCGGCTTCTATGAGCTGGATCCTTTCGTCCATAAGTTGGCTCCGGTTAAAATAAAAAAATATTCTCGGCTGTTATCTCGTATTTGACACAATTTTTATTTTATGGCATTTTTCATCTCTTTCAAAGCAGCTTTCTTCCTGAATGTCGGTTGTTTCAGGCTGCGTAAAAAAGTCTATTCTTATGAGAGGAGTATCTCTTCATGTTCATTAAGCATATCACATTTGTTGCGGTCTTTGTTTTTTCACTTGTAATCTTCACTGCAGCAGGTGCGGATGAAACCATTCCAGACTGCACCCGGCTTGATGAGAAAGCAAGCGGCGATTTGCTGAAATATTCACTGGATGCCGAGGTTAATAGTCCTGTATTCTTCGCAGATATCCGGTGCGGCGTCCGGTACCGCATGGACCTCTGCGCCATGGAAATGGTCAGTTTTGACATCAGCGCCAGGGTGTATGATTTTTATACCGCTGAAAAAATTGAGATAGACAAGGCTTATTTCTGGCTGGAGGAAAAAAACAAAGATGCTCCCATCCTGGCATTCAGTTCAAAAGAATCGGCTGAAAAATACGGTATGGCTAAAGAGGATGGCATGGTTCTGGACTATACAGACTTGACTGACAAACTCCTCAAGTAGCCCCCTCCCCCCTGTCCGGCACCTGAAGCCCCAGTGGTGCCAGCACATGTATCTCGCTCCATTGCCTGACTTTTTCAGGATCTTCTCCCTGTTCCAGCTTTTGGCTCAATTCCTGAAGCTTAACTGCAATTCGCTCGTTTGATTTGCGGCATCTCATTATTGCCTTGTGCAGTGTAGACCAGTCACCATTATCCCAAAAGACTTTGCTTGCTTCATTCAGTTCCGGACAAAGAAATTTGCGCATGCCATCCAGAAAGGACATGTAAAAACCCAGAGAACTTTTTTTCTCCAGGCCCACAATATGGCTGAGAAGACCCCTGGGATGAGTGTCAGCCAAGATATCCTTGACTGCCCGGGCCAGCAGTTCAAGAGCTGAAGCAGGAAAGGCCGCTATGATCTTTTTCAGCACATCACTGTCGAGCATGTTTTCCTGGCGCTCACCAACCTCATGATAGATAAATATCTCCAACTCCTGTTCAACTATAGCATCAAAGACAGCGATCAACCTTTCCCGGTCAAGGGCGCAACCCTCTTTCATAAGGCCGTAAGCTCCCAGTGCCTGCTGCATGGCAGGCCTGCAGGAAGGATTAATTTCCTGGATCTGGTCCCAGAAAAAAAAGCGCATGGGCTCCTTTCTGATATAGATAATGCCATCCTGGAGCATGGCAAAGGGGCTGGAAAGTTCGCGGGCTTTCTCCTTGCCGAGAATGAGCGTGGGACAACCGTCCACCACCCGGTCTTCAAGAATTTCCGCCATGAAAAATACCGCCTTCATGGATCTGCCGTAACCCGCGCCATACACTTGGTTGGCACCAGACAAATAATTGTTGATCACCGGAAGCTGGAAGGGGTCGACCTTTTCTCCATTGACGGGAATGGCTGAAAACGGTTCAGCCTGTATGGTCTCCCAGTAATCTTCCTTGGCTGCAATCCAGTCAAGAAGCACAGGAGAGTCAGGCTCTTCCCACGGCTGCAGAGCATGTTCCCACTTATAGAGGTTGCGCAATTTCAGTACCAGGGTACAGATGGAGTAGATCCCATTGTCCCTGGCATCTGATATGTCACAGTTATGCTTGATTGTTTCTAATAACGTACCGTCAGTCATGTTTGCAATCTAGCCCGGAAAAATAAAAAGTCTGTCACTTACATGCCTTTTATTCCAAGGCCCCGATTTAAGTAAAAATTCTGATTCAGCTGCGGTGTATACACACGAACCTTGTTGCCCTCTAAAAACTTTACCGTGGTCGTGTTCTCAATTGCAAACCAGGCACCAACTCTTTTGCCATTCGGGTCCAGAATGTAAGCAGCAAAGTAGGCTCCCGAATACCGATAATTTTGATCAGGCGCTATGGTATCAATCCATTGTCGCATTTGACCAGAGTCAACGTTCGGAATAGGCACCCAGAGGTTGTCGGTATTATCCAACTCGTAATCCCTGTGGATTGCAAGGATGGCATTAGGAGCATCATATCCGCCGCTGGTATAATACCTATGGTCAGGCAGGACCTCATAATTGTGAAACATGTTATCCAGGTCTCTGTCCCCGTCTATTTTTCCGTAATTACCCCCGGCACATCCCGCAATAAGGAAAAAGGCTAAAAATGCTGCCAATAATATTGACAACCTGTTCATCCAGCTAAAAGCATCATGATTTTTTACTTTCATAGCATTATCCTCCTCATATTTTTTTATTCCTTGCAGATTACCTTATGATACACATGAATTTGCTTTTTACTATACGGTAAGCACCACTCTTTTCCTGTGCCAGATATTCAAATTAAAATAACATCCTTTTCCAGTTTCAGAAGTGTTCCACCCTTGACAGCAACCTCTATCTAATGTAAGCATTTGTAATATTAGAATTTATTGCTCAACAACTAGCCAAACTGCAAGCCCGACAAAACTTCTTTTTTTATGATCAAACGTTATCTTGCCAAACTGCTTGACCAGCTTGCCCCGCGGGAGGGGCTTGTTTTGCTCATTATGGCAGTTATTGTAGGGGTAACCACCGGACTTGCAGCTGTTCTCTTTATCCGTCTTATTGCCTACATACAAATCTTCTTCTACGTTGGCGCCGAAAACACCCTCCCAGCATTAGGCCGTATATGGATAATCTTGATTCCTGTAATTGGTGGCCTGCTGGTAGGACCTATCATCACCAAATTTGCCGTGGAAGCCAAAGGACATGGTGTTCCTGAAGTTATGCAGGCTCTCATCCTCCGTGGAGGCCGTATCAGGCCACGTGTAGCCATGGCTAAAATCGTAGCTTCAGCTCTCTGCATTGGTACGGGAGGATCAGCAGGCCGGGAAGGACCAATAGTCCAGGTCGGATCCGCCCTGGGCTCCTCAATCGGTCAATGGCTGCATCTTTCAGATGAACGCATTAAAAACCTGGTGGCCTGCGGTGCTGCAGCTGGTATCGCGGCTACTTTCAATGCGCCGATTGCCGGGGTTGTTTTCGCTATAGAGGTGCTGCTCAGTGAACTGCAGGTAGCCGTATTCGGCAACGTCGTGATTTCAGCCGTTGCTGCAAGCATTGTCAGTCGTATCTTTCTAGGTGCCAGACCGGCTTTCGAAATCCCAGGTTATGTCATGCACTCATCCTGGGAAATCCTGCTGTATGTTCTCTTGGGGCTTCTGGCAGCATTTGTCGGGATTTTTTTCATCCGCATGCTCTATTATGCTGAAGATTTCTTTGATCAACTTGCCATTCCTGTATGGCTCAAACCGGCCGCTGGATCTCTGCTCCTTGGTATTCTGGCCTTCTGCTATCCATACTTGGGAACCATTTCTTATATTTCAGTTGATGATATGGCTCTGGGGCTGCCAATTGTTGAAAATTATCCGCATATCTTTGGTTCAGGTTTTCTATTTCTGGAAGAAGTGCTGCAGGGACGCGCTCCTTTCCTGTTGCTGTTTCTTCTCATTTTTCTAAAACCTTTAGCAACTTCATTCACCCTGGGGTCCGGTAATTCAGGTGGAGTTTTTGCTCCTTCCCTTTTTACAGGCGCCATGCTGGGCGGCTCCTTTGGTTACCTGGCAATGCGTCTTTTCCCAGGCCTTACCATTGAAATCGGGGCCTATGCCCTGGTCGGCATGGCAGCTGTTTTTTCTGCAGCAGCACGAGCACCCCTTACCTCCATGCTCATAGTCTTTGAAATGAGTAATGACTACCGGTTGATCCTGCCCCTTATGGCTGCAGGAATGGTTGCGTCCACTTTTGCCCAGTGGCTGCATGCAGATTCCATTTATACGCTGAAACTATCCAAGCGGGGCATACGTTTTGAACAGGGACGGGATATGGATATCATGCAGACTGTCCAGGTGGAAGAGGTAATGAACAAGGCACCGATCACGATGCAGAATGAATTAAGCGTGGCGGATCTTTTTGCAGCATTCCAGGAAACCCATCTTGGTGGTTTCCCTGTCCTGAACAGCAATAATGAACTTTACGGCATGGTTACAATGCAGGATATGGAAAGGACAATCCAGGATATGGAGCGGACCCTGCATAGAAAAGACGTCAACCTGCGAGACCTGAAAGTATGGGATGTTGCTACTCCCGACCCTGTTACTGTTTTCCCTGACGACCCCATCTGGTCAGCCATCAGAAAAATGGCACCACGTGACCTTGCAAGGCTGCCGGTGGTTGCAAAAGACAACCCTGCAAAGCTTGTCGGCCTTATCAGCCGCAGTGATATAGTCCGAGCCTATAATGTGGGCTTGATGCGCAAACAGAAAGACCAACTGGCCCACGATCGCTCTGCCCTGCGTAAGGTGACCGGGCTCGATTTCATTGAGATCAAGGTAGAGCCCAACTGTTCCGGAACCGGCAAGCTGCTGGCTGATATACATCTTCCCCGAAATACCAATATCGTCTCGATTCTGAGGTATGGGGCCGTTCTCGTTCCTGACGGTAATACCAAGATACTTCCCGGCGACGTCATAACTGTACTTTGCCTCTCCAGCCAGATAGAATCAGTCAGAAAATTTTTTGTCTGCAATGGTAACTAAAAATCAGATCCTCTCCTTTTCTACTCCGGGAATTTAGGCCGTTGGCTGTTTTATAGGCAATATTCTCCGAAATTGCAAACCCTACCTGACACATACATGTACCTAAAAATGGCTGTGGCAATTGCCATTGAATTAAAAGTGATTTGGGGTATTATGTTGGAGTTTGTCAGGAAAAAACATTCATGCGAATATTGTAGCAGTCAGGGAAATGAAAAAATCCATCACTGAAGAATCCATACTTCTAGTCAGCATCTTCAAATGGTTTATTGTGGCAAGCCTGATCGGCGTAGTTGTCGGCTTCTCAACCTCCCTATTCCTGATATCTCTCAACTGGAGCTCTCAACGTTTAGGGGAGAACTCTTACTATTTCTTTCTTCTGCCCCTCGCACTTGCCCTGAGTTCCTATATCACTAAATATCTGGCTCCTGAAGCTGAAGGCCATGGCACTGAAAAGGTTATAGAAGCTGTTCATCGCCAGGAAGGATACATTAAGCCAATTGTAGTTCCGATAAAATTGGTAACCACGGTTATTACCCTTGCCTGTGGGGGGTCGGCCGGCAAAGAAGGGCCCTGCGCCCAGATCGGGGGAGGACTGGCTTCAATAATCGGTAACCTGCTGCATTTTGACAAAGCAGACCGTAAAAAGCTGGTAATCTGTGGAATCAGCGCCGGGTTCGCTTCAGTGTTCGGCACGCCTATCGCAGGGGCAATCTTCGGTATCGAAGTGCTTTTTATTGGTGGCATCATGTATGAAGTGCTTCTGCCAACCTTCATCGCCGGTGTCATGGGATACCAGGTTTCCTCCGCCCTGGGAGTCAGCTACTTTTATCATCAGATTGATTTTGTCCCCGCCTTCACCGAACTTTTCTTCATTAAAGTGATGTTTGCCGGAGTTTTGTTTGGTGTCTGCTCACTGCTTCTTGTCGAGACACTGAATCTGCTTCAGCGGCTTGCCGAAAAAATACCCTGGTGGCCCCCCTTGAAAGGACTTCTCGGGGGCACAGTTCTCATTCTCTTAACCCTGTTTTTATCCACTGACTACCTGGGTCTCGGGCTTGATACCATTGAAGCTACACTTGCAGGGGCCGGGATAGTGTGGTACGCCTTTGCTGCAAAAATGATCTTTACCTGCATTACCCTTACTTTTGGCGGTAGCGGCGGCATGGTGACTCCTATTTTTTTTATTGGCGCCACCTTTGGCAGCCTGCTGGCAGCAATCCTAGGTGTTGACCCTGCAACTTTTGCCGCCATCGGCATGGTAGCTCTTCTGGCAGGGGCGGCAAATACCCCCATTGCAGCGTCCATCCTGTCTGTGGAACTTTTTGGTTCACAAATTGCCCCCTATGCAGCGGTAGCCTGCGTCACCAGCTTTCTGATGACCGGACACCGCAGCGTTTATCCATCACAGATTTTTGCCATTATGAAATCATCCTCCTTTCGGGATCAGACGGGCAAGGAGGTTACCGATGCCCAGGCAGAATTCCTACTGCGCCGTAAAAGCCTGACACGCTATATCCTCTCGCTGGTCAGAAAACTTTTCCGCAGCTAACCTGCAGCAACTGAATGACAATGAAACTTGAAATCTGCCTCGAGGCCAGCAATCTGCTTAAAGATGAACTGCTTTCAGGTCTAGCTGCACTTGTTACAAAGCAGCATATTGCAGTGACAGCCGCCAAGCACTGCAGCAACCGTTTTATGCTGAATGTCACCATTAAAGAACAATCTCCTGATCTCCTGTTGCATAGAATAGATGCACTCGTAGCAAAACTTGAAAATCATTATCCTGGTACGCATACTATTGAAGTGCATGTCAGGGATGTTAGGTCTTCTGAACCTGCTATCAGCAGTGAGGAAAATGCAGATTTCTTTTCTCCGGTTGAGGGCATCCGTATAATTCCCTGGAATGGCGGCAATAACACAATTACCCAACCGCGGGATATTCTTTTGGAACCCGCCCATGCCTTTGGCACAGGTCTGCATCCTTCAACCCGCCTCTGTCTATACTTTTTAAAACAGTTAGCAGGCCAAAATTCAAAGAATGAATTAAATGTTCATTCTGTCCTTGATATCGGCTGTGGCTCGGGCATATTGTCTGTTGTCGCCCGCCGCCTGGGAGCATTGAGGGTCCTTGGTATTGAAATTGACCCGGGTGCTGCCCAGGTTGCCCGGCGGAATATCCAGATCAACCGACTTACAGATTCTGTGCAGGTGATTAGGCAATCATGGCATGATGTATCAGGGCGATATGATCTGGTCCTGGCCAACCTGGTGCCATCGGTGCTTTTTAAGGCCGCCTCTTTTATTCCAGCATTTCTCAAGGAACAGGGCTTGCTCATTACGGCCGGGTTCCCGGCATCCAGCAATAGGAAAGTATTTGGCTTGTTTGAAAAGAGTGGCTTGCGCCTGCTGGATGAATCTTCTTCAGATGGCTGGGGGGGACTGCTGATCATTAAATAGCAATCCTGCCGTTGCAGCAGTTATGCCAATTAATCCCCGACTAGGCAGAGATACACATTACAGTCCGAAACTATATGATCAGCAGGTTATGCATGGGAGTGCACTTGGATATGCCATGGTTCAAAACGCACACCTTTTAAATTGTGCTTGGGGTAGCGGATATTGACATATTCAAGGTCTTCAAGTTTCCTGAAAACTTCTGTATTCGTGAAACTTCCAGTAAAATTCAAGGGTCCATAGCCGACCTCGCCCACATCGAAATCAGCAATACCATGGTAAGAATACCCGGGAGGAGCTAAAGAACGGGAGGCAAGAGAGAGGTTGCCATTATTGATGTCAGCCTTGTCGAGGAAGAGCAAAAACTGTTTGACAACTCCCCGTATACCGGATGTCAGGTATAACTTGTCACCCACATTCTTTTTTAATTTTTCATACATTTCACAAGGGGTGCCTTTGTAGAGATAATTCCCGGACTGGGAGATATTCACCACCTCTTTTTCATTGATACGGGTCGTTATATTGTCAATAGGTTTTTCACCCCAGAAGCCATAGATGCTGCTATCTTTATAAAAAATACTTTCCAGGAAATCCAACTCATCCTTGGTGAATTCACCAACTTGTGGATACCTGCGGGCTATGGCCAAACCTTCATCAAAACTCATAATAGTAAAATTACCGTGCCCCGCCATATCCTGGAGCCTTTTCAGCCTCGCCACACAAGCATGAAGAAGGATCCGTCCTTTTTTATCAAGAATTATATCCCCGGAATAGGGCTCATCAAAATTTTCCATCTTGTGGAGATAATCTTTAATATGGCTATCTAAGTCTGACTGGGAAAGCTGACTGGGAGGAGGAAACAATTGGGCGGCAGACACAAAGGAAAACGAATCAACGCCACTGAGTAGAACGCCTGCAGTTAGTGCTTTTAGAAAATCTCTTCTTTTCATTATCTTATAGCCCGAAATATGTCAGTGACATCTTTCCCTCTTACTAGGCTCCTTTGTTTTTGTTCACAGTTGCTGGATTTTCTCCCAGCATTTTTGATGTCATAACGTATTTATCAGAATAAATCTATTGTACCTTGGTATTAAATTAATTTTTTTATTGAGTTTTTTTCTGCGCAATTGCAACCATAAATACAGTATGAACGTAATAATTTTCAAGCAAATAAGGGGCATAGCCTAAACAGGTTACACCCTTTCTTCTAAAAAGACAATAATAACAGGGACTAATTTGAACCTCAAGAAAAATTTAACAGGGCAATTAAATGGCGGCTAAACTAATTTCTGCTCCAATATTTTCTTGAGAGTTGTGGCACTGTTTTTTGGCTTATGGTAAGCTCCCGCCTCAATTTTTGAATCATTCTCGGAAACTTTTCTCAAGAGCAACAATAAAGGATTTTACCAATATGACCAGTGAACCGCACAAAATTATCTACTCCATGATGGGCGTAAGCAAATTTTATGATAAAAAACCCGTCATCAAAGACATCAGTCTTTCTTTTTTTTACGGTGCTAAAATCGGGGTGTTGGGGCTGAATGGTTCCGGCAAGAGTACCCTCCTCCGTATCATGGCGGGCATAGACCATGACTACAACGGCAGGATAACCATGACGCCTGGATTCTCCATTGGTTTCCTTGAGCAGGAACCGCTTGTCGGGGAAACAAAAACCGTTTGGGAAATTGTCAAGCAGGGCGCCCAGGAAGAGGTTGATCTTCTTGCCGAATTCAACGACATAAATGCCCGATTTGCAGAATCCCTTGACGATGATGCCATGAACAAGCTTATTGAACGCCAGGGCGAAATCCAGGATAAACTTGACAGCCTCGATGCCTGGGACATTGAGAGCAGGCTGGAAATGGCCATGGATGCCCTGCGCTGCCCACCCGCAGATGCACCTGTCAATATAATATCAGGTGGAGAGCGCCGCCGCGTGGCTCTCTGCCGGCTGCTTCTGCAAAAGCCGGATATCTTGTTACTGGACGAGCCTACCAATCACCTGGATGCTGAATCGGTGGCCTGGTTGGAGCATCATCTGCAGCAGTACGCAGGCACAGTCATTGCCGTTACGCATGACCGTTATTTCCTGGACAATATTGCGGGCTGGATCCTTGAACTGGACAGGGGACAGGGCATTCCCTGGAAGGGAAATTATTCTTCATGGCTGGAACAGAAACAGAAAAGGCTGAAGGTTGAAGAAAAACAGGAAAGCGACAGGCAGAAAACACTCCAGCGTGAACTGGAGTGGATAAGGATGTCACCCAAGGGCAGGCATGCCAAGGCCAAAGCCAGAATAAGCACCTATGAGAACCTGCTCAACCAGGATCGGCAGAAAAAAAACCGCGACCTGGAAATCTATATACCCCCGGGCCCACGGCTGGGCAAAAGCGTTATTGAGGCCGATCACGTTGCCAAGGCTTTTGGTCACCGGCTGCTGTTTGAGGATATGAATTTCAAGCTGCCTCCCGGAGGTATAGTCGGCATCATTGGTCCCAATGGTGCCGGCAAGTCTACCCTGTTCAAAATGATAACCAGCCAGGAACAGCCGACACGCGGTGCCATCAGACTTGGCGATACAGTCAAACTCGCTTACGTTGATCAGGCCCGCGATGCGCTTGATCCAGAAAAATCTATCTGGCAGGTGATTGCCGACGATCAGGACACCATAACCCTTGGAGACCGCGAAGTGAACTCCAGGGCCTATGTGGCACGCTTCAATTTCTCAGGTGCAGACCAGCAGAAAAAAACAGGGCAGCTTTCCGGTGGTGAAAGAAACAGGGTGCACCTGGCCCGTATGCTGAAAGAAGGCGCTAATGTACTTTTACTCGATGAGCCGACCAATGATCTTGATGTCAATACCCTGCGGGCCCTGGAAGAGGCTCTGGAAAATTTTGCCGGGTGTGTTGTTGTCATCAGCCATGACCGCTGGTTCCTGGACAGGATAGCCACTCATATCCTGGCATTTGAGGGGAACAGCAAAGTCGTCTGGTTTGAGGGGAATTACTCGGAATATGAGGCTGACCGCAAGAGGAGGCTCGGGGCTGCTGCTGAACAGCCCCACAGGATAAAATACCGCCAGTTGACCCGCATTTAGAATAAACAAAGGTTTATCCCGAATGTATAATTTTGCCTTGCCAAGTATCCTTCATGTACTTACATTATCAAACGACTAATCAGAATGATAATTAAAGCCAAATAAGAACTACTATCATAATGGAAGCAGCATAATGAAAAGAACAGTTATTCTGACAATCTCTCTAATCCTCTTTGTTTTCTGGGGTTCGCAACTGCTCCCTGCAGCCCAGCAGAAGTTTCCCGGACTTGAGAAGCAGAACTACATATTTAAAACTGTGACACCGCAAGAGGCTCAAAATTTGATAAAAAACCGCAAGGAACTCCTGCTGATCGATGTTCGTGGAAAAGACGAGTTGAGTGAGGGCTATATTGATGGTTCAACCTTGATGCCGCTTTGGGACATTATTAAAGGAACTCAGCGTCCTCCGCAAAATAAACCCATTCTGCTTATTTGTGCTGTTGGTGGCCGCTCCCTGGCCCTTGGCCAACTCATGACCAAGAATGGCTGGGATGAAGTCTACAACCTGAAGGGCGGTATTTCTGCCTGGAAAGAAGCAAAGCTTCCGTTGAAATATTAGTGGATTGGGTTCTGTACTTGCAACTCAGATACTTCTCTTTTTTTACGATACCGTACAACGCTTGATAAACTCTTTAACGTTCCTTGCCACCATTTTCCAATCACCATTCCTCACCGCCTGCTCACCAAAAAGGGAAATGCCAACACCTATCGCTGCTGCCCCTGCCTGCAGATACTCTCGTCCATTCTCAATAGTGACGCCGCCAACTGCAACAAAACGGATATGATCAAAGGGGCCGCGGAGTTCCTTGATATAGAGCGGTCCTCCTAAAGCACGGCATGGAAAAACCTTAACCATAGCAGCGCCCGCCTTCCAGGCTTTGTATACTTCTGTCGGGGTCAGAGCGCCTGCAATAACAGGAATATCTTTATGCCGGGCAAATTCTATGACTTCAGGGTCTAGATTGGGGGTGACAAAAAAATTGGCACCTGCTGCAAGTGCTTTTCGGGCCTCCGATGGATTGCGAATAGTTCCCATGCCCAGGTAGTTTCCGGCAGAAACATGATCCCTGTTTGCAGCAATCATTTTTTCCGCCCCAACCGTATTTATGGTTACTTCCATCGCCTGCAGGCCAGCCCCAAAAGCCGCATGCATGAGAGGCCTCAACTTCTCAGCCCCAATACCGCGCAGTATACCGATTACCGGGACATCCAGCTTCATGGTGGCTGGTCTCCAGTGGGTGCTGTTCTCTCTGGTTCACTCTTTCCCATGAATACCTTAATTAGCCTAAGCTGTCTGTCGTGTAAAGAATTTTTAAGCAGAGTTCCAGCCCTCCTGGCAGCTCAGGCTGAGTGTATTCGCCCGCTGCACTTCTGACGAAAAAAACCGGACCGGGAAGCTGGGATTCTTTCCCCGCCTTTTTATATTGGGCATATTCTGCCTGGGAAGTTACAATGTTCATTGAGTATGGAAATTATTTCAAGAGATGGAGAGTCTCAATAATCGGGCAAAGAAAGTATTACTGCTGTATGTTTAGAATTACTCGTTTGGGACGTATCACACTTTCAAAGTCAGAAGATGTGCGTTGTAAAGCTGCCGGCAATGTCAATAATATTTGAGATAAGGTGGGAAGGTAATGAAAGATATTAATGAAACACCTGCAACTGAGAGCAGTCCTGACAAGCACTTCAGCGGCATAAAAATTTTCTTTATCGTTTTAGCTGTCGCGGTTGTTACATCAATGCTGACTGTATGGTTGAGCATGCTGTACTTTTTCCCCAAGCAGTTCAAGCCGGTAGAACTCAGCAAGTCCGAATCGCAAACACTGGCTGAAAAGCTTGACCATTTGGATCCAACAACACGGTCAAAAAACCTTCCAGCCCTCAAAGATGATAAAACACTGGTCCCGGAAAAATATCGTGAAGATGCTGCAAGTCGGCATATAACCTTTACAGAACGCGAATTAAATGCGTTGCTTGCACAAAATACTGACCTTGCGGAAAAGGTAGCCATAGATTTATCTGATAATCTGGCCAGCGCAAAACTTATTCTGCCGCTGGACCCGGATCTGCCTTTCCTCGGCGGCAAAATACTGAAGCTCAACGCCGGGCTGGAGTTGCGTTATGAAAATGCCGAACCAGTGGTGAAGTTACGTGGTATCAGTTTATGGGGTGTTCCATTGCCCAATTCCTGGATCGGTGGCATCAAAAACGTTGACCTTGTCCAGGAATTTGGCGGCAAACCTGGTTTTTGGAAGTCATTTTCTGAGGGTATAGAATTTATTCGCGTGGAAGATGGCAAGCTCTCCATTCAATTAAAAGAATAGTTTAGTTTATACGGCCACAGGCGCTATGAAAGATCATGCGCATTAATAACTCAACTTTTTATGCTACTGTAGCCCTCCCCTGCAACGTTTAATGACAGATACGCATCATTTCATTAAGCCTTCCGGCCTGCAAACAAAAAGCTTCCATACGTGCCTCAATAAGTTGCGGAAAAGGATTGCCGTCGGTTTCGATAGCGATAAAGGGTAACTTGTGCCCTTTGGAGAGGATGGACATCCAGGGAGAGGTGGCACCATTTTTCAGCATGGCCCTTTTCTCGGTAGTGGTGAATTTTTCATTGAGTATTGCCTCTGCGACCCTGGAGGGCATGCAGCCGAAGGGCCCGATCGAGATGATACCGCAGGAGGGATGCAGGATATCATGAAAAGCAGAACCCACGGTGAGTATCGACTCCAGGTTGAAATAAGGAGAAATGAATTTTTTACCAGCCGCAATGACAGGCTCCACTGCCCCATTACCGTTATGAAAAAACAGGCCCGACGGCGCAAGCCTTTTGCGGATTGCATGGTCGAAATATTTTTTCACATGTCCCCTTATCACAAATCCTTTCGGGCGCTCGTTCTGAATGTTGTTTTTAATCAGCCAGTCAATATATTTTATGTATTCGCTCACCGGTGCCGTACGCACGATGAACCCCCTGTCCCCCAGCCGTTCGATAATATTTTGCAGGGAAATCGGGTCATGGCGGACATACATCTCACCGATTAACGAAATTTTTGGAATTTCCTCATACGGTATTTTCAGTTTTATCTGACTCAGTCTTGCTGCGCTTTTAGAGAGCTGTGGTGCCAGGATTGGCCAACGCCTGTCAATAACCCCCTGAATGGCTTGAAATTCTTCATGGAATACCGCCAAACCCATCTCACGATCCTTGGCTCCCGCCAGGATTGTGGACCACATTTCGTCAAAAAGGTCACCGATCACTATGGCCCGCCATGCGGCCCGCAGATAATTATCGCCCAGCAGGTAGTAACCGTTTGCTGAACTGGGGGTGAACATGGCAACATTGGGGATCTGCAGTTTTTCAATCACCCTCTTGGTGTAGACGTGATACTGGCCCAGGCGGCAAGGTCCAGTGGATGTGGCCATGTAATAGACCAAAACATCGTCATGTTGACGGTTTTGCACATAATTAAGCAGCGAGCCCAATGTTGTCTGCAAAGGCAAACATTCCTTGCACGAGGCGTGACCACGCCCCAGTTTGAGTACATCTTCGTCTGCGGGCTGCAACACTTCGGCCTTGATTCCCACCCTGCGAGAAGCGGCGGCCAGCAATGGCGTAGCGTAACGGCTCATGGCCGGGACCAGCAATCGTACTTTCGGATCGGTCAATGGCAGCCAGCGGTCATCAGAGGTCAGCACGCCGGTGACACCATTTTTTTCTTGAATAACCGCCGGGCGGAAATCCCTTTTTGGTAGACCTATCAGCGGGTTACTTTTCCTGATTTGCCGGTAGTAGCGAATGATGTCAAGAAACGCCTCAATTCTGGTTTCCAATCCTGCATCTGCCGTATGACTGTCCAGTTCCAGAGTCAAAGAGGGCTTGCGCCCCATGATATCGCGGAAGAAACTGACAAGAAAAGAATCCGGACCACAGGAAAAATTGGTGATGTATGCGCCGTAGAGTTGCGGGTGTTTTTCTACAAAACGGGCCCCCTTGAGAATAATCTGGCCCATGGCCCAATACATGTTATCGTCATCGGCCAGCTTTTCGTTCCAATAGGGAAGCATGTCAAAAGGAATTATGGTGATGTCTCGGCTGGCAAATTTGGCCGGAATGCCCTTATTGGCCTCGCTGGTAAAACTGTTGTAAGGACGGCCGAAGACTACCACGCCGAATTTTGTAGGGTCCTGCTCAATAGCCGCCAGTCCCCGCCGCCCAATCTCCCTGATATCTTCGCTGAATTTCTTCTGATCATCAGCTGCCGCCTGCAGGGCCCTGTCCACTTTGGTCAGATCGGCTCCCAATTTGAGTGCAATTTGCATGAAGGCGTCTCGATCTTCTGTAAAGCCATTAGAAAAATCCAATACCTGGGAAATAACATTGTCTCTGGTTTCAAATTCCGGGAAAGCGGTGCGCAAGTAATATGGCTCTCCCTGGACAAGTACACAGGTACAGGAATCCATGTCCGGTTCGCCTAGAGGCAGCCGCCGCAAATGAGGTAAAAATATGAAATCGGGTTTTTCCGCCAATAACGAAACAGCATAATTGTGTGCAATCTCTGCCGGGAAACAGAAAGCAGCACCCTGCTGGTCGACACCCCGGGGATCCTGCCTGGAGGGTAGAGCAAGGCGGAATCCTAGTTCAGCAAAAAAGCGGTTAAAAAACGGAAAATAGGTGTTGAGCAGAAAGGAACGGTTCATGCCTACAGTGGGCCTGGTATCGCTTGGATCAGGGGGTACCAGGTCGCGGAATACACGGTGCTCCCGCTTGATCACCAGGTCATGATCGGTTGTTTTCACCTTGCGGTTGTGTATGAGATTGTCATAGCGGTTGCAGATGCCGCCAAAAGGGTAGATCTTGTCATTGATCCTGATGCGTGAAATTTCACAGCCCCGATCACACTCTTTACCGCCGCCGCATATAAAGGGGTCACCGTATTCAACATCGCGCTTCATCAATTCCTGCAGGTCATACTGCTGCGACTTGAGGAGCCCCTGCGCCATTCGCCGCTCCACTTCCAGGGCTACGCCAAAAGCACCCATAAGTCCTGGTTCCGAGGGCACCACAACATTTTTTCCTGTCAGTCCGGCTAAGGCAGCTGGAACAGCCTGATTATAACAGACACCCCCTTGCACAAATACTTTTTTACCAACCGGCCGGTTTCCCTTGACCCGGTTGTTATAGTTCATGCCGATTGAGTATACCAGGCCGGCCACAATATCCTGCAAAGCAACATTTTCCTGCACGGCCCGCTTGATGTCCGAGCCGATGAAAGCGGCGCACTGATCATTAAAGTTAGGCGGTGTTTGCGCCCGTAAAGCAGTATCGCCGATTTCGGTCACATTAAGACCAAGACTTTCCTTGGCCGCCTCCTCCAGAAAGGAGCCTGTACCGGCACTGCATGCCTCGTTCATGGCATAGTCACTGGGCACACCATTAGTGATGTAGGTATATTTGGCATCCTGTCCTCCGATCTCAAAGATGGTGTCCACTTCCGGGTCAAAATAAACTGCTGCAGTCGCATGGGCCACAATCTCGTTAATCACACCATCGGTCAACGCATGCAATCCGGCAATCTGCCTTCCCGATCCTGTCACACCAAGACCCTCTATAGTCACCGGAGCATTCAGTTGCGCGGCCAGGCTTTTGTATACGTTCCTGGAGGCGCCCACAGGGTCACCTTTGGTCCGCAGGTATTCGGCCGCGACAATTGCTTTGTCACGGCGCCGCATTAATACCCCCTTGGTGGTTGTAGAGCCAACATCCAGACCAAGTATGACTGAATCACCTTCTCTGGCAATACCCCGTTCCTGATGCTTGTAATCCACCAGCTTTTTACAATTGGAAAGAGGTTCGAGCACCGCAAGGCCGGCACGGTGTTCAACAAAAATTGTATCAAGAGATTTGAAGGGTCTTGTATCATTTTCCAGGGCCCAGAGAGCAGCTCCTAAGGCCTCAAAAACAAACGCCTGCTCCGGAATGTACAGGTCTGGTATAGAATCCTGCAGGTAATGCACCATGGCCCGATTGCCGGCACATCCGCCAACCAGCATTACAGAATTTGCTGGCAGTTTCTTGAGCAACTCCAAAATCTTACCGGCCATCATCCGCGCCAGGCCGGCAACTACCCTGTTCTTGGCAACACCTTTATTAAGGGCATGGGTACAGTCACTTTTACAAAAAACGGAACAACGGCCTGAAACCATATACGGTTTTTCCGGCAGTTCCATTTCATCCACCTCGCCAAGGGTGATGGACATACGTCCCAGCTGTTGCAGAAAAAACTCACCTGTACCTGAGGCGCATTTGTTTCCGGTGTGGATCTCATCCACCCTCCCGTCGTCATCCAGGTGATACACCATGGTGGTTTCGCCGCCTGCACTGATCACTACCCTGTATGGATGATCCGCCGGAAGAATAAAACCCGCGGCCAGCTCCGCAGCTTCCGGTTCAGAAATAGCTGAGAAATCGAGCATGTTTCTGAACTTTCGCCCGGTTACACTAATATTAAATTCCTGAATGTTTGTTATTTGTCCGAGCAGTTCGCGCAGAACTCTTTTCGGATTGCCGTCATGGGCCTGGAAATTGGAAAAAATGATTTTTCTGCCTGTGTTGCATTGTTCCATTCCAACAAGCGAAACAGTTGAGGCACCAGCGCATATACCAAGGGATTTCATAGAATTCTCCAGATCTGAAAACCAGCAGTTCACTTAACAAACAGAACAAAGTATTAGTGGATATAATATCTCTAATACACGGATAAATAAAGAAAAATACGCGGGCGCATCACTCCCTCCTGAAGTCCAACTGTCTGTAATCGACCTCCGATAATAAATTTACCAGCAGGCTTGCTATTGCCATTATATGTGGCAACGTTATACAAAGCGGACAATAAATTCTTGTATGGCAAGCAGGTATCCTATTGTGAAAATTACGATAATAAAAAAACAGTCGGTGGTTTGAATATTGCGTATCCCTCATGGAACTGTCGTTTTTAAAGTTAAAATAGTACCGCAGAAGTATTTTTCTCTCCATTCTGACTAACAAATACTCCCAAAAATAGTCTTGACGGTCGATTTTTTTTGTTTGATCACAGGATATATTCCTACTTTATCGGCTATAGTTTTCAGTACAGTACTATGGGTAAAGTCTCGCTGATATGATGACTATCAGGAAGAGAGCGCTATAGAGGAAATATAACGGGTGGACAGCACACATGAAAGAACAGAGAGGTTTTACAGAACGAAGGCAGCATGAACGCGCAAATGTACTAAACCTTGTCGTCGGCATCCTCAACGCCGACAGCCCCGAATCCATCGGATCAATTGCTGATATCTCAATGGGTGGTGTCAGGTTTACCAATAATGAACTCCGCATGGCGCCTGATAACCGCTTTATCAGTTCAATCGATCTCATCGCTGATGACTATTACCTGATTAACCTTCCCTGCAGGTATGCCTGGAATGTTAAATTGGAAACAGGATCTGATTCTAAATTAACAGGGTTACACCAGTCCGGGATCCAATTTGGCAGACTGACTCCGAACCAGAC
>Ga0209536_100000725_pt1 | contig 54241 bp, 38 predicted proteins | sample DeeMarSeWOR28_12_FD_187461 | JGI IMG/M metagenome (GOLD analysis project Ga0209536, IMG submission 187461) | Marine sediment microbial communities from White Oak River estuary, North Carolina - WOR-2-8_12 (SPAdes) (version 2) | ecosystem: Environmental > Aquatic > Marine > Intertidal zone >... | reverse complement strand
GCTCAAGACGACGACGAGAAACTCGTCCTCGAGATACCGACGGATCGCGGATCGCGCACCCGGCCCGCTTCCCGTGTGGTAAGCAATGCGCCGCTTGTCCCCTTCCACCCAGTAGTTCTGCAGGCTCCATCCTAACCCGTACGGGGCATGCTCGCTTGGCTCATACAGACGCTCGACACTGGCGGTCGAGAGTAGAGTGCCGTCATACAAGGCCTGGTCCCACCGGAGGAGATCACGAGCGGTCGAATAGAGTCCCCCCGCTCCCTCGAGCCACGAGTCGTGCACGCGCACCGCGGGCTCCGCAACACCCAGGATCTTCTCGTAGCGCAGCGCCGCCGGATGCGATCCCGGAGGCGGACCTGCGAATCCGGTCCGCGACATACCCAGGGGTGCGAAGACGCGTTCCGAGAGAAACGTTGCCAAGTCCTGTCTGCTGACCTGTTCAACCATCGTGGCGAGCAGGACGTAGCCGACGTTGTTGTAGGAGAATTGCGCGCCGGCCGGAAGTACCGGATCCTGAGCGGCGATCAGGCCCACCAGGGAGTCACGGGAGATGGGGAGCTCGGTCCGCGCGTGTAGCATGTACGCGGTTTCCTCGGGGAGGCAGGACGTGTGGTTCAACAATTGGGCGACCGTCACGGCCTCGCCGATGCCTGGCCGGAGCCCGGGGAGGTACGTCCCGATCGGCGCATCGAGCTCGATTGCCCCATCCTCCACGAGGAGCATCACGGCCGTGGCAGTGAATTGCTTGCTGACCGACGCCAGGGCGAACGGGGTGTCCATCGTGTTCGGTCGGCCCGTGCCGAGAGCGGCCATGCCGTAGGCGTGCTCGAACAGGATGCGCCCTCTGTGCGCGACGAGCACGGTCCCGTCGAATACTCGGGCCTCGTGGTAAGCGTCCGCGAGCCTCTTCAGCTGCGCGACTTGACTGTCCGAGACCGCGAGTGCCTGTGCCGCTAGGTGCGGAGTGAGACCCGAGTGCAAGACCGCACCAAGCAGGGCACTCTGCAACCACCGTCTGCCGATCACCATCTGCCCCTCCCCACTTGACGTTCCGTTGCCGCCCTAGGACAAAGCTACCGTTCCCACACTCCGGTTGCACCGGATTCGCGTGCCAGTCGACCTATTCGACGGTCGGGCGACGTGAGGCAGGTGGTACCTGCTGGAGACAGTACTGGGGCCTAGAAGCGGCACGGAACGCAAAGGACCCCGCTGTGGACGGGGTCCGTCTGCAAGAGCCACCGGTCGGAATCGAACCGACGACCGCTCGATTACGAATCGAGAGCTCTACCTCTGAGCTACGGTGGCGTGGGTGTGCTCTGATGCCCTGGCCCGGATTCGAACCGGGACGGCTCGCGCCACTGCCCCCTCAAGACAGCGTGTCTACCAGATTCCACCACCAGGGCGTGCGGGACGTCTAAGCTCCCGCGGCAGGGGAACCTAGCCGGCCCGGAACGGGGGGTCAAGACGGCCGACGTGGGGTCGCGGCGGCCTACTTGTAGTACGGGTTCTCGCCCGCCGCGTGGTCGGTGATGTCGCGGATGCCGCGGTAACCCGGCACCATGCGCGTGAGGGACTGGTCGACCCCCTGGCGCAGGGTCTGGTTGGCCATGCCGCACCCCTGGCAGCCCCCCATCATCCGGATGACGACCACGCCGTCCTCCACGTCGAGCAGATCGATCCGCCCCCCGTGCTGACCCACGGCGGGGTTGATCTGCGAGCGGAAGATCTCTTCGACGATGTCGAACATCCGGTCGTCATCGAGCACCGCGGTGTTCGTATCGGCTCTCTCGGTCATGGTCGAAAATTAACGGGTCGAGGACCGGCGACAACCGGGAACTCCGCGGCCGACGCCGCGGTTCGGCCACTCGTCGCTGACGCGACGTCCCAGACGCAGGCGTCCGCCTGCCCGTTGCACGTGGTACGTTGCTCACCACACGCGCCGATCCGCCACTCCCTTTCCCCTTTCCCGTTTCCCGTTTCCCCTCTCCCTCCTCCCTCCTCCCACTCTTCACCCTTCACCCTTCACTCTTCACCTCGACCGCCTCCAGCCCCTCCTCCACCAGCATCTCGTTGAGTTGCGCAAGATCCGTCGCCACGATCTCCTCGAGCCGGTCGAGTTGCTGCTGCAGCCGGCCGCTCAGGTGCTCGAACACCTCGTACGACTGGTCGGTCGGCGGCGCCTCCGCGCTCTCGACCACGCCGATCAGCGCGGCGAGCTTGTTGTTCAACTTGATCGGGAAGTTGAGCGGGTCCTGGCTGCTCTGGTTGCGGACCTGGTAGATCTCCTCTTCGACCGCGTTCAACCCACCGGTCACCCGCTCCGCCTGCCGCTCGATCCGCCGCGCCGCGATCTCCTCGAGCCGGGCCGCAACGGCACTCTTGATTTCGCGGATCTTGATCACCGCGTCATTGGCCTCGCTCACGCGGTCACGGATCGCGAGCGCGAGGTCGAAGCGTTCCTGCAGCTCCTCCTGTGTGACCTGGTCCGCGAGCCTCGGATCGACGGTGACGGCGAAGTCCTCGGTGAGCACCACGTCACCGGTCGTGAGGCGGACCTGATAGCTTCCCGGAACGGCGACCGGACCGCGGTTCCCGGCTGCCCAGAAAATGCGGCCCTCGAACTCGGTATAGCCGGGATAGCGCAGGTCCCAGGTAAAGGTGTGCGATCCGGCCTCCCTTGCGGGCTCCGGATCGCGGCGGCCGAAGAACCCGCTCTCCTCTTCCTCGTCGCCTTCGGCGTCGTCCCCCGCTGCCGCGCTGAAGGTGCGGATGACCGTGCCCTCCGCATCGAGGAACTCGAGCGTCAGCGAATCGGCCTCCTCCGCGAGGTAGTAGACGACCTGCACGCCCCGGTCGAGCCCGCGCCGCGCGTCGAGCGGCTGGAAGAGATGCACCGCCGCGTCCGCGACCTCGGGCCCCATCTGCCTGAGCGGCGCGATGTCGTACAGCACCCAGAACGAGCGGCCGTGCGTCGCGATCACGAGGTCGCGTTCCTCCACCTGCAGGTCCGACACCTGCGCCACCGGCAGGTTGAGGCCGAGCGACTGCCAGTTCAACCCGTCGTCCCACGAGACGTACACGGTGCGCTCCGATCCCGCGTACAGCAGGCCGGGGCGTACCGGGTCCTCCCGCACCGCCCGCACGAAATCGTCGTCCGGGATCCCGGCCACGATCTTGGTCCAACTCGCGCCATAGTCCTCGGTACGCCAGACGTACGGCGCACGGTCGTCGTCCACCAGGTAGCGGATGCCCGCCACGTACGCCTTGCCCGGCGCGTGCGGTGACGCCTCGATCGTGTTGACGCGGATGAAGTCCGGCGCATCGGGTGGCGTCACGTTCTGCCAGCTCGCGCCACCGTCACGGGTGACGTGGACGTAGCCGTCGTCGGAGCCGGCCCAGATCACGTCCGGGTCGTGGTAGGACGGCGCCAGCGCAAAAACGGTGGCGTAGGTCTCCACGCCCGTCTGGTCCTTCGTAATCGGGCCGCCCGAGGGCCCCATCGTTTCGCGGGCGTGGCGGGTCAAGTCGGGGCTGATCGCCTCCCAGCTCTGCCCCTCGCTCGTCGTCTTCCACACCCGCTGGCTCGCAGTGTAGAGGACACCCGGATCGTGATGCGAGAACACGATGGGGAAGGTCCACTGCACCCGCTCGCGGATGTCCTCCGACGACTCGCCCATCGGGTTCTCGGGCCACACGTTCACCGCGCGCTCCTGCCCGGTCCGGTAGTCGAACCGCGTGAGGTAGCCGCCGTAGGAGCCCGCGAAGAAGATGTCCGGATCCGCCGCGCTGTTGGCGATGTAGCCACTCTCCCCACCGCCAGGCGCAAAGTAGAAGCTTCCCGACCCGCCACCCTGCCGCGCCCAGTGGCCCCAGCCTCGGCTCGGCACACACGCCGTGCTGTTGTCCTGCTGGGCACCGCAGATGAAGTACGGCTGATGGTGTGTGGTGACGACGCGGTAGAACTGTGCCGTGGGATAGTCCTGCTCCGTCCAGGTCTCTCCCCCATTGAACGAGACGTTGGCCCCACCGTCATTGCCGTTGATCATCCGGTCGGGATCGTCCGGGGCAATCCAGAGGTCGTGGTTGTCGCCGTGCGGCACGCGGATCGGGCGGAAGGTCTCCCCTCCGTCCCGCGAGCGATACAGCCCCGTGTTGAGCGCGTACACGACATCGGGGTCCTGCGGATCCGCGTAGATCCGCGTGTAGTAGAACGCTCGCTGCCTCAGCCGCCGCTCGTCGTTCGTGCGCGTCCACGTTTCTCCGCCGTCGTCGGAGCGGAACACGCCGCCCTCCTCGTGCTCGACGATGGCATACACGCGCCAGGGCGCGGCGGGCGAGACGGCGACGCCGATCTTGCCGACCACACCGTCCTGCGGCAAGCCGGCGTTGCGCGTGATCTCGCTCCACGTCTCACCGAAATCCGTGCTCTTGAACAGCCCGCTGCCAGGCCCGCCCGAGGACATCCCCCACGACTTGCGCCACGCTTCCCACAGCGCCGCGTACATGACGGCAGGATTCCCTGGATCGACCGTGAGGTCTACCCCCCCGCTCCGCGGATTGCGGTAGAGTACGCGACGCCACGTCTCGCCGCCGTTGGTGGTCTTGTAGATGCCACGCTCCGCGTTGGGTGTCGAGTGCTTGCCGAACGCAGCGACCCAGGCGGTGTTGCAGTCCGTCGGATGGATCCGGATCCTCGCCACGTTCTGCACGTCCCGGAGCCCCACGTGCCGCCAGGTCTCACCACCGTCCCGTGAGCGGTACACGCCGTCACCCTGCTGGATGTTGCCACGTAACTGGGTCTCTCCGCCGCCGATGTAGACCACGTCCGGGTCCGCCTCGCAGACCTGCGCGGCGCCGATCGAGGCTGCCCCGATCTGGCCGTCGGTCACGGGCCGCCACGTCTGCCCGGCGTCGGTCGTCCTCCACAGGCCGCCGCCGGTGGCGCCAAAGTAGTACTCCAGGGGCCGGGCGTTACTGCCGGCGACCGCGATCGAGCGCCCGCCCCGGTCGGGGCCCACGTTCTGCCACTCGAGCGCGTCGTACAAGCGCTCGTCGTACTGCGCCGAGACGGACGGGGCGGCGAGCGACGCCACGGCGGTAACGGCCAGGAAGGCGGGGAGGCGACGGATGCGTCGCATGGCGGCTGCTCCTTGCGTTCGACGGCGACGGATGATCGGGATGCGGGATGTTATCGCGGGGGAGACGCCGTGGCCAGGCCCGTGAGTGCGACTGGTGCTTGCGAGCCTGCGCCCGTTCATGTCCTATTGGTGGCGTGCGCCAGCGCCTTGCTCGGAGAGATACCTCCATGACCACCCCGCGTCCTCAGCGCGTGCGGAGCCTGACCGCCGCCAGCACTCTCCTCCTGATTCTGGCGGCTCCGCTCGGCGCCCAACTCGACACGTCCCTGTTTCACGGCATGCCGGTCCGCTCGATCGGTCCGTCCGGGATGAGCGGACGCATCGGTGCCATCGACGCCGTCGAGCGCGACCCGAACGTCATCTACGTGGGTGCCGCGACCGGTGGCCTGTGGCGCTCGACCACCGGCGGCGTCACGTGGGAACCGCTGATGGATCACCTGCCCGCATCCTCGATCGGCGCCGTGGCGATCCACCAGCGCGCGCCGGACATCGTCTGGGTAGGCACGGGTGAGCGCAATCGGCGCAACTCGGCTGGCGTCGGGACCGGGGTGTACAAGTCGATCGACGGTGCGCGCACGTGGTCGCACATGGGCCTCGAGCAGTCGGGCGCGATCGATGCGATCCTCGTTCACCCTGACGATCCAGACCTGGTGTATGTCGGGGCGCTCGGCAGCACCTGGAAGGACTCCGAGGACCGGGGGGTGTATCGGACCACGGACGGCGGCGCCACATGGGAGCGGATCCTCTACGTGAATACCCGCACGGGTGCCGGTGACCTGGTGATGGACCCGTCCAATCCGGACCATCTGATCGCGAGCATGTGGGAGCATCGCCGCTGGCCGTGGTTCTTCACCTCGGGAGGCCCGGGCAGCGGGCTGTACGTCACCTACGACGGCGGCGACCACTGGAACGAGCTGGGTCCGCAGCACGGCCTGCCCGAGGGTGAGCTGGGCCGGATTGGCCTCGACTTCGCCCGCGGTAATCCGGACGTGGTGTACGCCGTGGTGGAAGCCGAACGCAGCGTCATGCTGCGCTCGGACGACGGCGGGCACAGCTGGACGGCAGTGAACCGCGAGGAGGGGATCGCCGAGCGGCCGTTCTATTACGCGCAGATCCGGGTCGATCCGACCAACGAGAACCGGGTGTACAACGTCCACGGCACGATCGATCTCTCGGACGACGGCGGCAAGACCTTTACCACGTTGCTGCCGTTCGAGCGGGTCCACGTGGACCACCACGCCTTCTGGGTGAGTCCGGATGGCCGCACCCTGATCGACGGCAACGACGGTGGGGTGTACCTGTCGCACGACCGGGGCGAGAGTTGGCGCTTCGTCGAGAACCTACCACTCGCCCAGTTCTACCACATCAACGTGGACCGCGCCGTGCCGTTCAACATCTACGGCGGGCTCCAGGACAACGGCTCCTGGAAGGGACCGAGCCACGTGTGGCACAACGGCGGTATCCGCTACTACCACTGGGAGGAGGTTGCGTTCGGTGATGGGTTCGCGACGATCGTCGATCCGACTGACGGGCGGTACGGCTACGCGATGTCGCAGGGCGGATACATCGTGCGGTTCGACACGCTCACCGGTGAGCGAACGTCGATCCGGCCCGCCCACCCGGAGGGTGTCGCGCTCCGGTTCAATTGGAACGCCGGCATCGCGACCGATCCGTTCGACGGGTGTGTCTACTACGGCAGCCAGTTCGTGCATCGCACGTGCGACATGGGGCATTCGTGGGAGATCATCAGCCCGGACCTCACGACCAACGATCCCGAGAAGCAGCGGCAGCTCCAGAGCGGCGGGCTGACCTACGATGTGACCGCCGCCGAGAACCACACGACGATCCTCACGATCGCGCCGAGTCCCGTCGAGCGAGGCGTCATCTGGGTGGGGACGGACGACGGCAACGTGCAGGTGACGCGCGACGGCGGTACCACGTGGACGAATGTCGTGGGGCGCATGCGCGGCGTGCCCGACGCGACCTGGGTGCCGCACATCGAGGCGTCGCCGTTCGACGGTGGCACCGCGTCCGTGGTGTTCGACGACCACCGCCGCGGCAACGATGCTCCCTATCTCTACCGCACCGACGACTATGGCCGCAGCTGGACCAACCTCGTGACCGGCGACATCGAGCCGTTCACCTTCCTACACGCACTCGAGCAGGACCCGGTCGAGCCACGGCTGCTGTTCCTTGGAAGCGAGTATGGGATGTACGTCTCGTTCGACGCCGGCTCTGAGTGGCTGCTGTGGCGGCACGGCCTGCCGCGCGCTCCGGTGCGTGCGCTGGTCGTGCACCCGCGGGATCACGACCTCGTCATCGGCACGCACGGTCGAGCGGCATACGTGCTGGACGACGTGCGGCCCCTGCGTGCGCTCGCCGCCGATCCACGCATCGCGGGCCGGGCGCTCCACCTGTTCCCGATCCCCGAGGCGATTCAATACGAGGTCGCCCAGGTGGGCGGCATGCGATTCCTGGCCGACGCGAAGTTCGTCGGAGCCAACCGTCCGTACGGGGCGCTGCTCACCTATCTCGTGGGCGGGCCAGCAGACCAGGTGGCCGACAGCATCCAGGCAACCATCGAGGTAGTTGATGGCGGCGGCGAGCTAGTCAGGCGTTTCCGCGGCCCTGCGGCGCCCGGCATCAACCGCACCGCGTGGAACCTACGGATGGACGGACCGCGCGTCCCGGCTGACGACGACACGCCGGAGGAGTTTCGGCCGCCCGGCCCCGCAGTGCTGCCTGGGACGTATACCGTGCGTGTCATCGTCGGGCCTGACACGGCGAGCGGCTCCGTGACCGTCGCGGCCGATCCCCGTCTGCCCTACTCGCTCGCGGACCGCCGAGCGGCACTCGAGGTTCAGCGACGGGCCTTGCAGCGGCGCGAGGTGGCCTTCGAGGCCGTGCATCGGCTGGAGACCGCCATCGCGCAGATCGATGCCGTGCTCGAGCGGATCGGCTCGGATGAAGTGCTCGGATCACTCCGTGCCGACGGAGACTCGCTGAAGCAACGCGTGAACGCCGCTGTCGACGAGTTCACCGGACCGCGTGACTTGCAGGGGATCACGGGGGCACCCCGATCGGTGAACAGCATGATGGGACTCGCGTACGGGCAGCTCACCTCATCGCTCGGACCGCCGACCGAGAGCGCCATGCTCTATCTCGAACAGGCCGAGGACCGGCTCGCCGAAGCGCTGGCGGAGGCAAACCCGGTGCTGGAGGCGGTGAATGCGTACCGGTCCCGGGTGATCGACGCGGGCATGCACCTGATCAAGGAGATCGAGCCGCTCACGATGGAGTGGGAAGGGAGGGAGGGTGAAGGGTGAAGGGTGAAAGGTGAAGCGCGAAGGGTGAAGAGCGGACGGTGCGGAGAGCGGGACGAGTGATGGGCGCACCTCCATCGGGCTTGAACGCCGGTGGGGCGGAGCGGCAGGTTGCCGCGTTCGCTCAGCCGCTGCCTCGCTGGAGCAGCAGCACGCCGAACCAGTTCCGCTCGTCCGCGTAGCGCGCGACGACGTCGAAGCCGAACAGGCGCACGTACGGCTCGAGGTGGTCGAGCACGAACTTGCGGCTGATCTCGGTCATGACGGTCTCGCCGGCGGCGACCGGAATCTGCAGGTCGAGCGGGCCGACGCGCACGAGCTGCGTGGCGGTGAACCGGGCGAAGATCTCGATCCGCTGCCACTCGTCGTTGTAGCGGGCGACGTGCTCGATCGCATCCACGTCGACGCCCGCGTCCAGCTCCCGGTTCATCCGCTCGAACAGGTTGCGGGTGAACCGCGGGGTAACCCCGGCGGCGTCGTTGTAGGCGGCCTCGAGTACCGTGCGGTCCTTGACCAGGTCCACGCCCAGCAGGAAGAAATCCCCCGGCTCGAGCGCCCGGGCAACCTGGCGCCAGAACCGGAGCGACTCGCCGTGGTTGAAGTTGCCGATCGTGGAACCCAGGAACATCACCATGGCCGGGGAGTGCTCGCGAAACAGCGAGAACGCCTCTTCGTACCGACCCACGATGCCGGCGAACTCCACCTCGGGATGGAGTTCTGCGAAGCGTTGCTCCGCGCCGCGGATCGCGGCCTCGCTCACATCGACGGGCACGTAGGTCACCGACTCGAACGCGGCCGTGTAGGCGTCGAGCAGCAGACTCGTTTTGCGCGAGCTGCCGGATCCCAACTCGATCAGCGACACCGATCCGGTGCGCTCCGCGATCGCGCCGGCCGCCGCTTCGAGGATGGCAGCCTCCGTCCGGGTGGGGTAGTACTCCGGCTGCCGCGTGATCTCCTCGAACAGCCGGCTCCCCTCGGCATCGTACAAGTACTGGCAGGGCAGCCATCGGGGCGTATCGGTGAGCCCGACGGCCACATCCCGAGCGAACTCGTAAGTGCCGCCGGCCGTCGCCGTCTGGTGATCGTCGCTGCGGGGCGTAGATTCGGCCATGGGTGCGCAGTGCTGGTGGAGGCCGCTCGATCGGGCGCGGGACGTGGCTCGGGAGACCCTCGAACCTACGGCCGCCGGCAGACCAGGGGCAACCTCGCCGGCAGATCGCCTGTGGAGCCCAATCCCCGGGGAACACTCGGCACCTGCTCGACCACAACCTCCAACACCGAGCTGAGGAGCGTCAGCATGAGAGGTGCGCGAATCGGCGTCGCCGGTATCCTGGTGCTCGCAACTGCGGGACCGGCGGGCGCTCAGGAGACGACGACGGCCGACATCGAGCGGCTGCTGAGGCGGCACGTCGAGAGCCTCGAGCATCAGGTGGATGTGCTCAGCCGCCAGATCGACGACATCATGTTCTACCAGCGGCTCGGCGACGTGGCGGAGATCGACATCGTGCGGCTGACCGGCCCGGCCCTGCGCCACGAGCCGAACCCGACGGCCCAGGGCGCCGGGAACCCGTTTCGGTTCTACTCCTACGTCTTCATCCCGAAGGATCTGGACCGTGGCCGCCAGCAGCCGCTGATCGTGTTCCCCCACGGTGGGGTCCACGCCAACTTCACCACCTACTACACCCACATCCTGCGCGAGCTGCTCCAGCAAGGCTACACGATCGTCGCTCCGGAATATCGCGGCAGCACGGGGTACGGACGCGGCACCTACGAGGCGATCGACTACGGTGGACTCGAGACGGAGGACACGTACGCCGCCCGAGACTTCATGCTGGAGAACTACGACTTCCTCGACGCCGATCGTGTCGGCATCATCGGGTGGAGCCACGGTGGCCTCCATGCCCTCATGAACATCTTCGATCACCCCGATGCGTACGCCGTCGCGTACGCCGGCGTGCCGGTGAGCGATCTCATCGCCCGGATGGGCTATAAGACCCAGGGGTATCGCGACCTCTACTCCGCGGACTACCACATCGGCAAGACCGCGTACGAGGACGTCGAGGAGTACCGCCGGCGGTCGCCGTCGTGGCAGGTGGGCCGCTACCAGGGCACGCCGCTGCTGATCCACACGAACACGAACGACGAAGACGTGAACGTCCTCGAAGTGGAGCGGCTGATCCAAGCGCTCGAGGCGAGCGGCACGGCGGGCTTCGAGTACAAGATCTACGAGGACGCGCCCGGCGGGCACAGCTTCAACCGGCTCGATACGAAGCTGGCCAAGGAGTCCCGGCGCGAGATCTGGCGGTTCCTGGCGCGATACTTGAGGCCGGACAGGCCGGTACGGTAGGCGACGAGAAGAACGGGAGAGGCCGACGGCGCGTTCTGAGAGCAGTGGCAGGCTGCTGAGCGTACAGGGTGAAGGGTGAAGGGTGAAGGGTGAAAGGTGAAGGATGAAAGGTGAAGGATGAAAGGCAAGAGGCGACGATACCGAGGTGCTAGGACGGTGACCGGGAGATGTCGATGATGTCTTGGAGAAGCATGCTGCTGCTGGGTACTGCGATACCAGCGCTGCTCGGTGCGCAGGAACAAGCGGACATCGCCATCGTGGGCGGGCGGGTGATGGACCCTGCAAGCGGGCTCGACGCCGTCCGGACGGTGGCGATCCGGGCTGACCGCATCGTCGCAGTGACGGATGCCGAGGTGGAGGCCGAGCGCGTCATCGACGCCTCGGGCCTGGTGGTGGCACCGGGGTTCATCGACCTCCTGGCGCGGATCCCCCCGCTGCATGAGGCGCACCGGTACAAGATCAAGGATGGCGTCACCACCGTCGTATCCATGCACGGGGGACCGGTCGACGTCGCCGGGTGGTACGGAGCCTTCGAGGCCGACGGCGCGCTGGTCAACTACGGCACGACGGTCGGCCACCCGGACGTCCGCGCAGCTGCCGGTGCAACCGATCTCTACCGGCCGGCAACCGCGGAGCAACGGGCCCGCATGCGCGCGATCGCGGCCCAATCTCTCGCGGACGGCGCGGTGGGGATCGGATTCGGCATCAACTACACTCCGGGCGCGTCGTACGAGGAGATCGTCGATCTGTTCGCGGTAGCCGCCGAGTACGACGCACCGGCCCACGTACACTCGCGCTACAAAGGCTCGGTGTTCCCCGAGACGATCGTGCAGTCGGTGCAGGAGGTGATCGCCGCCGCCGCGATCACCGGCGCGAGCGCGCAAGTCGTGCACCTGGCTTCGTCCGCCATCGGTTCGATGGACGCCAGCCTCGCCATGATCGAGGGCGCCTGGCGCAACGGGATCGACGTGATGGCCGACATCCATCCGTACCTCGCCAACAGCACTCGCCTCGAGTCGGCGCTGTACGACCCTGGCTGGGAGGAGCGATTCGGTGGGGTCACGGTGGACTCCATCATGCTGGTCCAGACCGGCGAACGGTTGAACGCCGAGTCGTTTGCGTACTGGCGAGCGCAGGGTGCTACGATCGTCACGTTCTTCATCCCGCGCCACGAGATGCTGGCGGCCCTGACGCACCCGCTCGTGATGATCACGAGCGACGGCGTGATCGTCGATGGCACGGGGCATCCCCGTGGTGCAGGCACGTTCGCTCACGTGCTCGGGCGCATCGTACGCGAGGAGGGCCACCTCACCCTGATGGAAGCGCTGCGCAAGATGACGATCATGCCGGCGTCACGACTCGAGTCCTCGGTCCCCGGCATGCGGCATCGTGGGCGGATCGTTGTCGGCGCCTTCGCCGATCTCACGATCTTCGATCCCACCACGGTCATCGACCGTGCCACGTACACCAACTCCGCTCAGTACTCCGAGGGCGTGCGGTACGTGCTGGTGAACGGCGCGCTGGTCCTCGAGGACGGTTCTTTCGTGAGGGGTGCGACGCCGGGACGGCCGATCAGGCGATCGAAGTGAAGGGTGAAGGGTGAAGGGTGAAGAGTGAGAAGAGTGACGGGTTTCGCGTGAGACATTCCAGCACTGATCCGCTCGCCAGCGTGGCCGTGACCGTCGTATGCGCGCTCACGGCGTGTGGCGGCGACTCGTCCTTCGAGCACGCTGCCTACGCGCCTGGCCAAATCGCTCGCTCGCCAAACGGCATGGTGGTCAGCGGTTCCCCGCTCGCGACCGAGGCAGGCGTCTCCATGCTCGAGGCGGGCGGGAACGCCATCGATGCGGCGGTGGCCACGGCCTTCGCGCTGTCGGTGGTCGAGCCGACGATGTCTGGGCTCGGGGGGCGAACACAGCTCCTCATTCGCACCGCCGACGGAACGTTCGACGCGATCGACGGCACGACCCAGATACCTGCACATCCCCCTCCTGCCGGCGACGCTCGGGAAGAGGGCTACACCACCATCGCCGTGCCCGGCACCGTTGCCGCGCTCGCCCTTGCGCAGCAGCGGCACGGCCGGCTCCCGCTGGCCGACGTGATGGAGACCGCCATCACCCTCGCCGAGGAGGGGTTCCGGCTGCCGGACCCCGAAGCCACGCGGCTCGCGGCGATCGCGGCTCGGCTGTCGGCGTATGAGGGCACCCGGCAGTATTTCCTGGCGGTCGACGGTTCCGCCATTCCGGCCGGTGCGCGGCTCGTGCAGAGCGACTTGGCCCGTGTGCTCCGCGCGATCGCGCAGGACGGTCCCGGCGTGTTCTACCGCGGCTGGATTGCCGACTCGATCGCGGCCGACATGGCGCGGAATGGTGGCACCGTCACCCGCGAGGACCTCGCCACGTACGAGGCGCTGCCGAGCCGTGTGGTGCGCGACGACTATCGAGGCGTCGAGATCGTCGGCACGTACCTCCCAGCATCGGGCGCGACGGTGATCGAAGCGCTCAACATCCTCGAGCAGTTCGACCTCCGCGGGCGAGCCGGCTCCGCTGAGTGGATCGCCCTCACGACGCGCGCCCTGCTGGCGAGTTTCGAGGATCGCGTCCGGGAGTTCGACGATCCCGCGGCGCACGCGGCGCTGCTCGTCTCGGACGACTGGGCCGCGGTCCGTGCCAGCGAGATCGGCGGCCCCAACGCGCCCGGGGTCGCCGCCGGTCCCCCTGAGACGCGCGAGCCGGAGCACACCACCCACCTCACGGTAGCGGACCGGACGGGTGCCGTCGTCGCGCTCACCCAGTCAGTCGGACCGACGATGGGCTCGCGCGTCGTGACGCCGGGCCTCGGATTCGTCTACGCGGCGACGATGGGCTATCTGGCCGAGGTCCCACCCGGGGGACGGCCCTTCTCCTCGCAGGCTCCGCTCGTGGTGGTGGCGGACGGCGTGCCGGTTCTCGCTCTCGGCGGTGCCGGGGCGCGGCGGATCCTGTCCGCAGTGGTCGAGGTGGTGAGTCGGGTCGTGGATGGGCGGGTTGTCCTGGCCGACGCCATGGCCGCACCGCGCTTTCACCCGACGCCGGATACGGTCTACGTGGAAGACCGCGCACGGGCGGCATGGCCAGACAGCATCCTCGCAGATTTGTCGGACCTCGGGTACGCTATCGCGCTGCGTTCGTCCGCCCCGTACTTCGCACGCATCCACGGGGTCGCCTTCGACCCCGCCGAGGGCATCTGGACCGGCGTCGCCGATCCCCGATGGCACGGAGCGGCCGGGGCGCCGCGGCACCGGTGACCCGGCTCGTCCTCGCTCTGATCGCCTTGCTCCTCGCGAGCGCCGCGCGATCGGCCGCACAGGAGTCGTTCGACGTTCTCATCAGGAGCGGCCGAGTCCTCGACGGCACGGGCAATCCCTGGTACCGAGCGGATGTGGGCATTCGGGGTGACCGGATCGTTGCGGTCGGCCGGCTGGCCGGGGCGACGGCCGGCACGGTGATCGACGCGCGCGGCCTGTACGTCGCCCCGGGGTTCGTCGACGTGCACACGCACGCGGGTCGCGGCCTCGCCACGCCGGACCTGGCCGGTGCCGAGCCACTCTTGGCACAGGGCATTACCACGGCCGTGCTGAATCCGGACGGGGGCGGGCCAATCGATCTCTCCGAGCAGCGCAGCCAACTCGAGGCCCACGGCATTGGCGTCAATGCGGCCCTCCTCGTCGGACACGGCTCCATACGCCGAGCCGTGCTCGGCATGCAGGACCGCGCACCGACCGACGCAGAGTTGCGGAGGATGGAGGAGCTGGTCCGGACCGCCATGGTGGAGGGTGCTTTTGGTCTCTCGAGCGGTCCGTACTACGCACCGGGCTCGTATGCCTCTACCGAAGAGCTGATCACGTTGGCCCGGATCGCCGCCGAATATGGAGGCGTGTACAGCAGTCACATTCGAGACGAGTCCGATTACACGATCGGCGTCGTCGCGGCGGTGGACGAGGTGATTCGCATAGCACGAGAGGCACACCTGCCCAGTGTTGCCACGCACCTGAAGGCCCTCGGGCCCAGCGTGTGGGGCTTCGGCCCGGCGCTGGCATCGCGCATCGAGCGGGCGCGGGCCGCAGGGCTCGAGGTCTACGCTGATCAGTATCCCTACACCGCCTCGGCCACCGGTCTCGATGCCGCGCTCCTCCCCCGCTGGGCGCAGGCCGGAGGCCGGGATTCGCTGCTCGCCCGACTGCGCGATCAGGCGCAGCACACCGCCATCCGAGCGGCGATGGTGGAGAATCTGGCTCGGCGTGGTGGCGCCGACCGCATCCAGTTCCGCTCCCACGACGCGGATCACACCATCGAGGGCCGCCTGTTGTCCGCAGTGGCGGCCGAGCGGGGCCTCGACCCCGTCGACGCAGCGATCGACATCATTCAAGCGGGCGGGGCGGGCATCGTCTCGTTCAACATGGATGCGGGCGACGTGGAGCACCTCATGCGGCAACCATGGATGATGACGTCATCCGACGGCGATCTGGTACCGCCGGGCCGTGGTGTGCCTCATCCCCGCGTCTACGGGGCGTTTCCCCGCAAGATCCGGGTGTACGCGTTGGAGCAGCGCGTCGTCACGCTCGCCGATGCCGTCCGCAGCATGACGTCCCTTCCCGCCTCCGTCTTCGCGATCCCTGAGCGGGGGCTCGTGCGCGCGGGCATGATTGCCGACGTGGTCGTCTTCGACCTAGCGACGACAGCGGACCACGCGACCTATGCCGATCCCCATCGCCTGAGCGAAGGAATGGTGCACGTACTGGTGAGCGGCACACCCGCGATCGCCGACGGGCGGTTCACGGGGGCGCGGGCTGGCCGCGTACTGCAGCGGCAGACGTGGCCGACGGCGAATCCCTGATCGCTCGGCCCGCCCTGTTACGTTTCACAGCACCGCAAGACTCAACGCTCGCGAGTGGTCGCGCGTAGAGGGGAGTGTCGTTGTGTTCGGCCCAGGGAAGGGTCTGGGTGATCGGATGAGAGGAGGAGGCGTGAGGATTCTGCCGGCCCTGCTGCTGTTCCTGCTGATCCCCGTGGGTACGCATGCCCAGCAGGAGCCGACGGCTCCGGCGGATGCACCGTTCGTCTTCCTCGACTGCCACACACGGCTCTGCGACTTCAGCCACTTCCGGCGGGAGATCACGTTCGTCAACTGGGTTCGGGACCGGGCGGATGCCGACGTGCACGTGCTCATCACCGACGAGCGTACGGCGGGCGGTGGCATGCAACTCACCCTGACGCTCATCGGGCTGAACGGGATGGCGGGTCGCGCCGATACCCTCCACATCGTCACCGACGCCACCGATACGCGAGAGGAGGAGCGAGGTGAGCTCACCCGCGCTCTCGCGCTCAGCCTGGTGCCGTACGTGTGGCACACCGACGTGTTCGAGCGCATGACCCTGGATTACGAACCTGTGCCGGACATCGCCGGCCGTCTGGCTCTCCAGGACGAGCGGGATCCCTGGAACTTCTGGGTGTTCCGCATCGGGGTGGGCGGTTCCCTGGACGCCGAGAGCCAGGAGCGGTTTCTCTCCGGCGACGTCCGGATGGATGCCAGCCGCGTCACGGAGGATCTCAAGCTCGAGTTCGAGATCGACGTGGAGGCCAATCGCTCGGAATTCGACTTCGTCGATGAAGAAGAGGGTATCGACACCACGTACGTGAGCGTCCGCAACTTCTATGGCTTCGAGGCCCTCGCGGCCTGGAGCTTGGGCCCGCACTGGTCCGCCGGGGGGCTGGCGGACGTCAGCCGTTCCAGCACGCGCAACACCGACCTCGGGATCCAGACCGGACCGGCGATCGAGTACAACATCTTCCCCTATGCGGAATCGACCTGGCGCCGCTTGACGATCCGCTACATCGTGGGCGTGACCGCGTACAACTGGGCGGACTCGACCATCTATGACCAGACCTCCGAGGTGCACCCCGCCCACGCACTCGAGGTGGAGGTCGGGGTTCAGCAGCCGTGGGGCACGATCCGCGGGTCGCTCGATGCGTTTCAGTACCTCCACGATCTGAGCAAGCACAGCGTGAGCGTCGGTGGAGAACTCGGTGTACGCGTGGTGCGCGGTCTCGAGTTCGAGATCGGTGGCTACTTCTCCCGCATCAAGGACCAGATCTACCTCTCCAAGGAAGGGCTCACGCCCGAGGAGGTACTGCTCCAGCAGCGCGAGCGCGGGACGGATTACCGTGTGGGCCTCGAGCTCGGTCTGAGCTTCCGGTTTGGCTCCAAGTTCAACAACGTGGTGAACCCGCGTTTCTGACGTGCGGCAAGGCGTTCGGCGCACCGAGCGTGACGGCCTCAGGCCAGGGCATCGACCGCAGGAGACCCGATCCGTGCGTTCACCCGGCGCAGTGCCGGGATGTGTCGAAGCGATCTGGATCAAGCGGGACCATCGGGGTCCGATGGATCCGGTGGCGCAAGCGGAGTTGCGGGACGGACTGGCGTGTCAGTCCCATCGACCGCCGGACCGCCGACGGTAGCTGATGCTCATCGTCACTGACAGTACCGACTACGCCGCTCGGTTGCTCCCCGCCGTCCCGGGCTGGAGCCCGGACGTGTGTTACCCGTCCGGGGCACTCGCGGCGTTTGCGGAGCAAGTGTTCGGTGAGCGCCCCGCCTTCCGGAGCGAGCAGGGTGGTCCCGGGCCGTGGTCGTACCTCTTCGTCAGCGAGACCGCGCGCGGCTCTCACTTCGACCTCCTCGTCGAACTCGGTCGGCAGGGTACCGCGCTGCCCGACGGCACATTGTGCGTCGCTGGAAGCGGCAGCGGGCTGCACGGGATGCGCGGCCGCCACTGGACCGCACTGCCCGGCAACATCCATCTCTCGGTACGCCTGCGCGCCCCGCCGGGCCTCACGTGGTCGGCGGCTCCGTTCGTCGCCCTGGCGGCCGTGTCCGTGGTGGAGACGATCGATCGGATTCCCGGGCTCGCGGGCCGTGCAGGCATTCGGTGGGTCAACGACGTGTTCATCGACGGCGCCAAGGTGAGCGGGATCCTGGCGCACGTCGATGCGGACGAATCGAGCATCGCCTCGGCCGTCATTGGGATCGGCCTCAACGTCGAGACGCGGCCGTCGGTCGAGCCGAGCATGTTCGTGCCACGAACCGACTCACTCGTCCACGCCGGTGGCGAGCCGGCCGCATGCCACCTCGGCGCGGTATTCGCGATTCTGCTGGAGGCGCTGGCGGTCAACTGGCGGCGGCTCAGTACCGGGGGCGTGACCGGGATTGTCGAGGCGTACCGCCGCCGCTCGCTCGTCCTCGGCCGGCACGTCACGGTGTTCACCGAGGAGGAAGAGGGCCGTCCCGTCGAGCGTGCTTCGGGACGCGTCGTGCGCCTCGGAGACGACCTCGAGCTGTACCTCGACGGCCGTGCGCGCCCGTTGACCACGGGCCGCGTCGTGCTCGGGGAGCCCTAGCGCTTGCGCATCGGCGTCCCGGGCCACCAATTCATGGACAGGTGGTGGGGAAACGGGTGGGACGGGCTGTACAACGTGCGGATCGGCGAGGGGATGCGATGGGAGCGCCCGACCTGCTGGTGGTGTGCTTTGCGGCCTTCACGGCCGTCTTCACGATGCTCACCGTGCTCGCGCTGGTCATGCGCGGGCTGATCGCGCTCTTTCCCGAACGAGCTGCCGAGTCGATCGACCCGGCGATCGTCGCTGCCGTGACGGCCACCGCGTCCGCCGCCTATCCCGACTCCAGGATCGCGAGAATCGAGGAGACACGATGATCTTCACGTCGACGCCGAAGAAGATCCGCGTGATGTTCACGCCATTCCGAGACGGATTGCAGAGCACGTTCGGCGGCAAAGTCCGCCTCGGCGACTTCCTGCCGGCGATGCAGGCCTCCGCCGAGGCCGGCATCCGCCACTTCGAGTTCGGTGGCGGCGCCCGGTTTCAGGCACCCTTGTTCTACCTCGGCGAGGATCCGTTCGAGGACATGGAACGGATGCGCGAGGCGGTCGGTCCCGATATCGACCTGCAGATCCTGACGCGGTCGGTCTCAGGCGTGACGCTCACGACGCAGTCACCGGAGGCCCTCCGGCTCCAGGCGCAGCTGATGAGGGCCAGCGGTACGACCTGGGATCGCAACTTCGATTACATGAACGACGTTCGCAATCTGGTGAACACCGGCAGGCCCATCGTGGATGCGGGCATGCACCACCAGGCGACGATTGCCCTGATGGGTCTTCCCTTCCGCTCCGAGACGGTTCACACGCCCGAGTTCTACATCGACATCGGGCGACGCCTCCTCGAGAGCGACGTGCAGATCGACAGCATCTGCCTCAAGGATGCCAGCGGCACGACGGATCCGCTCACGATCTACGAGACGGCCATTGGCCTCAAGAAGCTCATGCCGCCGGACATGCCCCTCTGGATGCACACGCACGACACCGCGAGCATGGCGGTGAGTTGTTACATGGCGGCGATCGCCGGTGGCGCGGACGGCGTGGATCTCTCGGTTCGGCCGTTGGCGAGCGGGACCGTGCAGCCCGATGCCCGCTCGCTGGCGCACGCCCTCAAGGGAACCGGGTACTCGCTCGACATCGACACGGACAAGTTACCCGGGATCGAGGGCCAGCTCGGCGACCTGCTCGCCGACTACGATTTCAATCCAACCACCACAACAGCGGACGCGCGAGTGCTGGGCTTTCCCATGCCCGGCGGGGCGATCGGGCCGAACGTCCACATGATGCAGAAGGCCGGCATCCTCGAGCGCTACGGGGAAGTCCTTGCCGAATTCCCGATCGTCGTCGAGGCGGGCGGTGCGTGGACCAGCGTCACGCCCGGCAGCCAGCAGTACTGGCTGCAAGCGTTCAACAACGTCCTCTACGGCCGGTGGGAGAAGATCGATCCGGGATACGGCAAGGCAGTCCTGGGGTACTTCGGGAGCACACCGCTACCCCCCGATCCGGATGTCGTGGGCAAGGCATCGGAGCAGTTGGGGCTCGACGTCTTTGCGGGTGATCCGCTGGAAGCGGCCCCCAACAACATCGAGCCCGCTCGGCAGGCCTTGACCGAGCGGGGCCTCCCCGTCACGGACCGCAATGTCTTCCTGGTCGTCGCGGCAATGGTGCCGGGCAAGAAGCTCGAGGTGAACGAGGGGATCCGACTGTTGACCGGGAATGCGAAGATCGACGTGCCGCTCAAGAAGCGAGCGGACGAGACTCCTCCCGCACCGGCCGCCACGGCACCCGCGGCCCCTTCGACCGCTGCCGCACGGGTCCCGTTCACGACCCGGTGCACCGTGGAGGAGCGTGGCATTACACGGTCGTTCACCGTCACGCTCGAGCCGATCGAGGCAGCAGCAGCACCTGCCGCGACCTCGGCAGCGGGCACGACAACGGCGCAGGCGGACGCCACACCTCTCTACTCGTCGTTCGCCGGTAGCGTGGAGGTCGTCGACATCCGTGTCGCCGTCGGGGACCGGATCGAGAAGGGCACGGTGGTGGCGCAGGTCGAGGCCATGAAGGCGACGCACGACATCCGCTCGCCACGGGCGGGCACGGTTCAGTCGATCAACGTCAAAGTGGGTGACGAGGTCGACTCGTCGAGGCCGCTCATGACGATCGTCTGACGCCGCTGGGCCATGGAGACGCTCGTCGAGCTGCTGCGCCAATCGGGGCTCGCCAACCTGAGCTTCGGCAACGCCGTGATGTTCCTGGTTGCGGGCGTGCTGATCTACCTCGCCATTGCGAAGCAGTACGAGCCGCTCCTCCTGATCCCGATCGGGTTCGGGGCGATGCTCGCCAACCTCCCCCTCGCCGACATGGGATCGTACGGCGAGGGAATCATCGCACTGGTGTACGATCGGGGCATACGGACCGAGCTGCTGCCGCCCCTCATCTTCCTCGGCGTCGGAGCGCTGACGGACTTCCGGCCGCTGCTCGGCCGACCACTCACCTTCCTGCTCGGTGCCGCGGCGCAGCTCGGGATCTTCGGGGCGGCGCTGGCCGCCGCATACGTCTTCGGCTTCACGCCGCGCGAGGCGGCTTCGATCGGAATCATCGGGGGAGCGGACGGACCGACGTCCATCTTCCTCACCGCACAGCTCGCACCGCACCTGCTCGGTCCCGTGGCCGTCGCGGCGTACAGCTACATGTCGCTGGTGCCAATCATCCAGCCGCCTATCATGCGGCTGCTGACGACCCACCACGAGCGAGCCATCGACATGCCCCAAGCAATTCCGGTCTCCCGCACAGCCGTGATCCTGTTCCCGCTGGTAACGGGCGTCCTCGCATCGCTCGCGGTCCCCTCCAGCGCGCCGCTCATTGGTCTTCTCATGTTCGGCAATCTGTTGCGGGAGAGCGGCGTCACCGAGCGTCTGCGCAAGACCGCGGGCGGCACGCTGATCGACATCGTGACGATCTTCCTGGGACTCGCCGTCGGGGCAACGATGAGCGCGAGCAGCTTCCTGACCCTCTCCACGCTCAGCATCCTGCTCCTCGGCGCGGTTGCCTTCGCCGTGAGCACCGCCGGTGGCATCCTCCTCGCCAAGCTGTTGAACCTGTTCCTCCATCGGAAGATCAACCCATGCATCGGAGCTGCGGGCGTCTCGGCGGTACCGATGTCTGCCCGGGTCGTGCAGCGGTTCGTGTCCGAGGAAACCCACGGTGCGGTGAACCCGCTGATGCCGGCGATGGGCCCGAATGTCGCCGGCGTCATCGGCTCGGCCGTCGCTGCCGGCGTCTTCCTGATGCTATTGGCCTGAGCGGCTCCCGACGGTGCGCCGCACGCGCTGCGGCCGTCGTCGGCATCCGCGACCGCACGCATTCCACTCAACGCAGCGGCGTCAACCGACTAGATTTCACCCGTCGAGTGATCACCCCCAGCAGACTTCACGGACCGGGTGGTGAGCGGGAGGCGGCGCCCCGATGGTGCGCCGCAGCGGGAAGGGAGCGCTCTCTTCCCCCAGCAGAGGGGAAATCCGTGACATGACGCGTTCATCCAAGAAGAAGTTGCCCAAGGGCATCGAACTCCTCCACGACGAGCGGCTGAACAAGGGAACGGCCTTCTCGGAAGAGGAGCGTGACCAACTGAAGCTCCGGGGACTCCTGCCGCCCCACATAAACACGCTCGAGGAGCAGAAACAGCGGGTGCTGTGGAACCTGCAGAACAAGCCGACGCCGCTGGAGAAGTACATCTTCATGATCGGCTTGCAGGATCGGAACGAGACGCTGTTTTACCGGACGGTGATCGACCACGTCCACGATCTCATGCCCATCATCTACACTCCAACGGTCGGCGAGGCGTGCGCGAAATACGGGCACATCTTCCGGCGGCCGCGGGGACTCTACATCACCGCGAACGACCGTGGCCGTATCGCGAAGATCCTGCGTAACTGGCCGTCGCGCGACGTTTCCATCATCGTGGTCACCGACGGTGAGCGCATCCTCGGACTGGGCGATCTGGGAGCGGACGGCATGGGCATTCCCGTTGGCAAACTGTCGCTCTACACGGCGTGCGCCGGCGTGGACCCGAGGTACGCGCTCCCCATCACGATCGATGTCGGAACGAACAACGAGGAATTGCGTCGCGACCCGCTGTACATCGGCCTGAAGCAGGAGCGCTTGCGCGGCAAGGAGTACGACAAGCTCATCGACGAGTTCATCCGGGCGGCCCAGAAGGTCTTCCCGGGCGTACTGGTCCAGTTCGAGGATTTTGCCACGAGCAACGCCTTCAACCTGTTGAAGAAGTACAGGAACCGGGCCTGCACATTCAACGACGACATCCAGGGCACCGCCGCCGTCACACTGGCGGGCATCCTCGGCGCTGCGCGGATCACGGGCCAGGGCATCACTCAGCAGCGACTCCTCTTCCTCGGTGCCGGCGAAGCCGGCGTCGGCATCGCGGACCTCATCACGTCGGCGATGGTCCGCGAGGGGATGGACCCGAACGAGGCGAAGGACCGAATGTGGTTTTTCGACTCGAAGGGATTGGTCGTGAAATCGCGCAAGGACCTCGCGGCCCACAAGAAGCCGTACGCCCGCAAGCACGATTTCCTGACGGATTTGCTTGCAGCCGTGCGAGCCTGCCGGCCCACGGGCATCATCGGAGTCTCCGGCAAGCCCCATTCGTTCACCGAGCCGATCGTGCGCGAGATGGCAACGATCAACGAGCGCCCGATCGTCTTCGCGCTCTCCAACCCGACTTCGAAGGCCGAGTGCACGGCCGAGCAGGCCTACGCGTGGACGGACGGACGCGGCATCTACGCCAGCGGCAGCCCGTTTGATCCGGTCACCTACGAGGGCAAGACCCACGTACCGACCCAGGGGAACAACGCCTACATCTTTCCGGGCCTCGGTCTCGGGGTGATCCTCTCGGGCGCGAAGCACGTCACCGACGACATGTTCTACACGGCTGCCCGTGCCGTTGCGAACATGACGACCGACGCGATGCTCGCGCAGGGCTCCGTGTTGCCGCCGCTCGAGCAGATCCGTGACGTGTCTGCGACAATCGCCACGGCGGTGGCCGAGCATGCATGGGCGGAGGGGCTGGGCACGAGGGACCGGCCCAATGATGTCATGGGGTACGTCCGCACGAAGATGTACGACCCCAAGTACGAGAGCTACGTATGACCGGACCCCGACCGACCTGGTGTCGGTTCTCACAGCGTGGTAGTGTCCTCGCGGCCGTCCTCTGGGCGGCCGCGATGCCTCTCCGGGCTCAGGAGCCGTCACCGACCGCCATCGATTCGATCTTCGCCGAGTGGGACTCCCCCGTATCGCCCGGGTGCGCCGTCGGCGTGTCCCGAGCCGGCGACCTCGTTTTCAGCGACGCATGGGGCTCAGCCAATCTCGAGAGCGGCGAGCCGCTGACGCCCGGCCGAGTGTTCTATCTCGCGTCCGTATCGAAACAGTTCACGGCCACGGCCGTCGCGCTGCTGGCGCTCGACGGCACGCTGTCCCTCGACGACGACGTCCGCACCTGGATCCCGGAGCTGCCGGACTACGGCGCTCCCGTCACCCTGCGACACCTGCTCACCCATACGAGCGGGCTCAGGGATTATCTGACGCTGATGTCCCTCGCCGGTCTCTCTCTCGAGGAAGCCCACACACCGGACGAGATCCTGGCGCTGATCGCGCGCCAGCGGGCACTCAACTTTCCCCCGGGCGAGCGGTACTTGTACAGCAACACCGGGTATTTCCTGATCCCAGTCGTCGTCGAACGTGTCACGGGACGGACGATCCGCGAGTTCATGGAAGACCGTATCTTCGGACCGCTAGGCATGGCGCACACCCTGTTTTTCGACGATCACCGCGAGACGATCCCGAATCGGGCGCTCAGCTACGGCACGGGTGTGGACGGGATCGTCGAGCGGACATTCCTCGATCGGTTCGATCAGGTAGGCTCTGGCGGCGTGCTGAGCACCGTCGAGGACCTCGCTCGCTGGGATGCCAACTTCTATACGGGGGCGGTCGGCGGCGAGCCGTTGCTCGACCTGCTCCACACGCGAGGCGTGCTCATTTCCGGCGACACGATCGACTATGCCCTCGGACTCACACTCGGGGAGTATCACGGTTTACCGACGGTGGAGCACGGCGGATCGATGATGGGATTCCGCACCAACCTGCTCCGCTTCCCCGACCAGCGACTCGCGGTGATCACCCTCTGCAACCTTGGCGACATCGACCCCGCCCTGCTTGCCCGCCGGGTCGCCGACCTGTACCTGGCGCGGGAGTTACGGGCTTACCGCCAGCAGTTCATCGGGCGCTACGCCAGCGACGAGCTGCCCCGGGTCGCCGACGTGGTCCTCGACGGCCGCGCGCTGCGCGTGGTTCCGCGCGACGCGCCTGCGGAGGCACTGGACCTGCGGTACGCCGGCCCCGACCAATTCGAGACACGCGGAGGCACCACGGTGTCGTTCGCCAGAGATCCGGACGGGCGAGTCACCGGGTTCGTGCTGGATGCGGGGAGGGCGATGGGGATCGCCTTCCGGCGCCCATAGCCCTGCCCGTCCCGCTCGTGCGTCTCGGGCGACGCGGGTGGCTCGCCCTTACGGCTCGAGCCCGGCGTCGTAGCCGGTCAAGAACTGTAGGAACCGCGACACGGCCAGGATGTCATCCGCAACGTAGCGGATGCTGTGCGCATCGGTCCGCTCGACGATTGGCAGGAACGCCAGGACCTGCGATGGCCGGTAGTTCTTGAAGCGCACGTCCAGCGTCACCGGATCGTCCACGCGGTAGGGCCGCGCGGACGCGAGCCCGGCGATCGCCGAGCGGGCACGTGCCTCGATGAGCGCGTACGCGGCTTCGGGCATCATCGTTCGCGCCGCGTGGAAGCTGACGTTCCACTTCACCACCGCGGCCTCCACGTCGCCAACGACAGACCGGATCTCCGCCACCGCTGCGTCATCGCCGGTCACGAGCACCACCGGCACGCCGAAATGCCCTGCGATCGCCGCGTTGATCCCTGCCTCGGGAACGGATTCGCCGTTGACGCGGACATCGGCAAGTCGTGCACTCGAGAACGTGTGCGCTCGGACACCGTCGGGATTGGTCGTGCCGGCGTGGTACCCCACGAAGAACACGGCATCGAACGTCGAGTCGATCCCTTCCATCATGCCGAGCGGGCGCGGCCACGACCGCACCACCTGGACATCGGCGGGTAGCAGCTCGAGGAGGAGGTTCTCACCGTTCCCGTGGGAATCGCTGATTAACACGTCACCCACGCCGGCCGCCCTGGCGCCACGGATGGAGGCGAGCACCTCGCGCGTCATGATCTCGCGGAACCGCTCGTACTCGAAACCGCCCGGCCCGAGCTGATCGCCGGTCACCACGCCGCTCACCCCTTCCATGTCCGCCGAGATGTAGAGGCGGGGTGCGCGCTCCTGGCCGGCGGCAGTGTGCGCCGTCGCCAGGAGCAGCGTCAGTACGAGCGGGAGGCGGCGCACGTCAGTCGTCGAGCGTGAAGCCGATCTTCACGATCACCTGCCAGTGCTGCACCGCGCCGTCCTCGATGTGTCCCCGGATCTGCTGGACTTCGAGCCAGCGCATGTTGCGCACCGTCTTGTTGGCGCGGGTGACGGCGTTCTCGATAGCCTGCTCGAGGCCGTCCGGCGACGACCCGACCAACTCGGTCACCTTGTAGACGTGATCGCTCATGTGGGAGGTCCTCCTGTCCAAGGGTGGCGGTGGAACGCACCGGCGTCCGGCGCGATACTTCGAACGATACGCGCGCGGCATAGGAGTGGCCAGCACCCGCTTGCCTGGTGCGACGCCAGCGATACATACTACCGCACCGTTGAAGGAACGGGAGATGCTTCAAGCCCAGCGTCAAGCCACCCGGCGCGTTCGGCGCATGCGTGCCAGACTCCTCCGCTTCGTGGGGGCGGTCTTTGCGATCGCAGCCGTCGGCACGGTCGGCTACGTGATCATCGAGGGCTGGGCGCTCCTCGACGCCCTCTACATGACGGTGATCACGCTCTCGACGGTCGGCTTCACCGAGGTGCGTCCCCTCTCCTCAATCGGACGGGCGTTCACCGCGGGACTCATCATCGCCGGCGTAGGTTCGGTGACGTACCTGTTCGCCGCCATCGGACAGAACATCATCAGCGGCGAGCTGACGGGCTCGCTCCGAAAGGCACGTATGCAGCGGCGCATAGATGACATGAAGGGTCACTACATCATCTGCGGCTTTGGTCGAGTGGGACAACAGGTCGCGGTCGACCTCCAGGCAGAAGGTGCGCCGTGCGTCGTCGTGGACGAGCGGGAGTCCGCGCTCGGCGACGTTCCGTCCGGCGTGCCCTCGCTGCAGGGCGATGCATCCGACGACGAGCTGCTCCGGCTGGCCGGTGTCGAGCGGGCGGCAGGGCTCGTCGCCACGACGGGTGACGACGCAGTGAACCTGATGATCTCACTCAGTGCGCGCACGCTCAACCCGGCTCTCAGCATCGTCGCGCGCGCCAATCAGCCGGCCAGTGAGCCAAAGCTGCTGCGGGCCGGTGCGACACAGGTCATCTCACCCTATACCATCAGCGGACGGCGGATCGCTCGCCAGCTCCTGCGCCCCTCGATCATCGACTTCCTGGACGTCGTGATGCACACGGGACAGCTCGAGCTCGTGCTCGAGGAATGTCACGTGCGACCCGACTCGGATTTGCACGGAAAGACGGTTGCCGAAGCCGAGGTGCGGAAGCGTACGGGAGCCAACGTGCTTGCCGTACGCCGGCACGATCAGGGAGCCATCCTCACTAATCCGCCCGCCGAGATGCGCTTCGAGCCCGACGACCTGATCATCGCGTTGGGCACCGCGGACCAGCTCGGCACCCTATCCCGCCTCGCGGGCGACGCGACGGGCGTCGGAACGTCCTGAAACGCAATGGGGCCGGACCCGTGCGGGCTCGGCCCCACCCAGAGGACCACAGACACGGCAGCCGGCTACGGGCTCAGCGCGCCCGTGAACAGGTAGTCGTTGTCGGCCCGCTGGGCGTGGCAGCCCTGGCATCCCGCGACCCGCCCCGAGGCCTCGACCGTGCCATCGGCGAGCCGCTTGAGGTAGAACCAGTCACCCGCCTCAGAATCGTAGCCGCTAACCTTGTACATGACCGTCGTTGCCGCGAGGGTCGAGTCCGGCGTGTAGTTCTCCTTGACGACGATCGCACCGGCCGGCATCACGCCGGCCTTATCACTCACCGCCTGGAGCGCCTGCTCGTTGAGGTACGTGGTGAGCAACATGCCGTGCGGCTGCTGTCCGGTGTAGAGCTCGCCCTTGCCGGGCCAGAGCGTCCACGCCGCGCGGAAGTCGACGTCCTCGAGATGGCTCCACAACGCCTCGGCCGTGGTGTCGGGCATCGTGGCAGCCATGGTGGCCGCCGCCTGCTCCTGCATCGGCTGCTGCTCCTCGGCCTGTTCACCGGCAGTGCACGCCGCCAGTGCACCAATCAGTGCGAGCAGGGGGAAGGCTCGTGATCGCGTCATGATCTCTCCTCGTTCCAGATGCTCAGCCTGGCTACCGGATCACCCGGCGCCGTCGGTTGATCAACGCGGCAGGGGCTCCGGAAGTTCCGCCACCACGTAGGCCATCACCGCCATCGCCGCGACACATTCGGCGATCTCGCGCGGATCGAGCTTGTCAATCGTATCGGCATCCGTATGGTGATACCAGAAGTACTCTCGCTCGTCAACGTTCAGTCCCATGCCCGGGACGCCTTCCCGCATGAGCGGACCGATATCCGCCCCTCCTCCCGGCCGAGAGATCGAGGCCGCGTCGATCCGAGCGAGCAGCATGCCGATGTCGCGCACGATCGCATACGCGTCGTCGGATCCCCCGAATCCGAATCCCAGAGGCTTGAAGACACCCGCGTCCGACTCGATGGCCAGCACGTGATCGTCGAGCTCCGTGGCATGTGCGTCGCGATACCCCAGCGCGCCGCGGAGCCCGTTCTCCTCGTTGGTCCAGAGCACGACCCGCACGGTGCGGCGCGGGCGCAACCCGAGGCGATGCAGCAGTCGCACGGCCTCCCACGCGGCGACCGAACCGCCGCCGTCGTCCATGGCGCCCTGGCCGACGTCCCACGAGTCGATGTGGCCGCCGAGCACCACCACCTCGTTCGGGAATTCGCGTCCCACCAGCTCCGCCACCACGTTCCTGGACTCGACATCGGGAAGGCTGCGAGCGCCCATCGTCAGTCGAACCACGACTCGCTCCCCTCGATCAACCATCCGCTGCATCATGGCCGCGTCCTCCACGGTCACCGCGGCGAACGGGATACGGGGCACGCCCTCGGCGTAGCGCATCGCGCCGGTGTGAGGCGATTGGAGTGAGTGCGGCGTCACCGATCGGAGCAAGGCGGCGACTGCGCCTGCGCGTGCCGCGGCGATTGCACCGCCACCGCGGTACTGCACCGTTTCTCCGTAGTTGGTGAACGGCACGTTGAACAGTACGATCCGTCCGACAGCCTCATCCGCGCGCTGCTCCAGCTCCTCCCAGCTGCCGACCACCAGCACGTCGGCCGTGATGCCCTCCGGAGGCGTACCGACACTTCCGCCCAGCCCGAGCATGGGAAGCGCCCGCATCCGGGGCTCGACCAGGGTCGCAGACTCCTCGCCCCGGACCCACCGCGGCACCATCACCGGCTCGCCACGCACGTTCTCGAGCCCATCTGCACGCATTGCATCTAGGATCCAATCGAGCGCACGCTCCAGGTTCTCGGTTCCACTGAAGCGGGGGCCGAATCGGTCGACCAGCACCGCGAGGCGCTCGTAGGCAGCGCTGTCGGACAGCGCCGCATCGATGATGCTGTCGGCCACCGCACCGTACTCGGCGCCGATCGCGCGCTCCTGAGCGCGTGCCGCACTCGCCGACAGCACACCGGGGCAGAGTGCAAGGATGGTGAACCGCAGGGATCTGGGAAACAGCCGCATGCGATGGTGGACCTCCGGTAGGGGGCTCGCGCACACCGTCGGTGCGTCAGCGCGTCGGCACGCGCTGGATCGGATAGTAGGTAACGCCGTCCAGCGCCCGATCGAGGACGTTCCAGGCGGCGAGTCCGTCGTCCGAGCGCGGTTCCAGCAACATAACGACGAGCCTGCCGAGTGGCTGCGCCGTCGACACCAGCACCGTACCCGCCGGGAGCGTGTCTTCGACGAGCTCGTACCGGCCGAACAGGGCCCGCTCTCGGCGTCCCTGATACTCACGCTCCGCCACCGAAGTCGAGTCGATCCGGAAACGCTCGAGCGTACGACGCTGCGCACTGGTCGACCGCTCCACCACCACACCGTGCGCGGCGAGTCGCTCGAGCACTGCCGACAGCTCAGGCGGCACGACGTACGTCTCGGGGACCGTGACGGTCTCGGTCGCCGCGAAGCTGCCGAAGTCGGGCATCCGCTCGGGGTGCATGACGTCGAGACGCCGGTACATCGGCTGGCCGGTGTAGGGGTGGCGCTCCTCGGCCACCTCGCCGAGCAGGATGTCGACCGAGTCACCCCGGGCGAACGTCGCCCGCACGGCGAACGTACTCCCGGCAAAGGTGGTTGCATCAGCTGCCTCGGTCACCGCCCGCACCGTGGAGGCATTCCGGTACGCATAGTCGACGACTTCCTCCACGAAGCGCCGCGTAGCCTGGACCCGAAGCTCGAATGGTGCGTACGCATACGCCTCGCTCAGGATTCCGAAGCGATTGCGCAATCCGATGTAGTTGGTATTGAACCGTGGACGATGGTCGAACGTATACCAGCCGCGCTCGACGTTTCTGCGGTACGGGAGGTTGCCGTAGTAGGAGAAGTGCCAGCCGTCCGCTTCGGCGATCCGCTCCGTCACTTCGGGCAACCACGCCGATCGCAGCAGGCGGTCAATGGCGGGGTCGGTTTCCGGATGAAGCGGCGGTGCATACAAGAGCTCGTACGCCCGTCGGGTCCCGTTGGTCGTGTGTAGATCCAGCAGCACGTGCGGATCCCACGTCGTCATGAATGCGGCGAGGGAACGCGCCTCCGGCGAGTCGAGCTTCATGTGATCGCGATTGAGATCCAGGCCCTGCGCGTTCGCACGTTGGCCCATGCCGCCCACCGGACCGTGCTGTCCGGGTCGGTTATCGAGTCGCACCCGCTCGTTGCCATCCGCATTGTAGATCGGCGCGATCAACAGCACGAGCGAGTCCCGCCACTCGGGATGCGCGCCCTGAGCCAGCTCCCGCAGCAGGATCAGGGAGGCTTCTTTGCCGCACACTTCGCCGGCGTGGATGTTCGCTTGTACGAAGACCCTGGTCTTGCCCGTCGCGCGCACCGCCTCAGGTGTCGCCGCGTCAACATCGCCCACGACGACCAGTGGCAGCTGCCGGCCTTCGTACGAATAACCGAACGAGGTGACCCTGAGCCACGAGACCGCTCCATCGAGCACGCCAAGGAGCCCCACCACATCCGCGTAGCTGCTCGTCTCGCGATAGTCGGTCCGTTCGGCCCTGGTGAGAGGTGGCGCCGGTACCGCCCCCTGCGCCACCAGCCCTCCGGCTGGCGGGAGAAGTAGCAGAGTGCCGAGGATGAGACTGCGCCGCATGGTGCCGCTCCGGGTCGCGGGTATCTCCGAATCTAATCCCCCACCATCCCGCTCGGCATTCGACGCGAAAGCCGCCCTGAGGCGGCTTTCGTCACTGGCGTGAGCGCTGGAGTACGGGCCCAGGGCTCAGTGCCCGCCGGCGGCAAACGCGAGCACTGTTGGCTCGACGAGCTTCACGTAGTCATCGTACGCCAGCTGGATCAGCTCCGTGTGGGTGCAGGCGTTGAAGGCGATCTGGTCGTCCTTCGTCAGGTGCTCGTCGGCGTAGACGGCGAGGTCGTACAGGTTGCCGAACGGCGGCATCGCCCCGACCTCGCAGTCGGGAAACTGGGCCCGGAACTCCCCTTCGTCGGCCAACTCGACCTTCGCACCCTCGAGTGCCCGACTCAGGCGCTGGAAGTCGACCTGCATCGGCGCGGGCAGCACGGCCATGGCGAGCCGGCCGTCCACGCGGATCATGACCGTTTTGGCCAGCTCCTTTCCGGGTACGTGGGCCGACGCGGCCGTCTTCTGTGCCGTGTACGTTGGTGAGTGCCGGATCGTCTCGTATGAGACACCGCGCTCGTCGAGAAAACTCTTCAACTTCGTGGCAGGCATCACGTCCTCCGGGACGGGGACTCCCATAATCCTGCCGAATTCCCGCGGCTTGGCAAGGAGCCGGCGCCGCAGCCCGACTCACTCCAGGGGGACCCCCTCCCCGAGCGGTTCCCCATAGCGCTCCTTGAGCAACCGCAGTCCGGCCGGGGCGCCGATGATCGTCAGACGATCGCCCTCCCGCAACACCGTCCGGCCCTGCGGAACGAGCATCTCCCCGTACCGTCGGATGAGGGCGATCAGGCAGCCGGGCGGCAGATCCAGCGCGCTGAGCGGCTTCCCGATGAGCGCCTCCGTCCGCGTGCCAGGCCAGGCCCGGAGCGAGAGGAACCGGTCGTCGCGCAGCAGGGTTTCCTTGAGCTCCTGCTCGTGCCGTCCCTCCAGCCACTCGGGCATGAACGACTCGTCTTCGACCCGTCCGGCAAGCTGGGCCAGGATGCGCAGATGCCGCCCGGGATCATCCTCGCCGGACACGAGGAAGAAGACGGCCCTGATCGGAACGTTTGCGGCCTGGCGCGCCATGTCGTCGTCCTCGACGTCCACACGAACGCCGTCGACGCAGCGAACCAGGACCATCTCCGAGGTGTCGATGTCGGGAAACCGCGCATGGAGCAGCGCCGCCCCGTAGGCGACCGGCGTCCCACCACCTCGGACCCCCCGCCCGAACCCGTCCACCAACGCTTCCGTACCAACCGGCAGTCGGCGTTCCAGGAGCCGCGACGCTCGCTCGATCACTCCCGCCAGGCTGACCGGCTCGCCGTAGTCGAGCACGGCCGCCCGGGCGACCACCTCGTCAAACGGGTCCTCCGCCCTCAGGCCCTTCTCCTTCATCAGGTCGCGCAACTCGCGATCGAGTCCGGCGTAGCGCCGCCGACCGAGCCGCTCGAAGACGTGATAAATCGCGCCGTCGCGTGCGATACGGGCCCGAGCATAATAGGTGTACCAGCCGAAGCAGAGCGCGGTGACGCCCACGGTGAACAACACCGAAATCCAGCCCATCTCGGCGACCAGCACGACCGGCACGAAGATCCCGACCAGCTGAGTCCACGGATAGAACGGGGAGCGGAAACCCGGGTCGTAGGACTCGATCCGGCTCTCCCGCATCACGATCACCGCCACGTTGATGAGCCCGAACAGCAGCAGCTGCATGGCGCTCGCGAGCTTGGCGACGCCCTCCACGTCGAGGGTGAGGAGAGCCACGGCCAGGAGCACGCACGTGACCACGACCGACCGGACCGGCGCGCCCTGCTTGCCGGTGGTCGCCAGCCAGTCGGGCAGAATGTGATCGCGGGCCATCGCGAGGGGATAGCGCGATGCGGCCAGGATGCCAGCATTGGCTGCGGACGCGAAGGCGGCGATGGCCGCCAGTACCATCAGCCAGACGCCCATTCGCCCCGGCAGCCAGGGCGTCAGGCGCTCGGCCGCGTCGGCCGCGGGCGTCAGGCTCTGCTGCAAATCCCCCACCCCGAGCACCGCCACCATGATGAACGTGCCCAGCACGTAGACCGTCGTGACGGTCAGGAGCGCGAGCATCATGCCGAGCGGGAGGTTGCGCTCGGGGTTGTCGACCTCCTCGGCGAGGCTCGCGACCTTCGTCAGACCGATGTACGACACGAAGACGAGGCCGACCGCGGCGAGCAGCCCGTCGAAGCCCTGCGGCAGGAGCGGCACGAACCCGGTGAAGGGCGGCTCGTCGCGCAGGACGAAGACGTCGGTCAGGCCGTGCCCGATGAAGAAGGCGAGCAGCACCAGCAGGCCGATCACGAGCACGCGCAGCAGCCCGCTCGACTGGCGCGCCCCCAGCAGGTTCAGCCCCGCGAACACGACCGTGAGCACCAGCGCGATCGCGGTGACATCCACCGAGATCAGCAGCTGCAGATACGCCCCCATGCCGATCAGCGCGAACGCCACCTTGAGTACCAGCGTGAGGAACGTACCGATGCCCCCGATGGTCCCCATGAGCGGGCCCAGCGTGCGGTCGAGATAGTAGTACGTCCCGCCGGCCCTGGGCATGGCGGTGGCGAGCTCAGCCTTCGAGAGCAGCGCGGGAACCAGCAACAGCCCCGACAGCAGGTATGCGAGCACGATCCCGGGCCCCGAATAGCTGGCGGCGATCCCGGGCAGCAGGAAGAACCCGGCGCTGATCATCGCGCCGGTCCCGATCACGTACACGTCGAAGAGGCGAAGTTCCTTCTTCAGCCGCGTGAAGCCGCTCAGTACCATGGTCCCGCGCCGAGGGTCGAGCGTCCAAGTTTACGTGCCCGCACCGCTGCGCTCCAGGCGCGCATCAGTGGGACACCCAGGCCATGCCGTCCGGCTCGTCACCCGCGCGGATCTCGCCGTCGAGGGCCCAGCGCTCGAGATCGATCACCGAGATCCGGTCATCCTGCGTATTGGCGACGAAGGCCCGGCGGTCATCGGGCGATACGAGAATCCCGACGGGCATCGCTCCCACGGCGAGCCGCCGCACGACCTCCCACCGCTCGAGATCCACGGCCACGATCTCGTTGCCGCGCGCATTCGACACCAGGACCTCCCGACCGTCAGGTCGGACTCTGACCCGAATGGGGAAGTCACCGACCGTCAGTTCGCGCGTGGCCGTGTTCGTCGCGACATCGATCTCGGACAGCGTCCCCGCCTCGCGGTTCGTGACGTACACCTTGCTCCCGTCGGGCGCTACATCGATACCCTCTGCTCCGGCCCCGGTGGCGACGTGGGTCAGGATACGGCCGGACGCTGCATCCACTGCTGTGGCGGTCCCCGAGCCGATGTTCGCGGTGTACACTCGGCCGGCGGACTCGACAATGACCACCTGATGGGTCACCCGCTGCCCGGTCCGGACGGCCTGCCGGATGCTCTGTGTCTGTGGATCGAGCTGGAGCACGTGCTGGGAGCCCTCGGTGGTCACCCAGACGGTGCCGTCGGACGCGACCGCAATACCGTGCGGACGGGTGTGCTCACCCAGCGGAATCGTCCCGACCACTGAGCGAGCCGGGACGTCGATCATCGTCACGGTCGTTCCCGGAGCGGCGCCCGTGCCGTAGTCGCTCACGAACGCCCAGCGACCGTCCGGGGACACGGCGACCTCGTGAGGCGCCGTGCCGGTCGCGATGGTCGCGAGCGATGCTCGGGTGCCGACGTCGATCACCGAGAGAGAGTTGCCGCTCTTGTTCACGACAAGCAGCGTCTGCGCCGATAGAGCCGGGGACAGCGCCAGCCACGCCCAACTACAGAGTGCGGCGGCTGCCAGGAGGGGTCTGCGTTCGGGGTGAACTCGATGCGAGCGCACAGGGCTTCCTTCGTGGGATATCGCCAGGGAGACGACCAGATCGGGCCGGGCGTCGGCAGCGTGGGCACCAGCTCGACGGCGCGCCGGCCCACGCCGCACGGACACGAGTCTAGAGTTGGGCCAGCTCCTCCTGGATGCGACGCTCGGCCTCGGGATCGAGCTCGCCACTACCCGCCTGCGCGGTCCGCACCCTGGCACTCGAGGATCTGAGCCACAGGGTCAGTCCAGCCGCACCGACGAGAATCGCCAGCGCCGGAACGAGCCAGGCGAGCAACCCCACGCCGGTCGCCGATCGCGGACCGAGGACATCCTCACCCCACTGAGCGTACAGCGAGTCGAGGACATCCTCTTTCGTCGCCCCTGCAGCCAACTGCGCGCGAACCTCATCCCGCAGAGCGGCGGCCTGGGACGACGGACACGTCGCGATGGTCATGCCGGGACAGAACGGACTCATGACGGTCCCGAAGATCTCCGACGCCGTCTTGTCGATCGCCTGCTGCCCGACGGCCTGCGAGCTCACGAGGAGCGAGGCCACCGCTGCCACGCACGCCAATCGTCTGATCTGCGGGTTCTCGGTCCAACCCATGGCTCACCTCGCACTGCATCGATTCAGCCGAAGGGCGCCGGCTCGGGCCTCGCCTTCCGGTGTCTGTAACAATACACCCTCGATGCCGGTTTCGGCACGTGCGCTCGTCCGGCCTTGCCGCCGATGACAGGGGGTATGAGGGCGGGATTCGCCCCTGCCGAGTTCCGCGTCGTGTTCACGGCCTCGCAGCGCATCACGCATCATCGGAGGCTGAATGCGACTGACTCACTCGACCCCTCCCATCTTCCGGATACGCTCCCACTGTGCCCTCGTGGCAGGCACCACCGAGAGCCGTCCCTGCCGTACCAGCGCCATGTCTGCGAAGTGTCGGTCGGCTTTGATCGAGGACAGCGGTACCGGCGAGGGTAGTGCCCCGGCCGGTGCGAGATCCACCACCGCCAAGCCGGCGACTACCGCATCGGGATCGTCGTAAGGAGCCGTCGTCACCGTGGCCTCCCCGACCACCGCCTTCTCCTTGCCCGTGTGGTAGATCAGAACGCGGTCGCCCTTCTGCATCGATCGGATGTGATTGAGCGCCTGCCGGTTCGTCACCCCATCCCACCGTGTCGCCCTGTCCCGCTCGAGATCGGCGTACGCGTACGAGGTGGGCTCGGTCTTGAGAATCCAGTACTGCGCCATGCTGTCACCCCACTTTCCGGATCCAATCCTGGACGTTCGCAGCGATGTCGTCCAACACGTCAGTTGGGTTCCGGCCCATGCGCTTCGGGACCACGAAGCCGTGATCGCCGTCCTCAACCACGTGAAGGTGTGCACCCGACCCGAGCGCATGCACCACCTGCCGCATCAGATCGAGATTCGCCAGCCGGTCTCGCGTGCCCTGCACAAACAGCATCGGCATCGGCACGTCGGACAAGTGCTCGGCACGGGAGCGGCTCTCCATTCCGGGAGCGTGCAGCGGGAAGCCGAGGAAGACGAGCCCTCGAGCCACGTCAAGCAGGCCGTCCGCCGCCGCCCTCGACGTCATCCTCCCACCGAACGACTTCCCCCCGGCAAAGACGGGTACACTTCGGGCCAGCGCCGATGCGGCCTCCACGGCGGTGACCACTGCCCGGACGGCGACGGTCGGTGGATCGGGACGGCGACGCCCAGCCTCCATATAGGGGAACTGAAAACGCAGTGTCGCCACCCCGCGTGTAGCGAGCCGAGCCGCGACCGTTTCCAGGAACGGATGCCGCATCCCCGCACCGGCACCATGTGCGAGCACAAGCGCTGCTTGCATCTCGGCCGCCTCGGTCCAGAGCGCCGATACGGTTGCCGCACCCACCGTGAGCGCAAGGGCACGCGATTCGGTCATGGCGCGCCCTGTTCGTGCTGAAGCCGTCCGAGCACTGCAGCGAGATCGACCGCGGTATCGAGGACGCCCCGCATCGGATCCGCTTCAAGCGTGGCCAGGCGGTCTGCCGCGTTGCGGATCGTGAAGTCACCGATCGCCAGGCCCGGCGTCACTTCGGACCAGCGGAGCGGCATCGAGACGGGCGCGCCCGGCCGGGGGCGCACGCAGAGGGGCGCGGCGAGCAGCTTGCCATGACCGTTCTGGAGGTAGTCGACGTACACCTTGTCCTCGCGCTGCGTCGGCAGCCTGGCCACGGTCGCGACGTCCGGACGGCGCTGAACGACAATGCGCGCCAGCACTTCACCTAGCAGGCGAGCCTGCTCGTGGGTGACCCGGCCGCCGAGCGGAATGAGCACGTGCAGCCCTGACGACCCACTCGTCTTCACGAAGCTCGGCAGCCCAACGCTCCCACACAGGATATGGAGAGCACGCGCGACCTCGATCACCGACGCGAACGGCGCATCGCTGGGATCGAGGTCGAGGATGCACCAGTCGGGCCGCTCCAGCGAGCCCACCCGACTCGCCCACACGTGCAGTGGAATGCTCCCGAGGTTGGCGACATAGAGCAGCGAGGCTTCGTCGTCACAGACGAAGTACCGCAGCTCACGATCGGAGCCCTCGCTCCAGACGCGTTCCGTCCGGATCCACTCCGGCGCAAAGTCGGGTGCGTCCTTCTGAAAGAACGACTTCCCCTCGATACCGTCGGGGTAGCGTGTCATGACGAGCGGGCGATCGCGAAGGTAGGGGAGAATCCACGGCGCGATGGCGCGGTAGTACGCCAGCAGGTCGCCCTTGGTGTATCCGTCGGCCGGCCAGAAGATCTTGTCGGTATTCGTGAGCTGGAGATCCTGGATCCGGGCGGACTGGACGACGCCAGCCGAGGCCGGCATCTCACCGTCCCCGGCGTTCGGCACCAGACAGTCGCTGGGTGGTTTGTCGTCTCGAAAGCGCACGAACACGGGCTGCCGTAGCACACCGTCGGCGGTGACCTCTCTGTACCGGACCTCGCACACCCGCACGGGCTCCACCCACCCGTCGTGGGGACCGTCGGGGACGCCACGGCAGGGGGGGGTGGCGCGTGCGTGTGCGACGACTTCGTCACGTGCACGTGTGAGCTGCTCCTCGGTGAAGCCACTCCCGACGCGACCACAGTAGACCAGGTCATCGCCGTCGAACGCCGCCAGGTGCAGTGCGCCGAATCCGCTGCGGCTCCCCTTCGGCGCCGTGTACCCCACGACGACGAAGTCGTCCGTCCGCTCCACCCGGAACTTGATCCAGTGTGACGATCGGCCAGCGCGATACGGCGCGTCACCCCGCTTGGCCACGATTCCCTCCAGGCCAAGCTTGCGCACCTCGGCGAAGAACGCCGCCCCTTCAGTCTCGATGTGATCCGCGTAGCGCAGCGGTCCTACCGTCGGAAGCAAGTCCCTCAGGATCTGCTTGCGGCCCGTGAGCCCAACCGGGCGCAGATCGAACTCGTCGAGCGCCAGGAGATCGAACAGGTAGAGCGTCGCGGGCCGTTCCACCGAGGCGAGCTGAATCTCGAGCGGGCGCCGCAGCCGTCCGCGCTGCTGCAGTCGCTGGAAGCTGGGGACGCCGCGCTCGTCGTGGACGACCACCTCGCCGTCGACCACCAGATGATCGACGGGCAGATGGCGCAAGGCGCGCGCGATCTCGGGGAACGCCCGGGTCACGTTGCGCCCGCTGCGCGTCACCAGGGTCGCCTCTCTTCCCGCCACGCCCGCCAGCAGACGGTAGCCATCGTACTTCAACTCGAACAGCCATCCCGCGCGGCTGAACGGCACGTCCCCGGTTTCGGCGAGCATCGGGGCAACCTCCGTCAGCGCCAGTCGCCTCCGTGTGCCCCCGAGATCCTCCAGCTGCGGTATCAAGGCTCGGCCGGGTCGTTGCCCCTCACCGAGTTGTTCCACCGTGAGCCCCGAGAGAATCGAATCCTGGGGAAACGCATCCTCGCCCTCTGCAGCGAGCATGTCCCACTCTTTGATCAACAGCCACTCCCGTTCGCTCTTCTTGATCTTCACGAGCGTCCAGGTGCCCCGCAGCTTGTAGCCGCGCAACTCGAACAACAGCTTGCCCTGCTCGAATCCCTCCGCGATGTCGTTCAGCGGTACCCAGACCCCGCGATCCCAGACGATCATCGGCCCGGCGCCGTAGTTCCCCTCCGGAATGACGCCCTCGAACTCCGCGTACTCGATCGGATGATCCTCGACCTTGACAGCCAATCGCTTCTCCCTCGGATCCCGCGACGGGCCCTTCGGAACCGCCCACGACTCGAGCACGCCGTCCATCTCCAGCCGAAGGTCGAAGTGCAGCTGCCGTGCTGCGTGTTTGTGCACCACGAACACGCTGGTCCCGCGGGCGGTGACCGATCCCGCCGGCTCAGGACTGCGCTCGACGGCGCGTTTGGACCGATAGGCGATCAGCTTATCGGACGATTCGGGCATCGTTCGCTCGGGTCTGATTGAATCCACAACGTCACGTCGCTCAACACCTTGATGGCACGAGAACACCACCGGTCAGCGGGGCTCCGGTTGCTTGCTCCAGATTAACCGATTCAGTATAGTCATCGCCCCCAGTCGGGTGACCGTCCCATGAGCGCAAGACCCATCAGTGCCGCCACCGTGTCGTTCGGGCTCGTCTCCGTTCCGGTCAAACTCTACTCGACCGGTGAATCGAGCGCGCGCATCTCGTTCAACTGGCTGCACAAGGAGTGCGGCTCCCGGCTCAAGCAGCAGTACGTCTGCCGTCAGCATGGCCATGTGGTCGAGAAGGACGACATGGTCAAGGGATACGAGTTCGCCAAGGACCAGTACGTGGTGTTCACCAGCGACGAGCTCAAGGCCCTCGAGCAGCAGAGTACCGAGTCCATCGAGATCACGGAATTCGTTCCGGCGGAGCAGGTCGAGCGCCTCTACCTCAGCAAGGCGTACTACCTCGGCCCGGACAAGGGCGGCGAACGTGCCTACCGCTTGCTGAGCCGCGCGCTCCGGGAGACCGGGCTCACGGCGGTGGCCAAGTACGCGGCGCGCGGGAAGCAGTACCTCGTGCTGGTACGGCCGGAGCAGGATGGACTGGTGCTCGAGCAACTGTATTACGCCGACGAGCTGAAGCCGTTCTCGGAAGTGCCGACCGGCGACGGAACCGTGAAAGACGAAGAGCTCGCACTCGCTGTGCAGCTGATCCGCCAGGCAGCGACTGCGGAGTTTCGCCCGGAGGCCTACCAGGACGAGGTCCGCCAGCGGATGCTCGAGCAGATCGAGCGCAAGGTTGCGGGGGAGGAAATCACGACGCGACCGGCGGAGGAACCGCAGACGCAGATCATCGACTTGATGCAGGCCCTCAAGGCCAGCCTCGCACAGGGGACGGGCAACCAGTCGCCGGATCTCGGTGATCGGCGAGAAGCGGGGTAGGCGGTGGACGACCCGGGGTGGCGGGGCGCCGCTGCCCCGGATGGGGGCATCGAGTAGGTTTCTCCCAGTGAGGCCGAAGGCTCGTGTCGGCGCGATCGCCCTCGGAACCGGCGACGCACTCCGTGCGTTTCGCATTGCATGCTTTGTTCAGGAAGCTCGAGTACCCCGCCATGACCGACGAGACGCTGATCGCTGCGCTGTCCACCCCTTCTGCCTCCGGCTCTCGTCGGTCACGCGTTTCGCTTCCCGCTGATCTGCTCGATCAGTCCTGCAAGCGCGTGGGTATCCTCGGGATCGTCTTCGCAGGCATCTGGGCCTTCGGCCTGATCATGGCAAACGTCGTCACGCCCTTGTTCCTCGACAGCATGCCGCTGCACGGCAGCGCCTTTCCCATGCCGGGGAACCTGATCGGCGCGATTGGGCTTGTCTTGTCGCTCTCGCTGACCGTCATGGCCGGCAAGCTCCACCATCGGCCGCAATTGCTGCTCGACACCAGTCTCGGCTTCCTCGTCGTCACAGCGCTCCTGTTCGGGATCGTACAGCAGTGGCAGCCCCAACCGGTTCCCGGGCGCCTCACGTGGATCCCGGTGGTGATACTGGTGTTTCCCGCGATTGCGCCCAATACCCCGGGCAAGATCCTGGTCGCCGGCCTGCTCGCCGCGTCGATGGATCCCGTCGGCGTGCTCGTCGCCGATCTGCGAGGCGCGACATTCACGACGGACCCGGTGGTCCTGACGCTCAGCTTCGCTCCGAATTACGTGTTCGCGCTCGTGGCCGTGGTGCCCGCCAAGATCATCCTCGGGCTCGGTCGACAGGCACGGCGGGCGCAGGAGCTGGGCAGTTACCGTCTCGGGGAGCAGATCGGCAAGGGTGGCATGGGCGCGGTGTATCGGGCCGAGCACCGACTGCTGGCCCGTCAGGCAGCCATCAAGCTCATCAGGCCCGAAGTGCTCGGGGTCAGGGACGCCGGCGAACAGCGGGTCGTCCTGGCCCGGTTCCGGCGAGAGGCACAGACCGCAGCCCAGCTGCGATCGCCCCACACGATCGAGCTGTACGACTTCGGGGCCACCGAGAATGGCTCCTTCTACTACGTAATGGAACTGCTGGACGGCGTGGACCTGGATACCCTCGTCGAGCGCCACGGTCCAGTCCCGCCAGAGCGTGCCATCCCCCTTGTCCAACAGGCCTGTCTCTCGCTCGCGGAGGCGCACGAAGCCGGCCTGGTGCATCGCGACATCAAGCCCTCGAATCTGGTCGCCACGCGGATGGGGGTCGAACTCGATTTTCTCAAGATCCTGGACTTCGGTCTGGTCAAGGGACACGACCGAAGCGATCAGACCATGCTCACCCAGCCGCACATGACGACCGGGACCCCGGCATTCATGGCCCCCGAACTTGCGCTGGGCGAGCCCGCCATCGATGGCCGCGCCGATCTCTACGCGCTTGGTTGCGTGCTCTATTGGCTGCTCACCGGCCAGCTCGTGTTCCCCGGTGACAATCCGGTCAAGATGATGCATCAGCACGTCTCTGATGCCCCCGAGCCGCCGTCCCGGCACACCGAGCTTGCGATCCCTCCGGACCTCGACGCACTCGTACTCCGTTGCCTCGCCAAGAATCCCACGGACCGACCGGCGACGGCGCTGGAGCTCTACGGCCTGCTCGAGGAGGTGACACTCGACAGTCCTTGGACGGTGGAGCGCGCCCGCCGATGGTGGGACACGCACCTACCTGGCAGACCCGGCGACGCGCCCTGCGATCAGGGAGCGATCGCGGCCGTCATGAGCACATGAGCACACATCCCCGCCGGAGGAATCCCCTGATGCACGCAGGGAGAACAGTGATCACCGCACTGCTGGTAGCCCTCGGCCTCACGACGGGATCGGCCGAGCTCGCCGGCCAGGAAGGTATTCCGTCGAGCCGAATCGCGGCCCTCGCACAGCTGAGCGAATCGCTCGAGGCCGTCTCGGCACGCGTCTCACCGGCGGTGGTCGAGATCTGGGTGTCGGCACTCGGGACGGTGGGGCCCTCGGGCTCGCTCCCAACCCTCGGCCAGCAGGAGCGCCGGGGGTCCGGGTTCGTCCTCGCGGCCGACGGCTACGTGGTCACGAACGCGCACGTCGTGCAGGGCGCCCGACAGGTATCCGTCGTCCTGGCGCGGCCTGCAGCACCCGACGTCCCCGGCCGTTCGATCGTCAAGCCGATCGGCCGGCGCGTTGCGGCATCGATCGTCGGCGTAGACGAGGAAACCGACCTTGCCGTGCTGCGCGTCGACGCCGACAGTCTCCCGGTGCTCGCCCTGGCGGACTCGGACTCGCTCCGACCGGGCAACATCGTGCTCGCGTTCGGCAGCCCGCTCGGCCTGGAGAGCTCCGTGACGATGGGCGTGGTGAGCGCCGTCGGCCGTCAACTCGCCGACGACCACCCGATGGTCTATATCCAGACCGACACGCCGATCAATCCGGGCAACAGTGGCGGACCTCTCGTCGACGTGCACGGCCGGGTGGTCGGCATCAGCACGCTCATCTTCTCCCGTTCGGGTGGGAGTGAGGGCATCGGCTTCGCGGCGCCGAGCAACATCGTGCGGACGGTGTACGAGCAGCTGCGCCGGGGCGGCCGGGTCAGCAGGGGGGTGATCGGCGTGGAGGCGCAGACGATCACCCCGGAAATCGCCGCAGGCCTGAGATTGCCCCAGAATTGGGGGGTGGTCCTGGCCGACGTGTACCCCCGTTCACCGGGGGCGGCGGCGGGCCTCCTCACCGGTGACGTGATCGCCGCACTCGACGGCAAGCCGATGGAGAACGCGCGGCAATTCGACGTCAATGTCTATGGGCGGACGGGCGAGGTGATCACGCTGGACGTCCGGCGCGGTCTCGAGCGGCAGTCCGTCCGAGTGCGCGTCGTGGAACGCGGCGACGATCCGCGACGCGTTGCGGATCTCGTCGACCGCGATCGCAATCTCGTGCCCGAGCTCGGAGTGCTCGCCCTGGAAGTCGATGAGACCATCGGCGAGATGCTGCCCTGGCTTCGCATGCGGCGCGGTATCGCCATTGCCGCCCGCGCGGCAGGCACGGCACCGGTGCCGACCGGGCTCGAGTCGGGTGATGTGATCTACGCCGTGAACGGACAGCCCGTGACCACGCTCGCCGGGCTGGCGACAGTCCTGCGGGAGCTGGCCAGCGGCGCGCCCGTCGTGATGCACGTCGATCGCAGAGGACGCCTACGGTACTTCGTGTTCGAGCGGCCCTGAGCCGCACCGCTTCCGCGCTATCCGAGCGAGGGCCGGCCACCAGCCTGCGAGGCCGGGTCGTACCGGGAATCGCGCTCTCGTGGCTACTGCTCGGAGCCGGCGTGGCTCGGGGGCAGGAGCCGACGGCCCCGCCCGACTCGGCTCGGCAGGGATACGGGCTGAGCTATTGGGGTACGATCCCGCCTCCGTCGGATAGCAGCGTCGCGCCCGCGGCGAACCGCCGTATGCCGCTCTGGGAGGGCGTGCTGGTCTGGCCGTACCGCGTGGTGGCGTTCCCCTTCCGCGTGGTGGCGGACGGCATCGGAGCAACCATCGCGGCGGTCGACGAGAGCCCCTTCCTCAGGAGGATCTTCAGCTTTCAGGCCCGTGCCCTCAAGGTCAGTCCCGAGCTGAACGTTGGCGGACTGTCCGGCTTCGGCGCCGGCATTGCCATCCAGCGCGATTCGTTGGGCGGCGACGATCATCAACTGCGGTTCAGGGTATCCGGATCGACGCAACAAGACGCGCGAGCCACCTTCGGCACGCGATTCCCGCTCGGACGCAACGGCCGTCTCACACTGGGGGCCGGTTTCCGGGATCACGCGAACACCCGCTTCTTCGGGATTGGACCCGCCGCGGGGGAACAAGACGAATCACTCTACCGCGAGGTGCAGACCTGGGTGGGTGCGATCTACGGGCACCGACTCACCGACCACCTGGTGCTCGCCGGCGCTCTGGAATTCACGTCCTCCTACGCGGACGAGCCCCGGGGGGATTTCGCGCCGCCGCTATCCGAGCGATTCGCCGACTCGCTGCCGCCCGGCTGGGGCATCACGACCACCGGCTTCCTCTCGGGGCTGACCGTCGAGCACGACGACACCGACGGGACGGCACGACCCAACCGGGGCGGAAGGCGCATCGCCCACGCGGCCTACCTTCACAGCCTCCAGGACGAGTGGGCGAGCCACTGGAACTTCCGGCTCGAGGCACAGCAGTTTACGCGGCTGTGGTTTCCCGGCACGGTGCTGGCGCTCCGAGGTGTGCTCACGTGGCTCGAGCCGGTCGGCGATGCTCCCATCCCCTTTCAGCGCCTTCTGAACAACAACGATCCCGACCTCTTCCGCGGATTCCCTGACCGGCGCTGGCGGGACAACGGGATTCTGCTGCTCACGGCGGAATACCGCTGGCCCATGTGGGCATACGGTCGGGCCGACGGTGCCGGCGTGGACGCGTACGTCCTGACCGACGTCGCACAGGTGTTTCCGGAGCTGTCCGCAATCCGGACCGACGATTTCACGCTGTCGTACGGTGGCGGACTCCGGCTGGTGAGCGGCAACGGGTTCCTCCTCCGACTCGAATACGCGAGGAGCGCGGAGGGCGGCATTTGGCGGCTTCAGAGTCATCAGACATTCCAGTTCGTGCGGGGCTTGTTCCATGGACGCGATGCGGTTCCGGCGCGCTAGGTCGGTCCTGGTTCCTGCGGCCTGCGCTGCGTGTGTGGTCGCCGCGGTCAGGGCGGCGCCGTATCTCACCGACGTGCCCGTCGTCTGGCACGCGGACGACCGTCGCGACATTCCGCAGCCGACGCCGCGGGATCCGAATGTGGTCGCCAGCGCGGTAGACGCGACTTTCTTCCGGCCGCTCGGCCGGCTGCTCAACCCCACGCGGCTCATCCGGAAGTTCGGCACGACGCTGGGAGGGCAACCCGCCCACCCGGCCGCCAACGTCAATGCACTGGACGAGGTCCCGAGCTCGAGTTGGTACACGAACCGGATCGGTCTCTTCCCGCTCGCCCCCGAGCAGGTGGCGCGCGGACCATTGGCCGGCGGGGAACCGGACATGAGGGGTCCGCTGACGGTGATCAGCGCCAAGACAGAGGGGGTGACGCCCGGATTCAACGTCCGTGACCGTTCGGGCAATCGCTTCGTCATCAAGTTCGACCCGCCGGGCTATCCGGGGATGACGACGGCCGCCGACGTCATCACCGGCCGGATACTCCACGCGGCCGGCTACAACGTGCCGCACGATGCCATCGTGCGGTTGCGCCGCGAGCAGCTGACCGTCGGACCCGACGTTCGGCTCACCATGGGGGACGGGACGCGCCGGGAGATGACCGACGCCGACCTCGATTCCATTCTGACGCGGGTCCAGCGCTCGCCCGACGGCACCTGGCGGGCGCTGGCGAGCCGATTCCTCACGGGGACCGATCTCGGGCCGTTCGACTGGCGGGGACGTCGCAAAGACGACCCGAACGACCGCGTGGACCACCAGGACCGACGCGAGCTGCGCGGGTTCCGCATGCTCGCCGCGTGGCTGTGCCATTACGACACCAAGCAGGGCAACACGCTCGACATGTACGTCCAGGAAGACGGACGCCGGTTCGTCCGGCACTATTTCATCGACTTTGCGAGCACGCTGGGTGCGGGTGCATTGGGTCCCGTACCCACCGCCTGCTGGGAATACAGCGTTGATGTCGGACTCTCACTCGGGCGGGGGTTGGCGCTCGGATTATGGCAGGATCCGTGGCGGCGGATCGAGCGGCCGAGCGGCCTCGAGCAGATCGGTCGCTTCCAGGCCGAGCCGTTCCACCCGATGGCGTTCCGGCCGATCGAGCCGAACGCCGCGTACGCCAACTTCACCGACCGCGATGGCTACTGGGCGGCGAAGATCATCTCCGCCTTCACGGACGCGCATCTCGCCGCCCTCGTGGCGGAGGGACAGTACCACGATCCCGCGGCCGCGTGGATGGTGCGCACGCTTGCGGCTCGGCGTGACCAGATCGCCCGGTATTTCTTCGAGCGGATTCCACCGCTCGATTTCTTCCGGACGGACGGCTCCGTCATCGAGTTCACCGATCTCGGCACCCTGCGGGGCCTCTATCCCGTCGAGAGTACGCGCTATCGCTATCGCATCGGCGACGCCACCCCAGACGGGCGGATCACCTGGCGCCATGGGTGGATCGAGACAGCGGATCGGACGTTGGCGGTGAGGGAGGGGAGCAACGAGCAGGGTACGGGCGCCGATGCCGGATTCGTCGCCGCGGAACTCGAGGTCCATCGCGGCGCCCGTTGGAGCGACGCGGTGCGGGTGTTCATTGCCGCCGAGTCCGGTCGCGTGGTCCGCGTCGAGCGCTGACCGGCTCCGGTACGGCCGACGTCAGGACATTGCCGGATCGTCCACGAAATCCGGCAGGTGCTGCTTCCACCACGCTTCTGCGGCTTCCCTGGTCCACGGTGCGCCGACGTCACAGTCGGCCAGGCGTCGGGCCAGTTCATCCGCGCTCGCCGGGCGGTTCGCGCGGTCCTTCTCCAGGCAGGCCAGCACGATCTCGTCCAGGTCTTTGCTGATCGGGTACTCCGACACGTACGAGGGGGGCAGCGGTGTGCTCTTGATGTGCGCCACCATCATCTTCATCGGCGTCTCGGCCTCGAAGACAAGACGCCTCGTCAGCAGGTAGAAGGCGACGCAGCCGATGGCATAGAGGTCGGAGCGTCCGTCGACGTCGTCGGCCCGTGCCAGTTCGGGGGACATGTACGCCGGGGTACCGGTGGTGATGTCCGGGGCCGTGAGCTTCGAGCGATCCTGCCCCTCCCCGAGATCACCTTTGACGAGGCCGAAGTCGAGCACCTTCACAACGTCTGCCTCGCGGCCGACCCAGCAGGAGTACACGTTGGCGGGCTTGATGTCGCGGTGAACAAGCCCCCAGGCGTGTGCCTCGCTCAGCGAGTGACACGCCTGCTGGAGCAGATACACCGTCCGCGCCGGCGGCACCGGACCGAACCGATTCACGATCGACTCGAGGTCGAGACCCCGAAGCAGCTCCATCACGGTGTAGAACCGTCCACCGCTGGTGACGCCGAAGTCGTACAGCTGAACCGTGTGGGGCGAGTGCAGCCGCGCGGCTGCCTCCGCCTCGCGCTGGAATCGCTTGATGATCGTCTCCGCCGACTCGAACTGGGCTGACTGCAGCGCCTCGGGGCGAATCAGCTTGATCGCCGCTGGCCGGCGCAGCATCTGATGATGCGCTACATACACCTCACCCATCCCGCCCCTGCCAAGCAGCTTGCCGAGGCGGTAGCTGCCCAGCTCCCGGGCCTGGCTGACCTGTCTGCTCAGTCCGGCGATCACGTGGGTCGGCAGCACCGCCAGAACGGCGCAGAGATAATTCGGTAGATAGGTCCAGAGAATGACGGGAAACGACGGGATGTCCACGCCGCGCCAGCCGGTAATGGCGATCCCGAGCGGGTCCATCGACGCAGCGGCCAGGGCGGCGGCGAGGGTCCGCGGCCGCGTGTTCGGCACGATCATGGGGTGGATCAGGATCAGCACGCAGATCCACGAGAGGCCGTAGATGTTGGGCGTCCACTGGTTGACGATTCCGATCGCGAACGCCAGTACGACCTCGTACACCAAGCCGATGTCGAGGGCAACCTGCGGGTTCGCGACCTTGCGCCGGGTGAGCCAGAACACGCCGAGCGAGACCGCGATGACGGCGAGTGCCACGGGGTTCCCGGGCCAGGGCCACGCATCATCCAACGGCGTGTCCGGCGACAGGATCGGCCCCACGACGTTGTTCATCACCAGACCGAACCCCCAGAGACCCGCCCAGACCAGGCTCGCGATGCCGAGCCGCTTCGACGCAAGCCGCAGCAGGTCGCTTGGCAGCTCGCGCTCAGCCCGCGGATCGGTGGTGCGGAGGAGGGTGTCGGTAGGGCGGTTCTGGTCCATCGTCCGTCCGTGCGAGGTCTGCCGACAACACTACACGATCGCCCACGGGAACGGAACGTGGTGGCGCGAGGGAGGCCGCTTGCGGCAGGGGACCGCAGGGACCATTCTCTTTGTCGTCCTCCTCAGAGCCCACGCCACGGAGCACCGACCCACATGACCGACGAGCAGCGGCCTTCGCTTCTGTCGACGTCACCTCCCGAGACGTGGCGGCCCGCGCGCCGGGCCGCGCAGGCGCTCTCTCGGCCGCTCGAGCGATTCCTGCACGTCGAAGCCGCGAGCGGGATCCTGCTCATTCTGGCCGCTGCCATCGCCCTGATCTGGGCCAACTCCCCCTGGCACGGTAGCTACGAGGGACTGTGGCACACGCCGCTCTCCATCAGTCTCGGTGAGTGGCGGATGGAGCACGACCTGCACTTCTGGATCAACGATCTCCTCATGACCGTGTTCTTCCTGCTGGCCGGTCTCGAGATCAAGCGCGAGTTGGTGCATGGAGCCCTGTCGGATGTCCGGCGCGCGGCACTGCCGGTGCTCGCCGCCATCGGAGGGATGGTGGTGCCGGCGGCGATCTTCATCGCCTTGAACACCGGTGGGGCAGGCATCGGGGGGTGGGGCGTTCCGATGGCCACCGACATCGCCTTCGCCGTCGGGATCCTGACCCTGCTGGGCAAGCGGGTTCACCCATCGCTGCGTGTGCTGCTGCTGGCGTTTGCCATCATCGATGACGTCGGTGCGATCCTCGTGATCGCGATCTTCTACTCCAGCGGGATCGCGCTCGTCGGTCTCGAAGTGGCGGCGGCAGGCCTGCTGCTCGCACTCATCTTCCTCTGGATCGGGGTACGGCCCGGGATCATCTTCACTCTACCGCTGCTCATCATGTGGGGCGGCCTGCTGCACGCCGGCGTCCATCCTACGATTGCGGGGGTGGTGCTGGGACTCGTCATCCCGGCACGCTCATGGTACGGCCCGACCGGTTTCATGCTCACGGCCCAGCGGGCGCTGGAGGAGTTCCAGCGGCGGGTCGCGGAGGGACACCACGACCACGACTTGCTGGCGCCGCTGGCGGAGATCGAGACGGCCCAGCGCGAGGCGGTATCCCCGGGCATCCGGCTGGAGGCCGCGCTCCACCCGTGGGTCGCCTTCGGCATCATGCCGCTGTTCGCGCTGGCCAACGCCGGGGTGAACGTCCGAGGACTCGACTTTGCCGTACCGGGCTCGAGCCCGGTGCTCCTTGGTGTTGCACTGGGCCTGCTGCTTGGAAAGCCCGTTGGCGTGCTGCTCCTCAGTTGGCTGAGTGTACGGCTGCGGCTGAGCGTGCTGCCGCAGGGCGTCTCCTGGGGCGGGATGGTCGTCATGGGCTTCGCGGGCGGGATCGGTTTCACGATGGCCATCTTCATCTCGGAGCTCGCATACCGCGGAAGCGAGCTGCTCGACATGGCGAAGCTCGGGGTCCTTGCAGCGACAGGCGCTGCAGGGATGATCGCGTACGTCGGCGGCCGGTTGATCCTGCGCCCGCCATCGGCGGCTGTGGCACACGAGGACCTGACCGAGACGGTTGCGGAGACGGAGGCGCTGTGGACCGTGGACGGGGCTCCCGCCACGTGAGGCGGGCGGACGCCCGGATCGACATCCGGGCAACCTGACGGAGGTGGCCACATGAACGGCGGTCGGAACCTCAGACCCGTCGAGCGCGTGCTGCGGCTGTTCACGGACATCCGGGCCGGCGAGGCGCCGACGGCGCTGCTCCTCGCGCTGAACATCTTTCTGATCTTCGTGGCCTACTCGATCATGAAGGTGTTGCGCGAGGCGCTCGTCCTCGGTGAGAGCGGAGTGGATGCCAAGGCCGCATCCGCTGCAGCGCAGGCCATTCTCCTGCTCGGTGCCGTGCCCCTCTACGGCGCGATCGCGTCACGGGTGCCACGTCGTCGCCTCATCAACGTCGTCACCTCGTTCTTCATCGCATGCATAGGGATGTTCTACGCTTTGCGGATGGCGGGGCTGCCGACGGGCATCGCCTTCTACATCTGGCTCGGCATCTTCAACGTGATGGTGGTCGCTCAGTTCTGGGGCTTTGCGAACGACGTGTACACCACCGACGAAGGCAAGCGCCTTTTTCCGGTGGTGGCATTCGGGGCGACGTCCGGAGCTGTCGTCGGTGCATGGATGCCAAGCCTGCTCACCTTTGTCGGTTCCAATCAGCTCCTGATCGTCGCAGCGGCATTGCTCCTGCTCAGCATCGTGATCACGAACGTCGTGGATGCCCGCGAGCGGCGGCGGACGGAAGCGTACCTTCCCGACGTCAACTCCACGGGCACCATGCCGGCCGCGACGGGTCAGTTCCGGGCAGCTACGGGCCAGTTCAAGGTGCCCCATGAGGCCTACCGGCGTGAGAGCGGCACGTTCAAGGCCGTCTCCGAGCGGCCCGAGCCTGACGCCGACGAGCCACCCCGATCCACTGCCGGTGCGTTTCAGCTCGTGTTCCGGAACCGGTATCTCCTGCTGATCGCGTTGCTCGTCATGTTCCTCAACTGGGTGAACACGAGCGGCGAGAACATCGTCGGCGCATTCTTTCTGGATGCGGCGAATCGCGCGATCGAGTCAGGCGAAGCAGGAGCACTCGATTCCGTCGATCTGCTGGCCGACCGATTTTCCAGTTACCAGGGCACGGTGAACATCCTGGCCATGCTCCTGCAGCTCTTCGTGGTCTCGCGAGTGATCAAATACCTCGGGGTGTCGGCGGCGCTGCTGGTCCTGCCAATCATCTCGCTGGCAGCGTACTCGTTCGTGCTCTTCGTCCCGCTCGTTGCGGTCGTTCGATGGGCGAAGACGGCGGAGAACTCGACGGACTATTCGCTCAACAACACCGTGCGTCACGCACTGTTCCTGCCGACCACGCGCGAGGAGAAGTACAAAGGGAAGCAGGCGGTGGACTCGTTCTTTCAGCGTGCGGGCGATGTGTTGGCGGCGGTCACGTGGTTCGGCGGCACCATGGTGCTGGGCTTCGCCTATCACCAAATCGCGCTGGTGAACATCGCGGTCGTCGCGTTGTGGTTCGTCGTTGCCGTGCTGATCGGCCGGCGGTACCGGCGCCTGGTGGCGGCGGCGGACTGATTCAGGCGTCGGAGGCGGGAGGCTCCGGAGTCCCGTCACGATCGTCGCGGCGCAGGTGGCGCAGGCGCTCCAGGTCGATCGCGATCGACTGGTTGGACTGGATCAACTCGTCGAGCACCTCCTGCGCCGACCGACGAGACGGCGGCCGCAGCGCAGAAACCTCGAGAAACGGCCACAGGGCGGCGCGGATCTCCTCGGGGAGCGCGGTCTCGAGATACTCCAGTGCGGTGCCGCGGAGCTGCCGGTCCTGCGTGTGGAGTCCGCGGTACGCGATCCTGAGCGGCTGCCGCTCGAGTACCAACGAGAGCAGCGTGAACACGTGCTCCAATCCGCGGTTCGAGCGCTCGCGCAGCATGTCGTCCATCACCGGCGACCACTGCTCGTCTTCCAGCGTGTCGAGCAGCCGGTGGCTCTCCCACACGCCCCGGTCCACCGCCGCTTCCTGCAGCACCGTCTCGAAGATCTGCTCACGCCCGATGACCAGCGAAGGGTTCAGCTCCCGGATCCGGTTGAGCACCCTCCCGCAGCGGTAGCGCACCTCGAAGCGTGGGTCGTCCAGGGCGTCGAGCAGCCCGCTGGCTGCCCGCTGTGTCGGGCAAGAGGCAAGCACGATCGGGATGCGGCGCCGCACCGCGAACTCCTCGTCCCGGTCGAGCAGTCGGTCCACCAGCTGGCCGGTCGCCTGCGGTGCGACCCCACGCAGCGCCACGACCGCGTCCCGGAGCACCTCGTCCCATGCGAGCAGCGGAATCACGTAGCCCGCGAGCATCGGCGTCAGGGGGCCCTCCCGCAGCGCCGCACGCACCTGGGGCACGCTGCGGGAACGCAGCATCACCGCCCGTGCGAGCTCCGGGTCGGCCAGGGCCGCCGCACGCGGAGGAACGGCTGGCGTGGGTTCCACCTCGTCACCAACCCTCGGCTGGATGCGCGTCATGCCCAGGGTCCCCGCGCTCTGCAGGACGGTGGAACGGGTGACGACGTCCTCCACCTCGTCGAGATCGAGCTGGATGGCGCGTGACAGGAGGCTCTTCTCCAATGCGCGCACGTATCCCGTGCGCAACCGGAGCGCGACCACGACGGCGACTGCCGATATGGCAGCCGCCGCCCCGAGCAGGACGTCGAGCGCCCCTGCCGCCAGCAGCACGAGGACCAACTGGACCAGCCCGGACCCGAGGATGTCGCCGAGCCGCACAACGCCCACATCGACAAGCGCCTTCGCGGCGCGCTTCTGTGACGGGGTGACCGGCGTGAAGAGCAGCTCGTAGCCAGCGCGATAGAGGCCGTTGTGCAGGATCGATTCGATCCCGCGTGCCACCGCCGCACTCACCAGACCGGGGAACGCGATGGCGCCCATCCCCCCGAGCGCGACACCCGTCGGGAGGATCGCCACGGTGCGGGTGAGTCCCAGGCGCTGCAGGGCGACCTTGCTCGTGACCGCCTGGACGAGGACCGTGAGCAGGCCGATCCCGGCGTAGAAGAGCGCGAAGAAGCGGAGGAGCTCGCCGCGGTCGAACGCCGCGGCCGCCCGCGCCTTGAGGACGTAGTCGATCAGTACCTCGCCCACGCCGACCAGGAGCACCATCGTCACCAGCATGCGCAGGTACGGCGTCTGCGCAATCACTCCGACACCCGAGAACATCCGCGGCTCCGCTTCGCTTCGAGCAGGCGGGGAGTCGCGTTCGCGTACCAGCAACACGAGGATCGCGCACACGGCGTGGAGTACCGCCAGTGCCGGGAGCATCGGGGCGATCACTCCGAACGTACTGATCAAGTACGCGAGCAGACCGCCAACGACGCCGCCCGCCGCTGCACCTGCGGCGATCCGCCCCACGTAGCGCTTGGCCGTCCGGGGATCGAACCGCTCATTGACGACCGACCAGAAGCCGGAGATGAGCACCGCCCCCAGCGCGGCGAAGTGGAGGTACAGCACAATGGCGACGACGCTCCGGGCCGGCCCGACCAGAAGCCACTCCACGAGCAGCAGCCCAGCGCTCGTGCCAAAGGCGAGCGGCACCAGTCGGCCCGGCGAGAGGACGGTCATCCAGCGCGCCGCGAGCAACGCCGCCAGCACGGAGACGACCGCGGCGACGATGACGGTCCTGGGGAGGACCGACACGTCGTACACCGACAGGAACAGCGCGTCCCGCGTCGCCTTGCCCGCCGTCTGGAAGGCGATCATCGTCCCGGCGGCGATGACGGCAGCGAGATAGCTCAGGCGCAGGTCGCGATCGGGCAGGGTCACGGCTGGAGGCAGCTCCGGATCTGAGACGGAGAATGCTCTAAGGTAGCAGGTCAGGTCCTCGAGGCGAGTCTGCGCTGAACCAGGCAGGCTGGTCTAATGGAGCCCGCGGCCCCAGAATAGGTGAGCGACGGTGGAAAGAGCGTACGCGAGTTCTCGACAACCCCGGAGGCTGGACGTGATCCGTCGATCGATCGTCTTGTGGAGCCTCGGTTCGCTGGCAGCGGTTGGCTGTCAGCCGCAGAGCGACCAGGCCGATGCGGCTCCGCCCGATCCCCATCCGGTCGTCGTCCTCGAGACGACGGCGGGCGACATCGTGCTCGAGCTCGACCGCGACAAGGCGCCGGTGACCGTGGCCAACTTCCTAGCACACGTGCGTGCTGGCTTTTACGACAGCCTCATCTTCCACCGGGTCGAGGCCGGCTTCGTCATTCAAACCGGCTACTACCGCAGGGACGGCCGGCGCCTCACCAGCTCCGCCACACCGATCATGAACGAGTCGGAGAACGGGCTGAGCAACCTGCGCGGTACGGTGGCGATGGCCCGTCAGGACTACCCACACAGCGCGACGTCGCAGTTCTTCATCAACCTGGTGGACAATCAGAAGCTCGATCCCGACCAGTTCCACGACGGATGGGGCTACGCCGTGTTCGGCCGCGTCAGGGAGGGAATGGACGTCGTCGATGCTATTGCCGCCATGCCCACCACGCGCCGCAACCGGGAGAACTTCTGGCCCGTCGAGCCGGTCATGATCGAGGAGACCGTCCTCCGCGACGACCCCGGCGACGGGTGACGCACTCGCACTGAACCATCGGTCGCGGCGGGGGTATACCCGGCTCGGTCCCCGCTTCGGTCCTTCAGCC
>Ga0209536_100000724_pt1 | contig 54249 bp, 43 predicted proteins | sample DeeMarSeWOR28_12_FD_187461 | JGI IMG/M metagenome (GOLD analysis project Ga0209536, IMG submission 187461) | Marine sediment microbial communities from White Oak River estuary, North Carolina - WOR-2-8_12 (SPAdes) (version 2) | ecosystem: Environmental > Aquatic > Marine > Intertidal zone >... | reverse complement strand
ATATTGGCGGCATCAGCAATGAAGACGGACGGACACTGGAAGCTTCCCTTTCTTTTCTCGATGCAGACAGAAAATACGTGGCGGAGGTTTATCGCGATGCAGATGATGCTGATTGGAAAATAAATCCACTGGCAATTGACATTACCGAATTCTTGGTGGGCAATAAGACAAAGTTGGAATTAAAGCTTGCTCCTGGCGGCGGGCAGGCGATTCGTTTCCGGCCGGCAACCAGCGAGGACTTGGAGCGCATTTCACCTATCCGCGAATAAAACTACCGAAAAAGTGAGCTACCTAAATTAGAAAGCGCATTGGCCTCGGATTCAAAGCCAAGCTAATCCAGCTTCAATTTGATTTCTCGGTATCCCCATTATAAATTGGAAGTGAATTTAAGAGCAATAGAACAATGCTTAAAAATCCCTTCATAATGTTAATCCTTATTTCGCTCTTATGGGGTTCTGGTTTTTCTCAGGTTTCCTTCATCCCTCTAAATGTTGATCACGCTCTTTTTCGTTCTAATGATCAAAAAGTCTTGTTAGAATCATATCTCTCCTTTTCCCAAAATCGTCTCCGCTATGTTGAGGCAGACGGTGGTTTTGTTGCACAATTTACAGTTAATAAAGAAATCTCCATTGGGGATTCGATTATAGCATCCGGGAATAACAATTACCAGAGCTTTGTTAATTCTCTGGATGAGATCGAAAGCAAGCACCAATTCACCGATGTCTATTATTTTGAGTTAGCGGAAGGAAAATATACCGCAGCAATCAGAGTAAATGATCTTAATTCGGGGGCATCAGGTGAATATACATTTAATTTTTATTGCAATGTTTTTATCCCAAATGACCTTGCCGTAAGTGATATTGAGTTCTGTTCCAAAATTGTAAAAGACTCAACTCATAGCAATTTTCGAAAAGCATCCTTGCAGGTAATTCCAAATCCGTCCTCTATGTATGGGATTTCGCTTCCTATTCTTTATTACTATGCAGAAGTGTACAATTTAAAATTTTCCAATGATGGCGATAACACTTTTCGACAGGAATGTTACATTGCGGATAAAAACGGCGAATTGATTAAACTGATTTCCGACAAAATAAAACAGAAACCGGGGAGCAGTTCCATATTGGTCGGGGGCAGTAATGTTGCCGGTTTGCCGGCCAATACATATTTCTTCAATCTAAAAATAACCGATTTACAATCCGGTAAATCGGCACATAAGACAAAGCGCTTTACGCTGATCAAGCCTTCTACTCAACCGGGGGTTGATACTACTCGGAATCGCAGTTACTCTCAAGATATTCTCGCAGGCGTCTATATGAATTATGGAGAAGAGGACCTGGATCGAGAATTTGAGCGCTTGAAATATATATCCTCTAAAGAAAAACAGAATTTATACCAGAATTTAGATACACAGGGAAGACGGGAATTTTTGATAAAATTCTGGGGTGAAAGAGATACCGATCCCAGCACCCTTCAGAATGAATTTCGCCATAGCTATTTTGAACGTCTGGAATATGCGAGTCAGCACTTCGGTGTTGCAAATAAGGAAGGATGGGAAACAGACCGGGGCCGGATTCTATTAACTTATGGCATCCCCGATAATATTGAGAGGTTCCTTAATCCCGCCCGATATAAGCCCCACGAAATTTGGAGTTATTACAATATTGAGGGCGGGGTGTTATTTATCTTTGCTGATCTGTACGGTTTTGGGAATTTTGAATTAATCCATTCCACTCATACCCACGAGCTTAAACAACCTAACTGGAAAAGACTGATAACCCCTGGAGCCAGCAATGTTCAGGCGGATTCATTATTTTGATTCAGAAACGGATTCTAATTTATATTTAAAGGACGTAAAGCAGATAGTCCAAACAGCCCCATGACAAAACAGAAATCCTCTAACCTTAGCCCTCTCGCAAAAGTCATCTCAATTCTGGTAATGATAGCGATTCCATTCGTTATTTTAATATTAACTGAAGTTGGTCTAAGAATCTTTGACTATGGCGGCAATCTTGATCTATTTGTCTTGGAACAAATTGGCGGCAAAAAATACTACGTGCTGAACAAGAATTTCACCAGACGCTATTTTTTTAAAAAGGGTATAGAAGCGCCATCACCCCGTTCCCAGATATTCAGCGCGGAAAAGGACAGTAGTACTTACCGAATCTTTTGTCTGGGGGGATCTTCCACTTTAGGAACACCTTACCCACCTAATGCAGCTTTCCCCGCCATGCTGCAGCACATTCTTAGTTCATTGCATCCCGATAAAAAATTCGAAGTGGTGAACTGCGGTGTAACTGCAATCACAACCCATTCCGTTCTGGACATGGGACGAGAAATTTTGAGCCACTATCAACCCGATCTGTTAGTGGTATATTCGGGACATAATGAATTCTACGGTGTGTTCGGTCAGGCATCCAGATTGTTCTTGTTTGATAATCAAACATTTATTCAGACATTTCTCAAGCTGCAGCGATTTCGATTCTTCAGGCTGCTAAGAAATCTATACATAAATATATTTGGAGAGAGAATTGTCCGGGAGGATGTAATTGATCCGGGTACCCTGATGGGAACCGTGGCAAGGGAGGCTGAAATTCCCCTCGGGAATGATCTCTACCTTAAAACCGAAGAACATTACCAGCAGAATATTGAAGTGCTAGTGCAGTTGGCAAAGAAGAATCAGACTGATATTATCCTATGTAATTTGGTATCCAACCTGCGAGATTTAACTCCCTTTAAGTCGTTGCATTCTAAAATTATCTCAGCACAGGCAACAGAAAAAATGGATGAATTGCTAAACGAGGCGAAACAACTAAAAAAAGACAATGAATTTGAAAAAGCCATCAAAATTCTAAATGAAGCAATGAACCTCGATCCCAGCTATGCTGAAGTTCATTTTCTTCTTGGAAAATGCTTGGAACGGGTTGGTCATTATGAGCATGCAAAAAAGCAATTCAAATCGGCTAAAGATTTTGATGTAATTCGATTTCGCGCCCCTTCTTCCTTTAACCGACTTCTTAAACAAATAGCCGATGCGAATAATATCCCCCTTATTAATATTGAGAGCGCTTTTAATGAAAATTCTCCCGATGGAATTGTTGGAAATAACTTAATCCTTGAGCATATTCATCCAAATAATATTGGCTATTTTTTAATGGCAAAAACCATTGCCAAGGGAATGGCGGATGCGCATTTAGTCAACCAAACCTGGGATTGGTCCGGCCTGAAGCCCGACAGTGTCTATATCGCCATGAGCAAACTTTCTCCTTTATCCTACGAGGTGGTGAATGCAGGTATGCGGCAATTGACTTCACACTGGCCGTTTACTTTGCGAGTAGAAAAGAGAGACTATCAACAGGTCGGAGATGAATTAGCCGAAAAATTAGCGAAGGAATTTGTTGCCCGGGGAGGGGGAAACCTCATTCAATTGCATTTGAATTTAGGAACGGAATATCTTGCTCAGCAAGAATTTGATAAAGCTTTAACAGAATTTGAAGCGGCCTTGGCGATTGAACCAAACTGTGAAGCATATAATCAAATAGGGTTATATTATGCTCAAAAGACTGAATGGGCTGCAAATGACCGTGATACAAGGAGGGCGCTCAGCTATTATCAAAAAGCGAAATCCTATTTTACTGATGGGTTGACTTTTTGCCCTGAACATTTGAGTTTACTTTATAATCTTGGATTACTTTATACGTTAACGAAGATGGAACGCCAAAAAGGCCCTGAGGTTTTTGAGAAGGTTTTAAAGATTGACCCGAACCATAGAGGTGCTCTTCAACAGCTTATTAAATTTTATTTAATAAATAAGAATTTTGAGCAAGCAGAAATTTACCTTAAAAAGGGAATTGATTTACATCCAAAAGAGACAGATTTCTATCTTAATCTCGCCATGATCTATTTAAATAACCGGAAATTAGATCAGGCGGAAAAGGTGTTGAACGAGATTCTGGAAGCAAAGCCTGAAAATGAAGAAGTGCAAAATCTGTTGAAAGAAGTTCATTTGCAAAAATCACATAACAAATAGAAATAGAATTACCATTTATATTGCTCTCGTAATACAATATGAATAGGGTCTTGCCTCTTCTGTAGGTCTTCTTTACTCATGTCCTGGAATATAACTTCCTGATTGATTTTTATAGGTGTTTCTTCTTTTAGTTTTTGGAAAAGAGCTCTCCTCCGCACCCATGCTTCCTCATCTTGTTCTTTATATTCTACGCTTTGAATTCTTTTTTGGAATTCGTCAGCCAGTAATTCGTTACGCCACATTGAAATAGACTCTTTTACCGTTTTGATCTGGTCATACCCCTTTCGATATGCATCCCGTAATAAAAGTTCATCACGAACCATATCTACAATTCGTTTAGCAATAACTTTTTGCCTATCGAAGGTTGGGCGATCTAATGGAGGAGTATAGATTAATCTCAATAAAAACTCTTCGACAGTCCATGAATCATTGTTAAAAACTACAAGAGTTTTGTCTAACAGACTACCGGATGATTCAATAACTTTTTCTATTTCATTATCAGTTACTTTTGGCGTAAAAAAGGGTAATTCTGTATTCTGATCTTTTACTGTAATGTAATTCTTTGATAATCCCATTAGCTCATTTAGGACTTCTGTTTTTATGGTTACCGATTTCCCTTTGAGAACCCTTGCTAAATATTTTCCACTCTCTCTTTGTGCACGTCTCATTTTTACCGATTCAACCATTTGATCTTTTTTGGACTGGAAATCCGCTTCGGTCAACAAAAGATTCTGCTTGATATCATCTATTCTGACAATATGGTAACCATAACTTGACTGGAGAGGTTTGGATATTTTATTAAGCTGCTGATTGTATACACTATCAATAAGTAATGGATCTAAATCACTGATTGTGACAAATCCAAGATCACCACCGTTTTCGGCAAGTTGCTGATTTGAAAAAGCTTCTCGGGCAATCTGTTCAAACGTCTCACCAGTCTGTAATCGTTCATAATATTCATTGGCTTTCCTCTTGGTTGGTGCAAAAATATGCCTTAAATGAACCTGAATTTTGGAACGTTTGTATTCCTGCCAAGCCTCCTCATTCGTGACTTCTATTTCACTGAGTATTTCCTTGTTATACAAATATTTTAAGATTTCTTTTTCTTGGATATACTTAATCTTGTTTTGAATTTCAGGTATGGTAGCCAAATGTTCTTTTTCAGCGGCAATGGTCATCAAAATTCTATCTTGCATATAGTCCAGATGTTGTAAGCGTGCCTCCTTTAAGGTGCTATTGGGACGAAAATGGGGTGACAGGGTATAGCTATATAAAAATTCTGAGAATTTTAATTTTTCCTTTCCGACCTTTGAAACAACTCGATCATAAGGTTTTTCTGTTTGGCAGGAGAAGTAAAATATAATGGCAAAAATGAAACAAGTGTTCTCTATAAACCTTTTATTCATGTGTGAATTCATTCCCTAAAAATTACCTTATGTGTAAGATTATTTTTCGCCTGCACAACTCTTATTTCGTTCCGGCTAAGATGGTTTCAAGATGCTTAAGCATTAATATAAGTCCATGAAACAGAATATTAACTTTATATTTTTTCTCTTGCGCAATTTTAAAAAATTGATAAATTAGTCACTAATATATGAGTGACTAATTTTTATCAAATTCTTACCTACTGGAGAATTTTTGATGAGATCAAAATTTATCTCCTTCCTTTTACTCTTAATTTTAATATCCTTAAATATTTTTGCTGGTACTACCGGAAAAATCTCAGGTTTAGTCACAGATAGATCGAACGGAGAGCCATTGATAGGGGTAAATATATTTCTTGAAGGAACTGTCTTGGGTTCTACCACAGATTTGGATGGTACTTTTATTATTTTGAATATTCCACCGGGTACATATACTTTAGTTTCTCAATACCTTGGATATGCAGATGTTAATATTAGCGAGGTTAGGGTTAGTGTAGACTTTACCACTAATATTAATATTGAAATGCAGTCGACGGCGATTGAAGCTGGTGAAGCGGTTGAGGTGATTGCCGAACGGGAAGTGATACGAAAAGATTTAACGTCATCTCAGGCTGAGGTTACTTCGGATGATATTGAGAATTTGCCGTCGGAAGAATTTGAAGATGTTCTTCAACTACAAACCGGTATCACCAGAGATGAGAGTGGTGGGTTTCATATCAGAGGGGGTAGGTCATCCGAGGTTGCATTTTGGGTTGATGGGGTTTCAGTAACTGACGGATATGACGGTAGCGTTGCAGTCGAAATTGAAAACAGCGCCATCCAAAGTCTGCAGGTAATCAGTGGTACTTTTAATGCGGAGTACGGGCAAGCGATGTCTGGAATAATCAATATAGTCACAAAGGAGGGTGGTGATAAATTATCCGGACAAATTTCTGCCTATGCTGGTGATTATATTTCTAGTGATAAGGAGATTTTCGTAAATATCGATGACGTTTCACCATCACAGTTATATGATGTTAAAGCCAGTTTGGATGGGCCGGTTCCTTTTACAAAGAATAGAGTTCGATTTTTTGTCAATTTCAGGCGCAATTACGATGAGGGTTGGCTATACGGTCAGCGTAAATTTGTGGACACTGGCCAGCTTGTACAAGATTCTTTACTTGGTATCATAAGAGTGCCGCTTGAAGGTGATGGAAAATTTGTCCCTTTAAATTCGAACAAATGGTATAATGGTCAAGCAAATTTGACTTTTCAATTAAGTTCCCTGATAAAAGTCCGGCTCAAATTGGATTATGAAAATCGTGAATTTCGTGAGTATGACCATGGTTATCAATGGAATCCTGATGGAGATTTGAAAAAGTTCCAGCGTGGATATAATGCCTCCTTTTCATATGATCATACGTTGAATGCGACAACTTTTTATACGGTGAAATTCTCCCGTTATGAAAAAGATTTTAAGCAATATGTTTATGAAGACCCTACTAATCCTCGCTACGTAGGTGTTGAGGGAGGCGACCAGAATCTTTTTGAAGCGAGTGAGTTTTTCTTCTCCAAAGGTGGGCAGAAACGACAGCATTTTAATCGAACGACCACCACAAATATTGCAAAAGGAGATTTGACCTCTCAGATTACAAATAAACACCTTTTAAAGTTTGGTGTGGAGGGCCGATTGCATAAGATTGACTTTTTGGACTATGAAGTGATCGACGGAAATGAGGGTGATGGTCAGGTTCTTTTTACTCCTGTAGAACCAACCCAGGGAAATCCGAATTTTACTCAATATTCTTTCGAGCCCATTGAATTTTCAGCGTATTTTCAAGATAAAATGGAGTATGAAGATTTTATCGTGAATATCGGATTGCGGTTCGATTATTTTGATTCCCGTGGACGGGTTTTGGTAGATCCCAAAGATCCCTATATCTATGCTCCGATTTTAGCAGAAAATCAAAATCTCACTTTTGAAGAGCGCTTGGCAAAATGGTACAAGGATCCCAAACCAAAACTACAATTCTCTCCACGAATAGGTGTAGCCTATCCGATTAGTGAAAGTGGTGTTGTTCATTTCTCATATGGACATTTTTTACAGATTCCTGAATTTCAGCGTCTTTATCAGAATCCCGACTTTAGGGTAACCCGTGCAAATGGAATTGACAACCTGATCGGAAATGCTGATTTAGATGCCCAACGCACCATTATGTATGAAATAGGATTACAACAGGAATTAACCCAAGATATCGGTGTCGATGTCACCGGATTTTATCGCGATATTCGCAATTGGGTGGACACTTCACCTATTCAGGAAACTTATGCAGTTGATATTGGCTACAGCCAATTTATTAATCGGGCCTATGCCAACGTTCGTGGAATAACCGTTGCTCTCAAAAAGCGATTTAGCCACAATTTTTCAGCAAATCTGGATTATACCTATCAGGTAGCGGAAGGCAGCGCCTCCGATCCGGAAGATGCTTTCAATGCCGCCAAAGATAATGAAGAACCTGTTCGTTCCATCGTACCATTAGACTGGGATCGCACGAATATATTAAACGGGAATGTTTACTTCGGATTGGGCGGATTTGGAATAAGTTTATTAGGGAGATATGAATCCGGACTTCCCTATACATTAAATCCCGTTCAGGGAAGTCGCATAGGTGCAAATGTTGAAACCGGTTTACCCAGAAACGGCGAGCGCAGGCCTACTTTAATTACTTTCGATCTTCAGCTATATAAGGATTTCATCATCAATATGAGTGGTCACTCATTGAAATGGAGTCTTTTCGCAAAAGTATTTAATCTTTTTGATAGACGCAATGAACAGCAAGTATTTGATGATACCGGACGCGCGACATATACTCAGAAGGGTGATATTAGTGGTGAAAACGTAGACCCGGAGGCTTTTATATATCCACATTATTATACCGAACCCCGAAGAGTGCAGGTTGGATTTTCTTTGGGTTTTTAATACAATAGAGGCACCGTATGCGCAAATTCTCGATTATTGCAATTTTAACTGCGTTATTGTTACTCGGTTTTTTATGGACCCTACAAGCTCAGTTTTACAGGGAACTCCGCGGAACTCCTGACGCACGCAAGAAAAACAATCACAGTGGGAATCAGATCCGCACAACATTTTATAATTACGGTTTTGTGGGCCGATTGCTGACTGATCCTTCTGACATTGGTGGAGAATGGCCGATTAACAGCGGACATGAATATGTGGGAGATATTAGTATAATGGTTGGTGCCGAGGTTGAGTTACCTAACGGCACGAGAATTAGGCCCGTTACAGTTGCTGACGGGCCAAGAGGTTCCAATGAGTATAATCCAAATGACCCAAGCGACTTTTGGGGATGGGAACCACTGCCGGATTTCGCAAATCCGGATTCAACAGTAGTGGCAATGAGTCACGCACCAAAATCGTGGCCCTTAGACTGGCCTGACAGGAGGACTGATCTTACCGATCCGGGATGGCCAAACCAATGGAACGGGTTTTTTGGCAAAGATCAATTTAATGCAGATCAGGAAAGTTATTGGTGGATGGACGATAGTCGTGACCGGGAATTTATTCTGGTGCAGGCTCCATCCATTCCTTTCTATCCCGATTCAAATGATGCTGGAGATAATTCCAAAGGCGGCTCACGTGGCGGATTGGCACTGCTAACTTCTGTGCGCGGTTTTCAATGGTCTCAAGCGCTTGCTCAAAATACCCTTTTCTGGCTTTATGAGGTCTCCAACATTGGTACCACGGACTATGATAAAGCCGTTTTTGGAATGATTGTTGGTACCCTTATTGGAGGGGATGGCGACTCAAATGATGATAACTCCCGATTCGATACCAATGTGGACCTTACTTACTCGTGGGATAATGATAATATTGGTGCGGGTGGATTCTCTCCGGTGGCCATGATGGGCTATGCCTTTTTGGAAAGTCCGGGAAATAAGCTGAATGGATTTGACGATGACAATGATGCTGAGGGAATGGCGGATGTCATTGATGTCTCTGTCCTTCAACCGAGGATCATTAATTCAGGAGACCCAGTCGTTGTTATTGATTACCAAAGCCCGAATTTTGATAGAACCGTAGTTGATTTTCCTTCCGATAGTCTTGAAATAGTCGTTAGAAATGGAAACACCATAGTTTTCAGACCAGGTGATAATTTGGTGGAAAATCCCTTTAACAATATTGATGACAATTTAAATGGTCTAATTGATGAGAACACCGAAATTTCTGCTGCGGGCAATGGAAGTAGTTATGGTGGATACGACGATGGTGTTGATAATAATGGTAATGGTTTAATAGATGAAGAGAATCCTCACTTTGGATTAAAATATAAAAATTATTTAAGCGGAATTGGGCAAGATAATCTTATGATTGATGAGGGTCGGAATGATGGTATAGATAATGATGGTGATTGGGACCCCAATTTTGATGATGTTGGATTGGATGGCAAACCGGATACGGGTGATGAGGGTGAAGGGGATGGAAATCCAACTTCTGGTTTTCGGATTGATCCGGCAACGGGCGAGAGCATAGATACTGGATTACCCGGCGAACCTAATATCGATAAAACCGATATCGATGAATCCGATCAAATTGGTCTGACCAGTTTTTTCTTTTTTCAACCATCTAATGTTGTCAAGTTGCCAAATGACCCTCAGTTATGGAGTACACTTAGACCCGGCTTCTTCGACCTCAACACCCAGACAAATGTCGATGGCGATTTTATTTATGGTACGGGATACTTCCCCCTACGTCCCCAGCAAACCGAGCGAATCTCTCTGGCTTTTTTCTTTACCGATTGGAAAGGGACCCTTTCAACCACCTTACCTGATTTGATCCGCACCAAACAAACGGTTCAACAAATCTATAATAGCGATTATAATTTTGCTAAGGCACCGATTTTACCAAGTGTGGGCGCCATAGCGGGAGATAATAGAGTAACTCTTTTTTGGGATAGCAAATCAGAAGATAGTTTCGATCGCTTAGCTCAGGCGGCAACGGGCAATCCTTTTGATTTTGAAGGTTATAAAATTTACCGGGCTACTTATCCTATTTTTGACGAAACCGGTGTTGTTACTAATGTTTTTGGCAGTCGAGTAGCGGATGTTCCAATAGCCCAGTTTGATAAAGATAACGAATTCAATGGCTTCTTCCCAATGGTGGATCAACAGTTGGGGACTGTTTTTTATTTAGGAGATAATACTGGACTGAAGCATACTTTTACCGATACCACTGCTAAGAATGGATTCAATTATTTTTATGCTGTAACTGCCTATGACCATGGCGTACTACAGGGTGAGGAAACTCTTTTCCCGGCAGAAACAGCAAAGTTTGCGGCTATATCTGCAGGTGGTCAAATTGAGTTGGGGCAAAATGTTGTTCAAGTTCGCCCTGAAGCTCGACCCTTAGGTTATGTTGGACCTAGTACTACGGAAGCGGAACATATTTCCGGTGATGGAAGCGGGAGGATATTTGTTGAACCCATTGATCCAACTATAATCAAGGATAATCATACATACGAAATTAGTTTTAGTGATTCAATTTTCCCGGTTCTTAATAGAAAAACGACGTCTTTTACGGTGGTAGATGTTACTAATGGAGCCGCTGATAGCGTAGTTAAAGATAATCCTAAGATTGATGTTGATGCTAATGTTTTTCAGGGAATAAAAATGCATATTCTGAACGACCGAACCAGAGTCTTACCATCTGAAGTACATTGGTCCGACACAACTCGAAATATCCTTTTGCCAGAAACATGGCAAGTTCTTTCTTATGGTCTTAATCAGGGGAAACTTTACCCCGCCAATTATGAGATTGAGATTTTTAATGCTCAAGAAGGTGATACTAATGGTGGAATTCCTCTTATTAACTTTCCTGCACCGCCCAAAAATCCAACCAATTTTAAGATTAAAAATATTTCCGAGAACAGGTATATAAAATTTAACTTTTATGATTTACCTCCTGAAAATGCCCCCGGAGGTCCTGGAATTCTAGATGAAGGTGACTGGGTGATTCTTGGTGAGTTTGATGAAAGCAATAATAAATATCAGGCAACTTTTAATATTGTAATGGAAGAAGATGCCAATGCTGAAATTCCTCAACCTGGTGATATATTGTCATTGCCGGTCAGCAAACCCTTCTTAAATTACGATCGTTTTCAGTTCACCACAACAGGTACAAAGATTGATAAAAATTTGGCAAAGACCGCATTGGATAGTATTAAAGTTGTTCCGAATCCTTATGTGGCAACGGCCATTTGGGAACCAAGAAATACTTTTGCAACCGGCCGTGGGGAACGATCAATTCATTTCATTCATTTACCACAAGAATTCACAATCCGGATTTATAATTTAAGGGGGGAGCTTGTTGATATAATCCGGCATTCCGATCCGGATCAAAATCCAACTATCACTAATGGTACTGCCTATTGGGATTTATTAACCAAGGATAATCTGGAAATCTCCTACGGCGTTTATATTTATCATGTTGAGGCACCTGGAGTTGGTGAAAAAATAGGTAAATTTGCGGTTATAAAATAAATGAAAATAGCTTTTTCTCTGTCGAGGAGCTAATATGAGACTTCATTTTCGAATTTTGTTAATCTTATTAATTTCTGTTTTTATTACAGCGAGTTTATTCTCACAGGAGCGCGATGTATCCAAAACGGGAACGACAGCAGCGCCTTTTTTAACAATAAGTGTAGGTGCCCGTGCTATGGGAATGGGTGGCGCATTTGTCTCCATTGCCAATGATGCTTCAGCTTTGTTCTGGAATGTTTCCGGTATATCTCAACTAAATCAACCGGCAATTATTTTTAATCATTCTGAGTGGATAGCTGACATTAATTTTGATTATTTAGGAATTACCTTTCCTATGGCCGGGATTGGAACTTTAGGTGCCAGTTTTACCTCTGTAAATATGGATGAAATGGAAGTTACTAATGAACTTAATCCCGAGGGAACAGGCGTTTTTTTTGACGTCTCAAGTTTTGCGGCCTCTATTTCGTTTGCACGTCAGTTGACGGACCGATTCATGATTGGTTTCAGCGGAAAATATATTCGTGAGGGTATTTGGAACTCCAGCGCTACTGGAATTGCGATAGATGTTGGTACCCTCTTTATTACTCCTTTTAATGGTTTAAGATTGGGGATGAGTATTTCCAACTTTGGCTCCAAAATGCAGATAAATGGAGATGACTTGACAATTCAAGTAGATCCCGATCAGACTATTTCCGGAAATAATGAAACAATACCAGCCAGATTTGAAACCGGTAGATTTGATTTGCCACTTCTATTTCGGGTTGGTCTGTCAATGGATGTTCTAAGCTCAGAATTAAACCGTGTGACTCTTGCCGTAGATGCATTACATCCAAATGATAATGACGAAAGCGTTAATATTGGCGGTGAATATATGTTTAAAGATTTAATTGCTTTAAGGGGTGGATATCGATCTCTGTTTCTAAATGACAGTGAAGAAGGGTTTACGGTTGGAGGCGGTTTAAATCATGGGATTTCCGGAATTGGATTCAGATTAGATTACGCATATGAAGATTTCGGTCGGTTGGAAAATATCCAAAAATTTACAATTCAGTTGACGTTCTAGAATTAATTAAATAACATGGTCACTAACTTAACTTAGGAGGTCACAATGTATAAAATTGGTAAAGTTTTATTAATAACCGCAGCGCTTCTTCTGCTGTTTAGTGGCGTATCACTGGCACAGAATAATTATGAAGTGCTTTTTTCCGTAGATATGGCGGTACAGGTTGCGGTAGGAAATTTCGATGTAGTGGGTGATACTTGTGTGGTTAGAGGTAATTTTAATGGATGGGGTGGATATCAAGATGAGTTATTTAAGAGCCCATTCGATACTATTTACTCTGCGCTGATTGATACTCTTACGTTAACACCGATTACTGATACTACATGGTATAAGTTCGTTTACGTTCATGACGGGAATGATGTTTGGGAATCTTTACCATTTGACCCATCTGTAAACACTGATAATCGATGGTTTCACGCTACGGGTAATGAACAAGATTTAAATGGTAATGGCTTATTAGAGATTGTCTTAGATACGGTATATTTCAGCAACATTAGTTTTGCTGATATTTTTCAAGATTCAACAGATATTATATTTGAAGTGGATGTTCGCCCGGCCCATGCGTATCTGGCCATGTTCGACTCAATAACGTTCGGTGGCGTTAGCGTTACATCGATTGATTGTGTTTATATTGCCTCTGGTGCCACAGGGACCACACCTGAAATGCAGTGGGTGTGGGATTTGCCCAGTTTGTCATCTCCTGAAGCTAAGGACCAGAAAATGAATGACGATGGAATAAATGGAGATTTAACGGCAGGAGATAGCGTGTGGTCCCTTCCGGTTAAGTTTCATCCCGGGGCTTCTAAGATTTTTACATTCAAATACGGACTTAATGGTATTGACAATGAAGCCGGATTTGCTTCAAATCATAGTCAAGCTGTTGCGCCACTACGCTGGTTTAATCAATTAGGAGATCAGGATAGCGCCTTTTATGGTGGTGTTTGGAACTATGTGACTATGACGCCGTTAGGCATCGAAGATTTTATTGATCTTAGTAGCTTACCACGCTATTATGATATTTTCCAGAACTATCCCAATCCATTTAACCCCACTACCACAATTCCTTATGCATTGATAAAGGGTGCGGATGTGAAATTAACCGTATACAATATATTAGGTGAAGAGGTACGCACACTTATTAACAGAAAAATTGAACCGGGAGTTCGAACTATAGTTTGGGATGGTAGAGATGATTCGGGCCAGCTTGTTGGTTCCGGAATTTACTTCTATCATTTTCAGGCCGAAGGTTTTGCCAAGACAATGAAAATGGTATTGATGCGATAAAATCTTATTGCTGACATGAACTATTGAGTATACGAATGCCGACCACGCCAATAGTGGTCGGCATTTTTTCTGTTTTCGATTTTTTCCTACATAGGCTGTCCAAATAAAGGAGTCCTAAATGACAATTCTCGATTATAGTATTGTGATTGTTTATTTGATTGGAATGGTTTCTGTCGGTGTTTATTTCCAGCGGAAAGCGTCTGAGGGTATCGATCAATATTTCCTGGGAAATCGAGGAATGCCTTGGTGGGCTTTGGGTGCATCAGGAATGTCATCAAATCTGGATGTTAGTGGAACTATGATAAACACAGCATTTATTTTCGCATTGGGAGCCAGTGGCTTCTTTATTGAGATCCGCGGGGGTGTTACTCTGATTATGGCCTTTCTCATGATATTCCAGGGAAAATGGAATCGTCGGGCTCTAGTGATGACGTTGGCAGAATGGATGCATTTTCGGTTTGGAAAGGACAAACAGGGGGACGTCGCGCGACTAATTGCGGCGTTTTCAATCATTATTGTGACTATTGCAATGATTACCTATTTTGCGATCGGTTCGGGAAAGTTTGTGGCTGAGTTCTTAGGTATTCCTGCTTTCTTCGGGGTTTCATCAGAGTTTTGGGCTGCAACCTTAATGATTGTACTTGCCATGATCTACACCGTCGCCAGCGGACTTTATGGTGTGGTTTGGACGGATGTGTTTCAGGGAATATTAATTTTTGGTACTATCTTTTTTGTCTGTGGTCTGGCATTTTTCAGTTTTGATTTGCCTGCCGTCTTCAGTGTTTCTGTTCCGGTAAAAAGCGGCGGGTTTATGGCAATTGAAACAACCCGCGAAGCTTGGACAAGCATGATACCAAAGTTGACATTGGATTTACCTGAAACATCAACTTATTCAATTTATAATCTTTTTGGAATAGCTATTCTATTTTATTTAATCAAGGTGACCATCGAAGGTAGTGGCGGCACCAGTCAATATATGATTCAGAGATTCTTTGCATCCCGCAGTGACCGGGAGTCTGGTTTACTATCGCTATTCTGGACCGCTCTCTTAGCATTCCGCTGGCCCTTTATTGCGGCTATTGCGATAATGGGAGTTGTATGGAGTACCCAATCGGGAGTTATCCAGGACCCTGAAACGGTCTTACCGGTTGTAATTAATCAACTGGTCCCCTTTGGAGTTAAGGGGCTGCTTGTTGCAGGATTAATGGCAGCAGCCATGTCAACCTTTGACTCAACTGTTAATGCCGGAGCGGCTTATTGGGTAAAAGATATTTATCAAACCTATATTAATCCTAAAGCATCCGAGAAACAATTGCTACTCCACAGCCGATGGTCTTCAATAATTATTGTCGCATTAGGTTTATTATTTACCCTGGCGATAAGAAATATCAATGAGATTTGGGGCTGGATTACTTCCAGCTTAGGGGCCGGATTGCTGATTCCAACTTTGGCTCGCTGGTATTGGTGGAGAATGAACGGCTATGGATTTGCAGCCGGCACAGTGGCTGGCATGATTGCCGCAGTTATTCAAAGAATGTTCCTACCGGATATTCCGGAATATTCAGCATTTATTATCACAACGGTTTCATCTTTGGTTGGCATGGTTGTTGGAACCTATGCATCCAAACCGACTGATGAAAATGTGCTTTTTGAGTTTTACAAACGGACCAGACCCTTTGGATTCTGGGGACCTATCCGCAAAAGAATCAATCAGGTGACAATGGATCAAATCAATAAAGAAAATAGAAGAGACATTTTATCAACATTTTTTGCAGTTCCATGGCAAGTTATTCTCTTTCTCAGCCTCATGGCGGTCATACTAAAAAGATGGGACCAATTGGTTTGGTTGGTTGTTATTTTAATACTTCTATCTGCGGGGCTATATTTTAACTGGTTCAGACACTTATCTAGTGAAGTGAAAGTAGACGATACGCCTCCAGGTACCGGATTAAAGGAATAGACAATCGTAATGAACTAAGAATATGGCATTGAAAGGATTCTAACATAAAAATATTCCAGGAAAGGTAAATCCATGTTGGAAAACATATCCAAAAAAATGATGCAATTGGGCTTTACCAAATATGAGGCTAAAGCCTATGTTGCTCTATTACAAAATTATCCTGTGACACGTTACGAAATCAGTAAGAAGAGCGGGGTGCCGCGCTCAGCGATTTATGATGTTATTCAAAAATTGGAAAATTTAGGTGTTGTGAATGTATTATCTACAAAGCCAGAAAAATACGTTCCATTACCGCCCGAAGAATTCTTAAGGATGCTGGAGAGACAATATCATCAAAAACTGGGTGATCTTCGCGAATGCCTTACGGAAATGAATACTGATGTCGAGCCCGAACAGCTCTGGAATATTACCGGCTATAAAAATCTTTTGGAAAAAGCAAAAGAGATGGTCCAGAAGGCTAAAAATGAAATCTACTTATCGGCATGGAGAAGTGAAATTTTGGAATTAGAAAATGAATTGCATAATGCCGAAGCGAGGGGAGTAAAAGTAGTCATTTTTTCTTTTACAAAAACACCTTCCTTTGGTATGGTTTTTAGCTATTCATTGAATGAAAAAGAATTAGAAAAAGTCTGGAATCATAAACTGATATTAGTTTGTGATCGTGAGGAATTATTGATGGGCGAAGCAAACCGCCAAACACAGCGAAAAGCGGCCTGGACCAAAAACAAGGCGATTATTGGAATTGCTGCGAATCATATTGTTTTGGATATAACCCTTTTTGGCATCCGCGCCGGGGTGAATGTGAGCGATGCGGTTATTGAGATGCATCCCGGTGAGTTGGATCTGTTAGGTCGGTTATTGCGGGAGAAATATCCAGAGAATCCTTTGATCAATCTGGATTTTTCCCGAAACTCTCTGAAGGAATTTCTTAAATTTTCAAAACTAGTTGAGGAACACCGCTAAATGGGTAAGAGAATGAAAACTGTTAGAGGAATTTGGTTAATGATGATCATTTTGTCTCTAGTTTTGTACTGCGAGAAAAAACATGGAACCGGAAGAGAACTTCAAGATTTCAGTCAGGAGAAAATCATACCCGCCCCCGTGTGGGCAAACCAGGGAGTTATCTACCAGGTTTTTCCTCGAGTATTTACCCATGAGGGCGACTTTAAGGCATTACAACAAAAATTAGATTATATCCAACGGTTAGGTGTTGGTATCATCTGGTTAATGCCCATTTATCCAATTGGAGAAGAAGGCCGCAAAGGAACAATTGGCAGTCCCTTTTCCATAAAGAACTTTCGAAAGATTAATTTTGACTATGGCACCAAGGAAGATTTCCAAAATCTGGTGAATGAAATACATCAACGTAATATGAAAATGATAATTGGAATGGTGCCAAATCACAGTTCTAATGATAATAATCTGATGAAGGATCACCCGGGTTGGTTTATGCAAGATTCTTTGGGAAATTTTGCTCGCGAGGTGGATGATTGGTCTGATATTACCGACTTCAATTATGAGAACCCGGAAATGCGCCAGTATATGAAAGAAACGCTCATCTATTGGGTGAAGGAATTTGATGTTGATGGATTTCGCTGCGATGTCGCCGGAATGGTTCCCTTTGATTTCTGGAATGAGAGCCTGAAATCGTTGCGCGAAGTAAAATCGGACATCTTCCTCTTAGCCGAATGGGAAGACCCGGAGCTATTAATGCAGGGATTTAATTCGGACTATGACTGGACGCTTTATCATCTTTTGAAAGATATTAGAGACGGGAAAAAAAAGACTGCTGGAGCAATCAGTTTAATTCAAGAAAAAGATTCATCCTATCCGAAAAATTCGCTCCCGATGCGTTTCCTGGAAAATCATGATGAGCAGCGAAGTCTTCATACTTTTGGGAGAGATGGAATTGAATCTTATGCCACCTTTATTTTTACCGTTCCCGGTATTCCATTGATTTATGCCGGACAAGAAATTGGGGAAGAAGTAAAACCATCTTTGTTTGAAAAAAGTGAGCTCGTTTGGACAAAAGCTGATAGTTCATTATACCGTATGTACAAAAACCTGATTCGACTGCGCAAGGACTATTCCTGTTTTACCGGCGGTGTCTTCCGACCGCTGCAAACCAAAACCAGCAAAGGCTCTGTGGGAGCATTTATTAGGGAAGATAATGAAACAGTGGCGCTGGTAATTTGTAATCTGAATTCAGATATGGCCGAAAAGGTTCTAATAAACATCAATGGGGAATTAATCGATCGATTAAAAGGCATTCAACTAAAGAATTATCAAAATTCAGAAGATAGAATTACTTTAACAAATATCACATTTGATCAGATTATGCCCTTTAATACTTTGGTTTATGTGGGTGAACAATAGATTATATTTGAATTCTTAGTACTATTGGAGCTTTTAGAATGAAAAAGATCGGTATTTCACTTCTAATCTCATTTCTTATAGCTGTACTCATAATATCGGGAAATGCTCAAACATCTGATAGCGTGGACGTAACATTTTTCTACAAGCCGGATGGTAATCCATCTATTGTGTATTTACCAGGCGAATTTAACAATTGGGCAAACAATAATGGGGGAGTGATTACTGATCCACAATTCGCCATGATTTTGGATCCATCCACTGGCATCTGGTCTAAGAAAGAGCGGCTCCGGGTTGGGGGCCCAGATCCTCTACCTTCGCCAAATAGTATTCCCGGAGCATATCAATACAAGTTTAATGAAGGGGGCACTGCATCAGGCTGGCTACCAGATCCGTTGAATCCCCGACAAAATCCAAATGATAATAACAATTCTTATTTGTTTATCCGAAATCCAACCATTCATTATCTTTTGCCAAATTCGACCCCGGCAATTGGTGTGGTGCGAACCCGATTCCCTGAGATTACCGCATATATTTTCCCGGGATTGGGTTCTTCAGTAGATACATCCTCAATCGTCATTAAAATTGACAGTTTAGTTTACACAACCATCGGGAATCGTTATGATTCGTCAAATCACAAATTAAGTTTCGCCACTCCCGATCCGCTGGGCGATGGAACACACCAATTAATTCTATTAGTGCAAAGTTCATTAGGAACTCAAGGCTCAGATACCACAACATTTGCGGTTCAAGCGGATATCATACAGCTCTTATCTCTATCGGCGGAAACGTGGAAATCAAATTGGCGAATTCAAGGAGCAATTTTCAAACCCAATGGCGGTTTTGATTCCACCGTTACCGTGGCTCAAATCATTCGCCCCGATACATCATGGACGGTGTCGGTGGCGAATGGCAGAGTGGATACAGTGCTGTCGCTTATCGAAGGAGATAATCTTTTCCAATTACAAGCTGATGTTGGTGGACAGTTACAAACTTCCGATACTTTAATTATTACTCAAAAAGTGAATCATTCCCCAACGGCCCAAATTGATATTTCTCAAAATGGAAATATGATTGATCTGATTGGCAGCAATAGTTTTGATCCCGATTCTCAGGCTTTGACTTATCTTTGGAAAGAGGATCCCGCTAATCCTGAAGTTTTGGGAATTAACGGGCAAACTAGCCCGGATTTGGCGTTAACCAAACCCGCAAGCGCCGGGGAATATTATGTAAGTCTATTGGTTGAAGATCTCGACGCAAATGTGGATTCCATGCGAACCTATTTTGTTGTGGTTCAGGATAGTCCCAATATTGAGCCTGCTGGTTATGCGGACAATCCGTTCTGGGTGAAAGATGGCCGCATTTACCTTTTATTCTTTAAAGCATTTACTCCGCAGGGAACTTTTCAAGCCGCCATTCCTCATCTGGATTATATTAAAGCGATGGGCTTTGATATAATCTGGGTTCTTCCGGTGATGGATGTCCCCGGAAATATTGATAACCAGGTTAATATCGGCTACAATATTCTGGATTTTTTCAATGTCGATCCCACCTATGGGACCAATCAAGATTTCAAAGATTTTATGGACGCCGCCCATAGTCTGGGGTTAAAAGTCATTTTGGATGTCACGCCTAATCACACCAGCAGCCAGCATCCATTTGCTGCAGAAGCAAAACTCTATCAGGGTCTATCTCAATACTGGTATTATTACCAAACCCAATTCATCCCGCACAATGATAATGGATTGGGACAATGCGTAACACCTGAGGGGATTTATTATTATTGTGGTTTTAGTTCTGCCCTCTTGAATTACAACTGGTCTGATATGGATGCCCGGACTTACATGAGCGATGTCTATGAGTATTGGGTACATGAATTTGGAATCGATGGATTTCGCTTTGATGTTTATTGGGGTCCGCACCGCCGGTATGGAGAAGCAAATATGGGAATACCGGTTCGTGAAACTTTGAAGCATATAAAGCCGGATTTGTTACTTTTGGGTGAGGATTCCGGCACTGGCGTCGGAACGGAAGTGATTTATGCTGACCATAGTGGTGGATTGGACGCTGGCTATGATTTCAAATTATACTGGAATGGTATAAATAGTTTTAGCTTTAACAGCAGCGCCGTTAATACACTTCACAACGAGTTGGATAATAGCGGCTACTATCCCGGCGAGAATTCCTACTTTATGAGATTTATGGAATCGCAGGATGAAGATCGTATCAGCTATATACATGATTCATTTGTGAAAACCATGCCTTTAGCTACAACAATTTTCACTGCACCTGGCATGCCCATGATGTATAACGGACAGGAAGTTGGCTTCGGTAAGGATATGGGAAATCCCGGTGAACCCGATCTCAATGATCGTAGAAGAGGTATAATCGATTGGGAGTTTGGAGGAAAGGCACTACTTCAGCCTCACTATCAGAGAATTGCTCAAATTCGCGCACAATTTCCGGCATTTCGGCAACATAAAAAAGATACCAATGGCGACGGACAGTTAAATAATCAAGATGAGCCGGATTTTAAGAGAGTAACGACCGGCAATGGAATCGTCTATTCATTCTTAAGACCTTATACCGACGAAAACGGGTTGACAGTAGTTAACTTCAGCAACTCCGCTCAATCAGTTACCTTGGATCTAACCACTGTCGGTTTAAAATTCACCGGAGGATTTAATACCGGCCATACCTATTGGGTAAATAGTCTCTATGCGGATACCAGCTATCAAGTTTTGGGCAGCGACCTGGCAAACTTCGCTGTTTCTCTTCCGGGGTATGGATCGGCTGTTTTCACAATTTCGACGGAAGAAGCGCATGTTGTGCTGCCGCCTTTAAATCCGCCGTCGGCGGTTAATGAAGATGATCGTTTTGCTATCAGTGGCTACCGGTTGAATCAGAACTATCCAAACCCTTTTAACCCTGAGACTATAATTAAATATTCGATAGCAAAAAGTGAATGGGTGAAAATTATCATATATAATAACCTGGGGCAAAGGGTCAAAACACTCATTGATAAAAGATTGGACATCGGTTATCACGAAGCGAAGTGGGATGCGACAAATGATGTTGGTAATAAAGTTGGAAGTGGCATTTATTTCTATGTAATGAGATCGGGTAACTACAGAAATATAAAGAAGATGATTTTGCTGAAATAAAGGTTATGTAATCAGTACTATAAATAGTAGTCTTAAGCAATAAGAAGTCAGGTTGGATGTGCCGCTTCGAGTCTGGCCCTGGTTACCATTTCAACACCTAATTCTTAGACGCTTCCCACATGGCATTAAGAGTCCCGCATAAGTGTCGGGTAATTCAAAATGGGCGGTGGAAGCATCTTTCTTATATTTGATAACTTCAATCTAATTGATTAATTTATTTTCATAAAAACATAATTCACTTATTGGTTCAAAATGCTATACCTGACGATTATAATCATTTCACTACTCCTGTCCTTTTATTTTTCCGGCACCGAAACAGCTTTTATCTCAGTAAATAAAGTAAAAGTGGAAGTATGGCACAGGCGAAAATTACGCTCGGCAAAGCTACTTTTGCGATACCTTAAACACCCGGAAAAATTCTTGTACAGTACCTTAGTCGGTAATAATATCGCCAACGTAGCTTTTGCCTCTTTTGCGACCGTTTTTTTCAATGAATATATTAGCCCCGAAATAACGTGGGCTCTCGTATTGGTGGCTAGTCTTCTTATGGGCGAGATAATTCCCAAAAGCCTTTTCCGAAGTCTTGCTGATTGGGTGATCAGAAAAGTAGTCTATCCGCTCCATTTCTTTTATTATTTCCTTTATCCATTTATATTCCTGTTAAGTAGAATTGCAGAACTGGTTTTGCGGCTATTTGGTCAAAAAGCCGGTGAACTAAAAAGCTTCTTTTCAAAAAAGGATGTTGAAATCTTGCTGAAAGAAAGTCAGAATATTATCCAACCGGAAAAACGGGAGGAGGGTGAATTTGTCGGCAAAATTTTGAATTTAAAAAAAATGCTTGCCAGCGAGGCAATGGTCCCGCGCACCGATATGGTCGCGATAGCGGATACTACCACCCTAACTCAGTTGAAGACGATTTTTCAGAAAGTGGAAAATACACGATTGCCCGTCTATCATGACGATTTGGATGATATTGTGGGCATTATTTTTTTAAAAGATTTGTTTCTCAAACCTTCATCATTGAAGGAAATGATCCGTCCCGCGTTGTTTATTCCCGAAACAAAACGTGCTCTCGATCTTTTTAAGGAGTTTCAGGAAAATAATACTGCGATTGCCATTGTGGTAGATGAATACGGCGGAACTGCCGGATTGGTAACCGCTGAAGACCTGATCGAAGAGCTATTTGGAGAGATTGAAGATGAATTTGACTTGCAGCACCATTTAATTAAGAAGATAGACAAATTCACGTACCGGGTGAACGCACGAGTTGAAATTGAGAAACTGAACCAGGAGCTTCATTTGGATTTGCCCGAAGGAAGCTATGAAACGCTGGCAGGTTTTTTACTGTCAAATCTTGGTCACATTCCAAAAAGAGATGAAGTCTTTGAGTTTAATAAGGTAAAGATTATAGTAACAAGCGCAACCCGCCTCAAAATTCATTGGGTGAAAATCGTACTAAACTGATCAGAATTCCTAAGTGTATACATAACCAAGCGTCTCTCCAATTTTGATATTGCTGTAAAAATGATTATATTTTGAATTTGAGAGGGCATGAAGGAGCTCTGTGCAGAATATAAATTTTATCGGAAAATCGGGTCTGGTATTTTTTCTCTTCATTTTTGCGCTTTGGTTTGATGAAATCGCATATAACATGGTCATTGTCCTGATATTGATCGCTGTATTAATTAAAGAAAAAATATCTCCATTTAGATTTCCGAAACAAATCCTGGTGTTTTCAATTTTTCTTTTTTTCATCTTCTTTTTTCAGGCGGTAAACGGCTACGGCAAGATTTTAGTAAGTCTTCCGCTGCGAATAACCATTACACAGGAAGGGATTCTTGCTGGTTTTAAATTTGTCACGCAAATTTTATTAATTTTTCTCCTTTTTGGTGGAGCCATTTATTCGAGCCGAAAGGATGAAATTTTATATTATTTTAAAAAAGCAGGACAATCAATTTCAATTACCGGAAGGAATGCGGAACGACTTATTCGAATTGGAATGTTTTCCTTTTATATGCTACCGAGAAGTATCCAAGTTCAAAAACAGGTCTCCTCCGATATGAAATCTCAATACAAAATTAATTCGATGACATTCTGGCAAAGAATAAATATGGTTTTTAATGGTATTTATCATTTCTTTTATACCATCATTTCAACAAGTGAGACGGAATACGAGCAGTTCGTCATTCAAAGCAATAAATCGAAAGGGTTTTCTGCAAAACCGCTCTTAACAATTGAAAATATTTTGATTTCATTTACGGTGTTGTCCATCCATGGTATTTTAATATGGCAACATTAATGATCTATGGAAAGAAATATCAAATTAATTCTTGAATATGAGGGAACCAATTATCATGGATGGCAGATCCAGGAAAATTCCATAACAATTCAGCAAAAAGTTGAAGAAGCCATATTTCAATTAACAGGAGAGAAGATCCGTTTGACCGGCGCAGGACGGACTGATGCCGGTGTGCATGCAAGGGGGCAGGTCGCAAATTTCTTTTTAAATAAAGCCTTGGCTGTGCGCCAGATTGAGGGCGGTATTAACGCTTATTTGCCGAAAGACATTGTTGTAAGATCGGCAGAAGTGGTTGAGAAAAATTTTAACGCAAGGTTTAGCGCTATAAAGAGAATCTACCAGTATTACATTTGTTTTCAAAGAACCGCATTAATGAGAAATTTCTGCTGGCAAATTTTTCAAAAATTGAATCAAAATGTTTTGGAAGAAATGAGCGAAATGCTTCGCGGTGAGCATGACTTCTCATCCTTCGCCCGTTTGGAAACACAAACCGACCACAAGAAATGTATTGTCTATGAATCGGTGTGGGAAAGATGGAATGATCAACTCATCTATCGGATTGTCTCGAACCGGTTTTTGCATGGAATGGTTCGCACCATTGTAGGGACTATGGTGGATGTAGCTCTGGGAAAATATTCGATTGAGGAATTCAAGGAAATTTTCCAGGCAAAGAACCGGCTTGAAGCAGGAGCAACTGCTCCCGCAAAGGGCCTCATTTTAGAAGAAGTTATTTATTAATTAAATAGTGTGGAATATCTAATGAAGTATTACCTCTCGATTCTCCTACTTTTTTTTGGGCTATCTTGTAATGATTTTGCCAATCAAGATTTAGGCAAAACGGACAAACTTTTGCTTAAGGAAGCTTCTGAAAACGATAGCTCGGAAATTCAATCAACCGCTGAGGCGGTCCATAATTCCAGACAAAATGCGATCACTACCGCAGTGGCGAAAGTGAGTCCGGCGATTGTTGGTATCAATGTCACGCAGGTCAGACGCGTTGTACAAAAGAGCCCCTTCAGTATTGATGACCCGATATGGAGATCCATATTTCCGGAGCTGTTCCGGGACCGGATTTATGAACAGAAAATAAAATCCCTCGGTTCCGGATTTCTAATAACACAAGATGGATATTTGATCACCAATGAACACGTTGTTGAAAACGCTACCGAAATTCTGATTACAATGACCAGTGGTGAACACTATAAAGCTGAGATTATTGGTGTCGATCGGCTGACGGATATAGCGTTACTAAAGGTAGAGGGTAAGAACCATCCGTTCCTGGAATTGGGCGATTCAGATCACCTTATTGTTGGTGAATGGGTAATCGCTTTGGGTAATCCCTTTGGGCTTTTTGAATTGAATGATAAACCAACCGTGACAGTGGGTGTCATCAGCGCTGTTGACCGTGATTGGGGACAAACCGAATCGAAGCGCTTATATATGGATATGATTCAGACCGATGCCGCGATCAATCATGGAAATAGCGGCGGACCTCTGGTAAATTCTCTGGGGCAGGCGATCGGGATGAATACCTTTATCTATACCGGCAGCCGTTACCAAGAGGGTTTTGTGGGGATTGGATTTGCGATTCCCATCAACCGGATAAAGGAGATTGTTGAGGAATTGCACAAATCGGGAAGCATTGACCGCAATTATTGGTTAGGCATTTTGGACGGACAGGACCTGAATCCATATATCGTCAAAGCGCTTGATCTAACTATTAAAGAGGGGATGATTATCACATCAATAGAAAAGAACAGCCCTGCCTATAAAGCAGGCTTAAGGGAAGAAGATGTGGTAATTGGTATCAATGATCAAGAAGTTAAGGGCAGAGAGGAATTTATCGAAGCCATATCCAGTATGGATTTGAGAATCGGGGACACGTTGAATTTTGCGATTGTCAGACAAGATAAGAAATTGAACCTGGGCGTTAAATTAGAACCGATGCCGGAGTAGAAATGATTGAGCGATATACTTTGCCGGAAATAGGCAAGATCTGGACGGAGGAGAATAAATTCAGAATTTGGCTGGAAATTGAGATTCTCGCCTGCGAGGCTCAGGCACAAATGGGACGAATACCCGATGAAGCGGCAAAAGAAATTCGCAGAAAAGCAAATTTTGATGTAAAGCGCATTCTTGAAATTGAAGCGGAAACTCATCACGACGTAATTGCTTTCTTAACTAACGTTGCGGAGTATGTCGGAGAAAGCGCTCGCTACATTCATTACGGGATGACCTCATCAGATATTTTGGATACGGCCCTCGCTGTTCAAATGAAGCAAGCCGGCGAGCTAATTCTCGCCAAAATGGACGACTTTATTGATATTTTAAGACAGAAGGCAGTTTCTTATAAAGACACGGTAATGGTGGGTCGTTCCCATGGCGTCCACGCTGAACCAATTACATTTGGATTTAAACTTGCGGTATGGTACGGTGAAATGCTTAGAAACAAAAACCGCCTTCAAACCGCGATCAAAACCATTTCTGCGGGAAAAATATCCGGTGCAGTAGGTACTTTTGATCATTTGGATCCTTTCGTTGAGGAATATGTTTGTAAGCGTCTTGACATCCAGCCCGCGGCGGTTTCCACACAAATTCTGCAGCGGGATCGGCATGCTGAATATTTTTCTGCCCTTGCCATTATGGGAGCCACCTTGGAAAAAATCGCACTGGAAATCCGTCATTTGCAGCGTACTGAAGTCTTGGAAGCTGAGGAGCCTTTCGGTTCCCGGCAAAAGGGGTCATCTGCCATGCCCCATAAGAAGAACCCGATTATCTCCGAACGGATTTGCGGAATGGCGCGAATCCTCCGCGGGAATTTATTGGCGGCTTTGGAAAATGTTGCCCTGTGGCATGAACGTGACATATCCCATTCATCGGTTGAAAGAGTAATCGCTCCGGATTCCACAATTGCCTTGTATTACATGATAGAAAAATGTCTGCAATTAATTGATGGTTTGGTGGTTCATTCCGAGCGCATGAAAGCCAATCTTGAGTTGACAAATGGATTGATTTACTCACAGGCTGTTTTGTTAAATTTGGTAGACAAAGGGCTAAGCCGCGAAAATGCATATCAGATTGTACAAAGAAATGCCCTGAGCGTATGGGAAAACAACTCTTCGTTGCTTCTGGAATTAAAAAAAGACAGCGAATGCGCCGCCTATCTGGGCGAGAAAGAACTAGAACAAATTTTTGATTTGAAAACGAGGTTAAAAAATATTGACACAATCTTTAAAAGATTGGAATTGATTTAAAAACTGGAGGTCACTTAGTGGAAATTAAAGAAATGCTTATTGATAATGGTACTGAAAAAATTTATGCTACAGATCAGGAAGGTCAGATGGTAGTTGAATTTCAAAACTATTTTCCTTTCACCGGTTCCGGCAAAAAAGAGCGGTTGGATGGAAAGGCAGAAGCCAATAACGCCATTTGCTGCACATTGTTTGAATATTTGGGGAGCTATAATGTTCCAACCCATTATGCCCGAAAAATAGACGGCAGGAGTTTTTTAGCAAAGCGGGTGGAAATGATCCCTATTGTTGTATCTATCTGGAATGTAGCGTCCAGTGAATTATCGAAGCGTTTTGCCTTGGAGGAAGGTAAACTGCTGGAATACCCGATTGTTGAAATGTATTTCAAAAACGAAAAACTCAAAGTTCCGATGATTAATGAATACCATGCCTACGCATTGGGATTATGCGATCGAAAAGAAATGGGGAATATTCTCAGGATTGCTACAAAGATTAATGCAATATTGAAATCCTTCTTTGACCGCAAGAATTTAAAATTGGTTAATTTTCAAATCGAATTTGGCAGACACCATAATCAAATAATTTTAGCAGACAAATTGAATCTTGACAATATAATGTTGTGGGGAATCAATGAAGAGGGTGGGTATGATAAATTCGATATAAAAGGATCCAACAGGAAAAAGAACTATAAAGAATTGCAGGAACGAATTGTCAAAGAGATCAGCTAATCACAAGGAGATTTAACTTGATTGCCAAAGGCGGCATCAACATCATAGTAAGTTCCTTTGCCGTATTTTTTGTATTGCTAGTGATCTGGATTTTTTATAAGAATTCGTTTCTTCTGTTTGTGGTCATCCTGGCTGGCTTGTTTTTTTTGTTTAACACGTATTTCTTTCGCGATCCAAACCGTACCACCCCGCAAAATCTCATGGCGATTATTTCCGCCGGTGACGGCAAAGTAGTACAAATTGTTGAGGAATTTGAGCCGAATTATTTTCAGGATCGGGTATGGCGGGTAAGTATTTTCCTATCGGTTTTTGACGTTCACGTTAACAGAATTCCGATAAGCGGCAGAGTGAATTATTTAAGGTTTATCCCAGGTAAATATTTTGCCGCTTTTAAAGAAAAGGCCTCTTTAGAAAACGAGCAGACTGCAATTGGGATAATAAGCGAAACCGGTTTCCAGGTGCTTTTCAAGCAGATTGCCGGTATCATTGCAAGGAGGATTGTGTACCGTTTAGAGGAAGGTCAGACGGTCAAAGCCGGGGATCGTATGGGACTGATCCGATACGGCAGCAGGGTGGATATGCTTTTTCCGTTATCCGCAAAGATCCTAGTGGATGTGGGACAGAAAGTATTTGGCGGTGAGACGATTATCGCTACTTTTATAGATGATAACCAGAAAACTTATCAGGAATCCCAAATCGATGAAGTGCCGGAATTTGCAGAGGGTTAATTCCCTGCAGTTAAAAAAAAGAACCGTTAATAGAATTCAACTTGGAGAATAATTTTTGCGAGTTAAAGCCGGAATAGTACCTAGTTTTTTTACGATGGCAAATATGTTTTGCGGGTATTTTTCAGTTATTCAGACCACTCAGAATCACTTTACCCAGGCGGCGTGGCTGATTGTTGCGGCTGCGGTTTTTGATACCGTGGATGGTGTCTTAGCCAGACTAACCAAAACGTCTTCAAGTTTTGGCATTCAGTACGATTCGCTGGCAGATGTCATATCATTTGGGCTCGCCCCATCTTATTTGGCTTACATGGTATTCTTCAGAGGATGGGGGACTACCGGACTATTGATCAGTTTTTTGCCGCTTGTTTTCGGCTCCATCCGCTTGGCGCGATTTAATATCAGGCAAGACGGGATCAAAAAGGAATATTTTGAAGGTCTTCCGATTCCGGCTGCCGCTCTGACTATTGCGACATATATTATTTTTAATTTCTATTTTTGGGATCGTCTGCGCTGGACGAAGTTGTTCCTCATTTTGCTGCTTTTTGTATCCGCAATGATGATTTCCACAATTGTCTATGAGAGGATGCCTGATTTTTCCTTGCAAACTAATCCGAAAAATCGTACAAAAATTTTGATTGCGATTTCGGGCGCTTTTATTATTGTCCTGTTCCCCCACGAAACGTTCTTCCCTTTGACGTTACTATATATTTTATCGGGACCTGCTAAGGTTATTTGGCCGGTGCTGCGCTTAAAACCTTCAAGCAAAAAAATAAAAAATACGGAAAATCAACAATGAAAGCGATCGTGAAAATAAAACTAAAAAATGGTATTCTGGATCCACAGGGCAAAGCAATAAATAATGCGCTTCACCACCTTGGTTATAATGAAATAGAGGACGTGCGAATAGGCAAGCTGGTCGAGCTAAGAATTAATGGCAGGGATATGAAAAATATTCAGCAGAGAATTCAGGAAGCCAGTCATAAATTATTAGCCAATCCGGTGATTGAAGATTATGAAATCGAAATAGTCGAGGATTAGTATTGAAAAGTGCCGTCATCGTTTTTCCCGGTTCAAATTGTGATCATGATATGTATCATGCGCTAAAAATATTGGGGCATGATGTTCGATATGTGTGGCATAAAAATCCTAATCTTGATGATTTTGATCTGGTGGTTCTGCCCGGAGGGTTTTCCTATGGCGACTACTTACGCGCTGGTGCGATTGCGCGTTTTTCCCCAATTATGCTGGAGGTTAGACGATTTGCCCGGAAGGGAAAATTTCTATTGGGTATTTGCAATGGTTTCCAGATTCTAACGGAAACGGGACTGCTCCCCGGGGCATTGTTGAAGAATCAGAATATCCGCTTTGTCTGCCAGCAGGTATTTCTGAGAGTTGAAAATCGCTCCACAAGTTTCACCAATGCAAATAAGTTAAGAAGACCCCTGAAGATCCCCATTGCGCACGGCGAGGGCAACTACTTCATTGAGGCCGCAGGACTAGAAGAATTAAGAGCTAATCACCAGGTTATTTTTCGTTATGTGGATGAGCAAAATAATGTTAACGCGGAGGCAAATCCCAACGGCTCCATAGATAATATTGCCGGTATAATCAATAAAGAAGGGAATATTTTAGGCATGATGCCGCATCCGGAGCGAGCAGTTGAAACGATGCTTGGGTCATCTGATGGGAGAATAATTTTTGAATCGTTACAAGAAGCCAACAAAAAAAACAGGAAAGCCTTATCCCATGCGTAAAAAAAGCTTAGGATTTATTTTGATAATTCTCTTGCTGGGAGGGTTGGTAGGTACTGCCTTAGGCGAAGTATTGAGTTTGGTATTACCTGAAGGAGTCGTTAAAGAATTTTTTCTACGTTCGGCATCTTTCGGTTTTGGCCCCACGGAAATAAATCTTGTCATCCTCACTTTTACTTTGGGTCTTAGTCTTAAGATTAATATCATTGGTGTCATTGGCATTATTTTATTAGGTTATCTTTTGAGATGGCTAGATTAATGAACAAAAGCGATTAGAAATTGTTCAAGATTCGAGAATAACAAAAGGAGATGTCCATGTTTGGTTTGTCGCCACAAGAACTAATCATTATTTTTCTTCTAATCATACTTCTATTTGGAGCCAAAAAATTGCCTGAGTTGGCACGTTCCCTGGGACGCTCGATTAAGGAATTTAAACATGCAACGCAAGGGTTAAAGGATGAGTTCGATATAGATAAGATCGAGAACAAGACTCCTAAAGAAAGTGTGAAAACCCAGGAAACACCGCAGAGCACCGAAAAAGCAAGCACAGAAGAGCCCAAGAATTAGATAAGAAATTAGGGCGTTATCATATATTTTGGAGAAGATGATCTTTTTCATCTTCTTCGTAATTTCCCCGGGTTATTTCGCAATCTCTTTTCAATCAGGCAATTCCTTTTGTCAAGAACAGGCACACTGCAAAAAGACACTGAAGTAGACATTTGACAAATAATGGCCAACTGAAAATTGAAATTAGTGTTAATAAAGTTGTTAAGAATAACAAAAAGAGGGTCGATGAATATAATGTGGGGAAAGGGGGTTTTGGAGGCGAAATAATTTCGGGATGATAAAGAACTTAGAGAATTAAACGATGGATAAGAAAAAAGTCTTAATCGTTGAAGATGAAGAGGAAATTGCCAATATTTTAGAAGATATCTTGAACATTTACGAAGCGGATGCCGTTATAGCCCCACAAGGATCCGCAGCCCTGAATGCATTAGAAAAGCAATCCATAAATTTTGTAATATCCGATATAACCCTTCCTGATACCGATGGAATCGAACTATATCAATTCATCAAGTCAAAATATCCCACATTAAGCGATCGGTTTTTGTTTATGTCCGGCCATTCTATCGATGACCAGATGGAAAAATTCTTATCAGAAACCGGCAATAGTTACATCCAGAAGCCTTTTCATATCAACGATTTGCAGGAAAAGATCAAAAAATATTTAAAACACCCGTTTTGATTCTTGCATAATCATTTTTATATTGTATAAGCTTCTTTAATCAGATTGGTCTATCCGGATCAAAACATCCGAATTCCCAACTTCGATTTCACGGTGTCATGAGTGACGTGGAGTTAATGTATCTGGGAACAATTTTTTCGAAGAACCTGAATGATCAGAAATTGTTAATGTGGGGTCCTTAATGTCAAAACCCAAAGAAAGTGTCAATTATTCAGACTATTTGAAGTTGGATGAGTTACTATCCTGCCAGGAGCTTATTAGCGAAAAGTATGGCCGGCCATCGCACGATGAAACCCTATTTATTATCATTCATCAGACATATGAGTTGTGGTTCAAACAAATTTTACATGAACTGGATGACGTGCTGAGAACGTTTAAAGAAGATATTGTGGATGAAAAGAATATTGGAATCGCGGTTTTACGCTGTAATCGAATCATCGAGATTCAAAAACTGTTGATAGATCAGGTCCGAATTTTGGAAACCATGACTCCGCTTGATTTCCTCGAATTTAGAAATCTGTTGACGCCGGCCTCCGGGTTTCAAAGCATCCAATTCCGGAAGATTGAAATAAAGCTGGGCCTGCAGCCTGATCAACGTCTTAAGTATGGTAATCAGGAATACTACGATAGCTATCTAAATGATGACAAGGATGAATTACGACACTTGGAAAAAGAGCTCTCGTTGTTTGAGGCTGTTGAAAAATGGCTTGAAAGAACTCCTTTTATTAAATATGGAGACTACAATTTCGTTGAGGAATATCAAAAAGCTGTATGGAAAATAACGGAAGAGGAAGAAAAGAAAGTGATTTCCGATCCAAATCTATCCGAAGAAAGCCGCTCAATGCGGACAAAAATGATTAAAGACAACGCGCAACATTTCAGGTCAATATTCGAAGAGAAAGAGCATCAAAAGCGGGTGCACAATAAAGAAAGAAGATTTTCGTATAAAGCCATGCTGGCTGCATTGTTTATTCACTTATACCGACACCAGCCTATTTTGCACCTTCCCTACAAGTTTTTGGCCAGCTTGCTGGATATTGACGAATTATTCACGACCTGGCGATACCGCCATTCCCTGATGGTGCTTAGAATGATCGGGAAAAAAATTGGCACCGGGGGTTCATCGGGGTATGAGTATTTGCGGACAACTGCCGATAAGCACAAAATATTTTCCGACTTATTCGATCTATCCACATTTTTGATCTCTAGTTCGCAATTGCCGACATTACCGGACGAGGTAATTCAGGCTCTTGGCTTCTATTACACTAACGCAGTCAATCAACCAAAGTAAAGAATCCGATGGACATTAACTTACCAGGAAAGACAGCTATTGTATGCGGTAGTACCCAGGGAATAGGAAAAGCGGTTGCAATTGAATTGGCAAATTCCGGTGCCGCGGTTACCTTGCTCGCCAGAAATGAAAAATCCCTTAAGCAGGTTTTGAGTGAATTGAATGCCAGCAAGAACCAGACTCATCAATATGTCTGTGCGGATTTCGCAAATCCCGAAGAATTGAAATCAAAGATTGAGGAATATGTTAAAAGTAATCCCTCTGTCCACATTTTGGTGAACAATACCGGGGGACCGCCTCCCGGACCAATTTTCGATGCTGAGCTAAATATGTTTGCTGAAGGATTTTCAAAGCATATTATTTGTAACCAGATTTTGGTCCAGGCATTGGTTCCGGGTATGAAAACTGAAAAGTACGGGAGAATTATAAACATTATTTCGACATCGGTTAAACAACCCATTCCCGGATTGGGTGTCTCTAACACTATTCGCGGAGCAGTGGCAAGCTGGGCGAAAACTTTGGCGGGAGAACTGGCTCCTTTTGGCATCACCGTGAATAACGTCCTCCCCGGTTACACATATACCCAACGATTGCAATCTTTGATCGAGACCAAAGCTTCCAAATCAGGTAAATCGATCCGGGAGGTCGAAGAAGAGCTGCTCGAAGTTGTTCCTATCGGACGTTTCGCCGAAGCAAGAGAAATTGGCTACGCTGTCACTTTTTTGGCATCTGAATTTAGCAGTTTCATTACCGGAACCAGTCTTCCGGTTGATGGGGGAAGGATTCCTTCTTTATAAGTACATAATATGGAAAAAATTCAAAATTATATCAATGGCAAGTTGGCTGATCCGGCATCGGCTCAATTTATGGAGAATTACGACCCGGCAATTGGTGAGGTTTATTCGTTGACTCCCGATTCCGACGAAAGGGATGTGAATAATGCTGCGACTGCCGCGGAAAAAGCTTTCCCAAGCTGGTCAACAACGCCGGTCCAGGAACGCTCGCAGGTGATGCTGGATATTGCCAGTCGCATCGAAGAAAATTTAGAGGATTTTGCCAAGGCTGAATCTATCGATAACGGCAAACCGATTCAATTAGCGAGAACAGTAGACATTCCCCGCGCCGTGTCGAATCTTCGATTTTTTGCGACCGCCATTTTGCATTTTTTCAGCGAAGCTCATTCAATGGAAGATCGAGCTATCAATTACACTCTGCGGAACCCCGTCGGCATAGCAGGATGTATTTCTCCCTGGAATTTGCCGCTTTACTTATTTACCTGGAAAATCGCCCCAGCGCTTGCAGCGGGTAATTGTGTGGTCGGCAAGCCTTCAGAGATTACTCCCATGACATCATTTATGCTGTCTCAGATTTGTATCGACGCGGGGCTGCCGCAGGGAGTACTGAATATTGTCCATGGTTACGGAAATAAAGTCGGCTCAGCCATCACGATGCATCCGAAGATAACGGCCGTTTCCTTTACCGGCGGCACCAAAACCGGCGCCGAAATCGCCCGCAATGCAGCGCCTCTATTCAAGAAACTGTCACTTGAATTGGGCGGGAAAAACCCCAACATCATTTTTGCCGACTGCGATTACGAAGAAATGCTGCAAACCACCGTTCACTCTTCCTTCTCCAACCAGGGCGAGATTTGTCTGTGCGGATCACGAATTTTTATTGAACGCCCCATTTACGAAAAATTCAGGAATGATTTTGCCGGCTTGACCCGGGAGTTGAAAATGGGCGATCCGCTGTTGGAAGAAACACAGCAAGGGCCAGTTGTCTCAAAAGCCCACAAAGACAAAATTCTGAGCTATATTCAGCTAGCCAAAGATGAAGGCGGTGCTGTGTTGTGCGGCGGCGAGGAATATGTACCGGATGGACGATGCAGGAATGGTTGGTTCATCCGCCCCACTATCATCGAGGGTTTGGCTCATGATTGTCGAACCAACCAGGAGGAAATTTTTGGTCCGCTGGTCACCCTAATACCATTTGACACCGAGGCAGAAGTATTGGAATATGCCAACAACACACCTTATGGACTGGCTTCAATTTTATGGACCGAAAACCTGACACGCGCTCATCGAATGGCGGCGGCTCTAAAAACAGGAATTGTGTGGGTGAACTGCTGGATGCTTCGTGATCTTCGTACGCCGTTTGGGGGGACGAAAAACTCCGGTGTCGGCAGGGAAGGTGGATTTGAGGCGTTACGATTTTTTACCGAACCCAAGAATGTTTGTGTGAAATTGGAATAAAAATGAACTCTGAAAAATCGATATTCAACTCAGACAGAGCGCCACGGCCAGTTGGGTTATATCCGCATGCGCGGCGGGTCGGTAATTTGCTTTTTTTATCAGGCGTTGGTCCCCGCAAAAAGGACAGCGAGAAAATCCCCGGGGTAGAATTAGATGAAAACGGAAATATCGTCTCATACGATATTGCAGAGCAGTGCCACTCGGTTTTTCAGAATATTAGGTTTATATTGGAGGATGCCGGATCGTCCTGGGAAAATATTGTGGACGTAACCGTGTTCCTGACCAATATGAAAGCTGATTTTTCAGTCTTTAACAAAATCTATGCGGATCATTTTAAAGATAATCAACCCTGTCGGACAACTTTAGAAATCAATGCCTTGCCAACGCCAATCGCGATAGAACTAAAACTAATTGCTACAATTGAGTAAGAATGTTATAACAATCAAAATCATTATCCTAAACGAAGGAGGAAAGGATGAGCAAATTCAAAACAATCAATCTAAAAAGATGGGTTGACGAGCACCGCCATTTGTTAAAACCGCCGGTGGGCAATAAAATGGTTTTCGAGGACCATGAGGGTTTTATTGTTATGGTGGTCGGCGGACCAAATGCCAGGAAGGATTATCACTATAACGAAAGCGAAGAGTTTTTCTATCAACTGGAAGGGGATATTGTCTTAAAAGTGATTGATGATGGCAAACCGGTTGATATCCCCATCCACGAGGGTGAGGTCTTTTTGCTCCCGCCAAAAACTCCTCATTCGCCGCAGCGCCCTGCTAATACTGTGGGTTTGGTCATCGAGAAGAAACGGGAGGAGAAAGAAATAGATGGATTTCAGTGGTATTGCGAAAACTGCGGAAATAAGCTGTACGATGAATACTTCAAATTGACAAATATCGTCACTCAATTGCCTCCGGTTATGGAGCGCTTTTATAAGAGTGAGGAAAACAGAAAGTGCGATAAATGCGGTGCAGTAATGCAGCCGCCGCAAAGAGCATAGGAAAAGCCAAAAGGCAAAAGACAGAAGGCAAAAGGCAAAAGGCAAAGAATCATTACTAACACTTTATTATTCATTTACTTTTTACTTTTGACTTTTTACTTTACTTTCAAATTTTGATCAAGTTGGTGATCCGCAAATAACATTCGAGGTTTACCTATTCTAAAGATAGACATTCACACCCACATACTTCCCAAGCACCTCCCCAATCTTGCCGAGAAATACGGCTATGGCGGGTTTATAAATCTGGTTCATCATACCAGTTGTTCGGCAAAGATGATGATCGATGGAAAATTTTTCCGCGAGATACAGGACAACGCCTGGGATCCGGATGTCCGCATCAAAGACTGTGATCAGGCGCGGGTGAATGTACAGGTGTTGTCAACTGTCCCGGTAATGTTCAGCTATTGGGCAAAGCCGGACGATGCTTACGACCTTTCGCGAATCTTGAATGATCACATTGCCGGCGTGGTAGCGGATTACCCCAAACGGTTTGTGGGACTTGGGACCGTTCCTTTGCAATCTCCTGATCTGGCAGTGAAGGAGTTGGAACGATGCGTCAAAGAATTGGGACTGCCCGGAGTCGAAATCGGAACGCACGTCAACCAGTGGAATCTGGAAAACGAGAATTTATTACCATTTTATCAGGCTGCCGAAGAACTTGATGCCGCAATTTTCGTTCATCCATGGGAAATGATGGGACAGAAAGATCTGCCCAAATATTGGCTCCCCTGGCTGGTCGGAATGCCCGCCGAGACATCCCGGGCGATTTGCTCAATGATCTTCGGGGGCATATTGGAGCATTTTCCCAAATTACGAGTCGCATTTGCACACGGCGGGGGATCGTTTCCAGCAACCATAGGTAGAATTGAGCATGGTTTCAATGTGCGCCCCGATTTGTGCGCTGTTGATAATGCAGTGAATCCCCGCGAATATTTAGGGAAATTTTATCTCGATTCTTTGGTGCATGATGAACGGGTTTTAAAATACCTGATTGAGTTAATTGGTGAGGAAAAAATAGCTCTTGGCTCGGATTATCCTTTTCCACTGGGCGAGCATGAGCCGGGGAAGTTGATTGAATCGATTCGTGATTTTAGCGATCAAACCAAAGCCAGGTTGTTGGGGGGTACTGCGTTGGAATGGCTGGCTTTGGAGAAAGATCAATTCGCGCTAAAAAGTGATTCAGTGTGAGATAGTATGGATTTGGAAATCAGACTCAAATCGAATTCTTATAAGATTAATCTTAAGCATCCCATTGATATTTCAATCCCCCTGCAGTTTAAGGGAAATCAACCCAACTTTTTTGGCGTTCCTCCTGCTGCCTCACAGGCATATCAAGGAACCGGATTTATTGGGGATACTCAGAAAGGTGGCAGTTGCAATGTGAAACGATATTCCCTAATCCCACATTGCAATGGAACTCACACCGAATGTGTTGGTCATATTGTGAATCAGAGAATCTCCATTCAGAATATTTTGCAGGATGTTGTCTTTCCCGCCACCCTGGTTAATATTAGCCCAGAGAAAGCGATAAATTCGCCAGAATCATATGTACCCAAAAAGCAAGATGAAGATTTCATGATCACGCAAAAGGAAATACAAAACGCCGTTGCTGATTCTAGTAAAGATTTTCTGAATGGATTGATAATCCGAACACTCCCGAATGATATTTCCAAGATGAGCCGAAATTACAACCAACATCCGGCGCCTTTTTTTTCTATTGAGGCAATGGATTATATTTCAGAATTAGGCATCGAGCATCTTTTGGTGGATATTCCATCTGTAGACCGCGCCAATGATGAGGGCAAAATGACTTGCCATCATTTATTTTGGGAAGTCGAGGCGGGAGGCAGGGATATTGACGAAAATAAGGCCTCCCTGAAGACAATAACCGAGATGGTTTATGTACCGGATTCCATCAAGGATAGATATTACTTTGTTAATATCCAGATTCCACCTTTTGTTTCCGATGCGGCTCCAAGCCGACCCGTACTTTTTAAGAGTTAAGGAAATGCCATAGACAAATGCAAAACATCGAATTCGCTCTGGGGAAAGAATCTGCCTTGCAATTAGATGCAAAAGACTCTCTCCGATCTTGCCGGGACAAGTTTTTTGTCCCTAAATATTCCAATGGAAAAGAGTGCATTTATCTTTGTGGAAATTCTCTGGGGTTGCAGCCCAAAACAGTTCGGGCTCACATTGAACAGGAATTGAGGGATTGGGAAGAATTTGGAGTGGAAGGACATTTCCACGCCAAAAATCCCTGGATGCCTTATCATGAGTTTTTAACCCAACCGACTGCTCGTCTGGTGGGAGCGAAACCGGAAGAAGTCGTAGCAATGAACACTCTGACCGTAAATTTGCATCTGCTGATGGTTTCATTTTACCGACCCACGCCGCAACGAAATAAAATTCTGATTGAATTTTCTGCTTTCCCCTCAGACCAGTACGCAGTCCAATCGCAGATCAAATTCCACGGCTTCGATCCCGAAACGGCGCTTATTGAATTAAGACCTAAGGCCGGAAGGGAGATTATAGACTGGGATGATTTTGAAAGTGTGATGAAAGATGAAGGGGAGTCAATTGCGCTGATTCTAATTGGCGGAGTCAATTACTATTCCGGTCAATTGTACGACATGGCAAGAATAACGAAATTGGGACATGAGTATGGCTGCACGGTCGCCTTTGATCTGGCGCACGCGGTTGGAAACGTTCCTTTGCAACTCCACGATTGGAATGTGGATTTCGCCGCGTGGTGCACTTACAAGTATCTGAATTCCGGTCCCGGTTCAATAGGGGGATGTTTTATTCATGAGAAATACGCCAACAGAGTCGATTTGCCCCGCTTCACCGGTTGGTGGGGACATGATAAGGAAACCCGTTTTCAGATGAAACCTGATTTTACTCCCATAAAAGGCGCCGAAGGGTGGCAGCTTAGCAATCCACCAATTTTATCGCTGGCAGCCGTTAGAGCATCGTTGGAAATTTTTGATGAGGTGGGTATGCAGCGGCTTCGCGAAAAAAGCTTGCTGCTCACCGGTTACCTGGAATATCTGATTGACCATATTGGAAGCGATGAAATTTCCATTATCACTCCGCGTAATCCGGAAGAACGGGGCTGCCAGTTGTCAATTCAGGCAAAAAGGAATGGACCCCGGTTGTTCGAGCGCCTATCGAGTGAAGGCGTAATTTGCGACTGGCGCGAGCCAGATGTGATTCGGGTTGCACCGGTCCCACTCTACAATAGTTACATGGATGTGTATCGCTTCAGTGAAATATTGAAGAATAATCTTTAAGGAATTGAGCAGTATGACACAGCAAACCGATTCGAACAAAATTGTTATTGTGGGAGCCGGTTTAGCCGGATCTTTAATGTCAATTCATCTGGCTAAAAAAGGATTTGAGGTAGAGGTTTATGAAAAACGTCCTGATATGCGCGTCGGAAAAATAAGGGCCGGCAAATCAATCAACCTGGCCTTGTCCACACGGGGACTCCATGCCCTAAAAATAGTGGGGCTGGACGAGTTCATCCTCAAGAAAGTGATCCCGATGAAAGGAAGGATGATCCATCCGATAGAAGGGGATACAACGTTTCAACCTTATGGATTAGAGAAATGGCAAGTGATTAATTCTATTTCCCGAGCTCAATTAAATACGGTGCTGATGGATGCTGCGGAACGAACGGACAAAGTGAAATTGTTTTTCAAACAGAAATGTACCGGCATGAACTTCAAGAATGGTGAAATCTATTTTATTGACATGGAATCGGGAAGAAAATATAAAAGGAATCCGGAAACGATTATTGCGGCAGACGGGGCCAATTCATCCGTCAGGATGAGCTTGCTGAAATCGGGGCGATTCAATTACTCCCAAGCGTATTTGGAACATGGCTACAAGGAATTGGAAATTCCTGCCGGGGAGGATGGCGGATTTCGCCTTGAAAAAAATGCACTGCACATCTGGCCCCGAAAAAGCTTTATGATGATTGCCCTCCCAAATGCCGACGGCAGTTTTACCTGCACGCTTTTTTTTCCTTTTGAGGGGGAAATTGGCTTTGCGCAATTAGGCAGCGGTGAGGCTGTGCGTAATTTTTATGAAGAACAGTTCCCCGATGCAGTGCCGCTGATTTCGAATCTTGAAAATGATTTTGTCAAGAATCCGACCGGAAACCTGATAACCGTAAAATGTTTTCCCTGGAGAATTGGGGGTAAAATTCTTTTGTTTGGCGATTCTGCCCATGCCATAGTCCCGTTTTATGGACAGGGAATGAATTGCGCCTTTGAGGATTGCACTTACTTAAGCGCCTGCATCGATAAATATGGAGATGATTGGGAAAATGTCTACTCCGAGTTTGAAAAAATGCGCAAGCAGGATGCAGATGCTGTCGCGGATTTAGCCTTGGAGAATTTTATTGAAATGAGGGATTCGGTTGCCGATCCGAAGTTCTTAATGAAAAAGAAAGCAGAGATTTTGCTGGAAGAAAAATTTCCCGGAAAATTCCAATCAAAATATGCCATGGTTACTTTCAGTGATATCCCTTACTCAACCGCCATGGAGAAGGGCAGAATACAGGATGAAGTTTTGATCGACCTATGCCGGAAGGTGGAGACTGTTGATGAATTGAACCTTGATGAGGTCTTTCAATTGATCAGCAAGAGGTCGCAAAGGAGGTGAATTGTGGTGAACGGTTTTTCGAATATTTCACGTCAGACCCCCTTACCCAGATCATTTTACAACCAATCGACTTTATTGCTGGCACAGGCTTTATTAGGCAAATATTTGTACCGCAGGTGGAGGAATTCATTTCTTGTCGGAAAAATCGTCGAAACCGAGGCATACATTGGCGAGGATGATCCTGCATGTCATGCGGCCCGCGGAAAGACAAATCGCAACGCCGTCATGTACGGTCCACCCGGTTTTGCTTACATCTATTTTATTTACGGAATGTACTATTGTCTGAATGTGGTTGCGGAGGCAAAGGGTTTTCCGGCGGCGGTATTAATCCGGGCCTTGGAACCCCTTGACGGTATTGAACAAATGATGACATTTCGGAAAAATAGAATAGTGCAAAACCTGACCAACGGCCCCGGAAAGCTATGTCAGGCGTTTCACCTGAACCGGAAACAAAATGGCACTAATCTTTGTGGGGAAGAAGTGTTTATCACAAACGGTGAGGCGATTGTAAGCACTCATATCGCAAGTTCAAAAAGAATCGGCATCAAAGTTGGTATGGATCATCAGTGGAGGTTTTTCATGAAGGATAATTCTTTTGTGTCAAGGGCATAAACTTTCCTGACAAATCCTGTAACTCATTGCATAGTAACGGGAGGAATTTGAAAATAGCTAAAATTTGATTTTCTTAAACCTTCATCTTCTATTAAATTAAATAAAATTAAGTTTTTCGTGGAGGGGAATTTTTCAAACAGAGCGATGAAACGCGGTCAGAGAGGTTAAGATGAACATTCTAATTGTACTTTCGGCTTTTATCATTGGACTTGCCATCGGGATGGGAGTGTATTTTATGATTCAAAAACAAAAAATGCACAGCGCCAGAAGTGCGGCTAACGATATGCTGGAACAGGCTAAAAGGAATGTGGAAAAGCTTGAACGGGAAGCTTACGTAAAAGCAAAAGAAAAACTTTATTCGGAAAGAAATCAATTCCAATCGCAGGTAAGACAGAAAGAGGGTGAAATGTCCAGGGAGGAGGAAAGACTGAGGAAAAAAGAAAAGGAATTGCGGCGATTGGAGAACAACGTTCGCGAAAAAGAAATGTCGATTAGCAGGGCTCAAAAGGAAATTGAAGTTGGCAAACAAAAGGTTGGGGAAGAACAGGAAAAGCTGAAAGGCATCATTGAAAAGGAAATACAGCAACTGGAACTTATTTCCGGGCTGCAGCGGGATGAGGCAAAGCAAAAGTTGATCGACAAGCTCCTAGCCGAGGCCAAATCCGAAGCATCGCAAATGATCATCGATATTAAAAATGAGGCGCAGGAAAACGCCCGCTGGGAATCGATTGATATCATGGCTCATGCCATGGAAAAAATGGCAACCGAATTCACAATGGAATCCACTTTAATATCCGTGTCTCTGCCAAATGATAGCTGGAAGGGATTAATTATTGGGCGTGAAGGGAGAAATATAAAATCGTTTGAAGCCGCTACCGGCGTAAAGGTGATCGTCGATGATACACCTGAAACAGTGGTTATGTCCAGCTTCGATCCTATCAAGCGCGAAATTGCCCGGATCACCATGGAGCGTTTAATCAAAACGAAAAACATTAATCCCAAAGCGATTGATACCGAAGTTGAAAAGGCACAAAAAATAGTTGAAGACAGCATCCGCCAGGCCGCCAATGAAACCTTGCGGGAATTGAATATCAAGAATGTACATCCGGAATTAAAGGAGTGTTTGGGTAAATTGAAATACCGGACCAGTTACGGTCAGAATATTCTGCATCATTCAAAGGAGGTTGCCTGGCTTTCCGGAAATATGGCTGCGGAGCTTGGCCTGGATGTGATGCTTGCACGGCGTGCGGGACTCTTTCACGATATTGGCAAAGCGGTCAGCAGTGATTCGGAAGGCAGTCATGTATCCATCGGGGTAGAGCTTACCAAGCGTCTGAATGAACATCCGGTTGTGATTAACTCGATTTTAGCACATCATGAGGAAGCAGAACCCATTTCTCCCGTATCGGTTTTGGTAACGGCCGCGGACAGAATCAGCGGGGCAAGGCCGGGCGCGAGACGGGAATCCCTGGAAGCGTATGCGCAGCGAATCACCAAGCTCGAAGAGCTGGCAAATTCGTTTGAAGGCGTTGCGAAAACCTACGCATTATCGGCCGGACGGGAAATCCGGGTGATGATTATCCCGGATCAGCTATCCGATAAGGATGCCGATATGCTTGCCTCGGATATCGCCCGGAAAATTAAGGATACCATGGAATATCCTGGACAGATTAAGGTTACGGTTATAAGACAATTAGTGGCTCATAGCTCCACAGACGAATTTTCCGATGGAAAAAGCAAGGAAAAAATAGCCGTTTCCGAAAGTCAGGAAGGAAATTTTTCAGAGAATTAACTCCTGGTTAAGGAGGTTGTTCGAAAAACTAGTGCCTTGTAGAGGAAGTAAACCATGGATCGAGATATCATAAGACAAGCATGCGTTGCCGGAAGTTTTTATCCTGCCGACAAAATGGTGTTGGAGCGAGACCTGAGTCTTTTCTTGGAAAATTCTCCCGATGTAAATATTTCACAGACTATCAGAGGCATCATTGTTCCTCATGCCGGTTATATGTATTCCGGGGGAGTGGCTGCTCGTGCATACAGGCAGCTTATTTCTCATAAATACGATTTTGCGATCATTATGGCGCCTTCCCATTTTGAATCTTATGATTTTATTTCCATCTATCCCGGTAGAGCATTTGCCACTCCACTTGGAGAAATTTCTGTTGAAAAAAATATTGCGGACGAGTTTGCGGCGCAGGATTCCATTTTTCGTCTTTCTGAAATGGGATACTCCGCGCAGGAACACAGTCTCGAAGTGCAGTTGCCGTTATTAAAGTGGATTCAGGATTCGCCTCGAATAGTACCTATGATGATGGGTGATCAGAATTGGGATATGATTGTTGATGCGTTCCGGGTAATAAGCAAAATACTAAAGGGGAAAAACTGCCTGCTAATTGCCAGCACGGATCTATCTCATTTTCATTCGGATAATGAAGCGCGCTCGATGGATCAAATCGTAGTCAACAATATCAATAGTTATCAGCCGGATCAATTGTATGAAGATATTATAGAGAGAAGATGTGAGATGTGCGGATATGGCCCGGCAGTTGTCACGCTAAAAGCGGCCAGGGAATTGGGTGCCTCAAAAGCGCAGGTCCTGCTTTACCGGAATTCCAGCGACATGACTGGAGATAAGAGTCAGGTTGTGGGGTACTTATCAGCAATTGCATATTAGGCCGTCTGAATCCATATACTCCAATAAAAGCACTTGTTTTGATGTTTTGTGTTTGATGTTGAAGTTTTTGAGGTTAACAGGATCATGAACTTCAAACCTCGAACTTTTTATCTGCGACATCATACCAACGGTATCGTAGGTAGGTGGATCAGCGGCGGGATTTAAGACTAACCTTAGCTCAAATATTTCCGGATCGCAATCTTTCAAAACATTTCTTGAAAAATTTGTCTGAAATATATATTTTCAGGGCGTTTCCATATAATGATTGATTGAACTAAAAAAGATTAAGGAGAATTTGATGGCAGGAGCATCGGCAGATCGCGGTCAATGGAGTTCAAAAGCAGGGTTCATTTTAGCGGCAGCCGGTTCAGCAATTGGACTGGGTAACATCTGGCGGTTTCCTTATGTTGCAGGAGAAAATGGCGGAGCTGCATTTGTGTTGCTATACCTGGTTTTTGTTTTCCTAATCGGATTGCCTTACATGTTTGCCGAATTGGCCTTGGGCCGGTCTGTTCAAAAAAACCCGGTTGGCGCCATTAATGCCATTAAACCTAACTCCCCCTGGAGGTGGGTTGGTTATTTAGGTGTTTTCACTGGTGTGGGAATTCTCTCCTTTTATGGTGTTATCGCCGGATGGACATTTGGGTATATTTTTAAAATGCTTTCAGGCAATGTCAGCGGTTTTGGTGCATTTATTGGCAATCCCTGGCTGGTTATCTTTCTGTTTGCGCTATTCATGTTATTTACCACTTTGATTGTTTACGGCGGTGTTGAAGGCGGTATCGAAAGGTGGTCTAAAATATTAATGCCTATGCTGTTTTTTCTGATGATCGGTTTAATTATTTACGCAAACACATTGAAGGGATCATCTGAAGGGCTTATTTTTTATCTGAAACCTGATCTCTCCAAAATAACCGGTTCCACTGCAATTGCTGCACTTGGACAGGCTTTTTTCTCACTCAGTCTGGGGATGGGATTGATGATTACCTATGGCAGTTATGTATCAAAAAAGGAAAACCTGGTTACATCGGGAGTAATGATAGCCATTTTTGACACACTGATCGCTTTTTTCGCCGGATTGATTATTTTCCCAGCTTTGTTTTCCATGGGGCAGGCGCCTGACCAGGGACCAACTTTGATTTTTGGCGTGCTGCCGGAATTGTTTGCTAAAATGCCGGGTGGACTTTTTGTTGGTGCTTTGTTCTTTATACTATTATCAATTGCAGCGTTGACTTCTACTATTTCGTTACTGGAAGTACCAACGGCATTTATGGTGGATGAGAGAAAGACTAGCCGCAAGAAAATTGTCTGGTATGTTGCCGGATTTACTTTTTTGATCGGAATTCCATCAGCGCTTTCGCAGGGGGCAACGGATTTTTTCTCCAATTTTCACTTGCTCCCGGAAAGATTAACCGGCCAGGATTTTCTAAGCCACATGAGTTTTGTCTTTGGAGACTTTTCCCTGGCATTTGGAGCGCTCATGCTGTCCATTTTTGTGGGATGGGTGTGGGGTGCAAACAAAGCTGCGAACGAAATACAAGAAGGTGCACCGTTCTTTGTTAAGACCAGAAAATATTGGGCGTTTATGATCCGCTGGTTTATCCCGCTGGTAATTTTTGTGATATTGCTGAATCTGTTCGGAATATTTGACTGAGAAATAACGACTGCAGCTTCGTCGAATGTTCTGAAACTCATATATGATTTTATAAGCAATAAGTACTACCTGACTACCCAACCCTCTGCCTTCATGCTGAAACAGATTTTTATGCCTCACCACCCAAACACTCCCTAATGGGAGAATAATGTAAAATATAACTTTCTGTTAACGAATCCAGCGATGGTCTGTAAAAGTCAAAGCTTAGGTGAAGTCTTATGGTCTTGAACCAGTAGAAAAAGAGTGTTACATTTCATCGAAGATATGAAAACATAAGAGATTTTCATCTCGATAATAAGATAGGTGGCTATAAAATGCTAGCTGAAGTCAAATATTTTATTATTGTTGTGATGACACTGATAGTCCTATTGCAATCTTGCAAGGAAACGCATTCTCCCACGGAACCCAATCCGGAGGACTTGGGATACTTTCGCTCCGTTTATTTCCTTAATGCCGATACAGGTTGGGTGGTGGGAAAGTTTGGCTTAATTCTTAAAACCACTGATGGAGGAATGAGCTGGAATCCTCAATATAGTGGAACCTCGAACTATTTACGGTCGATCCACTTCATTGACGACAAAATCGCCTGGGCGGTGGGCTGGTTTGGGACAATTCTGATGACCACTAATGGTGGATTGGAATGGAATCATCAAACCAGTGGAATTCCAAGCAACTTATATTCTACTTTTTTTATCAATGACAAAGCCGGCTGGGCGGTTGGGGGGAATGGTGTAATTCTCAGAACCATTGACGGGGGTAACAATTGGCTGATACAAATTTATCATACGACGCCTTGGTTCCAATCTGTTTGCTTTCTGAATCCTGATACTGGTTGGGTTGTTGGAGGAAATCCAGATGGTAAAGATGGCATTATTCTCAGGACCGACGATGGAGGAGCAAGTTGGGATTCATATAATATTTTCACCAATAGCATGACTTCGGTTTATTTCACCAATGACGATACTGGCTGGATAGTCGGCTATGCCGGAATTATTTATAAGACCACCGACGGGGGCGCAAGCTGGCATGAACAAACCAGTAATACAATATATACGTTGTTGTCGGTCTATTTTATAGACTCTCAAACTGGCTGGGCAGTAGGTGAAGTAGGAGAGATTCTTAAGACAACTAATGGTGGTATAAATTGGATTACTCAAGAGAGTGGAATAAAATGGAATTTAGGATGCGTCTACTTTTATGACGACCAAATTGGCTGGGCAGTTGGGTACAAAAGCCACATTCTTAAGACCTCCGATGGTGGCACGAACTGGATGAAATTACACTCTGAATAAGAACAATCGATATTAGGCAAAAAGGACAATTTATTATCCGCTGGTTTATCGCGCTGGTGATTTCTGTGATATTGCCGAATCTGTTTGGGTTATCTGGTTGAGATCCAACGTTCCGCTTTACGCGTCGGCGGGAATTCCTTGCATGTGACGTCAGGGAAAAATACCACATCCCCGCCGTCGCAGAGTAAGCGGTTGTTAGGTTTTGGTTCTATAGTTACTCTAGCGGGATAAGGTCTTTGTTTTTAGCAAGCCACTCATCGAAGGTTTGCAGTGACGGATTCAATGATCGGGCTAAATCAATGTCCCGTGATGCACAGTAGGCTTCCTCGAAATCACGCTTAAACTGAAACATGTTTCCCATATCCTCAGCTCCGGGGAAACCGAGACCTCGGTACACTTCCGGTTCTATTGCATTGTAGCTTACTTCCTGACCAAGGGCTTTGGCTAATGATGCAGCCATTTGTGAACCGGTTAAGTGCTCCCCGGCGATGCCGATGGTCTTACCAATAAATTCATTGCTCCTCTTAAAGATGCTGTAAGCGCACTTGCCGATATCTTCCGCAGCGATGGCCGGAAGCTTCTTATCAGCCATGGGCAGTGTGAATACCAGTTTGCCGTCCGGCCCCTTTTTGGGCCCCGACCCGAAGTAAATCATGTTGTCCCAGTAGAAGACTGTGTTGAGAAGGGTGACCGGTAGATCAAGATCGGTGAAATAGGTATTTGCTTCGCCCTTTGCATCAAAGTGAGGCACCTTATATTTGCCCATAAGGGTAGGCATGCGGTTATCGCTCAAGGGAATCCACTTGCGGGTATCATCAAGAGTAGACCAGATCACATGTTTTATACCGGCTTCCTTTGCCGCTTCTGCCATATTCCTGGCATGTGCCAACTCCTTCTCAGGCGAAAAGTGCTCCCAGAAGAAGGTGACACAGTATGCGCCATACGCCCCTTTGAATGCCTTTTTCAAACTCTCAATATCGTTGACATCCGCAGCCACAACATCTGCGCCGAGTTTCACCAGTTCTTTTGCCTTTTCAGAGTTGACATCTCTGGTAATCGCTCGAACGGTAAAATCACTAGCTGGATCATTTATGATGGCACGGACCAGACCGCCACCCTGCGCCCCTGTGGCGCCAACCACTGCAATTATTTTTTTATCGGACATATTGTCCTCCTATGATTTGAATTGATTTTAAAACCTGAATTGTCAACACGGGAAAAATCTTCTGATCTTACCCCATATATGTGGCATAAGTTCCCGATATGGTAAACGTGAATCGAAAATATGAAAAATTGTGTACTTTGAAAAGCTGCTTTCTTACAGAACCCACCTCTGATTGTAATTATTAACAAACATGTTAGACACGTGTGACAAGAGTGTGATTATTGTTGATTATACTTATGCCGTCAACGTTGATTTTAGTGTCCGATCCGATTGCTGTTGCAAAGGAGGACTTTTTCGCCGGCGGGTTTAACGTAAATAATGCAACGATGGTGAAGCGGTACAAAGTGGAATCATCCATAGTCCATTTTTCCAATTCATTCCCGGGGCAAAGAACAATATCATCATAAAGGAGAAATTAATGAATACGCTCAAAATATTTCTAGGTATTTTTTCTGTATTGTTGTTGTTGGTATTAAGCTCTTGTGAAAAACAACCGGATGCAGTGGGTCCACTTAACGAGGAAAACCAAAATTTACTGGATGACTCAGAAGTGACGCCCGAATCATCATTTCTTAAAGGATTTGGAAACCGCGGTTTCCTATTCACAATGACAAACGATGCTGGCGGTAATGAAGTTCGGGTATTTGAAAGATCATCTGATGGCACACTTACCCAGCAGGGAACATATTCCACCGGTGGGCTTGGAACTGGCGCCGCTTTAGGAAACCAGGGCGGGGTAGTTTTAAGTCAAAGTCGAAAATTGTTGCTGGTTTGTAATGCCGGCAGCAATGATATCTCAATATTTAAGGTTAAACACAGCGGACTTGATCTTCTCGATCGCGTTCCTTCCGGTGGAGATAGGCCCATTAGTCTGGCAATTCATGGACGGCTGGTTTATGTTTTAAATGCCGGCGGAGATGGTAATATCAGCGGATTTATCGTCAGGCACAATGGTCACTTAAAGCCCATTCCCGGATCAAACCGGCCACTTAGCGGCAGCGGTACCGGACCGGCACAAATTTCATTCAGCAGTAATGGAAGGGTCTTGGCAGTTACCGAAAAAGCGGCGAACCAAATCTTGACATATCGGGTGAATCACGACGGCCGGACCAGCGGCCCGGAAGTGCATGCGTCATCCGGTAATACCCCGTTTGGATTCGCCTTCAGCAACAAAGGATATTTGATTGTATCCGAAGCATTCGGCGGTGCACCCAATGCCAGCGCAGTTTCATCATACAGGGTCTTTAATAATGGTGGATTAGATCTGATTAGCCCCTCCGTTTTAACCGGTCAGACCGCAGCCTGCTGGATTGTTATCACAGAAGATGGTAAATTTGCTTACACAACAAATGCCGGGAGCGGTAACATAAGCGGGTACAGAATTCGACACACTGGTTCGATAGAACTATTGGATCAGAACGGAATTACTGGTGTCACCGGGCCAGGAAGCAGTCCATTAGATATGGCCATCAGTCGGGGAAACAAATATCTTTATTCCTTAAACAACGGAACCCACAATATCTCAATCTTCCGTGTTAAGCATAATGGAGGTCTGGAACATATTGAGGAAACTGGCAGTCTGCCGGCTGGGGCAAATGGCTTAGCTGCTTTTTAGCTATCTTTTAGTGAAGAGTGCACAATTGAATTTGTAGGATTTTCTTGTGCCCGATGATCAGTGATTTAAATGTTCAGGTAATAGCGGAAAGACTATTTTTTGCTATTACCTGATTTTCTATTTGAAAATTCAACCAGCTCTAATTCTTCCTTCGGCGGATTAAAATATCCCAGCTTTATCCATGGGTATTTCTCTCTAATCCGGGAGACCCAATTCCGCATTCCAATTTGTTCCTGCTCTAAATCTCTCAAACTCAATTCATCCAGATACCAATCAGGATCGATATTCAGATTTCGGGTTTGGATCATGTTGATTTTGACTTCGGAAATCAGCTTTTCTAAAGCCGCAATTTCCTGCGGATGATCGGTGAGTCCGGGAAAGGTCAGATAATTGATGGATGCCCAGCGGTCATTTTTGCGCATGATTTTCAGGCTCTCGATCACGTGATCGAAAGTGTAGTGGCGGGGATTGTAGTATGAATCATAATATTTTTGCTGCGCTGAATTAATACTGGCGCGGATGCTGTCTAATCCAGCCTGGCAAAGTCTTTCGATCACATCCGGTCGGCTGGCGTTGGTATTTAAATTGATGATCCCTTTGTCGGTTCGTTTGCGGATCTCACGAACTGCTTCCACCAGCACTTCTCCTGCTAAAAGCGGCTCGCCCTCGCAGCCCTGCCCGAAACTGACCACAGCGCGGGGAGCATTTTCCAGATGGGGTACGGTGAATTGGACGATCTCATCAGCCGTGGGAATAAATTCAATCCGGTCCTGCGGGGAAACGATCTCGTTCTCTATCGGCTGTTCTGAGATGCAGCCCACACAGGCGGAATTACAGCCGGGACTGGTTGGGATCGGACATTCCCACCTGCCCAAAGTAAAGTTACGGGCAGCCGGACATCTGTAACGCAACGCGCAGTTCTCCACTAAATGATGCACCAATCTGTTTTTGGGATATTTTATGAGCAGTTTTTTTCCTTCGTTCTCAATGAAATTTGAATTGAACAGATGGAGGTCCTGGCGGATATCTTGATCAGTGCGAATGCCCGCAACGCAAAAATCGTCGTTCATCCATCCCACGGCCGCGTAGTTGTACAACGGCAGCCTTGGGGAATCGTCCTCCTTGCCGAATGCGCTCCTGAATATTTGCAGATGGGCGGGAGCCATGAATGCCGCAACCGGATAGACGCGGTTGCCCTGATATTCTCGCACTTCAACGAACTCTTTTTTGTTCGGATCAAATCCGATGGCAGCTCTGCCGGGCAGCTCAAACAGGTCGCTTCCGTAGGGAAGGGGAATGATATCATTTTCAGCGATGGGATACGTTGCTGTCCCGCTCATCCCGCACATGTAATAATCGGGAATTTCAAAAATGCTTCCATTTCCATCGCTGACAACTAACAGGGGTTGTTTCATAGCTACAAACTTAGGGCGAATATTGCCTCGAGACAAATTGTTAATCAGATCATATAATACCGGATTCTTGATGCTGAATGTTTGATGCACAATTTACAGAACTTGAACACTGGAACACTTTAACACTTTAACTCCTTTACTCCTTAACGCTTAACCTTCTTACTTTATCATTTGTATTCAATCTAAATTTTTTGTAAAATCTTTTCAATCAGGGTAATGATTAGATCGGAGATGCTCATGGATAAGAAGATTCGAGTATTGGTTGCAAAACCTGGTCTGGATGGTCATGATCGCGGAGCGAAGGTTGTGGCCTCTGCTCTGCGTGATGCCGGAATGGAAGTAATTTATACAGGGCTGAGACAGACCCCGGAAATGATTGTCGAAACTGCGCTTCAGGAAGATGTGGATGTAATAGCGCTGAGCGTACTGTCGGGCGCGCATATGACCCTGTTCTCCAAAGTTCTGGGATTGATTCAGGAAAAGGGCATGGAAGGCATTTTGCTGACCGGGGGCGGTATCATTCCCGAAGGAGATATGGACAAACTCGAAGCGATGGGCGTGGGAAAACTCTTTGGTCCGGGTACGAATACGCAAGACATCATCCGCTACATCAAGGAGTGGCATGAGCAAAGAGCCGATTTAGCGGAAAAGTAGACTTCTCAAATCGGACAGCCTGCCCGAGGCAGACGGGGAGCACCTTCGCAGTGAGCTTGGCAGACCTTCGATTCATATTCACCTAATAAAATTGTTTTTATGAATAAGATAGAAGAACCCGCATTTTACCATTCTCGAATCAAAGATTGGCCTGAAGGAGAACGTCCGCGCGAAAAACTGATGCAACTGGGTCCCGAAAAATTAACGGATTCAGAGCTGATCGCCATCTTGCTGCGGACCGGACGTCGCCAGCAGACTGCTCTCGATCTGGCAAAGACCATCCTCAAACATCATGGCAATTTTCAGAAACTATCCACCATGAATTACCAGGAACTATTTCGTCTTAAAGGAATTGGTCCCGCCAAGGCAGTGACGCTGAGCGCAGCTTTTGAAATAGCGCGGCGAACTGCAAGTTTGCCAATACAGCAAAAGATGAAAATTGGCGAACCGGAAATTGTCTTTCAAAAATACGAGCCGCTATTGGGTCATCTGAAAAAAGAAGTATTTATGGTCTTAATACTCAACAGCGCCAATGTGTTATTAAGAGACGTTAAGATTTCGGAAGGTATTCTGAATTCCTCACTGGTTCATCCACGGGAAGTTTTTCAGCCGGCAATTCTGGAATCGGCGGCAAGTATTATTTTGATGCACAACCATCCATCCGGCGAGGTTAATCCGTCCCAGGAAGACAAAGACATTACGTATCGGCTGATAGAAGCGGGCAAGATGATGGATATTCCGGTGCTGGATCATATCATCATTGGGCATAAAAAATATTTTAGTTTTAAGGAGGAAGGGTTGATTGGGGATTAAAGAAAATCATGATTTGTCATTTCGAATCCCGATTTATCGGGTGAGAAATCTGTCTTATTTAACTGCAGATTTCTCGTCGCGCTCGAAATGACATTTTTCGTGTCTTTTCAAAATATAATCATATTGTCGGAAAACGTATGGCAAAGGCTAAAAAACAACAAAACGAAACACGTTGGGAAGAGATGTCGGAAAAAATTGATCAGCTGCGAAAGCTTCAGCAGGAGGCGTTAAAGGGCGGGGGAGAGGCGCGCATCAAGAAGATGCACGACCAGGGCAAACTAATCGCCCGCGAACGGCTCAATATTTTGCTGGACGAAGGCAGTTTCGAAGAGATCGATATGCTGGTGCGTCACCAATCACACGATTTCGGGCTGCACAAGCAGCGCTATTACGGGGACAGCGTGGTCACCGGCTTCGGTAATATCAATGGCAGAAAGGTGGCGGTGTTTAGTCAGGATTTTACCGTTTTCGGCGGCAGCCTCTCCGAAGTACATGCGGTGAAGGTTTGCAAAATTATGGACCTGGCAATGAAACTCGGCGTTCCGGTGATCGGGTTGAATGACTCCGGCGGCGCGCGCATTCAGGAAGGAGTGGTGAGTTTGGGAGGCTATGCCGAAATCTTTCTGCGCAATACGCTCGCCAGCGGTGTCATCCCCCAAATATCCGCAGTAATGGGACCCTGTGCCGGCGGCGCAGTGTATTCTCCGGCTATCACCGACTTTATTTTTATGGTGCAGGAAAAGAGCTACATGTTTGTCACCGGACCCAATGTGGTAAAAACCGTTACTCATGAAGAAGTCTCTTTCGAGGAATTAGGCGGCGCAACCACTCATGCCACCAAGAGCGGGGTGAGTCATTTTTCAGCAAAGAATGATGTGGATTGCCTAGTGAAAATCCGTGCGCTGGTTGATTATTTGCCCCTAAACAACGCCGACGATCCGCCCTATATCAAGCCGAAAGATGTGCCGGATCGAACCGAATCAAAATTGTTAGAAATAATTCCAACCAATCCCAGCAAACCCTACGATGTGAAAGACGTTATTCATCTGGTGGTGGATGATGGCGCCTTTCTGGAAGTGCACGAAAGCTACGCGCAGAACATTGTAGTGGGTTTTGCCAGAATGAATGGCAGCCCCGTCGGCATCGTTGCCAATCAGCCGGCATTTCTGGCGGGCGTGCTGGATATTAGCGCTTCCCAAAAGGGCGCCCGCTTTGTGCGCTTCTGTGATGCTTTCAATATTCCTATTATCACATTTGTGGATGTTCCCGGCTTCCTGCCCGGCACCGATCAGGAGTGGGGAGGAAT
>Ga0209536_100000722_pt1 | contig 54289 bp, 64 predicted proteins | sample DeeMarSeWOR28_12_FD_187461 | JGI IMG/M metagenome (GOLD analysis project Ga0209536, IMG submission 187461) | Marine sediment microbial communities from White Oak River estuary, North Carolina - WOR-2-8_12 (SPAdes) (version 2) | ecosystem: Environmental > Aquatic > Marine > Intertidal zone >... | reverse complement strand
CTTCTGCCAGATGAGCAGATCTACCGTCAGTACTGTGCGGATACAGGACAGGCTTATAACGTAGAACATAAGAATCCAGACCTGTCCCTAGACAACTTCTGCGCTTTTATCGACAAACATTTGGACGGATTACTTTGCATTCATTCTGAGAGTCCGGTGGCTGTGTACTCGTTCGAGGTGGTGTTTCGAAAATTGAAAGAGAAGGTACGCAGAAGATGACGAAAAAAGCGTATCTGGTAGTTGGACCAGAATCTTCCGGCACAAGATTAATGACTCGTTTGTTGATAGAAGCCGGATGTATTGGACAGGCAAGTCATAATCAGCCGTTGGATCAGGTACTAAAGGGAAAGGCAGACTTGAGTAAGCATAGTGAGGAATCCAGATTTGTGTTCCGCCGTAGTGTGCCTCATGCAGGACATATGCCTGATCTATCAAGGATAGATACTAGATTTCGGGAATGTGGATGCCAAACATTTTGGATTGTCATGTTTAGAGAATGGGCAGCTATGGCACGTTCCAAGGTGCATCAGGGACATCAGAATAAAAGGGAAGATGCGGAATGTCGGGTAGTGCCACAACTCACACATATATTTAGGTTTTTAGTAGAACACAGACCAGACTTTATAATCATCGATTCGAGTCTCATGTTTATAGCTCCTGAAAGGGCCTTGAAACAGTTAGAGGCAGTCACGGGCTTTAATTTCCGTAAGGAGATTATAAATGATGCAGATGCCAAACACTACCCAAAACAAGCAGTCGCAGCTTGAGACTAAGCTCCCGGGCATTTATACGGCTATTGATCATGTGCGTTTGGACGTTATCAAACGGGAAGCCAAAAGAGTTCGTGGTTATATAGTTCCAGGTGGTGTAGTGGAAATAGGTGTGTACTTTGGTGGTTCCCTGAATCATATTTCTGCCATTTTCGATGATCGGCCTGTGTTTGGGATTGACACCTTTGATGGAATGCCACAACCGATAAAAGGTCTGGACGAACACGAGGAAGGAGACTTTTCGGATGTTGCTCAATTTGAGGATATAAAGAAATGGTTTCAGGAAAATCGACCGAACGTGGCTTTAATCAAGGGGATGTTTCCATATTGTGCAGATAGACTACCTTATCAGAATTATTGCTTTGTTCATGTGGACGTAGACATTTATCAGTCTACTCTTGATTGCTTCTCTTTTTTCTTCCCGAGAATGAGTTCAGGAGGAGTGATTATTTGTGATGATTATGGATTTCCGCAATGTCGTGGAGCCAAACAAGCAGTGGACGAGTACCTAGTGGATAAGCAGGGATGGTCTGGGGGAGAGATAGACACACACCAATTTATACTGAGGAAATCATGATAGAGGAGTTCGGACTGTGTTGGGCCACGGCAATGTATCAGGACGGCATTGGAAATGCTTATGGATACATGGTACACAACAACACCCTAGTAAAGTACACAAAGCAGATTTGCCCAATAGGGGATGAGTATGAAGATGCTATCCACATTATACCAGCGGAGAATTTTCGGCCAGTGCCAGAGAAGGTCAACTGGCTCTTTACTATGTTTGAGGGTGAAGAGGTTCCTGAGTTCTACCTGGAGAACATGGAAAAGGCAGATTTCCTTCTGGCTCCTTCTACGTGGGTGAAGAAGTTGTTCGCTAAGTATTTCGATGAGGAGAAGATATTCGTGGTGCCTCATGGTGTGGAGCCGTTTTTTACTTACAAGAAAAGAAAGATGCCTAAGGGCAAGTTTCAGTTCTTGTGGGTGGGTGCTCCCAACCCAAGAAAGGGATTTCAGGAAGTAATAGCAGCATGGAAACATGCGGGATTCGAAACACTCAGGAACGCTAGGTTGTATATCAAAACCACTCGGCATCCAGGTGTAAAACAAATGGGTAATGTGATAGTAAACGGATCTAATATAAGCAGGGCAGCCCTTCTAAACCTATATCACCGAAGCCACGCCTTTTTGTTTCCTACCCGGGGGGAAGGATTTGGGTTGACTCTCGCCGAGGCCATGAGGACGGGTCTGCCCTGCATATCTCCTAGCTATACCGGAGTGGCCGACTTCTTCGATGAGGAGGTTGGCTATGTAATTCCTCATGAAATAAAGAAATCCAGAGTGCGGTTTATCGGACGGGACGATCTCGGGTGGTGGGATACCGACATTAGCTTTCCCGACCCTGGAGTGATGGCTAAGTGGATGTCTTATGTAGTTGTTCATTATGATGAAGCTCTGGAGAAAGGCCGGAAGGCACATCAAAGAATTCGAGATGAATTTACTTGGGAGAGGTCGGCAGAATCGCTGGTCAGTACACTTAAAACCCAATGGCTGAAGAGGAGGGAAAGCCATGACTCGGATTCACTGGGCAACCAAGTCCGAGAAGCCGAAGAATATGATGTACGGACCTAACGTGTATGGGTACTATACCCATAACGAGAATCTTCGGGCTGAGGTGGCCAAGATTGCCACTCTGGACCCAGACGCAGAGGATGCCTTGACTATTGTGAGTGCGGAGAGGTTCGATCCTGTGCCAGATAAATTCAACTGGCTCTTTACCATGTTCGAGGGGCTGGATTTGCCGGACATCTATCGGTGGAAGGCCGAGAAGGCCGACTATCTCCTCACCCCTTCTACATGGGCTGGAGGGGTGTTTAAGAAGAAGCTGCCATATAAACCTTTGCACGTAGTGCATCATGGTGTGGACCCAGTATTCTCCTACAAACTTCGGTGCCTCCCGCCCTCGGGGGAGCGATTCCGTTTCCTGTGGGTTGGGGCTCCTAACAAGCGGAAGGGGTATGAGGAGATTATGTGGGTGTGGGATCGGATGAAGATGAGAGACCGGAGTGACGTGGAGTTGTATCTGAAAACTGCCGGAGCCCGTGGTCTTCAGTACGACCACAAGGTAACGTTTGGCAAAAATCTTATAGTGGACTCTCGGGACGTGCCCACTGAGGACATGGTGGAGATTTATCATTCTGCCCATTGTTTTCTGTTCCCTAGCCGGGGGGAAGGTTTTGGACTCACCCTAGCCGAGGCTATGAGAACAGGATTGCCATGTGTGGCTACTCACTATGGGGGGATGCTCGATTATTTTGATGAGGAGGTTGGCTACCCATTGGGTTATTTTATTGGAAATGCTGAGTTCACTTTTCCCCGGTCTGATGGTCGGCACGTTCGGGCGTGGTCCAGGCTTGGAATGCCCGAGGTTGGGGACCTAGCCGGGTGGGTGGATTATGTTCCTAAACATTATGACGAAGCCCTAGCTCGGGGACGGAAGGCCCATGAGAGAATTGCTAAGTATTTTACTTGGGAAGAGTCGGCTCAGAGGCTTGTCGATTTAATGAAATATGAAATAGACAGGAGGAAAGGTTGTGGCCCTGATCACTAAAGAGGACGTAAAACTGGAACTCGGCATAAAGGACGCTGAGAACAACGATCTGATTGAGGCTGTTACTGTTGGGGTAGAAGGGTTGTACAAGGAACTTACTGGCAAGACCGTAGTAGAGCAGGCGGCACTTACGGAATATTACAACGCTTATGAGGACCAGAGCGTGGTAATTCTTAGGGGTTATCCTGTAGCCACCACTCCAGCAGTACAGATGTGGGACGATCCGGACTGGCAGTGGACCAGTGATCACCTAGTTCCGGCAGAGGACTACCGGGTGGATTATGTACACGGAGTTATATATTACAACTCCTATTTTCATGTCGGCAATCAGTCCATAAAGGTGTCCTATACGGCTGGGTACACAGAGACAGGGGCCAGTGCTATTCCTTCGGGGTCTAAGCAAATAATGGTAAGGCAAGCGGCTCACTGGTTCGAACAGGCCAAGGATCACAAATGGGATAAAGCCTCTGTGGCACAACCTCAAGGGATGGGCACTATTTCATACAAGAACTTGAAAGATAACCTATTACCAGATTTTGCTATGCTCATAGAAAGGGACTCCCGTTAGTATGGCCGAAGTGGAAATAAAATGGCGAGAAGTGGATGCGTTCATAATGGACGTGCGAAAAACCCGTAAGGGTCGAATCAAGGACGTAGTACGAGGAATGAAAGAGGCAATGATGATTTTAGATACAGAGACTCAAAAACATCTTACGGGTGGAAATCCGCTTTTTAGAGGTACGGGTAAGTTAGCTAGTTCAGTACGGGCTTCAGAGGTGAGGGTGGAGGGTACGGGAGAAGACAAGGTATACAAAGCAGAGTTTGGGGTCGTTGGGGTTCGAGGTCTTATTGAGGCACAAACAAGAAAAGGTCCTGGGTTCTATGGGCGGGTGTTGGAGTGGGGTGCTCAAACTCCAGGTCATATGGTATATCCGAAACCACCGAGGAAATTCCTCGTGTTTCGGTCCCGGTGGAAATTCCAGAAGACACGTCGAGGTGTGGATATACTCGGTACTGGTGGATACCGACTTAGGCGGGCTGTAAAGCACGGGGAAGCTACAGGTCATGTGATTTTTGCCCGGAAAGTAAAGATGAGCCCCAAGCCGTGGCTTACTCCGTCTTTTGAGAAGATGAGACCAAAAATGGAAAAGATAATCGAGTATTATGGGGGTAAGATTGTGGATGACTTAAAGAGATAATTACATAAGGGGTTCCCCTTTAGAGATCGGCCAATCTTGAAGGGGACGCAAGAAACAGAAAAGGGCAGGCAGTGCGGAGCCGCACCTTCGCATAGTCTGCCCTTTTTGTTTGCCCCATAAACACAGGACGAAAACACATGGCAGACACTACCACTTATAACAGAATGAAAGATGTTGTGGATGCGCTGATTGATCAACTCCGGAACCGTATTGACGGTTCAACGGGCTACAACAATCGGCTCAAACACAATCAGATCGTCTTGGGAGCTCGTGCTATCAACGAGCAAAGCGTGTACCCGTTCGTTTGCGTTCCTACAGTCTCTTGGGATGTCGAGCAGGTCACTGTTGACGCTAACTATATGGTGGAGTTCGAAATCGAGATCCACGGTTACGTCAAGAGTGAAGATGACGCCCTGAAAAGAGCCATGGAATTAGGGAGCGACATAGAGAGGGCAATTCGGGCGGATTCCTCTCTCGGAGAAGGGGTAATCGCTTTTCAGTTGAGGCCATGCGAGGCAGTGAGCCAAGACGAGTTTGGCGGGTGTTTACTTACTTTCACCGGCAAATATCCGATTACGCTGACTTGATAATCGGATATAAGGGAGGTTCTCACGATGGCGTTCTTTCGTGGTAAGTTGGGCGTGTGCGCTGTCGGTGCGAACACTGTCATCAATCTCACGGACTATACCTTGAATCTTGAGGGCACTGCAATCGACGTTACTTGCATTGGTAACGAGTGGAAGCAGACTGTTCAGGGGTCCAGGGGTTGGAATGGTACTATCAATGGATTCGTCGATATGGGAGACACGAACGGACAGAGGGGATTGATCGACGAAGTTTTTGCAGATGGTACGGATGGTGTTGTCGCTGACGTGCGTTTTGAGGTTGATGAGGGAACGACCGATGGCTACTTCTACGGAAGTGCCGTTATTACAGCCGTTTCTCTTAACAACCCAGGCAATGATGACGTAGTGCGGGTTTCTATGACAATGGTTGGACATGACCAGATGTACTACGTCGAGTCAAGCTAAAACTTTGGGGGGGACCTTTGGGTCCCCCTTCTTAGAGGAGGGAGAAGACAATGAAGATCAGCAAAAAGCTAGTAGGCAAGGAGATCGAAATTGGGGACGCAAAGTTCCACTTAAGACCTTTTCCATATGATGAAATTAAATATGACCGAGGAGCCGTGAACCCTATCGATGTAGAGAAGACCATGTTTATGTACTGTGTGGAGAGTTGGGAAGGGATTGAGGATCTGGATACCGGGGAAGTGTTTGAGTGCAATGAAGAAAACAAGCTCTACCTTTTTCGGTACGAGTATGCACTCCGGCAGGAACTAATCATACAGATAAATGAGTTGATGGCTTCCAAACTGGAACAGGTAAAAAACTTGTTGAGGTCGCAGAATGGGAAGGAGACCGCACAAAGCTCCAGTGCTCCAACTGCGACCAAATCTACACGAGGAAAGGCAAAGAACCCCCCTGTGACAAGTGCAAGCGACCTCGTGTAATGGGGGAAAATCTTTTGACATATGGATTGGCTAGAAAAGCCCTACCGGGAGCTATAAACGGAATGACCGGACAAATAGACTTTAATGCCATTGATCTTACAATCCGGGCCTCGGGTGTTGAGGAAGAAGATTACGAGCGTTTGTTTACAGGGGTGTTTTATTATCTTCTGTCCTATCGAACGAGTCAGTTCAACAAGCAGCCCGGACAAAAAGGAATTACCAGAACGGTGAATCCACAAGCGAAAGTTTTAGCAAAGAGGTAGCCGTACATGGCTGAAAGAAGATTGAACATACCTATCATAGTTCGAGATCAAAGCTCGGCTGCTCTGGGTCGTGTGGAGAGAAATTTCAATAATCTCCGGGGTCAGGTAGAAGACAATCATCGGAGTATGCTTCGGTGGCAGGGTGGGATCATGGGAGTGCGAACTCAACTTATGGGCCTAGCTGCTGCCGTGGGAGTTGGTTCTATTGTTGCTCTCGGCAAGAGTGTGGTAGAGACCGCAGACCGATTCGAGCGAATGCGGGATTCCTTAGACATGCTGACGAAGGGTGAAGGTACGAATTGGTTTGAAGAGTTGAATAAATGGGCCCTGAAAATGCCAATCAATACGGAACAAGCCATTGATTCCTTCAAGATGCTCCGGGCCATGGGCTTGAAGCCCACCATTGATGATATGACCACTCTGGTCGATACCGTACTAGCCCTCGGGCTACAGGCTGATGGAATGGATAGGGTTGCTAGGGCATTGGGACAAATACAGGCCAAGGGACGATTGATGGCTCAAGAGATGGATCAACTCCGAATGGCAGGTGTCCCAGTATTTGAAATTTTACAGGAGAAAATGGGTCTTACTGCTGCTCAATTAGCGGATGTAGGTAAACTCCATCTGGATGCCCAAAAAGTCATAGCTGCCGTACTGGAAGGATTGAAAGAAAGATACGGTGGGTTCTCACAAAAAATACAAAGCACTTACGGTGGACTTACAGAAACTATAAAAAACTATACGAAAGAGTTTGTCCGTCAGATTGGCACTCAGGGAGGGGTGCTGGAGGAGACGGAGAGAATACTTGGCAGACATGCAGAAGCTATGGAGAAGAGTTTTGAAACTGGATCTGCTCAGAAATGGGCTGATCTGATTGGTTCGGCGATGACATTAACAATCCGGACTGCGGATGAAGCTGCTCTCAGTATTATGAAAGTAGTCAGGTCAGTATTTGGTGTTGGAGAGGCTTTAGCAGACCTGATCACGCTTGTAGAAAATATCCCAGAAAGGACCAGAAGAGCCACGGGTAGAGTCACGGAGGAAGCTGAGAGCGAAACTTCGAAATTTATCCAAAGGATAAAGGAGGCTTTTCCTGAACTTGTTAGGGCTATGACTGTAGAGAAGACTGCTGTAACTTGGGATCTTTTAGCTAATGCTATCAGAGCAACCGAGAGTGTGACAGGTAAGCTGGTTGACAATGTTCCTGCTTGGATTCAGGCTTTTGGGGATTGGTCTAGAGAAGTGATTCTAACCTCAGACGATGCCTTCTCTACATTCATTCGTAGTGCTACTGGTGTAACAGAAGAGCTAAAGAAACAGGAATTGAAGGCAATCAACCATGCTCGGTTCCTCCGTGAATTACGGGCTAGAGAACGCGCAGAGGGTCCTTATCGCATGGCTCGTGGCGGTCCCCCAGAGGAACCAGTAGGTCCTCCACGGGAACTTTTCGAAGAGGCACAAGCCAAAGAAATAGCTGAAATAAAGGCTGCGGAGCGAAAAGCCATTCTTGAGGAGATGGAAAAACTCCGCAAGGACATGGATGAACTCACTGGCAAAACCGTCATAGAACAACTGGCCTACTGGACTAAGTACGAGCAAGACAAACTCGCCATTCTTCAGAGACACGGTTTAGCTGAACAGGAAGCGGTTACTCTGTCCGTTTATGTGCAGGAAGAAAAAGCCGAACTGCTAGACAAAGCTCTCAAGGACCAAAAAGTTAGTTACGAGCAGTTCATGGACTTCCGGGCTGGTGTAACGGAGGACTTGAAACGGCTTACACAGAGCGAGACCCAGTTCGAACTTAACGAAATACAGCGCAGATCTGAAGAACGGGAACGGGACCTGGAGGAATGGGTTCGTAAGGCAAAAGAAGAATCCGAAGAAATTCGTAAAATCATCACCTCGGCTTATGGGGGAGGAGCAGGCCGGGAAGCGGAGCGGTTTGTAGTAGCCATAGAAACCATCGAACGCATAACCCGGGAGATGGAAGGAGCCACGGAAGAGCGTAAGACAGTCCTTCAAACAGAACTGGATTCAGCTAAGTCCGTGTACTCCGAAATTGCAGAGAAGTACATAGAGTCTGAAGACAAAAAACTGGCTGCTTCTTTTAAAGGCTTGGAACAACGCACTCGGATTGTAGCTTCCGAAGGACAGGTACAGAAACAAAGTTTCCAGGCTTCCTTGGCAGAGATGGCACGATTTCAGGAGCGATTGTCCGACACCATTCAGGGCAAGCAACGGGAATATCAACAAGAAATCAACCGTATTGTAATGGATCAGTTCGAGTATCAACGATGGGCCGCAGAAAAGGCATACGAAGAACGGTTAGGATGGATAGAGAAAGAGCGGGAAGCACAGGAAGCTATCAAGCAGGAATCGCTCGGTTATCTAGACAGTGTAATATGGTCGAATGAGGAAGTTACTGCTGAACTCATTGCACAGAATCAGAAACGGTATGACGATGCTGTTGAGAAATTGCGAGAGCTGGGTGCTCAGGAGAAGGCAAGTGCGGAACTTCGGAAGGCTTTGCTGTTTGAGATTGCAGACACGGAACGGGAAGCCAATTTGCTCAAGCAACGACACACCTTGGAATATTTGGAGTGGCATCTTGAACAATTAGCCATACAGGGAGCTTCAATACGGGAACTGGAAGAAGCCCGCATTGACTGGATGATAGACAACAATGAGAACTTTTTCGAAGGAATGCGGCTAGGGTTCAAAAAAGTGGAGTGGGAATGGTCTCATTGGGGCCGTAGGGGAGCAGAGGTATCTCAGCATTTAGCCAATTCAATTAGTAATTCCATGAGTCAAGCCTTCTCTAATATTATCATGGGTACGGAAGGAGTGAATGAAGCATTTGCACGTATGGGTGAGGCAGTTATTCGCACTATTTTGGACATCATTGCCCAACTCTTGGTCGAGTGGATGATTATTCAAATGATCAAGGGTGTGGGTTCTCTACTCGGTGCATTTGGTGGAAGCGGTGGTGGTGATGTTATGGGCATGGGACAAGGAATTCCTACCATCGGGGGCACGGGTACGTTGAATCTTGGTAAGACTCCTATTCCATTGCCTAGCATAGGTGGTGGAGGTCCTTATTTTCATGAGGGAGGAATCGTCGAAGGTGGTCCCGTCACTCCTGTCCAGCATTTTCATCAAGGAGCTATGGTCTCAGGAGCTGTGCGGGTAATGCCGGATGAGGTTCCTGCCATTCTGCAAAAAGGAGAGGCGGTAATTCCAAGAGAGTCCGCCCGTAGAAATCGGGACTTGGTGAATTATTTGATTAATCCATGGAAGAAAATTAGAGACGCAAGGGACGCAGTAGCCGAAATTCGTACAGTTAGAAGTCAAGCACAAGCTGGATATGGCAGCATGACTAGAGACATATTTGAAAAAGGACGAGCTGCGGACGAACTGGTGCGGGTTGTAGCTGCGCCAACAATAAAAGAAGATTACAGACCAGTAGATGCTATGTCTGGCAGTAGTGCATTTGATCTGTCCACTGGATACAAGCATGAGGGAGCGGAACAGGAGGCCAAGGTTGGCAAGATTTCTCGTCTCCTACAACCCGAAATTGGTGGGGCTTTTGGTGGTATGGGAAATGTGTCGATGGCTTCCTTGGGAGCAATGATGGCCGCACAACAGGGGCCCATTGGTGGGGAACGAAGAAAAGAAGACGCTGGAGAACCGGCACAGGTTACGGTGAACTTGATCAATCAGACTGGAACTCAATTCCGCGCTAGAGCCGGAGAGACCCGTTACGATGGAAAAAAGCAGATTCAGGATGTGATTTTGGAATCTTTATTCACCAATCCGGAATTCAGGCAAAGTGCCCGTAAAGGGCTGGGAGTGAGGTAAAGAGAGATGGCAGACTGGCCAAGTGATCTTCCTAAAGCGGGAGCGGATTATGTAGAGACCATTCACAGACCCTCTATCCGTTCTCGTAGTGATGCCGGGTATTTGGTTTCTCGTCCCAGATGGACTGCTACAAAAAGAGAGTTCAAGTTATCGTTCAAGGGAATTGATCGTACAGCATTAGAAGAAATCATAGCTTTTTTTGATGCTTTGGGATGGGGTGGGTCGGAGTTTAATTACATAAACCCTGCCGATGCTGCTACATATGTGGTAAAGCTAATGGACGACGAAGCTGAGTTCAAATACCTAGCCAATGACGTGTACTCGGTCAACCTTACGTTCATGGAGGTGTAGTCAAGATGGGTAGGGTATTTATTGATGGATTTGAGTGTGGCCATGTACGATGCTGGGACGGTAGAAGCCATGCAGATAGGGTATATGTAGTACACAAAAATGACATTGGGGATTATGTAGGATGTGGTGCTCCGATCCGTGGAGATTTTGCTGTTGTTCTTAGATCTAATTGTTATCTAAGTTTGAACGTTAGCAAGTATCTAGTCAGTCCAACGAATGAATTATATTTCAAATTTAGATATGCCTACGACACGTTTCAGTATGGGGACACGGATAAATTCATGTTCTCCATTTGGAATACATCAGGGTATCTGAACTTATATTTACGTTTCCGTACTTCTACGAAAACTATAGAGATTGTCCGTGGTAGTGATGTAGCAGTAAGTCCTCTTGGCACCGAACTTGCCTTGGGTAGTACCGTATTGTCTCCACATACGTGGTATTTAATAGAGTTCTACGCAAAGATAGCTGATGCCGGTGCATATGAACTTAGAATAAATGGTGTTACTGATGTTTCTGGAAGTGCAGATACTATGCAACAGACTATTGGAAACATAGGATCTGTTCGATTACATAACGCATCTGTTTTTACAGTCACCGGAAGTAACGATGTGTTGTATGATGATTTTGCTATAGATGATTCTGAGTGGTGTAGCGATAGTCGGATTATAGCTATGGTTCCTAATGCCGAAGGAGACGAATCAGATTGGGATTGGGTAAACAAGGGTAGTGATACAGAGAGCTGGGAAGCAGTGGATGAGAGACCGACGGATAATGTCGATTATTGGCACACAAACACGGTAGGTAATCTTCACTCAGTACATTTAGAGCCAGCACCATCTGACCCTATGACATTAATTAATGCCGTACAGGTATGCTTGGATTCACGTAAGTCAGGAGTGCCGAATGTCCAAAATCTTGAGCATATGCTGAGGGACAACGGATGGGGAACTCCGAATCAGCTTTGTGGTGTAGATTCCCAACTGTCGGCAGATGCCAATAAGACTCTTTGTTATTGTTGGGCGCAAAACCCTGGATTAAGTATTGATTGGCTAAAATCACATTTGGCTGATTTGCAGATAGGAGTTAAGGCAAAGGCTTGACGGTGGATGACTGTATTCAAGGGATATGCTGGGGAAGTCAAACTGGATGCCGTTCATGTGGCTCAAGTAAGCCACTGGACCATAGCTACCCGGCGGGACGTGTCAGAGGATACGAAAGTTGGTTCAGATTGGAGACGCTACAAGGCCATACTGAAGGAGTTCGATGTCGAGGTACATGGTTATATCGACATGGGGGACGCCACACAACGGGCTATTATAGACGAGATTATCAGTTCTGCGGAAGATGGGTATATAGCAGCCTTGTCTTTGGATGTAGGGGTGGGGGACCGGCTCGATGTGGATGCTACCCTGACAAATGTTACAGTAGTTCATGAGGGACCTGATGGAGTTCTGGAGCTTATACTTAAATTCACTCGGGGGACTTTGGTACAACCTATTGTACGGATATACCAAGCCATCGCTCAGGTTGAATACAGGGTTGATCAGGCTCAAATACATCAAGCTCAGGCTCAGATCGCTCATACGGACATCTATGCTCACACCCGACAAGCCGTGGTGCAAGTGGAGTTCCGGGACGATAGCTACTCGTCCTCTTCGTCCTTTTCCTGTGCCTCTAGTTTTTCTTCCTATTCGAGTCTCTCCTGCGCCTCCTCGTGGTCTTCAGAGTCCTCATGTGAGAGTTCCAAGAGCTGCTGTTCGTGCAGTTCTTCATCAGCCAGCGATTGTTCAAAATCCTCTTCGTCCCTGTTTTCCGCCTCTCCGTGGGGGCCGCGTTCCTCCTCCTCGTCGTCGTCCTCTAGCTGTTCGTCTTCAAGTTACTCCTCAAGTAGCATCTCGGTATCCATCAGCCAATGTTCCAAGTCAAGTCCCAGTTCCGAATCTTTACAGTCAAAGTCTTCCAGTTCTGAGTGCTCCTGCTCATGCTGTTCATGTTCCAGTTCTTGGTCTTCCTATTCCTGTTCCTCCAGTATGTCAGTATCTCCATGGCCACTTGACTGGTCCTCCGAACCTGGATCGTACTCATCAAGTGAGTCCCAAATTTCCGTATCACCGTGGGGACCACATTCCTCGTCTTCGTCTCACTCGTACAGTTCCAAGTCGTCCATGTCCAGTTTCAGTTCATACAGCTCAATGTCGTCCATGTCCAGTTTTTCCAGTACCTCGTCTCTGTCCTGTGAGTCTAGCCTCAGCTCCTGGTGTTCGACCTCAAGTTACTCCAGCATGTCTTCAAGTCCGTCGTCATACAGCTCTCAAAGTTCCGAGTCCGTATGTTCGGCATCGAGTTTGTCGAGTACCAGTTCCGAGTCACTTTTGTCCAGTCCGTCGAGTACCAGCTCCATGTCCTCCCAGTCTTGCGAGTCGAGCGAGTCGTCGCCTTGTGATTGCTCGAAATCTAGCGAATCATCCTTCTCCTCCGTATCCAGTTCAGAATCGATGTGCTGGCGTAACGACTATTTCTCGGCTGCTAGTGTCAGTGAGACTCCCGATCCCGGTACATGGAGGATTGTGGAAAGTTACGCAGCGGGTACTCCATACATTACCAGCGGAGATAAGTTACATCTTATTCAGGGCAGCACTGCCACTGGTCCTTATGATTTGGTGGAGACAAGATTTGTTCTTACGGACGAATTCGATGTTCAAGTGGATTGGACCGGAGTTAGTCAACCAGCAGGCTCCACATGGTATTGGGATATGGGTGCTCAGGACGTTGGCCTTGGCTGCACAGTCGCACATATCCGATACGGATTTGGGTTTATTGGATTTTCTCAGAAATACAAATCCCGATTCTTGTACAGAACGGATTGTGGGGATTGGAGCTATGACGAGGAGGACAGAGGATTCACTCGTCAAAATAACGGTAAACTTAGACTCAAACGGGTCTGGAACGTTGATCATTATGATTGGACTGCGTACATCTGGACCGGCAGTGCTTGGGAACAGATCGGAAGTGAGCATACTTGCACCAGTGGAAATATCGCTATTCAACTTCGAGCGGTCAATGGAGCTTCATGGCCGAGTGGTGGATGGCCGTATTGTTCGTGGGATGCGGACAATTTCAAAATCACTATCGGATGTGAGGACACTTCTGAATACAGTTACAGTTGGAGTAGTGCATCAAGTGAATCGTCGGCTTCTGACTGCTCGAAATCTAGCGAATCGTCCTACTCTTCAGAATCCAGCTCTTGGTCACAGTGTTATCTTAACGATGATTTTACGGGTACGACCAGTGATGCTCCCGATCCTGATTTGTGGAACATATACTCTGGCTCTCCTTACATACAAAACAACAAACTACGTCTTAGCAAGGTTGGTGGTGGAGCTGGAGATGGGGTTATCACTCGTGCTATTTTCTACGGTGATTTTGATGTGCAGATTGATTTCCAGAGAGTTTCCTACTCAGAGCAGAATCAGTTTGGGTATGATTTACGGATTTATTTCCAGACAGCCGGATGCGATATGGCGGTGTGCAGATGGGGATATTGGTCAACAGAATATAGCTATACCTATTTGTATCGGTCTAGTTGTGTGTCTGGATGGAGTTATCATGACGAACAGACCGCAGGAGCCATAGATGGTAAATTGCGTATCAAGCGGTCTGGATCAAATGTGTCTGCTTATGGATGGAAGTCTGGAGCATGGGATCAAATTGGAAGCACTCAGGATTTGGGTAATACTGGATCTGTGAAAGTGAGGCTATACGCACACAATGATGGACTGGTTCCTACTTCTAGATGGTTGGCTGATAATTTTGTAGTTACTGATGGTTGTCTTAATGCTTCTCTTTCGTCAACAAGTAGTGAGTCAAGTGAGAGTGTAGAGATATGAGAAGCCCAGATGTAGCACTGATAACTGCAAAAAACAAACTGGACTCAGACGATCCGTGGCTTGTGCTGTTGCAACTGACCCATGAGGATTGGGAAATTGTGAACTATGATTCTCTGACCGATAATTTTCATGAAGGAGAGACTGTCACAGGCGGTACTTCCGGGGCCTCGGCTACTGTACATTTTGTAGTGGAACTAACTGCCACTACAGGATACCTGGTCACGGGAGACATTACAAGTGGACCGTTCCAGGACTCAGAAGATTTGGATGGAGACCATTCGGTTTCCCCTGGTTCAGGGTCCGTAACTACTCCACTTCCAACGGGAGAGGCTGTGTTTAGATATGCACGAAACAATGAATCCATCACTTACGAGACTGTACTATGGGAGAGATTCAGCTTTGAATTTGAAACTCTTGTGGACACTACCAATCAGGTGCCGAGTCTTGCACTAGCCATATCCAATGCAGACAGAATGATGGAAGGATACGTCAATAAAGGAGCAGGGTTTATCAATGATCAAGTGCGTATTCTCATCGTGTATGCCGGAGATCTGACCGCTGACCCAATAATTGATGAGCTGTTTCAGGTCAAGAGTGCTGAAATAACAGACGAAGCGATAGTATTCACTCTCGGACTCAGGAATCCACTGGTAGATCCATTTCCAAGTTTCGTATACAGCCGCAAGATATGCCGGTGGAAGTTCAAGGATTCGGATTGCGGTTACTCAGGTGGAGAGACGGAGTGTGATAAGACCATGACGGATTGCATAGCCAGAGCCAACGAGAGTAGATTTGGTGCTTTTCCAGCAATACCGGGGAGTGCTTTTGATTTCTAAAAGAACGTTACGACAACTCATGAGAACCAAATACTGTGAAGGAGCTACGGGTCCAGATCAATATGATTGCGGTGCATTTGTAAAAGCGGTGGCTACGGAGGTGTTTCATATAGATATACCAGACTTGAGGGAAATAGAAGAACGTTGCGGAGATGTCACTACAGACACCAGAAAGATTGTAGAAGTGCTATACAATGCTAATTTTCGTCCGGTAGACGATCCTGAGCCGGGAGATGTGGTAGCTATCAGCAGAATGAACAACGGCTACGTCGATCACATAGGTATGATGATTGATAATAGCAGATTTGTGCAGATGAACCGTAAAGGTCCGGAAATTACGCCTGTAAGTTCAGTGCCATACCGACGCAGAATAAAGGGTTACTACAGATGCAGAACTTGATTTCATACATGATTGTACAAAACCTTTTGGACCCTACGTCTGTAAAGACTGGAACTTATCAGGCTCTTGTGCGTTTGGATTCATTTCTAGATGAACTGTGTGGAAAAGGCACTTGGAGCAGATATACAGTACGAGTGAATAAAGTCAAAGATCCGTCTCCGAAGACCTTACTATTGCCAGGAGATCATGTCTCGGTCATTACGATGCCAGGGGCACCACTTACGATCCTTGCCATAGTGGGTGCGGTCTTAGCTATAGCTACTATTGGCTACTCTGTATATCAGTACATACAGATGAAGGCACAGATGAACAAATTGAAGGACCAGAGAAGAGATTTAGCTCCGGAGAGTTTGAGTCAGGCGTATGGATTTGATGTAAAGGAGAATTACAGATATGACGGCGAATCGATTGCCGTGTTGTTTGGAGAAACAAAACTTGGAGGTACTGTAATCAATCAGCATATTCATGGATCAGAGGAAGGTGGGAACACAGAGACACTGAAACTTATTTTGGGTGTGGCAGAAGGGGAATTGGATTCATTGGCTACTGATGGTGCAGAGGATATTTTCTTAGATGATACTCCTCTGTCTCAATTTACTGATTATGAGTATGCAGTTAAGTTAGGTGCAGCAGCAGATACCGCATTCAGTGATATGGACGAATTATATCAGCAATGGTTTCTGGATTTGCCACAGATAAAGTCTACTGGCATTTTTTTGGATTTTGAAAACAGTTCCAAAGACAACAAAGCATACAACTATCACAACTATGTAGATGGATACAGAGTGGATGACTGGGTATTGGATATGGGTACGGCCAAAAACTCCAGTGCAGCCATAACGACTGCAAGGCACAAATTCGGTTCTGCATCGTTCCGGCTAGGTCCTGGCACTCATTGTTACAATATGTATCATCGGGCTCATTATTTACATCAACCGCGTAGTGATCCATTTGCTCTGTCTTGGTGGATATGGTTGGATTCTTCTGAGTTCACTGCACTGAGCACATCACATCATTATAACCTCTTTTGGGTAAATACGGAAGGGGGTCGTATAAACGACAAAATGTGGCAAGTGCGAGTCAAAAAGTATACTTCTACTACTTTCGAGTGGAGGTTCATTGTTCTTCTTAGGGCATACGAGAATGATCCATATTATACATACACACTGGACATAAGAAGTTCGGTACAAGACATATCGGATTATGCTGGTGCTTTTCATCACATAAAATTCTGCCGAGATGGGGACTATATTGCATGGTTCAAGGACGGGGTTGATATAACAGACCGCAGTACAGAGAAATTCGTCATGAAAGATCAGAATGAAATTTGTACGATTTCCAATGGCGGTGATTTCGGTACTCAGCATTTTGTTGTTGGATCAGGGATCATTGGATTGCCATGCTGGTTGGATGAAGTGAGACTAGATGTAAGTGGAAATGTTTCTTATAAGAACTTCACTCCTCCCACTAGCTCTGAGCTGTCTGACTTGGACGATCTCGGTAGAGTGTGGCATGACGCCCGTGGAACGGCTGATCAGGTATATTTTTCATATCGGTTTCCGCAAGGATGTTACTGGAACAAGCCTTCAGGCCCAGATCGCCTGTGGTCTTTGTACAGAGAGTGGTTTGTAATGAGTGGTGGTGCTGGAGATAGTATGTATCTGTATAATCACAACATGGATACATACGCATTTTGGGAAGAGAAAAAAGTCCGGGTGGTATACGGACAGGCCACAGGTCCTCTTACTAAAACATATCGGATTCCGTTTGATTATATTACCGTGGATCATCAATCGGGAAGATTTCAATTTGGAGAAACCATAGAAGGTGGTAACAGCGGAGATATGGGAGAACTAACCGGGGTGACTGAGATAAGTGCTTCAGAACAATATATGTATCTGCGAGGAGTATCCGAGGGGGATTTCTCGGCAGGGGAGACAGTCACCGGACACACTTCTGGAGCTACAGCGACAGTAAAAGCTGGAGGCGCAGTAATTAGAAGAACCAGTTACGACACACTATGGTCGGATCGCAGATCAATGACTTGGAGCAATTCGTACTGGACAAATCTTGCTCAGTTTCATTCTGTAACAGAATGCAGAAGGTTTACTCTTATTTATCCAAGATTGGCAAAACTGTTTTTAAAGATTTCAGCACAAGGAGGTCTGACCAAAATACCACGTGTAAATGTTATTGGTGCCCGTAATGACGAGACTTTATATAGATGGACCGGATCTGCACTGACTACCATAAGCGGAACTAATAAATGCACTAACCCAGCTTGGGTTGTTTGGGAAATTTTGACAGATGGTTTTTACGACTCAGGGACTCGATACGGAAAAGGATGGGGGCGTGGTGTGCATCCAAAATATCTGGACTATACCAGCTTCAGTGCATGGGCTACCTATTGCAATACAACAGTAGATGGAGTGAAGCGGGCAAAGTTTGGCGGGGTGTTTGATGTAAAGGGTAAACGGGTATGGGACTGCTTGGATATAGCTGCCGTAGTGGGTCGAGGGCGATTGAATTTAATAGGGAACAAATACTATGTATCCATAGATCAACCTACCAGTCCTGCGAACACTCCCATTTATGTGTTCTCTGCTGGAAATACATATAACACCAGACTTACTTGGATAGATCCTGTAGACAAGCCGGACAAGATAGTAATTGAATTTCTTAACGAAGAAAACAAATACGCAAAAGACGACCGCGCCGCAGAACGTTCTGATTTTGACGAACTTACCACCACTCCAAACACAGACACCATATTCGTACCTGGCATAACAAATGCAGATCAAGCCAAACGAGAAGCTACTTTGAGATTGCAGTTAGCTAGATCGATGGAACGGAAGATAGAGTTCGAAACTGACGTCGAAGGGCTTGTAATACAGCCTGGGGATACGATTGCATTTCAGCACGAGTCAAACAAATACACCTTTGGTGGTAGAATTGTAGATCTGAACACAAGTTCTAAAACCATTACTATAGACCGGGAAATCACTTTAGATTCCTCTCTGTATTCTGGAGACTGTTACATATACATCAGACAGGCAGATGACGACGTAGTTAAATACACAATTACAGGGCCTTTCGATACATTGACGGATGAGTTTGATACTTCGGAATATCCTTATGGAGCTACTGATGATCCGTTTGCTATATATCGTTCTGCGGAGGATGAGGTACTTTACACAGTAGATGAAATAACTATTACGGATGAACAGAAGGTAAAAATAGTGGCATATAACTATGATGACAGTGCTTTCTATCATGCAGATTGGGCAAGTGGAGCAACTCCTATATAGAGAAGAGGAGGGAAATAGTAATGAATGAAGAGTTGATCGTATCCGTAGAGACAATAAAGCCAGTAAAGGAAGGAAGAAAAAAGCGTAAAAAACCGTTCATAAAAATCACTAAAGTAGTGACGGACCCAAGAGAACGGGCACATTTGGGCAGGGAGCTACGAATGCGAAAAACAAGACGAGACGGGTTTATTGCACAAAGAGAAGCAGTCCTTCTGAGACTTCGAAACCTGGAGAAGATAATTGATGGTATGGATTCGGAAATCAAAGGCTTAGAGGAGAAATTGGGGGAATAAGATATGACCAGTAAAGGCTTTTTGACGTTCGTGGCTGGAGAGACGCAAGTGCTCAAGTTTACGGTCACGTACAAGGAAGACGGCACCCCGGTGAATGTCGCTACGGGGAATACTTGCACTTTGCTGGTAAGACAGGCGGACGTAGCGAACCATTTTACGAAAACAGACGCAAGTTTCGATAAAGGACAGGGGGGTGTTGGCATTTTAAAAGTCCTGTGTACTTTCTCTACGGAGGGAATCTATGACGGTATATTTACCATTGTATTTGGAGGAGGTACGACCAAGAAACTATTGTTCGGTATTAAAGTAAAGGGGATTAACTGATTTATGAAGAAAGATGACGACAACAAGAGTACGAATCCATCTACGAATCCGCATGGCGACAATTCTAGTAATAGACTGATGCACGAAAGATGTATGAAACACCCATTTTTAGATAATCGACTTGAACGACTGGAAGATGAGAAAAAGGAATTATGGGATACTATTGGAGCATTCATGCCGAGTAAAACTATCTTGACCATACATGGAATAATCGCAGCTCTTTATACGCTGTTGTTCTCAGTATCTATAGGTCTGAATATGTCGTCTATGGATCGGGTGGAGGAAGCCCGACAGGAACGACAGAAACAAATCAAGGAGTTAGAGATTGGGCAAAGAGCACTTATTATGGAAATTGTAGAGATTAAATCAATGATGAGAAGTCATAATGAAACTATTATTGATATGAAACAAGAGCTCAAAAGTATGAAGAAAATAGCTACAACTGGATTGGGTAAAAAGTGATAAGGGAAGGATTTTAGATAGCATGGGAATGGTTTCTCAACAGGATGCGTTTCTTAAAGATGTATGTATTCTCTTAGCCAGAGTGTGGCGTAACGGATGCTTGGTTACGGGAGGGGAACTGTACCGTACCAGAGAGCAACAGGGTATTTACTATGCTTGGGGAAAAACGAAAACAATGAATTCATGTCATCTTAACCGTATGGCTGTGGATCTTCAGTTCTTTAGACCCAATGGCGAACAGATTACAGAAAGAGAGGACTTGCAGATTTTTGGGGACTATTGGGAAAGTCTCAATTCACTTAATCGTTGGGGAGGAAATTGGTCAACGTTTTATGATGGCGGACATTTTGAACGAAGGGAGGAGTAAAGAAATGGCTCTATTAGTATCAAAGATCCGGCTCATGCTAGCTGGGAAAAAGACAGTAGCCACCACGATTACTTTGGTCATCGTAGAAGCACTCAAACTGTTCGGGATCGTAAATCTGGACCCAGACATTCAAAAAGCCATCGAGACAATTCTTATGGGACTGATCGTTATTTTCATGCGTCTGGGAATTGCAAAAAACGACAAGTAAAGACACGAAAAAGTAAATGGCGCATAAAGCACAGAAGATTTTTTGCAGTAGGGTTAAGAAGCGGCTTCCAGAGTTCTTTTCTCGAAAAAGGGTATTAGATGCTGGTTCTTTGGATCTCAATGGGAACAATCGGTGGTTATTTGAGGAGGGAGAGTATATCGGGGTGGATATACAGGATGGGTGGAATGTAGATGTGGTGTCTCCCATTCATGAATATGAACCGCAAGATGGTCCCTTTGATACCATTATCTGTACCGAGGTTTTTGAGCACGATTTTTATTGGAAAGAAAGTCTACAGAGGATTGTGGAGCTTCTTAAACCCGGAGGTTTGTTTCTTTTCACTTGTGCTACGACAGGGAGGCCCATTCACAGGAAGAAGAGAAAAGAAGGGAAACTGTATAAGTACGGACTACCGGAATGGGGGAAATATTACAGGAACCTTGCGGAAGAAGACATTCGACAAGTCATAGAAGTGGAGGACGTTTTCTCTAAATACGAATTTTCTACAAGCGCAACTCCACAGGATTTGTATTTTTGGGGAATTAAAAAAGAGGAGGGAGAAAAGGGAAATGAGCAGCTCTAAGAAAAAAAGTGCAGCCAAACAGAGACGTCAGCAAAACAAAGCGATGTCCTGTCCTTTTTGTAGACCGGAAGATCGAAAGCCATTGTGGGAACGATTGCCAGACTCGCATCTAGTAGTTACGGATGCAGAAGGTAGATACCATGTACACGGCAACAAGAACTCGGCACCGCGACTTATTGAAATGGCACAAGTAGAATACGGGTTAGTATCTCCACCAGCACAGCTTTTAGACACGAAAGCTGATAGACCAATGAAAGAAACTCTGGATCGGGAAGCTGTGGTATTTCTGAACGATAAGCAAAGACTTGGGGACATATTGGCTATGACTGCTGGTGTGAGGGACTTCGCATTGATGTTTCCAAATGTGCGGCTCGGTGTGAAAACAGGTTCGGCACATATCTGGGACAATAACCCATATGTAGATCCTGGATTTCAGGAAGAATCGGCCTTCGTAAATATTGGATTAAAATGGCTTACAAACAAATCTAATCAAGTCAACTGGCACATGGTCAACTCGTTCAGGCTTAGTATGGAAATGGAATTGGGTGTGAGAATAGAGCCTGGATTTACTCGCCCGGACGTGTGGATGAGTCGGGAGGAGATCGAACGAGAGCCTATAGTAGACGGGCCCTATTGGATTATTACCACAGGTGGGGAGCCGGGATGGCCTGCAAAGATGTACCCGATGGACCGATGGCAATATGTGGTGGACCAACTCAAGGACAAAATTCAGTTCGTACAGTTGCAACTCAAAGGCGATCCGTTGCCAAAACTTAAAAATGTTGTGGACTTAGTAGGAAAGACCGAAGATCCAGAGACCGGAATCAGGGATCTTGTCAACGTGTTTTACAATTCGCAGGGTTCCGTAGGTCTGGTATCCATGCACATGCACATGAGCGCAGCCTTCGATAATGCATGTGTAGTAGTAGCCGGAGCTAGGGAACCGGCATGGTTTACGCAGTACATAGGACATAGATATTTGGATACACTCGGACTGCTTCCATGTTCTGTAAATCACGAGAAGGAGAAAGACTCTTATTTTCAAGTAGGATGTTGGAAAACCTCCTTGGAGAGTTGTCTAGAAAGACAGGAAAACAGCGGTATGAATCCAGTTTTACATGGAGAGGATGGAAAGACACCTCCATGTGTGGAGATTCTGCCGCCAGAACGAGTTGTGGAAGCAATCGAGTTTTACTATTCCAGACCTTATCCGAGATTGAAATACGGAGAGAAAGTTGCCAACCGATTTTTCAAAAACATCACAGGGGAGGAAAAAACAGTGGTCTATGTTCGTAAGCAGCCAGAGGAGAGAACCGTGGTCTATCTTACTGGAAGGGAATTGAATCTGTTGGCTTCTCTTAACTCTAAAGGAGGAGGGGAACAGTCTGCCCTGAAAATTGCTCAGGTGCTCATAGAAGCTGACTGTAAGGTTAATTTTTATCCGTGGGACAAAGTACATGAGCAGTACCAATATGTGCCTGGTGAGTTCCTTCATTCCATCGATACATATAAAAACGGTCGAATGATGAAAAGCATGAAACCAGGACTTCCGCTTCTCTTTTACGCTAATGATCAAATCTTCGACTTTGTGAAGAATCCAGAGACGTTGGAACTATTTGAGAAAAGTTCCTCGGTGGCTATAGCCATCAACTGGATGAACGGGCAACTACCCAAGGCGCAGCATTTAGCAGATACAGGCAAACTGCGGGCTGTTATTTTTCAGTGTGAGGAGAAACAGGGAGAGTTCGTCAGGGATATGATCAAGTTCCCAGAACCGTTTGATCTTGAGATTCAACCTGGAGCTATTGAGTTGGAGATATTCAGTTCTTTAAAGATACGAAAACGAGGACGAGACGAAGATCTTGTAGTGCTTAAACATTGTGTTGGGGATTACCGGAAATATGTAACAGAACGCAGTGCAAGAGGAGGAGATAAAATTCATGCGTGGCAGCGGAACATCATAAAAGAGCCGGACACAGAGTTTTATAAGCGGTTCTTGTCAGACATGAAGGGGGTACGGTTCGAGTTCATGGAAGCTCACCCTGAACTGAAGGAAGCTTTCAAAAATGAACCAAGGATGGTGTTTCATGAATGGAACTCTATGCCCGTACCGGAATTCTTGTCCAGGGGTCATGTCTACCTCTACAGAACGTCGAATATGTGGCGGGACAACTTCCCTCGGGTTGTTGGAGAAGCTCTGGCAGCAGGTTTGCCCGTTCTTACCGAGCCAAGAGACGGAACCAAGGACCGAGTGGAGCATGGAGATACCGGATTCCACTGCATAGATTATGATGGGTTCTTGTATGGATTGAAGCTTCTTAAAAGAAAAGAAGCATACAGATATGAGATGGGTCAATCGGCCAGGGAGTGGGCCAAAGAGTATCTGGACCCGAGGAATTGGGTAAATGTATTGAATGAATTATTTTTTAAAGAGGAGGGAGAAAGGGATGTCGAACGAGCCGAGAATGTCGATGCACGACTACCTGAAGTTGCACCTGCACCATGTGAACCTCACATGGTCGAACTGGACCATATACCCGACCGTCATGTTCGGGAGGAACGTGCAGTTGGGGAGTTTTGTGGTGATTGAGGACGGCTGTGTTTTAGGAGACGATGTGCTTGTAGGAAATGGTACGGTGATGAGACCGAGGACGAAGATCGGAGATAGAACAAAGATAGGGCATTCTGTGGTTTTTGAAGGGGATTCTTCTATCGGTAGTGATTGTGTAATTCAGAGTCAATGTCATGTCACTAGAGGAGTTCATCTCGGAGACAAGGTTTTTATGGCTCAAGGTGTAATGACTTCCAATGACCGTCGGATATGTCATCTTCGTCGAGAGGTGATGAATTACCAAGAAGATCCGTGCAAAATTGAAAGTGCAGTCCGTATAGGCTCCGGTGCAATTATTTTGCCTGGGGTAATTGTGGGAGAGAATTCAGTTGTGGCTGCTGGGTCGGTTGTGACTCGAAATGTCCCACCGAGGAAAGTGGTGATGGGCTCACCGGCCAGAATTGTGGCAGATGTGCCGGAGGGAGAGTGGTTGATATGATATTTATTGTTGTCACTGGCATAGGTACATGCGGAAGTAGTGCAGTGGGTGGAATTCTCTTCTACCTGGGAGTCAATATGGGAATTCGTGTTAAACCGGCTAGTGTAGTGAATCCAAAAGGATATTTTGAGGATTTGGAATATTTCGAGGCCATCCATCATCACGATCAACTCGGAATCTCTAGAAGGGAAGCTATCTATCAATGGTTTTTGAAAAGAGTAGGAGACGTTCCTCCCCTTATTCTTGGGTTAAAAGCTCCTCATTTTATTGATGTTAGTAAGATGACTATGGATGAAGTTCGAAAGGTAGTTCCTGATGTCGATGTTCGATACATTCTCGTGGAAAGGTCTTTAGAGGAGATTGCACAAAGTAAAATGATGAAATATCCAAGACCCAACCTCACGATAGACGACTACCGGGAGAAAGTCTCCCTTATAAAAAGAAAAATGGAAGCCTTCCTATTGTGGAATGAGCAGGAGGACTGTAGACCGATGCTGAGGGTATCTTATGACGACCTTCTTGCAGACAGACGAAAGGAGATCCGCAGGATAGCAGATTTTAGCCTCTTTGGCCTGCCGGATATGATCGTGGCTCGTATGACGAATGAGAACATGATCAGCAAGGCGGAAACTTTCGTGGACCCTGGACTGAAAAGATTTTTCGAACAGAAGGGGGAAGAGATATGGGAGGAAACTCGCTTCCAAGATGGTGCGTAGGTGTGAGACAGCAGAAAGAGGTCTTGAGGCACGAGATTGCTGATGTCACAACCAACGAATCACTGTTTCCGACCTTGATTGAAAGGTACAAAGCCCAGCATGTTGTGGAGGTGGGTGTGGCTCAAGGCACCCTATCCAAAAGAATGGTTATGCAATTCAAAGGAAGCCTTCTTGACTATATCTGTGTAGACCCATGGATTCCATACCCAGAATGGTCGGACAGACCATGGAAGGATTGGGAATTGTCTGCTAGTTGGTGGGAGAGGGTATATCAAAAAGTGAAGGCATGGGCAGATAAAAACCCAGAGGTAACGGTCTACCGGATGACCTCAATGGAGGCTTCTAGGAAGGTGTCAGACTGTTCGGTGAACGGCGTGTACATAGACTCAATACATGACTTTCCAAATCTCGTCTGTGATGTATGGGCTTGGCTGCCTAAGATCATACCTGGCGGATTCATCTCCGGACACGATTACGTGAGACGGTTTTCCGGACTTATTGAGGCTGTGGACATGATTTTCGGCTCTGATCTTCGTCTGGTTCATAAACTTGGCGGATCGTGGTTCGTTGCCATAGACAGTGAGGACACGAAGCAAAAATATTTGAACGTAATAAGGGAAAGGGTGGGAGAGAGTCCGGAAATTTTACTTAAGAATCCTCCAGACCTGTTCAGACAAAAAGACAAAGTGACGGCATGAAAGAGAACTCTCGTTTTAGTGAACTTTATGAACGTTGTTTTGGATTTCCGGAGGTCAATTTCTATCGACCTTGGGAAAATACGTGGGTAGCCGATGCTCTTGGTCCTCCGTCTGGGTTGTCTGTATTGGATGCTGGGGCTGGAAAATCGCCCCTTCCTCTTTTCTTGGCAGAAAACGGAGCTAGTGTCATTACGGTAGATCACGGCAGTCGTGGAGATAAGTCCAAGCAGTGGGGGTTTTTCGATTACGGTACGGTTGCTTCTGGAATTGTCAGTCACAACATGGATTTTACTAAGTTGTCTTGGGCAAAGGACGGACAGTTTGATACCGTGATCTGTCTGAGTGTGATCGAGCATATAAAGGCTTCCATGAGAATGGATGCGTGGAGAGAGTTTCATAGGATTCTTAAGTCTGAAGGCAGTCTCATACTTACGGTCGATCTCAAAGAAGATGGGTTTTGCTTGTGGAATGCCTGCCGTAGTGTACGTGTCGAACCAGATTTCGTGCATGGGGATCTTTCCCTGATGTTGAGGGAACTTCGAGGGATTGGATTCGTCTTGCAACGGTACGAACAGTGTCCGTGGAGAAACGAGAGGAAAATCCGTGTGGTTGGTATGGTTCTGAAAAAAGAGGAGGATTTAATATGAATGTTTTGTTTGGATGTGTGGCTGATAATAACCCGAAGTATTTGTCTCAGGTTCCTAGACTTGTACAATCTCTTCGGTGGTTTGGTGGAAAGCTGGCAGATGCCGAAGTTCGGGTATGTTTTGTAGAGAATATAGAGTCATCTGTCGGAGAAAAATTGACTCGACTTGGAGCTTCTCTCCATATTGTGGATCGTTTTAGCCATAAGTTTCCATATACGAACAAGATTCAGTTCTTTAAAAACTTTGACGGTTCCCTCTATGACCGGATCGTTCTGTTGGACTGCGATACCCTGATCGTGGATGATCCGTCAGAATATGTCTTCCGCGAAGGACTCCAGGCCAAAATCGCTGATATGCCAACCGTATCGCATGACGCCTTCGTGAGCCTGTTCAGTCGGCTTGGTTTGGAACTTCCTGAAAGAAAATACAACTGTACGTGTAACAGAGCCGCTACGATTTGGTATCCCAACTCGGGTGTGCTTATTTTCTCCCATGACGTTCTTGAGCCTATCGTCTCTAGGTGGCGAGAATATGGTCTTATGATAACCGGAGAACCTAGTATCATCAATTCCAGACATAAGTTCTATGATCAGGCCAGCCTAACCCTGTCCTACTGTACATCGCCCGTGCCGTATAACGAACTCGGAGCGAATATGAACTATCCCTTGCATATTGCTGCTAGATCAAAGCAGGGACGAACTCCGAATCCGTATTTAAAAGAATGTGATCCTATCATCCTGCATTACCACTATCACGTAGATGCAAGCAATGGTTACATATTGCCCTGTAAACATTTTCCGCGGGTACAGGCCCGTATAGATCGATACAATGAGCATCTGCTAAAAACGGGAGAGAGGGTTCAATGAACCCATTTCAGACAGATAAGATATACAATCATCTAGATCGGGTGGTGGAATGGCTAGAAGGCAAAAACCCGTTTGCTGTGACTATGGAACTAGACCCCACGAACATATGCAATCACAAATGTCCGGGCTGTTGCGGATTTGCAGTACCAAATGATGCAAGTCTGGATGGATACACGATGCGTAGAATTGTATGTCAAGCTGCCGTACTTGGAGTTCGGGGAATTATCTTTACTGGAGGTGGTGAGCCATTATGTAACCAAGATACTCTGGGAACGGTACACTTTATACGTCATGCTCTACAAATCCCAGTTGGATTTATCACGAACGGGTCATTGATTGACGGAAATGTAGCTAAAGTTCTTGTCGGCTCTTGCCAGTGGATACGGGTATCCATGGATGCTGGTTCTCCAGAACAACATCGCAGAACACATGGAGTTGATGATTTCTTCAGAGTAGTGGAAGGGTTGAGATTATTGGTCGATGAAAAGGATAGGACTAATTCGGACGTAACCATCGGCACGGGATATTTGACTGGAAAAGGAACTTATGACCTTGAAGATATGAAACAATTCGTCCGGGAATCCGTATGGGCTGGAGCGGATTATGCACAGTTCCGACCTTTTTTAGGAACAGATACTTATGCCAAAGCAGACCTGCACGAGTTCTCTCCTGTAGATTTTTCAGAGTTGGAGACTATGGGAAACGAGAGAACCCGTATAGTGAATTCTACTCATAAGTACAAGGTAATCAACTCCAGGCCAAGAAACGAGGATGGGGAGATTATACGGACTTATGACAAATGCTATGGGCATCAGTTTGCTACTGCGATTCAAGCTACTGGAGACCTGACCATTTGTTGTCACACTCGGGGATTGATGGAGTGTTCCCTCGGTAACATTCACAAGGACCCTCTGGCGGTGATATGGAATAGTCGCAGAAGGAAAGAGGTGACGGAGAACATAGACTTGAGCAAATGTCCCTTGCTTTGTAGGGCTGATAACTTCAATGAAATCTTGTGGCAAGTAAAGCAGCCAAAACACCACAAGGAGTTTCTGTGATGAAGATTTGCGTGAGTGGTTGGTATTTTTTCCCGGAGCTTATTCCAGTATTAGCCAAAGCCAGTCGGAGGTATCCTGTGTGTTTCGTTACCTATGCAGGTCGGGTTGCCCAGGCTTTAGAAGGAATCGGGTTGGTCAAATCTCACGGTCTGAGGCATGAAATCATCCCGGTAGCAGGGTTGGAGTTCGGTGGGTACGACTATTATTTAAAGAACTTCTGGGACCGAGAGTCCCCTGTGTTCTTCATGCACGACGACATCATAATGAAGGACCCGACCACGTTCGACGGTATTGCGGACCTGGCTTGCGATCAGGCATACGTGTTTCGGGACGTAAAAGAGGAGGAGGCCAATGGAAGGATGCACGGGCGGGGAATCTACTGTTCGAAAAAGTTTCTGGATTACATGCTGGACTATGTGTGCGAGTGCGAACATTCCAAGGACCAAGAGGATAAGCACAATACAGGCAATGTTCTTAAGGGCATGGGTCCGCACACCGGGTTCTGGTACGATCCGTTGAACGACGGGAGCCACAATCAGGGAAAGGTTCCGCTGGGACTTCGGCATTACAACTGCGGTATCTACCATTTTCAAGGAGTTCATGTCCGTCATGCCAGAAAGTACGGGCTGGATGCTGGGCACAAGGTCCACTTCTGGGATTTTGAGTCTGCCCGTAGGGGCAAGCTCGGATATGTTAGAAGAGAAGAGGTAAAGAAAGTTGCTGTACAATCTGGATAAACTATTGCCGTACATGAAACAACCGCATCTGCCCCGATTCACCGAGAAGGAGGCGGAGGAGAGGCTGGATAGAGAAAGGAGTCGTGAGTATCGGTATGATGTTTCCCTGGTCATGTCCGTGCTGGACTCGCATGAGGTCCTGAGGAGGCAGATTTTGTTTTGGTCCAAGCACGTATTCTCGGACGATCAGGACCTAAAGGGTCGGTGTCAGATCGTAGTGGCGGACGATATGTCCGACCCTCCCCTGGAGAGCGTGTTTGAGGAGAATCGTAGGGCAGTCAATTTCGACTATGTGGTGTTTCGCACGGAGAGCGAGATCCCATGGACACAGATGCTTGGGGCCAATATGGGCGCAGAGAGAGCCGAAGGCCGATACGTTCTGCACACGGCCATTGATCATATGGTGTCCAAGGAAGCTTTTCGTGCTGTGGCCGATTTCCAAGGGGACAAGATGCAATTTCGTAGGGCTTGGGGAGTCCTGGACGAGCAAGGGGACATTCTCATAGACCACGACACTTTGGTTCAGTATGGATGGAAACCATCGGATAGAGTGAAACTCCCAGACGCACAAGACCAGTACGCTATGAAAAGGTGGATATATCTAGAGATAGGTGGATACAACCCGAGGCACTTTGGACATTACTTTGGGGATGTGGAGTTCCACTGGGAGTATGCGTATTTCAGGAGACGAATGCTGGAGAAGATAGGTAGGCACAAGAGGGGACCGATGACCCATTGTTTCGCTGGGAGTATGTCGAATCCGCTCGGGCTGTTTCACAAAATGCCCAGAAAAGGTGGACATATCAAAGAATTGACTGAACAAATACGAGCAGGAAAGGCCAGAAAAGGAGGATATGGACGTGCCGCAGCCTAAAGTCACGATGATAGTACCAACACTGGATTCTCATGAAGTTTTAAGAAGACAGATTTTGTTTTGGTCTTCTATATTTGAGTTAGATGATAAACTACGGGAACAAGTTATGATTCATGTGGTAGATGACAACTCCATGCCTCCATTACATAAGCTGTTCTGGGCCATGAAAGATAAGATACATTTTAATTTTCGGGTCATTCCTACAGGATCAAATATCTGTTGGACACAGCAATTAGCCATGAATTTAGGAGTTGAAAGAGCAGAATCAGAATATGTGCTCATGACTGCTATCGATCATATCATGCCTAAAGAGGTATTCGAAGCTGCTGTGGTTTATGACGGAGACAAGATGCACTTCCCACGTAAGTACGCCGTGTTGGATGCGGAGGGCCAACTCAGGAGGGAGCCCGAGATCCTATACGAATATGGAGCCTATCCAGGAGAAGAGGAGAAGTATTTCGGAGTGCAAGACATCTATCTCATTCGTCGGTGGATCTACTTGGAACTCGGCGGGTATCAGACTAAATATTACGGGCAATACGGTGGAGACTCGGATTTTCATATGCGTTATGGAAATCTAAGAAGGGAGCAGATCGACCGTGGAGATTCAAAGCCAATAGAACGGCATCGGGTAGGTCCACTGATGTATGCCTTTCCCCATGCGAAGGAAGACAAAAAAAGGCTGTTCCACAAGTTGCCACGAAACCCAAAAAAGATGCGTGAACTTGAGCAAGCTATCCAGGAGGGACGGGCTACAAAGGGCGGGTACAAGCCGGAGAATCACCCTATATCAGACAACAGGGAGGGTGCAAGTATATGATCAATAAGATCGTATTAGTTATCTTTGGTGGAGTCATTGCCGGGATCATTGCTTTTTTGGGCATATGCAGCATATCAGAGAAAATCATGTATGACGATCAGCCGGCAGTATGGCAAGACAATCCAAACATCAAATGGAGATTTGAGAGCAATGAAAAAACTATGGATGAGTAAGATAATTGCCATTTTTGCTTGTATCTTATTGGCTGTTCCGGCTATGGCTACGATCAGTTTTTGGCCTGCGGATTCGTTGACTGGCGGCACAAGCACTTCCCTGGACGGCATAAGTGGAAACAACTTGGCAGATGGGGACGGTGGATTTGTCGTAACCACTGACGGGGATTTCTGTGTATATGTCTTGGACGCAGACTCCGGAGCCAGTGAAACCAGCGAATCGCCATGTCCACAGATAATAGATGTTGATACGGACGGTACTTGTGGAGCAAATTGCCGTTGGGTATTACTTAATGTCAATGGGGACGATTTGAGTTCCTTACCAAGTGCAGATCCTACAGTTACACTCAGGGATTCAGACAATGATGCGGGCACCGGAAAAGTCTATGCGAATAGTTCGGGTGGTACGAACGACATTATTATGTATTTAGGTGTGGAGGATAGTGGGGGAGAAAATCAGACTTATGTGGAGCTTGACGGTGTTTCCGAGACAGTTGATAGCATAAAGCCTTTTAATGCCACTGCCGGAGCTACCGTTTCAAGTGCTTTTACGGCTACAGGACTTGTCGGTGACGAAGATTTGCAGAGTGAAGATTTTGGAGATTTTACGTGTTCGGGGGAGGATGCCTGTGTATTGGACAATATCGTTACATCTGCCTTTTGGTCTGGAGCCGGTATTGTGGCCGATGGTACACAGTGCGCTAATCCTGCAAAAGTGACCATAAACTCTGGACCTGTACAGTACACGATAAAATGTGCTGATAATGACGGCTCATCCATGTATGGACACATTATCATGCCTGATTCGTGGAATGCTGGTACTGTGACTTTTGAATTGGAATATTTGCAAACTGCTGCGGATACGGCAGCTCTGCATTCTGATGTTTGTTGTCAATGTCGAGGGGCTACAGAAGTGCCAAGTTCCACATGGGGATCGGAGGTGGCTATAGACGATACGAACGTAACAGGTTCAAATGGAGTGGATCATACAACCTCCGATGTCGTAACTTGTGCAGGTACCTGTGCGGCTGGGGATAGTCTGTGGTGGAGAGTGCAGTTAGATGCAGGCGGTACAACCACGGCAGTAGCTACTTTGCACTTCTTGGGTATGAAGATGGAATATACAACCACGGTGGGAGATTAGAAAATGAGGAGGATGGACACATGAAATCAACATACATATTTATCTTGGCTTTCCTTTGCATACCGTTGGTTTCAGGTTGTACGGAGTCCGAGGCGTGGATCAATCCAGTGATTGTAGGTGGAGCTATGGAGGCACCTGCTTATGTTTTTTCGGATGATTTCAACCGTAGTAATAGTGCAACTGTTGGAGGGCCTTGGGATTCCGAGACAGAGGAGGGAACATCAACTATTAGTATATTGAACAATCAGATGCGTATTACTTATAACAGTACATCTGGAGCTTGGATTGAAGAGGATTTGGGGGGTGATCAAACAGATAGTTGGATATATTTTACTTGGGAGGCTAATCGAGAAGGTTCATTAGGAGCTGATAAATATATCTATCATGTAGAGACTTTTGATAATTCTGATGTTCTGCAATATAGTGTTCGTGCGATTTCAAATGCCAGTCAAAACTGGCGGGGTTTTCGCATGGTCTCAGCACAAGGGACGAATCCATATTATTATCCTGCTGACATTTCTACTGCAACAGAATATCCGATTGCAGTCCATTACAAGATAGGAGTTTCGGATGGCGCTGTTCAGTTGTTTGTTTACGATGGATCTTGGCAATCAGGCACTGGCAATTCTAACTCCTTGAATACTTCTAGTTATAATGGTGTTGATGAAATAGAGTTTGGTGTTACTACAACGGCTACCGTAAGTGATACAAGTTTGCTTATCGATTTAGATGATTTCATATTCGATGATTCTGACCCGAGGTGAAATATGAGTAAATGTTTGATTAGATATTCCTTTTTACTTTTATATTGGATTTTCATATCAAATGTATGTGCATCGACTTGGTATTGTGATCTTGATGCGGTTTCCAATGGGGATGGAAGCATGGGTGATCCATGGAATACTCTATCAAACATGAAAACAGGATGTGATTCTGGATGTAACGCAAGTGGTGATATTATCAATATCAAGGGCTCAGAAACCATATCCGGAACTTTCTATTGGGATATTTCGAAGAATGTTACGCTACAATTATGGTCTGGGAATAGTTGCACCATAACTGCCTCTGGGTCTGGTGATGGTTTCCGTATCGATAGTGGAGGTATGCTAATAGATTCATTGGCTTTTACAAGTTCTGGTGCAAGGACTACATCTGACCCGATTATACAAATAGAGATAGCGTCTACAATTTCTAATTGTACTATAAACAATTATGATGGTCCAGGTATATATGTGGGCGGTGGTAGTGGTAGTGTTATAGATAGTAATACCATTACTAACGCAATAGGTGGATATGGTGAACATGGAGTCTGGACGGATGCGGCATCCACGATAATACGATATAACTATATTGCCAATATGAATGACGCATCGAATTGTATTTTTGTTCAAGAGGGTGCTGATAATAGTGAAATATATGGCAATTATTTGGAAGCAAATGCAGAGAAGTCAGATGTTATTGTTAGAGGATCTTCCAATAGCGATTTATCTGGAGTGAGAGTATATAATAACTTTTTTGCAGGGGCTAATTATGTATCTGGCATAGATATTGAGGGTTCGGAAGGCGTATATAATGTTGAAGATCTACAAGTGTACAATAATATTTTCACTACAACAAAAAACACATCTGCCAGCAAAGCCGATTGGCGGCTTGTGATTCGAATTCATCAGCCTGGTGCATCCAGCGGAACTCCAGTTAGAATTTACAATAATACGATCTGTATGAAAGGTTCCGATACAAGTAGTGAGTTGATGAAAGCCGGGTTGGGATTTGTTACTGGATCATATTCGACTGGTTATGTAGAGATCAAAAATAATATCATTCGAGTCGAAGATACGGACGCTAATGGTTATGTGTATTGTGTGTACGAGGATTGTTCTAGCGAAGACATGGCTAATGTTACGGACGATTACAATTATTTCTATAATGCTGGCAGTGGAGAATCTGGCAATATCATCAGCGGGTCCGATTATTCAACCGGTACCTATACCGTGACAGGCACAGATCCTCAATTACATACTCCCTGCTCAATTCTTTTTCCTCAATCAACGGCACCAACTATAAATGCCGGGACATCATTGAGTTCGTATTTTACTATTGGTATTGGTATGAATGCTACTTGGCCTGTTCCAGATCTTGTTACTAGACCCCAGGGTTCTGATTGGGACATCGGCGCATATGAATATGAAGGGCTGACAAATATTTTTGGCACTTCTGTATCTGGAGGTACGATACAGTGATTTGGCTGATCGGTGTCCAGCAGCGCAATGAAATAGGAGGTCAGTTGTAGTATTTAGATAGAATTAGCGAAGTCACACGCACAGTACCATAAAAGAGGAGGGGCCTTGTGCGGGGTGTCCGTACCGAATGTCTGAGGGAGTTTAGACCTTGGCCGACGAAATCAGAAGACCACAGAGTCATGCGGACAGTAGCGGGTGGACCAATCCGACGCAGTGTTACAATGCTAATGACGCGGATTATGGCTATGACAATATTGATAACGACTATACTCCTGCTATACGCTTTTACAACTGGGCTGCGGCCTCCGCCTCATACTCAGCCCTTACCTTGTATGTCAAGTGGTCCACGGATGTTGGAACTGGTAACGACAAGTGGTGTATTGAGTTTTCTACAAATGGCGGTGGTGCATGGAACAAAATTACTAACACTCCGCAAGGAAATTACTCAAACGATTCCGCCAACCGTGCCACAACCGCAGAAACCGTAACAGAAACCCTCTCAGCAAGTCAGGATCTTTCCCAACTACAAGTAAGAATTACTTTTGACCTAATCGGTCCTGCCGATCCTGTAGATATTCGCATATGGGACGTTCGCACAGTCGGTACTTTGGAGGAGAGTTCCGAGTCCTCGCTGTCGTCCTTATCGTCCCTGTCGTCCCTGTCCTCCCTATCCTCTCTGTCGTCCGAGTCAAGTTTTTCGAGTACGTCTTCATATTCGTCCCTCTCTTCCGAGAGCGTATGCTCAGAATCTAGCCTATCGTCCCTGAGCAGTACCTCATCCCAATCTTCCGAGTCCGTCTGCTCCGAGTCGAGCCTATCGTCCCTGAGCAGTACCTCTAGCCTTTCCTCCCAATCTTCGGAGTCCGTGTGTTCGGAGTCCAGCCTGTCTAGTCTGAGTTGCCTTTCGTCTTGGTCCTCATATTCTTCTCAGATAATCGGTACAGTCTGCTGGGGTCATAGTACGGCAGTAGCAGAGGACCACAAGAGAACCTTTTCAGATCATTGGACGGGTGACGGAGTGGTTAGTGGCTCTGGGGACGGAGAGACTCTTTCTCTGTTGGTAGTTTCAGATGAGGGAATATCTGAGACATGGTATTTGGGCTCTGGTGTGGTAGTAGTCAGCCTTGATAAATATGGTGGTGGTGGAAGTGGTCCAACTCCGACGATCTACTACAAAACTGGCACTACGGCAGCAAACTGTGAGGCTGACACTTGGCATGAGTACGGAACAAAGTTCACAAGTACCGGATTTATAAAGATACGTCTGGTCAAGTAAGAAGGAGGGATTGAGTTATGGCTGACTTGTTCGACAGGCTTTTCCCAGAGGATATGGAGCCCAATATTGCTGTTCATGCGTTCGCCGCCGCCATTATAGACTACATGGCCGGACAGACCACACGGGCTCAGATCATAGCCTATTGGTCTTTGGATACGGAGGCACAGGCTGATCTTAATGCGCTTTGTGATGCCATTGACGCATTGGGAACGAAGGCCGACAAGATACAGTTTGCCTTGGAGTTCGATGCCGTAATGCTCATGGCTGCACATGGAGCCAAATATACAACTAAAACTGCATTCAAAACAAGGCTGGGGATTTAATGGCCATTGATGTCAAAATAACCCGGTTTGCTACAAATAAGGGTGGGGGTGCCACTGGAACCCAGGATGTCACGATCTCTGGTTTTGGCACTCCTGATGCTGTCTTGTTTATTTGGGGTAAGGATACGCTTACCGCTGACGGTACGGTAGATCATGCCAGCATAGGCTATGGCGTCACGGACATGGGCAGCAATGAGTGGTCTTTGACTATCGATGCAGAGCATGGTCAAGGTACAAGTGATACTTACCGGCAATCGATAGATAGTTCTTGTATATCCATCAGTGATGGCACTGGGCAATGGAAGGCCGCTGCGAGTTATGATTCCGGTATTACCGACGGCGTGAGAATTAGTTGGGATGCGACCCACGCTACTTATGTAGCTGGTACGTTGGTAACTGCTGTATTCTTTAGTGGTTTGAATAACGTAGCAGTCGGTAACATAGCTATACATGCTACACAAGACAGCTATGTATCTGTTAATGTTGGGTTCAGACCAGATGTCGTTATCTGTGGTAACATACTATATCCGGCAGTGGATACACCCGGATATATAGCTAATGCCACTCTAGGCCTTGCCTTTGCAGTGGATGACGGCTCTGATTCACAAATGGTCTTGCAGCACAGCGCAAAGGACGCAGAAGACACCACGATAAACAACACAAGAGCCACAACCAGTCCTGGCAGAATTTACGATCAGACTTTTAATGATGCTTCTCCGTATACCGCAGAACTCGATAACTTTAATTCAAATGGATTCGATATATACACAAGGGGAGGTGATTCTGCATCTCAGTATGTGTTCTATCTTGCCTTAGACATTGGCTCTGATTATAAGAAGGTCTTACAAACACAGCCGCCAACTTCCACTGGTGACGACTCACAAACTGGTGTTGGTTTTAAGCCTATCTTCGTGATGCAGGGTCTTGCGTCTCTAACTGCATACGACTATTTAGCCACTGGTGTATATTCTGGAGTTTTTGGTATATCCGTCTTTGACCATTACGGAGGTGAATATTGCCACGCTATTGCAGACGAAGACGATCAGGACACTAGTGATACACAATCTGGCTGTGAAAATAGAGCCGTATATTTGCATGAGAACGATGGCACTCTTATACATGCCGCTGATTTTGTCAGCATGGATTCTGATGGATGGACACTCAACTATACAACCGCAAGCGCAACGGAGCGCAAGTGGATTGCACTGGCTCTGGGGAATGAAACCACGGTTATTGATGACGTTACGGTGGAGTTCTCTTCGTATTCGTCAGCGTCCAGTATGTCATGCACATCGTCGATTTCCTCAGGTTCGAGCCAATCTTCAGAGTCTGTGTGCTCGGTTTCCAGCCTGTCATCCCTGAGTTGCGAGAGCTCACTCTCATCAGAATCGATCTGCTCAGAATCTAGCCTATCATCTCTGAGCTGTACCTCGTCCCATTCTTCCGAGTCATCCGAGAGCGTGTGTTCTGAGTCGAGCTGGTCTAGCCTGTCCAGTCTCAGTTCCCTATCCTCATATTCTTCTGAGAGTGTGTGCTCTGAATCTAGCCCATCATCCTTAAGTAGCCTATCCTCCGCATCCTCGGAGAGTGTCTGTTCGGAATCGAGTCTCTCCAGCCCCTCGTGTCAAAGTTCCATGTCCTCGGAGAGTGTATGCTCAACTTCCAGCTTGTCAAGTTATTCATCGTATAGTGGTGCCATTGCTGAGAGCATTGTATGGAGAGATCGGGAGAGCATCATTTGGAGGGACCGGGAGAGTATTGTATGGTGGCCCGAATCAATTCTCAGTGTATCCAGCCAGTCCAGTCTTTCCAGTTTTTCGTGCATCTCATCTGAGTCGTCAGAATCTATCTGCTCGGAATCCAGTTGGAGTAGCCTAAGCTCAGAAAGTTCAGGGTCGTGTTTCTCCAGTCTCTCGTCACTATCGTCCGAGTCAGTTTGTTCAACCTCTAGCCTGTCATCTCATAGTAGTGCCTCGTCATTCTCGTCACTGTCATCCGAGTCAGTTTGTTCCGAATCCAGTCCATCGAGTTTGAGTTGTCTCTCGTCCTGGTCTTCCGAAAGCCTGTGCTCGGCTTCTTCACTTTCCAGCCTCTCGTCCTTGTCTTGCGTTTCCTCCCGTTCCTCGGAGAGTGTATGCTCGGAGTCAAGTTACTCCTCGTTGAGTTGTACCTCATCGGCTTCTTCGGAGTCTGTCTGCTCGACCTCCTCTTACTCTTGTGTCTCCTCCTATTCCTCGACCTCCTCGACCTCCTGTACCTCGTCCTATTCTTCCGAGTCATCGGTCTCCTGCCAGTCGTCCGAGTCTTCCAGCTCCTTGCAGTGTGATACTTTCACAGAACGATTCGAATACACAAGCACTCCTGGGTACGATGAATCGGGTTGGTTGGAAAACCTAACAACAGGAACGATTGACGAGAATGCTGATCCAGCAGATGTGGGCAGTCCGCCTGGGTGGGGTAGTGAATGTCTAAAGATAATTGCTCCTGATAATGAATTAACCAATGCTTTTAATACTGGGCAATTTGACTTAGCCGATTTCTATTATAGTTTTGAGGTGATTTTTACTGATCTGTCAGAATTTATCAGTGGGGATCAAGCAACCGTCGGCCTTATAACGGACAATGCTGGGGGGTATCTCTGGGGTCTTGTCATTTGGCATGATGGAAGCAAGGTCATCTTCAGGGTATGGGACTACTCCCAGAGTAAGACCGTCAGGGATAACAGGGATACAAATGTAACAGTTGTTGAGGATAAGCGTTATGTAATTCAAGTGAAGTGGTTATCTTCAACAAATGAGTGGGCATGGCGAATAAACAATGTCGATCAAATAAACAATGTAGACACTGAATACCCAATTACTTCAGAAGGAACCCTTGGCGGTACACACAGTGAGAATTTTAAGGCTATAGACCTTGGTTCCCACGACTGGTTTGGTGATACCAAAGGCTATACGGCGTACTTCGACAATGTTCTGGTAGATGTTTGCGATTGGGAATCCTACAGCTCAACCTCCTCGGTAAGTTCCACCTCTTCCTACTCTTCGGAATCTTCAACCTCATCCGAATCCAGCACCTCCAGTGCCTCTTGCATTTCCTCTTGGTCTTCGGAATCTGTTGAGTCAGCCTCCTCCACGTCCAGTCTGTCCTCGTTAAGTTGTACCAGCTCGCAGTCCTCGGAGTCGGTCTGCTCGGCGTCCAGTTATTCGTCCCTGTCATGCACTTCTTCTGAATCTTCAGAGTCTGTCTGCTCGGAATCTTCGTTGTCAAGTTTTAGCTGCATTTCATCGCTATCTTCGTATTCTTCCGAATCGATTTGCTCTGAGTCATCACTGTCAAGCCTCTCATGTGCAAGTTCTTGGAGTTCGGAGTCTGTCTGCTCGGAATCTTCGTTATCAAGCTATAGCTGCATCAGCTCCCGTTCTTCGCTGTCCTCAGAGTCGGTGTGCTCTACATCGAGTTTTTCAAGTCTATCCTCCCATTCTTCGCTGTCCTCGGAATCGGTATGCTCCGAATCCAGTTTGTCGAGTCTCTCATCCACAAGTTGCCTGAGTTCTTGGTCCTCGGAGTCGGTGTGCTCCGAGTCCAGTTGGTCAAGTCTATCCTGTGTCTCGTCCTTCTCTTCGGAGAGTATATGTTCCGAGTCTAGTCTATCTTGTGAGTCGAGTTTTAGCTCCTCCAGTCAGGAGAGCAAATCTTCACCTTCCAGCTTGTCGAGCCTGAGCTGCATTTCTTCCTGGTCATCGGAGTCGATATGCTCGGAATCTTCGCTTTCAAGTCTCTCGTGCCTGAGTTCCTGGTCTTCAGAATCGGTATGCTCGGAGTCCTCGCTATCAAGTTTGTCCTCGCAGAGCTGTACCTCGTCCTTCTCCAGCCCCTCGTCCCTGAGTAGCCCCAGCTCAATATCGTCCGAATCAATTTGCTCGGAATCCTCATTTTCCAGCCTCTCATCTCTGAGTTGTGCGAGCTCCTGGTCCTCAGAGTCCGTATGTTCCGAGTCGAGCCTGTCCAGTCTATCCTGTACGTCCAGCCTGTCCAGCCTTTCATCCGAGTCGGTATGCTCGGAGTCGAGTTATAGCTCGCTGAGTTGCCAGAGTTCACTATCTTCAGAATCAATCTGCTCTGAATCTTCACTGTCAAGCCATAGCTGCGCCAGTTCCCGTTCTTCCCTCTCATCCGAGAGTGTATGCTCTGAGTCGAGCTGGTCTTGTGAGTCGAGTTTTAGTTCATCTAGCCAGGAGAGCAAATCTTCACCTTCCAGCCTTTCATCGTTCAGTTGTCTGTCCTCCTGGTCCTCAGAATCCGTGTGTTCTGAGTCAAGCCTGTCGTCCCTGAGTTGTGCCTCCAGCCTCTCTTCTGAGTCGGTTTGCTCCGAGTCAAGCCACTCCAGCCTTTCCTCCCATAGCAGCCTGAGTTCCCAGTCCTCGGAAAGTATCTGCTCCGAGTCGTCCCACTCTAGCCTTTCCAGTCTATCCTGCGAAAGTTCCCGGTCATCGGAGAGCGTATGCTCCGAGTCAAGCCTTTCGAGCCTCTCTTGCGAAAGTTCCCAGTCCTCGGAGTCGGTGTGCTCTGAGTCTAGCTGGTCGAGCCTCTCCTGTGCCTCGTCCCTCTCCTCGCTCTCGTCCCTCTCGTCCTGGTCTTCGGAGTCCATGTGCTCCGCATCCAGTTTTTCAAGCCTCTCCTGTACCAGTTCTCTGAGCAGCCTGTCGTCCATCTCTAGCCCATCCTCCTCATGCCTGTCCTGTGCAAGTTCTTGGTCCAGTTTTTCGAGTCTGTCATGCGAGTCCAGTTGGTCGAGTTCTAGCGAGTGCTCGAAGTCAAGCTCTAGCTGCACGAGTTCAATTAGCTGGATGGCTCAAAGGGTGGATATTGAGGTGGATATACATTCGGAGATGGCCATAGATCCAGACATACATGAGGAAATGGTTATAGATCCAGAGAACTGATTCAGATAATCGTCGTTTCTATCATCGTCCCCCTCGTTAGATGATTCCGAAGACTGAGAGGACTGGGAGGATTAGGAACAAAACTTGGGAGGGACTGGAGGGGATGAAATGTAAACACCACAACATCATAAAATCACATAATAGCGGTGTTTACATGATTTTCCGTCAGGGAGGGGGTATAGCGCTAGAGAGAGGGGGATGAATATTTAATGGAAATATTTAGGACCCAAGATTTCCCTTTTCCAGGTCCCCTACCCTTTTTTTGAGTTCTCTGATTTCGGAGAGCAGGTCAGCAATTTCTGGCAATTCATCAAAATCTAATTCTCCTGAAAGAATCGAACGTATTTCGACCTTTTGCCCGGTAAGAAGCCATATAGCCTTTTCCAAGTCCCAGTAGAGGAGCTTCAAAACATATTGAAGAGACAGAGCCCCTTGTCCGGTCTTCAGTTTGCTCAAAGAATCTGCTGGAATTCCAGTAACTTTGGAAAAGGCCCTCCATTTACCCCCATATTTGCTGTTTACCAATGCGATTAATCGTTCTCGAAATCCCTGTAATTCAGGGTAGTTAAAAAATATTTTGGCTATTTTCGATTTTTTTCTTGACATACCATCCGAAATTTCCGATACTGTGTAAAAAAGGGATAAAAGTAGACAAAATGGGGAAAACAGTATGACACATGCTAGGAGCAAAGAAAAGCAAAATTCAAAACCAGATTGGCTCAGTACGGGTAAGGTAGCTAGGATGACGGGTACATGTAGTGCCTCGGTGCGACTGTGGACCAAACATCTACCTGCAAAGTTCGTAAAGCGCACTCCTGGAAACCATTATCGGATTCACCGAAATGGGTTAGATTTCATGTTGAGGCTCAACTCTTATCTTAAACCCTTGGAAAATGGCGAGAAAGCAGAGTTTGATTTTGATATTGGTCAAGAGAAGGCTGACGACTGAGGTGGCATGGCGGAGAACCGTACATCGGTGCTGAGACTGAGAATCCACGATCACATCAAGAGTGCTTTATGGGAACTAGCGGACGAAAACTGTCAGGAAATTCAAGAGGTTGCGTATCAACTACTGCTCGATGGGCTCAAAATGAAGATAGTCAGGCGATCTCATTTACAGGATAAAAAATTTTTTAGCCATCTCCAAGGGAAATCTGAGTAATTATTTGAAATTCTGGGGACCTGAGTGGCCGTAGAGCACACGTACATTTCTAAAAACGGACTGATTACAAGGCGATTGACCCCACTCCAGGCGATACGGCAGAAGTGCCTGAATTGCTGTTGCTGGAAACTGGCAGAAGTGAAAATGTGCAAAATTACGGACTGTGCCCTTTATCCATTCAGGGCTGGCACAGATCCCGGGCGACATGGCTCTAAAATACCCTCTAATTTTTCAAAAACAGGGTCGTAGCACGGTTTTTTGAACAATTAAGAGAATAAAGGTACTTGGATATGGGTCCAGAAAAGATTGATCAAAAAAACGCCTCTTTTAAAGATCGGTTTTTGACAGTTACGGAAGCCGCGAGAGTGCTTAACTGCCCGAAAGATCGGCTTTATCGGAACTGGCGGAAGTGGAAAATCGGTACGAAAGCATTAGGAGACCTACGTATTGATATGCTCAGAGTCCATCAAATGCTGGAGGGAGGCATTGATGGTAGCAGCCCAATACAAGGACAAGAGGAAGAAGAAAAGGCAGTGGTTTTACAGGTTTACGAGGGCCGGTCAGCTTTATCAGGGCCACGGATACGACACCCGGGAAGACGCACAGGAGGCCGAGGTATTAAAAAGGCGGGAACTTGCAGGTCTAACTCAGAAGACCCAAATCGCCACGGATTTCTTGACTGTCCTTAACGCCTACACAGACCACTGCAAGCGAGCCACAAGTGATGCACACCTGTCTTGGGTACTGTCTCGTGGTAGGCGATATTTTCAAGGTCTGCACAAAAAGAACGTCACAGAGATGACCCCCGCTTTTGCCCGAAAACAGCTTAGAGAGTGGGATCTGCAAGCTTCCCGCAAGACTGTCAATCGGAACTTGGAATTTTGGAAGATCGTACTCAATTTCGCAGAATCCGAGGAACTCATACCCTTTAATCCTATCCGTAAGGTCAAGGGTCTACCCGAGGAAAAATCCATCCCATACGTCCCGCCTGCTGAAGATGTGCTCAAGATTCGTATGTTGGCCAGTCCAACAGTTACGCAGATGATTGATATGGTTACGAAAACAGGTATCAGAAAGGGTGAAATGCTCAATATGCAGTGGAAGGACGTGGATCTTTCTCGAAGGATATTCACCGTATATCATCGTAAAGCCAAGGGCGGACATCTAGTTCCGAGGCCTCTGGCCATTACCGACGACTTGATGACCAATTTCCAGTTTCTAAAGTCACGAAAGCGAAATACTTGGCTTTGGACCGACGAGCACGGCAAAAGGTACGTGAAGATGGGAATGACCCTGCCCTATCTTTGCGACAAGGCTGGTATCAAGCGATTCAACTGGCACGCGTTGAGACATTTTGCTAGTCACCTGATGCTCTCTCGTGGGGCGTCCTTGGAACAAGTACGTCGGCAGTTGGGTCATGAGCGGTCCACTACGACAGACCGATACATGAGACAATTACGTGGTCCGGACTTGGAGACGGCTAGGTTTCTGGAGGAACCATTGAAAATCAAAAGGGAGGGAAAATCATGGGAAGAGACATAAGCAAAAAGCAATTCGATGAAGCGTGTAAAAGACATGGTTTTACTACTCATGGATTTCTTGGTTATTACAACATTGGATATGGAACAGAAGTATCTATTCTAAATGCTGGAATTAGAAAAAGAGATCAACTTGCATATCTTATCCAGCAAAAAGATAAGGCCAAAAAGAGGAATAAATTGTCGGATCATACGTAGATTGTACGCAATTCGGAGCACACATGAAGGATTGGCTTTCTAAATGGCTTGAAAACATGATGTTTTTTGCTTATCCCGATTATATGATACTTGACGCAGCCTCATATTTAAACTCCAACCATATACAAAAGTTCCCCAAAATATACAACAAAAACTACTCACTGTCTACTAAACCTTTGCATCTCATTGTACGGTTTTGGGGCTTTTGGGCAGAAATGTGTACGCAGATTGTACGTAAAACAAAAGAGGAGGACAAATCATGGGCTATGTAATGGTTACAGGTTACTGTGTTTGTTGTAATAAACTTTTCTCTTTTAATCCAAACAAGGTCCCCTCCATAAGGATAGATGGAAGCCGAGAACCTATCTGCAAGATTTGTGTCGACCGTGTGAATCCAACCCGCAAGAAACATGGTCTTGACCCTATCGTACCTTTACCGGATGCCTATGAGCCTGCTGACGAAAACGAGGTGAATTGGTAATCGTCACATACAGAAAACAGAGGGAGAAGACAATGGCTGTATTACTAAATGCAAAACAGGCCGCAGCCATCATCGATTGCAGTCCTGACGATATGTACATCTATCAGCGCAAGGGTTGGATCAAGGGTATACAGGTGGGAACGAGTCTGCGGTATTGGCGATGGAGAAGAGCAGATGTGTGTCATCTAGCCAAAAAACTTTCAAAACTTCTAGACAATACGGATACGGCAAGATGATCAGAAAACACAAGAAGAAGGAAAAACAACTAACTGGTGAACGAGGAGGAGCTGTGGAGCCACTTAAAATACAGGGCATAGGACCGGGAGAATTCTTAAACAATCCGTATTGTCCCATGTGTGCGAAGCGTATTGACATATCAAACAAACGCATATCAGTACGTATATATCGAGGCCCTTATTTGGACTTTTGTTATCAATGTTTCAAGCGTAAGCAAAAATCTCTAGTAAGATAAATCATGAAAATACTGTTCTGGTGTCCTTATTGTAAATCAGTTTGGGGCTGGACGATTGAAGAGGGTCCTAATTATCGAACAAGAGAAGTAGAACTCATATGTGAAACCTGTATTGGTGCATGGGAACAGGACACTGACCAAAAGGAGGTTGTAACCAATGGCATGGCTAAAGTTCAATGATGGGATCTCGTTCAATCTAGACGGTCCCGTCCGAGTTGAGTGCAGGGTAGATGGATTCTATGTCGTCGGTGGAGGAATGCTCTGCCCAGTGGAGACGGTTGAAGAGGCGCAGGAGCTGATCGGAGAGCTGGAGAATGCGACTGAATCGATTGTGACGGATGGTCCAATATGAAGCGCAAACGTAAGGAATGGCCCAAGGAAAAATGCTTGTCTGAATGTATGTATCGCAGCAATGGTCGTTGCACTATGTATGACCCTGCCAAACTGAAGGGATTATGTGCCTTGGGTGTTTACTCGGCAAGCAGAATAGCCAAACTGCCAGAAATGGAACGGCTAGTAGAAGAGATGGAAAGATTGATGGTGGACGGTGAAGACTTGTTAGCAGATATGCGAAAAGCCTGTCTGCAATATGACTAGGGATAGAGCCTGCAATGGGAAAATACAAGATATTTTTAGAAACAAAACAACAAAGAGCGAACAATACTGGCTTTGATGTCTCAGAATCATGTTTGCCAGACATTTTATATGATTTTCAGAAAGCTCTGGTTATTTGGGCATTAAAAAAAGGTCGGTCTGCTATTTTTGCTGATTGTGGTCTTGGCAAAACATTTATGCAGTTAGCATGGGCGGATCAGATTATCAGAAAAACAAACAAAAGAATCATCATATTAACTCCGCTTGCAGTATCATTTCAAACGCTACAAGAAGCTGAAAAACTTGGTATTGAAGCTGTTATAAGACGAAAAGGAATATCTTCACAAGATCATTTGGTTATTACCAATTATGAACGCCTGCATTATTTTGATCGTAATGATTTCAATGGTGTGATTTGTGATGAGAGTTCTATATTAAAAAATTATGATGGACAGACTCGAAAAGCCATAACTACATTTATGCAGAAAATGCCTTATAGACTTTTATGTACTGCAACAGCAGCCCCAAATGATTATATCGAACTTGGCACATCTAGCGAAGCTCTTGGAGAAATGGGCTTTGCCGATATGCTTTCAATGTTCTTTAAAAAAACCGAAAAAACATTATCTAGGAAAGATGAACATAGAGCAGGGATATATAGATTTAGAGGACACGCAAAAAAACATTTCTGGCATTGGGTATGTTCTTGGGCAAGGGCTTTACGAAAACCCTCCGATCTCGGCTTTTGTGATAATCAATTTAAATTACCTCCATTATTAATCAAACAACACCTCGTCTCCAACAACCATATTCCTGAAGATATGCTTTTTCATTTGCCTGCCATAAATCTACATGACCAACGAAGGGAACTTAGGCAGACTTTAAATGAACGGTGCGAATTAGCAGCTGAGTTAATTATGAAACATGATGCACCCGCCATAGCATGGTGTCATCTCAATGATGAAGGTCATCTTTTAGAGCGGTTGATACCAGGAGGTGTTGAAGTAGAAGGCAAAGATTCCAATGAATATAAAGAGGACGTTTTCCTGGCATTTCTTCGCAAGGATATACGTGTACTTATAAGTAAACCAACAATAGCTGGTTTCGGATTGAATTTGCAACACTGTAGTCATCAAACATTTTTCCCTTCTCATAGCTATGAGCAATATTATCAATCTGTGCGCCGATGTTGGCGTTTCGGACAGAAGAAGGATGTCGTCGTTGATCTCATTAGTACGGAAGGCCAGCGCAAGGTTATTACTAATCTCAAACGCAAAGCAGAGGCCGCAGATAAAATGTTTCAATATTTAGTTAAGCTAATGATGGAAGGAATGAGAATAGATAGTAAAAATGAATATACAAGGACAGTGAGGTTGCCTATATGGCTGTAAAGACTCAGATTATTACTGACCACTATGCACTATACAATGGAGATGCCTGTGAAATACTTCCTGGATTTCCTAACGAAAGTATAGATATGAGTCTTTATTCTCCACCTTTTGTAGGACTTTATACATATTCTAGTAGCGAAAGAGATTTAAGTAATTGTCGCAGTTATGAGGAGTTCTTCGAACATTATGAATTTATTGTTCAGGAGATATTCAGACTTACAAAGCCTGGGCGCATCACAGCAGTTCATTGTATTGATATACCACGTACTGGAGCTAGGGCTGGTGGCGGATTGATAGATTTTCCAGGAGACATAATACGATTACATGAAAAAATCGGATTTTCATATACAGCTCGTTATCATGTATGGAAAGAACCGTTAGGAGTAAGACGCCGCACAATGGCAAAGGGTCTTTCACATTGGCAGCTTGTTGAAGATTCAACTCTATGTGATGTGGCTTCTGCTGATTATCTTATCATGTTGCGTAAGCCCGGGACAAATGCTGTTCCAGTAGTTCATCCTAAAGGGCTTATACATTATGCAGGTGAACGGTCAATCCCTTCTGACCTACTTGAGTTCAAGAATTATGATGGCAAACAAACTCAAAATAAATACTCACATTGGATTTGGAGACAATATGCAAGTGCATTCTGGGATGATGTTCGTATAGAAAGAGTATTGCCATACAAGGCAAGCAAAGATCCAGCCGATGAAAAGCACGTACATCCTTTACAATTAGATGTAATCGAGCGAGCGTGTATTCTTTGGAGCAATCCACAAGAAACTATTTTGAGCCCATTTATGGGAGTAGGAAGCGAAACATATGGTGCCGTTTTGAATGGTCGAAAAGCCATAGGAATAGAATTAAAAGAATCTTATTTTAATCAAGCAGTAAGAAATATGCAACAGGTACATAAACATATCGATAGCCAGAAGGATAGTTTGTTTTGATGATGAATACAAAACGGTGATACAAACATGAAGCATTACTACCCCACCGGCCTTGAGTCCGATAGCGAGCTGTTGGTAGCAGACCAGAAAAACAAAAAACAAGAGAGGATAGTGCTAGATTATCTCAAAGCACGACCAGGACAACACTACACCGCTTATGAGCTAGAGGCTGCTCTTGGACTATTGCATCAATCCATGCACCGATGCTTGGCTAATCTCACGGCTCAGGATTTAATTGTGAAAAGTCATCTCAAGCAAAAGATAAGTCCATACGGCAAGCGGGTACACACCTGGGTGTATCAACAAAAGAGCAAGCCAATGCAAGAACGATTATTTTAAAAGAGAGGAGGATATGATCATGAGTTCTAAATTTGTATTTTTACGAGAAAATGCTGAGGAAAGAGTCATCATCATTTGCCCGTTATGCGGCAAGTCCAGAGATTGGAAAGAGGGAGAACAGCCTGTGAACACTACAACAGATGCCATCTGCACAAATTGCAGGGCCATAGATGCGATGGTTGCTTGTATTGATTGCGGTAGAATTCTGCCGGTTCATTTACGATGGGTAGATGACGACGGCATACGATGTTCGATATGCAATTACGAGCATCAGAGACAGACAATTATCACTATGAAACCTATACATACAAAGTAATCTTCATTTCTTACAAGTATCAAGGAGAATTTTATGGAAGAGCAAAACGGAGCCCTAATAAAAGCAGAAGAAACCATCCCTGCCGAACGACCAATCTCCATCCTCGAAGGTATGGGTTATAGACGCACGGCCATTGAAGCTGCAATCAGAATGACTCGCAGGTCTGGCGGGTGGATCAACATGGGTGGACAACCCTACCTCACTAAGTCGGGGGCTGACGCTATCACACAACTATTGCCGATCCGCACTGAGTTTAAGCAAATACCCAAGAAACACTGGGAAAGTGATGATATAGGTCCGTATTACATCTATATTTGTGTGGCGGCGGCTTCCTGGACCGATGAAATGAAAGGTTATTCGGAAGCCATTGGAACATGCTCCTCTAGGGACAAGTTCTTCGCCAGAAGGCATGGTGAAACTCTGCCTACGAGCGACATTGATGAGCCTAATATCATCAAGAAATGCGGCACTAATGGGATAGGGAACGCCATCAAGGGACTTCTGGCTTTGAAGAGTATGACCTGGGAAGAGCTCGACCGGATTGCAGGACTCCAGGAAGGGGAGACCCAGAAAGTTGAATATGGCAGTACGAGAAAACAAGACGAAAATCCAGAAGAGGCTGACAATTATCGGCGGGATCTCGGCAACATGATCCTGGAGATGTGTCATGACAACGTGGAGGAGGCTCAGAACTATTTACAGGCAGTCACCACGTTCAAGGGTCGAGATGGAAAGCAGGTACGTGGCAAGAGGTCTGTAAAGGACCTGTCCGAGAAACAAGCTCAAATCACACACGGGAAAGTAAAAAAACAGTTTGACAAATGGAGAGCGGCTCAAAAGACAGAAGATGACGACAATACAGAAAAACCCGATACGAACGAACAGGAGGACTTGGTATGAGTTCACAGCAAATATTAGAAGATACCGTCCTTCTGCCGGATGTGGTTGGAGCTATTGCTACGGCAAAGGAAGCCAAGAGAAAGGTTTTTCCATGTCACACGAACCGGGCATCGCAGATCGGTGCTGAGTGCGTTCGGGAATTGGTATATCACCGTACAAGATGGAAAGACCGTAAATTACCGGACCTCGGCTTGCAATTCGTGTTTGACGGAGGCCAGGTGACTGAGGCTTATGCGGAGCAGATGCTTAGAGAGGCTGGGTATCAGGTATTGGAACAACAGCGGGCCTTTCAAATCAACGAAAAAGGCGAAAACATTACTGGGCATCTCGATATGAAGATCGGCTATAACGGCAAGGCTTTTCCCTGTGAAGTTAAGGGCCTTAGTGGATGGACATGGAGCGACATAAACACAATCGAGGATATGTTTACACACCGCTATCATTATGTCCGGCGTTATCCTGCTCAACTGCTGATCTATATGTATGGCACTAATTCGGAAATCGGCTGCTTTTTGTTGGTTTCTAAACAAAACTGGCAACCCAAGGTGATCTGGGTCAAACTTTCGGACCACCTGGATTATGTTGAGTCACTATTACAGAAAGCCGTGATAATCAATCAGCATGTGAAAGAGGATACGTTACCAGACTTTACCGAAAATCAGGAGCTTTGCAAGCATTGTGATTTCGAACATATCTGCTGCCCGCCATATGAATACGAGGGCAAGGTCGTTGTGGATGCAGAGTTAGAGGAACTCCTGGACCGCAGGGCTACGCTTTTGGAAACCAAAAAGGAATACGATCACTTAGACAAGGAACTCAAAACCTTTATCAAGGGCAAGGAGATGGTAGTGGGTAGGTGGGTGATTACAGGAAAATGGGTGCAAAAAAATGTACCAGCAAAAGAGGCTTACATACAGGAATACTGGCTCCCTAAAATCTATCAAATGTAACTTCAAAAAAATATATGAAGCTCGCATTTATTAGTGGACCGTATAGGGGTCAGAGTGAGAGTGCAGTAGTGGCCAATATTCGTCATGCGGAGAAATACGCCATCAAGTATTGGCTAGACGGATTTGCCGTGATCTGTCCACACAAGAACACTGCTCTTTTCGGAGGCCTGGCCCCAGAGCAAGTATGGCTTGATGGGGACATGGAAATACTTAAACGATGCGATCTTATCGTGATGATTCCAGGTTGGGAATCCTCCGAGGGAGCAAAGGCTGAACACAGAGCTGCACTGCATATGGGTATGGATATTATCTATGAAAAAGATGAATGAGAAGGGTGTCGGATGAAATTTATCGAAATGGATAGACACATGAAAAACGCTACGAACATGGAACTGCATTACTTATCTTATCTGGGATTTTGGAGACCTCAAAAATACAGGCAATACACTCAAAAAGAATTACTGCAAAAATACAAAGATACCATGCACTTAAGAAAAAACTGGGGCAATATCGATATATATGCCGTCATAGAGCATATTTTGAAACTATTGGAGTATGGACAAGCATATGCCTCGAAGGATGTCACAGATATTGAGTATTGGGACAAGCAATTTGAGAAAACTACAAGTGATGCCAGCAAAAATGCCGTTGAGGAACTGGAACTCAAAAAGGCAAGCGATTAGCCCTCTAAATAGAGTAGGGAGGAGTATGTTCTAGCTAAAAAAGCTATGGAAATTCAAGGATTAACTATAATTACTGCCGGATTTAATCAGCTTGGGCTTCAAGCATCCGATGAGGTGTGGCCGTCATTCGATTTTGGGAATTTGGTTCTCGGAACTGCCGAAATTTGTAATTTAACTTTGGGGGAGGATGTGACCAGTCCACAACTCGAAAACGGCTATATACCGATAGCCATTGAAATTGCAGAGGCTCTCTGTCAGATAAATCTCTCCGCATATGAAAGTCGTATTCTCTGGTTTCTGTTTCGTCAAACTTATGGCTGGCAGAAGAAATCTGATGCCATTTCCCTATCACAATTCAGTAAAGCAACGGGCATAGATCGCCGTCATATACACCGCACTTTGAGGCTTCTGTCATCTCGTCAGGTGATAGTTGTCACCCGTACAGGTGACAGAAAAGCCCTAACTTACGAATTTCAAAAGGATTATTCTAAATGGAGACTGTCACCTATTCAGGGGACACCCCCAAAAGGTAGTGCCTGTATAGGCACTACCACTGTCATCTATACAGGCACCCACAATAGAAAGGAAAGCAAAAAGAAGAAAGAAATACTATTGGTCAAATTCAGAGAAAGGTTCTGGCCACTGTACCCTAGAAAGGTAGCAAAAGACCGGGCCATGAAAGCCTGGTACAAACTGGACCCATCTGATGAGGTCATCGAGGCTATCCAGAAAGACCTCCCCAGATGGAGGATCAAGGAGAGGCAATTTGTTCCTCATCCTGCCACGTATTTGAATGACAGGAGATGGGAAGATGAAGACTGGGAAGATCTAGCCATGCACGATAATCGATACGCATTTCTGGATGAAGAGGAATCAGAATCGAAAGATCATTACCTGAGCAGCCTCTCCAGTGACGACAAAGACGAGTTTATGTGAGGAAGGTATTCAAAAAGACAATGGATAATAAAACTTTCAATACTTGCATGACTATGATGGAAGAGCATTTTGGAAAACGATTAAAAGAGCCTCGGTTCTATTGGGAGGAATTGAAACAGGTACCTTCGGATGCTTTCGAGATGATTTGTAAAACAAGAATCAAACAATATGCACCCACGCCAGGACATTTCCCCACCATTCAAACGCTATTGGACGATTTTCAAGGATGGCTAAAATCACATCCGCACAGACAAGAGATTATCAAGTGGGAATACTGTCCATGCTGTGAATCTCATACTCCTGGTTTAATATTGGTGAAAAAAGAACTAAAAAAACAGATATACATAAACCAAGAACATAACTATCGATTAACGATTGTCAGATGTGGGCATTGTAACAATGCACAATATAGGAATCCCACATGGCCAAGATATAAACAAGAAGAAATAGAAAATAGGGGTTGGATAATAGTAACAAAGAAACATGAACTCATGGATGAAGAAGATATAAGCGTTCCACGCACAAAGAGCTATCCACGGCCAAAAAGAACAAAGGCCGATGGTTTTTCACATATAGAGCACAGCCTGCCTACGATGGATAAAGATGAGAACGATGATGACATTCCTTTTTGAAAAAAAACGAGGAGCTAAAAATGATGATTAGAAATGTCTCGAATCCTGCAAACTTCCACTTACAAGGAGAAAAACTGACCTTTAAAATCTTAGCTCTAAAAATAGCGGAACTCGAAGGAGGAAAGCAATCAGTTAATATTGCACAGATAAATGAAATTCTCAAAATCGTATTGCAGATATTGGCATGGGCAATTAACAATGATCCGTTTGAAACGATGACATTCATCAAACGATATAAGGCATGAGATAACAATGAAGGCCAGTAGCGCAAAGGCAAAGGGCAGAAGACTCCAGCAATGGGTTTGCCATATGATTTCCTGGGCGACCGGGCACCCTTGGGGCAAAGACGAATGTATCGCCTCCCGGGAGATGGGTCAATCTGGGACAGATATAAGGCTTGTAGGAAGTGTTCGTCAGGTCTTCCCGTTCTCATCAGAGTGCAAATGGCAAGAGACTTGGGACATTCCTGCTTGGATCCGCCGAGCAGAGGCTAATCTGGAAAATGATATGAGAGGGTGGCTCCTGTTTGTTAAGAAAAACCGTATGGATACAGTAGTAGTAATGGACGCATGGATGTTTTTTGACATCTGGAGAATACATCTTGCCAATAGTCACTATCAATATTCGACAGGAGAAAAGAAAAGCGTTCAAGGGCATCAGTATGAAAAACAAAGAGGAACATAATTGATGGGTTCATTTAGAAAGGATTGAGCAAAATGGCTATACATGGACCGTGCCCAAATTGCGGTAATCATTTCAAGTCAAAGCACAAAAAAACATATTGCTCGTACGATTGCTATATAAAATCACCGGCATTTAAGAAGCAGTGTGAAAAAGGACTCAAGGCTTCTCTCAAGAAAAGAGGATTTTCTCTTGGAGAGAAAAAGAGATGCAAAGAGTGTGAAAAACCTATCGGCAGAACCAGGGCAAGGAAATATTGCAGCAGGAGATGTTACAGAAAATATATGTCAAAACGATTCGATAGATGGATAGCTTCTCCTCAAGAACTTGCATTACCGCAAAACTACGATGAATTCCTAACCCAAGAAGAACTCCCTTGTCTCGTCAAGGATTGTCCTTGGCGTGGTCACAATCTAAGTTATCACATGAACATGACGCACGGAATCTCGGCAAGAGAATTTAAAAAGTTAGCCGGATTCAATCTAAAGAGCGGCATCATCTCCTTGCCTCTTCAGGAAACTCTTTCCTCTATTCTGAGGCCTTGGACAGAAGACACCTTAACACCAGGTCCGGGAAGACCTCCCTCAGATGGAAAAGAAATACCCAATATGCCTCAATACCAATCTTTAGAAGGCAAAGAACATAGACAAAAGGCAAGGGCTTTGAAGATGTTGGAATCCGAGCCTCCCACGAGAACGTGTGATCAATGCGGCAAGGTATTTCAGCAATTCGTCGTGTATGGAAAGACAAAATATTGCTCCGTTGCCTGTAGAGATCTGTATTACAGCGAAAGAAACTCAAAAAAACAATATGTGTTTACCTGTGGGGTCTGTGGTTCTCTGTTTCGTGGCGATAAATATCAGCTCCGGAGAACACAGAAAAACATGATTGTTGTTTGTAGTTATTATTGCCGACAGAAAAGAGCGGCGAAGATAGCAAGGGGAACTTGGAGGAAAACACAGGAATTCCAATCAAAGTATTGCGGAAAATCGGAGGGGATATAAATCCATGAAGCACCAAGAGAGAGAACGGCAGAGACAGAAAGAGGAGGAAAAAAACTATGCTGGGGAAAAAGAAAGGGAAACTAGGCTAATAATTTAATTCACTGCATTGGAAGATTTGCTTCTTAGATACGACTTAATCTTCACAAAAAATGTAAGTATTGCAAGCAGGAGGTAAAGTCATGAACAGACAAGTCTCTCCATACGACTATGAGTTTCGAAAGATTTTGCTAAAACACCAGAAGAGAGAGAAACGAAAACAGACTA
>Ga0209536_100000721_pt1 | contig 54320 bp, 48 predicted proteins | sample DeeMarSeWOR28_12_FD_187461 | JGI IMG/M metagenome (GOLD analysis project Ga0209536, IMG submission 187461) | Marine sediment microbial communities from White Oak River estuary, North Carolina - WOR-2-8_12 (SPAdes) (version 2) | ecosystem: Environmental > Aquatic > Marine > Intertidal zone >... | reverse complement strand
ATGGCCCCGGCCTGGGTCCCGAGCGCCTTTCGAGCCGTCGCGTCGGGAAACTTGTCTTCCCACCCCCACCCCCAAAAGCTTCGCTTTCTGTGCTCGGTCATGGCGCCCGAACCTTCCACCATCGCCCTGCCCCATGGCAAGCACCTTGACGCGTCCTCCGATCGAGGCTTCTCTCCGGCCCATGTCGTTTCCCCAACCGCTCAGGGCGGTCGTCACCGGGGCTGGCGGCGGCCTCGGCCGCGCGCTCACGCTCGAGCTGGCCCAACGAGGCGCGTCGTTGATCGTCTCCGACATCGATCCCGCGTCTGCAGAGCAAACCGCGGCGCTCGCGCGACAGCAACGCGCGCAAGCCGAGGTTGTCCCCTGCGACGTCACTGATCGAAACGCCGTGTTCGAGCTCCTGGATGAAGCGGAAAGACGGCTCGGCGGCGTGGAGCTCATCGCGAACAATGCCGGCGTGGCCGTCGGCGGCCCCTTCGACGAGATTTCGATCGAGGACTGGCGATGGGCCGTCGACATCAATCTTTGGGGCGTGGTCTACGGTTGCCAGGCCGCGATTCTCAAGATGAAAGCGCAAGGACGAGGCTACGTGCTCAACGTGGCATCGGCCGCCGGGCTCTTGGCCCCGCCCAGCATGGCTCCTTACAACGTGACCAAGGCCGGCGTGGTCGCGCTGAGTGAAACGCTCTACGCGGAATACAAGAATTCCGGGATTCACGTTTCGGTCCTCTGCCCGACGTTCTTCCGAACCAAGATCGTCGAAGCCAGCCGTGGCGCCACCACGCCGAAGGAAGATGCACAAGTCATCCGCTGGATGGAGCAGTCCAAGGTCCAGGCGCCCCAGGTCGCCAAAGCCGCCATCGACGCGCTCCGCGACGGCAAGCTCTACGTGCAGCCCATGCGCGACGGACGTGTCGCCTGGCGCTTCAAGCGCATCGCCCCCCAACGCTTCTACGACTCGCTGAGCAAGGCACACCAAAAATACCTCAAAGGTCACTACAAGACATAGGTGGCCCTGCCCTTCAGACGCTGCTATCTGCCGGCCCGGCTCATGCGCTCTGCCCCGACTTGGCTTCCGGCCCTCGGCCTGCTCCTCCTCGGCGCCGGAGCGGCCCCGGCTCTCGCACAGGACGAGGATCAGGCCCTCGATGCCGAGCCCGCCGCCGAGCCTGAGCCTGTCGTAGAAGGAGGCGCGCCGATCATCGTCGAAGAGCCCTTCACGCCGGACCGAGATTCCCTCGCCTACAACGCCGAGCTCCTCGACGAGCTGCTCCAGCGATCGATGGATCAGACGATCCGTGAGCAGAAGTTCGCTGCCGCGGCCGGCATCACCGGCGGCGCCGTCCTGCTCGGCCTCGGCGGCTGGCGCCTCCTCGAAAACGAGCCCACCAATCAGTACACGCGCGGCCTCGGCGTGATGTTCATGACGCTCGGCATGGGCGATCTCACCACCGGGGTCTTTGCCGCCGCGCGAATCCCTCACGAAAAGCGCCGGCTCGAGCGCTGGAGGAGGGCCAGGAAGAACGGCATCACCGCCGTCGAGCTCGCCCATTTCGAAGGTGAGCTCCAAGGCGCAGAGGAGACCCGTCAAGGCGAACGGCTGCTGGTGCGTTGGAACGGCTTGACGCACGCGTTGGCAGGAATCTTGCTGCTGGCGCTCACACCGATTCCGGACAGCATGACCCCAACCGACCGATTGTCGGGTTACATCATCGGCGGGGTGTTCGTATTCACGGGCTCGGCGGCCTTCGGCGCATCGTTTCGCAAGACGCCGAGCGAGAAGGCCTGGGAGGACTACCAGGCGCGAAAGGCACCGATGCCCGGCCACGAATTCAGTTGGAGGCTCGCGCCGGCGATCTCCCGGCGGGGCTTCGGGTTGTCGATGCAGGGCGCGTTTTGACGCGAACCGGCTTGCACCCGGCCCTGCTCTGCGATTAGGAACCACCCCATGGAGCTCGACAAACTCAAATGCATCGTGACGGGCGGCGCCTCCGGTCTCGGAGAGCACTTCGCCAAGCAGCTGCTCGCGGCCGGCGCTCAAGTGGCCGTGGGTGACGTCAACGAAGAAGGCCTCGCGGCCCTTCCGAGGGGCATTCACCGACGCCGTCTCGACGTCGGGAACCCGGAGGACATCGCGCGCTTCGTCCCGTGGGCAGCCGAGCAGATGGGCGGGCTGAACTCGCTCATCAACAACGCGGGCATCATCCGAGACGGCCTTTGGGTCGGCAAGAGCCGGACGAGCGGCGAAATTCGCCGCATGTCGAAGGAGGACTGGGATGCGGTGATCGCCATCAATCTCACCGGCGCATCGCTCATGGTGCAGGAAGTCGTCGCCTTCATGATCGAGCACGGCGAGCACGGCGTCATCGTCAACATCTCTTCGGTGGCCCGGCACGGGAATCGTGGTCAAACCAACTACGTTGCGGCCAAAGCGGCGCTCGCAGCCAACACGCGGACCTGGATGAAGGAGTTCGCGCCGTACGGCATCCGCGTCGGGGCCGTGGCGCCGGGCGCCATCGAAACCCCGATGACCGCGGGCATGAACCAGAAGGCCCTCGACATGATCAAGGCGGGCATTCCGCTCGGACGCATGGGGAAGCCCGAGGACATCTGGCGTGCGGTGAAGTTCATTTTCGATTGTGACTACTTCACGGGCGAAACCATCGACGTGCACGGCGGCGCCTCGCTCTAAGACCCCGCTGAGGACGACGCGTCGGCCGCGTCAGCCGAGCGCTCGCACGATGGCGCGATGGATGACGTACCCAATGGGCAGCAGCACGCAGCCAATCCCATAAGCAGCCCAAAACGAGAGCCGGTCCTTCATCAGAAACGGAACGAAGAAGAGTAGCGTAATCGGCAGCGCGACCAGAATGCTCCGCGCCATCTCGAAGGCGCTGGCTGCGTCGCGATGCTGCGCATAGGCGAGAGGAAGCGCCAGCAGGGTTGCCAACGGCATCGCGATGAGAAAGCCGGCGGTGACCGGATAGCGGCGGGAGATCCATGCTGCGATCCCGATGACGACGGCGGACACGAGCGTGTTGAGCACGAGGACCGGCATGGCTGCTACTCGCCGGCGACGACCTTTTGCACGGCCTCGAGCAAGCTCTCGCTGTACACCCGCCCCGCTAGGTTCTCGCGGGTCGCCGTGGCGATCTGATCCCATGCGGCCCGGTGCGCGGTTGTGTCGACCTCAACCATGCCGCGGCTGATCAGCGACTGGTAGGCCTTGTCGTCATCGCGCCGGGCAAGCGTGTCGAGCGCCCGGGCCGCCCGCTCACTGGTGTCCAAGAGCACCTTCTGGTCGGCCTCGGAAAGCTCGTCGAACTTCTCCTGCTTGATGATCGAGCCGCCGATGATGATGCTGAAGTTGTCCTTGGCCATGTAATTGAGCCGCGTGTACCACTGGAGGGCCACCGCCGCGATCGCGGAGGCGGGGACCGTATCGACCATGCGCGTCTGGAGCCCCGGATAGACCTCCGGAACGCCGAGCCGAACCGGATTGGCGCCGATCACGCGAATGAACTCCGCGAAGATCGGATCGTCCTTCCAGGCCCAAGGACGCCGATTCTTCAAATCGGTTGGCTTTGCGAACTCGTCCACGGAGAACAGACGGTTTTTGCCCGCCTCCCCCCAGGCGAGCAGCTTGAAACCAGCCTCCTCGAACATGTCGTTGAAGCGCTTGCTCAGCTGGCTGCGCGCGCGTTCGAGCTGGTCGTACTCGGTGATCAAGCCGGGCGCGGAGAGCACCAGCACCGGTCGGACCACCATGCCTAGGCCCGTCGTGGTCACGCCGGCCGCGTCCATTTGGCCTGCGCGCACCTTCCGGATGAAGTCACGCTCATCGCCCTGGCTGCCGCCCGAGTAGAAACGAAGCTCGACCCGGTTTTGCGTCTCTTTCTTGAGGCTGCGGTTCCACGCCTGCATGACCTTCATGAAGGCCGAGCCGGCGGGCGCCAACGAAGCGAAGCGAATCACCGTGGCCTTTTCCGCCTGGGCCTTCGGAACCGAAGCTGCGCCCGGCACGACGAAGGCGCCGGCTGCAAGGAGCACCACCAAGAGCTGTTTCCAACGGGTCAAGACGTCACTCGCTCAAATCGCTGAAGAAATACTCGATTCGGCCGAGGTAACGCTCCGCGCGGCGTCGGGCGAGCACGTTGGTGAAGCGAGCTTCGGGAAGCACGTCACCCGCATCGAGCACCTCGTTGAGCAACTCGCGAAATAGCTCGGAATCCCCCACGTTGACGGCGTAGTACCGCGCCATGTTCATCTGGACCATCAGGTTCCGCCGTTCGGTCTTCTCGAGCACCTCGTCGAACAGCTCCTTGGCCCGGTCCATGTTGGGCGGGAACTCGGACGCGGCGAGCACGGCCATGGTCATCTTGCCGGTCATGAACATCAAGTCGGGGTCGAGCTCGACGGAGCGCCTGAGAATCACCTTGGCCAGCGGAAGATCGGCCACCGTGTCGATGTCCTCCATGCCCATGTTGATGCGCGCCCCGAGCGAGGAGCCCGCCCAGAGCAGGATGGCCGCGTCCTCCTCCTCGGTGAACACGTCGTGGAGCCAGGCTTCCAGGCTATCGACCCCACCGGCAAGCGCGTCGTCGAAGCCCGGCGCGCGGTTGCGTAGGAAGTGCTGCGACAGCTCCCAGGCGCGCGTGTACATGACCAGCGCGCGCCGGCGGAGGTGCTCGGCCTTTTCCCAATCGTCCTCGGCGTCCGCGACCTCGACCCGGTCCTCGATGTAGCCCACCCCATAGCCGATGTAGGCGCCGACCAGCGAGAGCCCGATCACTTCGTTATCCGGCACGATCCGGAGCAAACCTTCGAGCTGGACGATGCTTGCCGGGAACGACTTTCCGACCAGCTCGTAGTCCCAGTGCTGCTCCACGCCCGGGGCCGCCCGGCCGAAGAGCTCGGCGGTGGAATCGGCCGCCAACTTTGCCGTGTCACAAGCCGACAGGGCGACGAGCAGCCCAAAGAGCGCACCGATACCCAAACCTCTAGAACGGGGCATGACGGCGAAGTGAAGCGGAAAGGCCCCTTCAACACAAGCCAAAACGAGTCGCTCCTTCAAAAAGGAAAATGCTGCGGTTTTCCGCTCGAGCGCGTCCGCCTTTTGACACGGGCGAAGCAGCGCGGTAGGTCGGCGCGCAGACATGACGCCAGGAGAAAGCCGCGAAACACTTCAAGACCTCGCACAGCGCATGGAAGCGCTGGGGAGGTATCTTTGACCTCGAGGGCCTTCGCCACAACGTCGACCGCTTGACCAACCTCAGCCTCGCCGAGGATTTCTGGGACGACCAACAGAAGGCGCAAAGGCTGATGCGGGAGCGCTCGTCCGCGGAGGAGACTCTGAATGAATTCGAGCGGGTGCACGGTGAAGTCAAAGACCTGCTCGAGCTCTTGGAGCTCGCGGTGAGCGAGGGCGACGAAGGTGTTGCCGACGACGTCGCGCAGAGGTTGCCGTCACTCGAGGCCGAGGTCCGAGGCCTCGAGCTCAAGCGCATGCTCACGCCCGAGGACGACACCGATGCGATCGTCACCATCAACCCAGGCGCGGGTGGCACCGAGGCCCAGGACTGGGCGGACATGCTCCTTCGCATGTACCTGCGCTGGTGCGAGCGGCGCGGCTTTCGGACCGAGCTGCTCAGCAAGCAACCGGGCGACGAAGCCGGTATCAAGGACGCAACTTTCGTGGCCCGCGGCCCGAATGCGTACGGTTATCTTCGCGCGGAAAACGGCGTCCACCGGCTGATCCGGATCAGCCCTTTCGATGCCAACAAGCGGCGGCATACGTCTTTCGCGGGGGTGAGCGTGGTCCCCGATCTCGGCGATGAGATGACCGAAGGGGAGATCGAGATCCGGGATGAGGATCTCGAGGTGACCACGATGCGCTCTGGCGGTGCAGGCGGCCAGCACGTCAATCGAACCGAGTCGGCCGTGCGCATGAAGCACATCCCGACGGGCTTCGTGGTTCGTTGCGAAGCGGAGCGCTCTCAACATCAGAACCGCGAAACCGCCCTCAAGATGCTACGCGGCCTGCTATTCGAAAAAGCGCGGCGCGAGCGCGAGGCCGCCTTCGAGGAAGCCTTCTTGAGCGAGCGGGCCGACATTGCATTTGGCTCTCAAGTGCGAACCTATACGCTTCAGCCCTACACCATGGTCAAGGACGAGCGAACCGACCACAAAGTCACCAACGCGGACGCCGTGCTCGATGGCGATCTCGACGATTTCATCGAGACCTATCTGCTGATGAGCGCAGAGAAGAGACAACAGAAGAAAAAGGCGGGCGAAGCCCGGGGGAACTAGCAAGTGGCCACCGAAGACGAGCTGCGACAGACACGGCTGAGCAAAGCAGAGCGCCTGCAGGAGCTGGGTGTGTTGCCCTACCCGAATACCTGGCGAGCCACGGAAGAGCTCGATGCGCGGCGTCGGGAGGCGGTTCTGCTTGCCAACGACGAGGACGCCCGGGCGAAGCTGCCGCTCGAAGAGGAGCTCCCCGACGACGCGCCACACGTTCCGCTCTACGGGCGGGTGATGGCCAAGCGCGGGCCCTTCTTGGTCATCCGAACGCCCCATGGCGACGCCCAGGCCTTGGTCCGCCCCGAAAAGCTGACGGAGCGCGACGCTTCCGTCTTGAAGCTCCTCGACCTCGCCGATCACGTGCTGGTGGAGGGACCGCTCATTCGCACGAAGACCGGCGCCCTGGCGGTCAGCGCGCGCCGCTACGAGCACCTCGGCAAAGCCCTGCTGCCGCCCCCTGCGAAATGGCACGGCCTGAAGGACGTCGAGAAGCGTTATCGCGAACGCTACGTCGATCTGTTCGCAAACCCCGCGGTCGCCGAGGTCTTTCGGGCGCGAACCCAGATCATCCAATCCCTGCGCCGCTTCCTCGACGAGCACGGCTTCCTCGAGGTCGAAACGCCGCTGCTCCACGCCATTCGTGGCGGCGCGACGGCCAAGCCGTTCGAGACCCACCACAATGCGCTCGACTTGGAGCTCATCTTGCGCATCGCGCCGGAGCTTCACCTGAAGCGTCTGCTCGTCGGCGGCTTCGACCGCGTCTACGAGATCGGCCGCGCATTTCGCAACGAGGGCATCAGCACCAAGCACAATCCCGAGTTCACCATCCTCGAGTTCTACATGGCCTACTCGACCTACGAGGACTTGATGGATCTCGTGGTGGAGATGATCCGCACCGTCGACGACGACCTGCGTGCGCGCGTTCCGGCTCTCGTGGGGGAACGTGACTTCGACCTGCGCGCCGACTGGAAACGCGTTCGAATGCGCGAAGCCATCGCCGAGCGCCTCGAGCGGGCCGGACGCGATGGGGTTCCAGAAACGCCGTGGCGGCGCGTGCTTTCCCCCGAGGGCATCGACGACGAGGAAGCATTGAAGAGCGCGTGCGAGGCGATTGCCGCCAAGCTCGAGCCCGCCGCCCAGAAACAGCTACGTGAGTGCGAAACGCATGGTGAGCGGGTGTTCGCCGTCTTCGAGCTCTTGGTCGAGCCCGATTTGACCGCGCTTTATCGCACGTCGGACGGCGCGCGGTCCGTGCCCGTGTTCATCACGGAGTTCCCTTGGGAGGTGTCTCCTCTGGCGCGGCGCAGTGACGATGAGCCCGACTACGTCGACCGTTTCGAGCTCTTCATCGACGGCCGCGAGCTCAGCAACGCGTTCAGCGAGCTGAACGATCCAGACGACCAGGCGACGCGATTCGAGTCGCAGCTCCGGGCGCGCGAACGTGGAGACGAAGAGGCGATGGACTACGACGCCGACTTCATTCGCGCGCTCTCGCACGGCATGCCGCCGGCCGCAGGCTTCGGGCTCGGCGTGGACCGGCTCATCATGTTGCTGTGCAACCAGCCCTCGATTCGGGACGTGCTGCTGTTCCCGCTGCTTCGGCCGGAGGCCGAATGACCGAGCGGCGGCCGCTCGGCTTTTGGACCGCCGTCCTCTGCGGACTCGGGGTGTTCCAGCTGGCCGCGGTGCTTGCGTTCGCCGCGACGAGCACGCTGTGGTTCCAGGCACAGCTCGAAAACGATTTGCTATGGGTGAGGCTGGTGATCGGGTGGAGCACGATCCAGCTCAGCTTGCTCCTGTTGAGCGTGGGGATCCTTCAGCGCGCGGCTCGGATGCCGCGAGGCTCCAGAGGCAGGGCCCGCGTCTTCGGTCTTTCGGCCGTGAGCGCGGGGCATGCGGTGATCACGACCGTGTCGGTGGGGATTCTTCTGTGGGCCGCGCGTGTCTCGACGGGTCATGTCCTCGGAGGCACGGTAGCCAGCCTGCTCTTCGGTCTCACCCACCTCGTATACGACGAGCTCGACCTCGATTGGGTGCCGACGCTCTATCACGGTGCGACCATGCTGCAGACCGCGAGCGCGGCGATGCTTCTGTCCCTCAGCGCTTCGTGCTGGTTCCTGGTTCCATTGGAACGGCGGCAACGCTTCTGGCTCGGCTTCGATGTCGCGCTGGTCATCGCCTTCGTCGTAGTGACCGCCATCCTGCCGCTGTCCCCGACGGAAGGAGATGATGCGAGCCTGCTGCGTGCGGTCATCCGTGTGAGCGTGACGACCGTGTTCGCAGTCCGTCTCGCCTTGCGCCTGGTCGGCCCGCTTCTGGCCGCATTCGAGCGGATCGGCTTCCGGACCATGATCGCCGCGCGGCACCTTCGCGCGAAGAAGACCGGGTTTTTAGCCGCGAGCGGGACCTTGTCCGTCCTCGCCGTCGCGGTCTCTTCGTGCATGTTGATCTCCGTGCTCAGCGTGATGGGCGGATTTCGCGCGGACCTCACGAAGAAGATTCTCGGCAACAACGCCCACATCGTGATCGACAAGGTCTACGAGGAGCTCTCCGATTGGGAGCCTTTGCTCGAGCGGACGCGGCAGACCGAAGGCGTCATCGGCGCCACACCCTATCTGCAGGTGGAGGTGATGGTTTCGAGCCTTTCGAATCGCGGCGGAGCGATCCTGCGCGGCATCGACCCGGACACCGTCTCCGACGTGACCGACCTCGCCAAGAACATGACCCACGGCAAGCTCGAGTATCTGAAGGACCCAGGACGCATTCTAGACTCGTCGGTCGACACGACGAAGTCCGGGCCCGTCGACGCCATGATGGAAGAGGCAGAGCGCACGGCAGCGAGGGGGCTACCCGAGGGCCCCGAAGAAGAGGCGATGCCCGGCCTCATCGTCGGTCAGGAGCTCGCTCGGGCCCTGCGTCTGGTCGTGGGCGACCGGGTCACCGTGGTCTCGCCGCGCGGCGATCTCGGACCGAGCGGACCGATCCCCCGAACCCGCCCCTTCCGAATCGCCGGGATCTTCTACAGCGGGATGTACGAGTACGACATGAAGCACGCGTACATCGACCTCCGCACCGCGCAGCGGTTCCTTCGCGCCGAGGGCCGCATCAGCGGCATCGAGGTCAAGGTCGACAACGTCGAACACGCCCCCGCCATCGCCTCGAGGCTCGTATCCAAGCTGGGCCGCGACGACCTGCGCGTGCGCGACTGGAAGCAAATGAATCAGCAGCTCTTCGGCGCCTTGGCCCTCGAGAAGCTCGCCATGTTCATCACGCTGGGAATTGCAATCCTCATCGCCGGCTTCTCGGTCTTCGGCACCCTCACCTTGTTGGTCCAGGAGAAGCGCCGCGAAGTCGGCATCCTCAAGGCGATGGGGACGCCCGCGCGCGGCGTCATTCGGATCTTCATCATCGAGGGTCTCTTGATCGGCGCGGCGGGTGGGCTGATGGGCCTCGGGCTTGGATTCGTTCTCACGTTTGCAGCCGAACATTTCGGAATCCGGATGAATCCGGAGGTCTACTACATCGACAAGCTGCCGGTTCATCTCGATCCCACCGAGTTCGCCCTGGTTGGCGCATCGACCGTGGTGGTATGCCTGGCCGCAACCCTTTTCCCCGCGTATCAGGCGAGTCGTGTCCGACCCGTCGATGCGCTTCGGTACGACTGACCGCGCGCGTTCGATGCCTGATCCTCTCGTCACCCTCCAACACGTGACCAAAACCTTCGAGCATGAGGGCCGCCCGCTCGAGGTTCTCAAGGGCATCGATCTCGAAATCGAGCGCGGTGAGATGGTGACGATCGTAGGTCCGTCGGGCGCCGGCAAGAGCACGCTGCTCCATTTGATCGGGACGCTCGATCTGCCCACGAGTGGCCGAATCCTCTATGAAGGCAAGGACGTCACCCGCCTGGGAAGCTCAGATCTGGCCGAGTTTCGGAACCGAAGCATTGGTTTCGTATTCCAATTTCACCATCTGCTACCCGAGTTCACCGCGCTGGAGAACGTCATGATGCCGGGTCTGATTCAGGGAAGCCGCCGGCTCGAAGCACGGGCGCGGCGACTCCTCGACGAGGTGGGTCTCACCGATCGACTCACCCATCGTCCTGGGGAGCTATCGGGTGGCGAGCAGCAGCGCGTCGCGCTGGCCAGAGCATTGCTGATGGAGCCCAAGCTGGTTCTCGCCGACGAGCCGACGGGCAACCTCGACAGTCAGACGAGCGCATCGGTCCAAGCGCTCTTCTTCGACTTGAACCGGCGCCATGGCATCACCTTCTTGATCGTGACCCACAGCCGCGACTTTGCCGCAATGATGCCAAGGCAGGTTTCCATGAAAGACGGTCGCATCGACTCGGACGAGCGGCGCGCCCAACCCCTTGAAAACCAAGGAAAACCAACTTGACCCCCCTGTAGGGCACGGCTATAGCCGCCCGGATCGCTACGCCTGACAATGCGCCTTTCCGCCCCTGCCATAGCCCTGACGCTCGCAGGGCTCGCTTCCGCGGCGGGCGCTCAGAGTGGCGACAATCTCCCGGAGCCTCCCCCTCCGGCAACCAGGCCGCTGCGTACGTCCCCCGCGCCCCAACGGCCCCCGGAGCCGATCCCGCGCGAGACGGAGCCGGGAGGCGAAGGCGAGGACTACGAGCCGGTCGAGGACGCCGAGGCGGGGATTCAGGTTCCGCGGACGAGCTGTCACGGGAAGGAGATCCGCCGCATCGTCGTGGTGGGCGCTCGCCGGGTCGATCCCGACGACGTGCGGGCGACCATGAAGCTGCGTCGTGGCGACATCTGCACCGATCCCGCCGTGACGCGCGACGCCAAGGCGCTGTGGAACATGGGGTACTTCGATGACCTGCAGATCGAGGCAGATCCCCTGGGCGCCGGGATCAAGCTGACCATTCGCGTGATCGAGCGTCCGGCGATCCGAAAGGTGGTTTACGAAGGCAACGACGAGGTCGACAAGGACGACATCGACGAGGCGATCACGCTCGAGGCGGGCACCATCCTCTCCGTGCCCGACGTCGAAAAGCAAGCAACCGCCATTCGCGAGCTCTACTCGGAGGAAGGATTCTTCCTCGCGGACGTGAAGTACGAGCTCCGGCGCGTGCAGGGGGACACCAACCAGGTCGACGTCATCTTCAAGATCGACGAAGGCGCCGAGGTCGAGGTTCGCCGAATCAGCTTCGTAGGCAACGACGAGCTTCCCGCGCAGGAGCTGCTGAAGATCATGCAGACCAACGAGACGGGCATGTTCTCGTTCTTGAGCGATCGCAACAAGTTCAGTCGCGCCGCCTTCGACGAGGATCTCACCCGCGTACAGGCTTGGTACTACGACAAGGGCTATCTGATGATGCGCCCCGGCCGGCCGCGGGTGGAGCTGACCCCGGACCGCGCCTACGTGGACATCACGATCCCGGTGGAGGAAGGGCCGCGCTTTCGCATTCGAAACCTGGAGGTCATGGAGACCGATGGCGCTGGCAACGAGATCGAGACGCTGGCGCCGAAGCAAGCGCTGCGCGAGATGGTCAAGATCGACCGCGGCGACTGGTTCAGCCGGAGCAAGATTGCAGAGGGTATCGAGCGTATCAGCCGGACCTACCGCGATGCCGGCTACGCATTGGTCGAGATCGTGCCGGGAACCGACCTCGACGAAGCCAATCGCCTGGTGGATGTCACCGTCAACATCCTTAGAGGGCCGCTCGTCTACATCGAACGCATCCAAGTTCGGGGCAACACCAAGACGCGCGACGCCGTCATTCGGCGGGAGTTCCGAATCAGCGAGGGCGACCTCTACCACCAGAGCAAGCTGGAGGACGGCCGCGCGCTCGTGAACCAGCTCGGCTATTTCGAGCGTGTCGACGTGTCCGAGGAGCAAGGCACGGCCCGCGAGCAGATGGTGATCAACGTCGAGGTGGCCGAAAAGCCCACCGGCACGTTCCAGGTCGGCGCGGGCTTCTCGTCACTTGAGAGCTTCATCGTGACGGCGCAGATCCAGCAGCAGAACCTATTCGGACGCGGCCAGAGCCTGGGGCTGAACCTACAGCTCTCGGGGATTCGCCAGCAAATCGATCTGGACTTCGTCGAGCCGTGGTTCCTCGGCTCCGAATGGAGCTTGGGCTTCGGCGTCTTCAAGCGCATCCGGGACTTCCGAGACTTCCGCCAGGACTCCACCGGCGCGAACATCACCACGGGGCATCCCATCTTCAATCCACGTTTTCGCATCTTCGTGCGGTACGAGTTCGAGAACGTCCGCATCTCGGCGCCCCGCGGCAACCTCCTCGGTGTCGGCGGTCAGCTGCAAAATACGTTCTCCAACATCTTCATCGCAAATGCCTTCCGCGATGGCATCACCAGCTCGCTTCGCCTGACGCTCAATTGGGACAGTCGTGACAACCGCTTGTCGACGACCGATGGCATCTTCGCCAACTACGCGGTGCAGGCCGCCGACCAGTTCCTCGGCTCGGACAACACCTTCGTGCGACAGACCGCATTCGCGCGGTTTTACAAGAAGGCCTTCGGACCGGTGGTCTTCAAGGTGAACACCGAGCTCGGCGTGATCACCTCGCGCAAGCAGGTTCCGGTCTTCGAGCGCTTCTACCTAGGCGGCATCTTCACCATTCGCGGCTATCGGCTGCAGTCCGTCGGCCCGCAAGCCGGCCTTGCCGCGGCAGGCGATCCGAATCTGCCGATCATCGCGGAAGGACGCCCCATCGGCGGCGATTTCCAGGCGTTCTACAACATCGAGTTCGAGTTTCCCATCATCGACGCGGTGGGAATCAGGGGCGTCATCTTCACCGACGGCGGCAATGCTTGGAACCTCTTCGCCTTCCGCGATCAGTTCGGCAACTGCCAGGCGCCGGTTGCGCCCGACTCCGATCCTTCGTCGCAGCCGTGCGGCATCCACGGCTTTTTGCGCTACTCGGTGGGCTTCGGCCTTCGCTGGTTCTCCCCCCTCGGACCGCTACGTTTCGAGTGGGGCATTCCCATCCGCCGGCGGCCGCAAGACGACCCGATTCGCTTCGAATTCACCATCGGCCAATCGTTCTAGCGAATGAAAATCGCGCGCCAGGCGTATAAGCCCTGCGGCTTGACCGAATCGCGGCAAGCGGCTAGCTAGGCCGGGTTTGAAAGGATGCTCCGCATGCGCTTTTGCAGAATCGTGATGTTCGCCATGGCCGCCGTGATCCTCGCGGGATCGGCGTCCACCGTTCGTGCGCAGGTCAAGATTGGGGTGGTCGACCTGCAGCGCGCGATCAACGAGACCGAGGATGGCCGCCAAGCAAAGCGCAGGCTTAAGAAGCTCTTCGACGAGCGCCAGCAGTCGCTCAACGAGAAGCAGGAGAATCTCAAGACCCAGAAGGAGAGCCTCGAACGCCAGCAGGACGTGCTGAGCGAGGACGCGCTTCGCAAGAAGGTGGAGCAGTACCAGGCCGACCTGATGGAGCTGCAGAACGAGTACGTGCAATACCAGCAGGAGCTCTCGACCAAGGAAGCGGAGCTCACCCAGAAGATCTTGGAGAAGATGCAGGAGATCCTTCGCCGCATCGGACAGACCGACGACTACACGCTGATCATCGAAGCCAACGAGGGCGGCGTGGTGTGGGTCCCGTCGAATCTCGATCTCACCGATGTGCTCATTCAGCGCTACAACCGGCAAGCGAAGCAGGGCGCCGAAAGCGGCGGCAAGAAGGCCAAGTAGTCGCACATTCGTGGCTCGGCCGGCCGTTTCCAGCTACAAAAGCGCATGGCCAAGCTCTGTGCGCTAGCCACGATGGCGCTGGCGATGCTTTGCATCGGGCCACGGGCGATCGCGCAGAGCGCGCCATCCGAACGATCCGAGGTTGACACACCGAGCGCGACTCGCGTCCACCACATCGACGAGTACACGCAAGCCGCCATTCTTCGTTATCCCGGGCTCAAGGCGGCCGAAGCGGACATCGACGCCGCGCAAGCGCGCCTGGCCGAAGCCAAGCTTTCACCCTTCTTCCAGTTCGAGGGGCAGGCCCGGTTCTTCGTCGCGCCAGGGGCGGAGGGAACTCCCACTTTCAGCCCGGACCCGCAGATCCCCTGGTCCAACCGCTGGGGGCCAGGTGGCGAGCTGGGGATCGAGGGCGGCATTCCCATCTACACCTTTGGCAAGTATCGAGCGGGCAAGAAGGCGGCACGGGCCGGCATCACCGCATCGGAGTACGAGAAAGATCGTACGCTCAACCGCGTGGTCTTCGACGTTCGGCGGGCCTACTTCGGCGTGCAGCTGTCGCTCGACCTGCAAGCCATGATCTCGGAGGGCAAGGACAAGCTGCGGCGTACCGTCGAAAAGCTCAGGGAGCGACTGGATGCCGATGATCCTCGGGTGAAGCAGACCGACTATTTTCGAATGGTTGCTGCGCTGTCCGAGATCGAGTCGCGAGAGTCCGAGGCATTGCGGCTCGAGGCCTCGGGACGGGCGGCGCTCGAAGTGCTGTCGGGCATCGAGCCTGCCACCGTGCCGGAGTGTCCTCTCGAGGCGGTGCAGAGCGAAGTGATCGAGCTCGGAGAGCACATCGAACGCGCCGCGGCGAGCCGGCCGGAGATTCACCAACTGGAAGCGGCCCAATCCGCCAAGGATGCGAACCTCACCGTGAAGCGTGCCGGATACCTGCCCGACATCATCCTCGCCCTGGCCGCCAGCTTCGCTCGGACACCCGTCATCACCGACATCAACAACCCGTTCATCATCGACCGCGGCAACTTCGCTGGCGCATTCGTCGGCCTCGTGGCCCGGTGGAAGCTCGATTTCGCGGGAACCAGCGCGAGGGTCAAGGCGGCCAAGGCCGAGATCGCTTCGTTGAAGGCCAAGACCGAGGAGGCCAAGCAGGGGATCGAGATCGAGGTGAATGCGCTCTACGAGCAACTGCAAGACGCCAAGCGCCGGCTCGGTAGTTGGACACGGTCCGAGAAGGAGGCGCGCAAGTGGTTCGTCTCCGCGGCGCAGGGCTACGAGGTCGGCACCATGGATGCGCGGGAGTTCGTCGATGCGATCACTGCATACTTCACGGCGCGGTCGAACCGCCTCATGGCCACGGCGGAATACAACCTCGCGATTGCAGGGCTCGAAAAAGCGACCAACATGCCGTTGGTCTCCGAGCAAGGCTGGCGCCCGGTCGACTGCTTGGAATAAACCATCCCTTTGCCCCGTCTATGAGGAAATCCATGGCTCGTATTTCCATCGTTGTTTTTGGCACACTCGTCGCGCTGCTATGGCTCTGCGCGCCTGCGGCCGCCGAAGAAACAGCGGGCGGCTCTCCGAACGTCGCTGTCTCCGAAGCCGACGCGGCCAAAGCCGAGCGCTTCATTCGCACCAAGCACGACAAGGTGCGTCAGGTTCTGCGAAAGCCGGACACCCCGAAGCGCGGCGAAGAGCTGACCGAGCTGCTCGGCGAGTTCCTCGACTACGAGCGACTGGCGCGGCTCTCGCTCGACAAGCAGTGGGACAAGCAGACGCCGCGCGAGCGCGAGCGCTTCGTGAGCCTCCTGCGGCAGCTCGTCGAACGTCAGTACCAGCGCAACATGGAGTCCACGCTCGACTACAAAGTCACATGGGTCGGTACCGAACCCATCGAAACCGGCGTGAAGGTGAAATCGTCGGCCCGCTCGGTCAGCAAGAAGCGCCAGCCCCCAGTGACCATCGACTACAGCATGAGCCCCGCAGGCGACGAGTGGAAGGTCTTCGACATCTTCACCGACGACGTCAGCCTCGTGAAAAACTACAAGCGGCAGTTCCGCAGAGTCATCGCAGATGAAGGCTGGCAGGGGCTGATCGGGCGCATGGAAAAGAAGCTCAAAGCCGAAGACGAGCTGCTGTAAGAGCACCGCGACCTAGATCCCCGGAGGACGGGTCGCGACGGGCGTGCTCGCGAGCGGGACCCGCTCGCCCGACTCCTCACGTCATCACACGACTAGGCTCCCGCCCCCTCGCTGTGCTGCCCATCCCGACCCGTCCTCCTACGTAGATGTCAGGACACGCGATCCGCGGCGCCCGGCGCCTGAACGCCAGTCCCCGTACCTCGATCCTCGATCCCCTCACTGAATCTGATCTGCAGTGACAGGAGCAGGGCAGCGGCACTTGAAGCTCAAGCCGTCCGCTGACCCTGTCGCTGACCCTGTCGCTGACCCTGTCGCTGACCCTGTCGCTGATTAAAAAAGTCCGCCCGGCGGCGGCCCCCCCGGGCCGCGCCGTTTGGACAACTCCCCGTTTCTGTCAGACCCTCTTTCGCAGTCCCGCGACGTCTCTGATGACTACGCGTCGATGATCGGTCGTGATCAAGGCCCCTCGCTTGAACGCGCCTAGCACCAGAGTGACGGTTTCCCGTGTCGAGCCTACGTAGCTCGCAATTTCCTGATGGGTGAACTTCACACCCACCAGGATCCCCCTTGAATCGGGAATCCCGTGCCGTGAGGACGCATCGAGTAGAAACTCTGCTACACGCGATTCTACGCTTCGCGTGAGCAGGGCATCGATTCGCCGTTCTGCGAGCAGACGGCGTTCCCCCATCAATCGATGCATCGCGGAAGCGAATTCCTGGTCGTCGCCCATCACCGTTTTGATGAGTCGCGGCGGAATGCGTAGCGCTTCCACGTAATCCAAAACCACCGTCTCGAGACGCGCTTCGGGATCGATCAACGACATCTCGCCGATGAGATCGCCAGGGCCGTAGTAGCCGAGCGTCAGCTCCCGTTCCGGAGTGCGGCGCACGCGCCGAACGCGACCACTTCCGATCACGAAGATCGCGGGGTCGCTGGGCATGCAAAGGGATTCGCGTCGATCGGCATCGACCAGCGCGCTGCCGTTGAGAACGACCTCTCGGAGCTCGGGCGACAGCCCCTCGAACACCCTGCAGCGGCTGAGAATTCTCAAGCGCCGCTCTTCGGTCGTTCGGAATCGCCGCGCGCCAGAGCCGTTCTGTAGTGCAGGAGCGTTCGAATCCATCCTTACAGCCTTAACGGTAGAGTGCATTACCACAGGATTACCGTCAAGACATAGTTTCACAAAATCATCCAAATGCGCGCTTTTTCATCCGTGTTGACCGCACCTCCGCCCTTCGCTAGTGTCGCCGCATCGGGAAAGGGTTCGTCCCAGGGCGAGGGCCGACATCATAAGCATGCGACTTTATTCAGGAAAAATAGGCCCAATTGTCGATGACCTGGTGCGGGAGCTGACTGCCCAGGGGGACATCGAGGTCGAGGATGAAGCGGAGGTTCGGCTGGACCTGGAGGCCGTTCTCAAGGAGTTCGTGCGCCGGGAACGCGAGATGATCGACGAGGCGAAGGAACGGATGCAACGGGAGGGCCTCGGGTACTCGCAGCTCGGGCGGGTACGGCAGCGGGTCGCCAGGGAAATGGGCTTCCCCCAACAGGACGAAACCCTGCCCTACTTGATCGATCAGCTCCTCAACATGCTCTTCCACAGCAGCAACGTCGCAGAGATCTATGCAGACGACACGACGCTCCGAAAGAAGATGACGCCCGTTCTTCGCCGCCACATGGAAGTGGAAAGCGGGCTCGACGCAGAGGTCCGCTCGAAGATCAAGAACCTCCAGGAAGGCACCGCCGCGTTCGAGGTCGAATACGCGAAGGTGATGGATCAGATCAAGCACAAGCGCGGGCTTGAATAGGATCGCATGCAGAGCATGACGGGATACGGTAGCGGGCGGGCCGCGCTCGGCGAAGGACACGTCGTGCTGGAAATGCGAACCGTCAACCACCGTTATCTCGACGTGCGCGTTCGGCTCCCGTCGCGGATTCAGAGCCGGACTGGCGTGGTGGAAGGCGTGATCCGGTCGCATCTCACGCGAGGTCGCGTCGACGTCAACGCCCGCTTCGAGGGCCCGACTCTTCCTCAGGCCGCCTTGAACCTAGAGCGCGCCCGTGCCGTGTATGCGGACTTGATTGCGCTCCGAGACACGCTCAGCCCTGACGACCCGGTGCCCCTCTCTTTGCTCTCGATGGTCCCGGACCTCTTGGTGGTCCATCACGACCTCGACCAGAAGGCGCTCGACGAATCGCTCGAGCGAGCCACGGCTGCCGCCTGTGCGGCGGTCATCTCCATGCGAGCAACCGAGGGCGCGGCCTTGGCCGCCGAGCTGAAGACCCGGCTCGGTGAGCTCGCAAGCCAGCTCTCCGCGCTCGAGGCCGCAGCTCCCGGTGTCCTCGAGACACGGCGCGCCCGGCTTCGGGAACGCATCGAGGCGCTGCTCGCGGACGTGGACGTAGAGCTCGACCCTGCCCGCCTGGAGCAGGAGATCGCCGTGCTCGCGGATCGCTCCGACATCACCGAAGAGCTGGTGCGTCTCGGCAGCCACCGAAGCCAAATGCTGGAGCTCATCGAGAATTCGGGGGAACCGGTCGGAAAACGCATCGACTTCCTGCTTCAGGAGATGGCGAGAGAAGCCAACACGATCGGCTCCAAAGCGCAGGATGCAACGATGACCAGCCACGTCGTTGCGCTCAAGACCGTCATCGAGCAAATGCGGGAACAAGCGCAGAATGTGCTTTAGGTGCCAACGCTCGCGCGGTAGAGGTAGCCTCGGAAGGGTAATGGAATGAGCGTCGCCGCCTCGACGGAACCGGATCTCATCTTGCTCATCGTCAGCTCGCCGTCGGGAGCCGGAAAGACGACGCTGACTCGCCGGCTCTTGCAAGAGTTCCCGCAGTTTCGGTTCAGCGTCTCGCACACGACGCGCAAGCCCCGCGCGAACGAAGTCGACGGTCGCGACTATCACTTCGTGGGCAAGGAGGCGTTCCGCAAGATCATCGATGATGGTGGCTTCGCGGAGTGGGCCGAAGTGCACGGCAATCTCTACGGAACGAGTGTGAGCGAGATCACTCAGGCGCGTGACGAAGGCAAGAGTGCCGTGCTGTTCGACGTCGACTATCAGGGCGCCCGCCAGATCAAGGAAAAGTTCCCCGATGCGATCGGAGTCTTCATTCTACCTCCTTCGATGGAGGAGCTTCGTCGCCGCTTGGAGACGCGAGGCTCGGACGACGCCACCTCGAGACGGCGGCGCTTCGAGAAGGCCCGAGAAGAAATCGAGCACTATCCCTTCTTCGACTACATGATCGTCAACGACGACCTGGAACGGGCGCTCAGCGAGCTGCGCGGCATCGTGCTCGCCGAGGGCTGCAAGCAATGGCGTGTGGCAGCGAGAGCCGAGGCCCTGCTTCAGCGCTAGCTCAGAACTGAATCCCGAGAATCAGCCGCATGGTGAGCGCGCGCTTGATGCCGAGGTCCTCGGTACCCGGCTCGCGAATGCCATTCACCTTCAGATACTTGAGCCCATTGAGCGGAAACAGCGCTCCGAACTGGAAGGCGGCGAAAAAGCCATCGGTGAACTGCGGCCCGCTTTCGGTTCGATAGTAAATGGAGACGTCGAGCTCGGCGCCGAGATTCGGCTCCGATGAATACGTCTGCTGCTCGTACATGGCGCGGCTGTAGATGAAGTCGAGCCGTGCGCCGAGGATGCGACCAAAGTCGCTTCGCAGAATGTCGTAGCTGATCGCCGGCGCCAAGTAGTAGGCCCCCGCCACGCGTCCGAGGATCTGGCGCCACAGGATCAAGTCGATGCGATAGTCCGGATGGAACGAGAAGTTGGTCACGTTCTTCTTACCGACCGGCTGCGTAGCGAGATCCTCGTACTGCGAGAGGCCGACGACGTCGGGGTCCCCCGAGGCGGCGCCGCCCTTGGCGAACACGGCGAGCTTCTTTTTGAGGAAGCGAAACTCACCTTCGAACGCCACACCCCACTGGCGCAGCTTGAACTTGGCTCCCTCGGCCGTCGGCGGAAACTCCCCGGGAGTGATGTTCTGAATCTGCCCAAAGATCCCGGCAAACTCGACTTCCAGACGAAGGTCTTTCCAAAGCACTTGGAGCCACCCATCCGGCATGTAGACCTTGGCATCGCGACGGACGAAGGCGTTCTCGATCTCGGTGGGAGTGCCGAGCAACGGCGCGGTCGAGGTCGACAAGAACTGAGTGCGATAGATGAAGTAGGCTCCGCCATTGATCACCCACTTCCCTCGAGCGAGCTGTTTCGCCCGCTGGATGGGATCGAGCCGGCGCGCAACCAAGAAGCTCCATTGGCGGGTGTCGTCCTCTCGGCTGGCGTCGCGGGGAATCGCCTGAATGTCGTCGACCGGATCGCGGATGTATCCCTTGTTTGCGAAGTCCCACGAAACACCGAAGAAGATCCCCTTGAACTTGCCGATCAACTGGATGCGATCGACCTCCGACTGGAAGTCGGAGTCGAGCGCGGTGTTGAGCGTGTTGGTGCCCTCGCCGGCATTCCACAGCATCCCGAGGCCCCACTGGTGGCCCATGCGTCCGAACCGAAGCTGGCCGATCGTGCTGTTGGTTACCTCGCCCCAGACCCGTCGAACCAGCAGCGCATCGCCGACCGTGTTGCGAAATGACTCCGGCGGCGCCACCGTCTGAGTGAGACTATCCACCGGGACGCCAGGCGCGCGTCCCGGAATCTGACCGAACTGATCGACGGACCTGACCTCAGGCGTGGAGCCGAGCACCAAGTTGTCGAATGCGTCGAGCATCATGTAGAGGCGAACGTTGTCGCTGAGAGAAAGCGTCGGCTCCAATCGAAGACGCATGTTGGCAAATCGCGTCGTGCCGCTACCGCCGCACCTTTGATCCTGGCTTGCGGGTGACGAGGGCTCTCCCGTGCAGCCACCCTGGGGCAGCACGCCTCCCCCACCCGAAGCGGGGGCGTTGTCGATGGCAACCCAGCGCGCAAAGGGGTCTCCTGGCGCCAGACGATCGAGGGGAATCCGGCCCAACGAGAACTTGTCCATATACTCGCCACGCAGCCGGAAGTAGCCGTTGAGCGAGAATACGGGGCGTGGGCTCGTCCACGTGGCAAGCGTCGGGTCCGATGCCGGCGGCTCCGCTTCGCCGAGGAGCTTCTTGTCTTCGACCGCCATCTGGTCTTCATCTTCGAACGCGCTCTCGTCGAACTCCTCCTCCCCGAAACCTTCTTCCCCCTCGGCCTCCGGCTCCGGCAGCTGCAAGCCCTCGAGCGTCGGCGCGCGAAGCTGCGGCGGCAGATCCTCCTCGCGGGTGGGCTCCGGGGTCTTTCGCTCTTCCGCCGCGATCGCCTCTTCTTCCTCCGTTGCGGCGCTGCGTTCCGCTTCAGCCGACGTGGGCTGGGCCGCAGCCGACGTTGCCCAGATGGCAACTATCCCTAGAATGGCTAGAAAACGCCCCATGAAACCCGTGCGGTCGGGGGCGTAGCATGCGGAGATCACGCGGGTCAACGGGGCAATCGCATGCTTGACGCGAGGCCGGCGGGACTTTAGCCCGGCTCCCGAGAGGTCCGTGACCGATACGCTGCAGTTCATCCCCCTAGGCGGGCTCAACGAAGTCGGAATGAATTGCGCGGTGTTGATCTGCGGCGACACGACGATCGCGATCGACTGCGGCGTGACCTTCACCGATGAGCACGGCGCGGACATGGCTCACCCGGACTTCGAGTGGCTCCTCACGCAGCGCCCGAAGGCCATCGTCATCACGCACGGTCACGAGGACCACATCGGGGCGCTCCCCTACCTCCTACGGGGCCTCCGAGCCCCCATCTACGCGCCGCCCTACGCTGCGGCGCTGATCGAGGATCGCCTCGCGGAGCACCGGCTGAAAGACGTCGATTTGCGCGTGAGCCCGGCGGGGAGCCGCGAGCGCATTGGGTCCATTTCGGTGGAGCGCTTCGCCGTTCATCACTCGATCGCCGATGCCACCGGCCTCATCTTGGATACCCCGGTGGGCACGCTCGTGCATACGGGAGACTTCAAGATCGAGTCGGATCCCTGTGAGGGGCAGCGCTTCGACCGAAGTCGATTGGAGCAGCTGGCCTCCAAAGGCGTGAGGCTATTGTTGAGCGATTCGACGGGCGCCACCGTGGAGGGACGGGCCCGACTCGAGCGAGATGCCGAAAAGGCGCTCGACCGCTGGATCGCTCGTTCTCCGAATCGAGTGGTGGTCGCGACGTTTTCCTCGAACGCGTTCCGATTGAGGGCCGCGTTGCGGATCGCTCGCGAGCAAGGCCGCAAGGTCTGCCTGCTCGGCATGTCCGTTCAAAAGCACACCGAGGTCGCACGCGAGCTCGGGCTCATTCCGCCAATTGATAGCCTATTGATCGCCCCCGAGGACGTGGATTCGCTGCCCCGCGACGAAGTTCTGATCATCGCTGGGGGAACGCAAGGCGAGCCTTCGTCGGCGCTCACCCGATTGGCGCGCGAGGAGCACTCGCTCGTCCACGTGGAAGCCGGTGATACGGTGATCTTTTCCTCACGCGTCATTCCAGGACACGAGACTGCGGTGTTCGACGTGGTCAACCGGTTCGAACGGCGAGGCCTCGAGGTCATCACTCGAGACGAGCATCCCGAGGTGCATGCCAGCGGTCACGGAAGCCGCGAAGAGCAGCGAGCCATGATCCGGATTCTAAAGCCGCGGGCATTCGTCCCCGTGCACGGCACGCATCATCATCGGCGGCGGCACCTCGAGCTCGCGAGAGAAGAAGGCATCGGGCAGGCCGAGTTGATCGAGAATGGCAGCGTCCTCGAGGTGACCAAGGACGCGATGCGCGTGGTGGGATCGGTTCCCGTGGGACGGGTGTACGTCGATGGGACGGAGCCGCTCAGCGCGGAGGTGATCGGTGAACGCCGGGCCATGGCCTCTGGCGGCTTGGTCACGATTTTGCTGTCGCTTCGGGGCGGTCGACTCCGCCACCCCCCAAGAGTGATCTCCCGAGGTGTGTTCGATGCAGCCGATCGGTTCCGAATGGAGCGTCGAATCGCCGAGCACGTGCGCAACCGGCTCAAAGGAGAACGGTTCTTCGCGCCCGAGGACGCGGAGGAGGTCGCAATTGAGGTTGCCCGCCGCTTTTTGATGCAGAATCATCGGAAGCGTCCGTTCGTCACGGCGGATGCTGGTAAGGAAGCATGAGACCGCGGGTCGCCTGGCTGACGGCTGCGCTCGTGATGAGCGGCTGCCATCGGCACGCAAAACCAGAGCCGAGTCAGCCCCCCTACGCGGAAAGCTCCGAAAGCTCGCCGAGCTTGGTACCGGTCAGCACCGCCGCCTCAGCCGAACCGCCGGTCGCCGCCCCACCCCAACCGAGGGCCGGACTCGCGCGCCAGGCCACCGCAGCGGAGCGCGCGGCCATCGCCGAGCTGATCCGCGCGGCGGAGTCGGTTCGCCAACTGCGGCTGCAACGCCCCGTCACCATCGAAATCGAGGACGGCGAAGCCATCGTGAGCAGCTTGCGCGCACAGATCGAGGAGTCGGAAATCGAGCGGGCCCGGCTCGTCTATGGCGCGCTCGGGCTGTTGGATGCGCAGGACGACCTACACGCCATTTTCGCGGGGGTCCTCGGCGAGCAAGTCATCGGCTACTACGACCCCGACACGGGGAGGCTAGTCGTTCGCGACGACGTCATGGAGGGTTTGGCAGGAGCCTTCGGACCGGAGCAAATCCAGGAAGCGCGGCTGGTTCTGGTGCACGAGCTCGTCCACGCACTGCAGGATCAGCGCCTGGGGCTCGCGGAGTCGTACGAAAAGGAGCGGACCGCGGATGCCGACGATGCGTTTCGCGCGGTGGTCGAGGGCGATGCGACGCTTGCCATGCTCGCCCATGCGCTACGTCAGCAGGGAATTCCCTTGTCCGCCGCAACGGCGGGAATCCAACAAATGGGGGATTTAGTAGACCTCGACGCCCTGGTTCGGGGCGAGAAGCTCGATGACGCGCCTGCGATTCTCAGGGTGACCTTGGTCGCGCCGTATCTTCGCGGTCTTCAGTTCGTCGCCGCGGTCCAAGCACGTGGCGGCTGGCCGGCAGTCAACAACGCGCACCGCTACCCACCCACCACCTCGGAGCAGGTTCTGCACCCCGAAAAGTTTTTCGCGCGCGAACCCGGCGAGGAGATCCGAGTTCCCGACCACCAAGCGCTTCTGGCCGCAGGCTTCGAGCGCGCCGACGAAGACACGCTCGGAGAGCTCGAGCTGAGCGTCTATCTCGGACAGGGGAGACCCTCGGGGACCCACGAGCAAGCCGCAGAGGGATGGGGCGGTGATCACCTGGTGGTTTACGTTCGCGGCAGCGAGCGCGCGGTGGTCTGGTGGACGACCTGGGACAGCGAGCTCGATGCCGAGGAGGCCTACGAGGCCGCGCGGGCCGTCTCGGAGCGAAGCGCCTTGGCCCGTATCGAGCGAAAGGGACGTGCAGTGCTCATCGCGCTAGGGATTCCGCATAAGCTACAGCGTGAGGTCCGTAGCGACTTCGTCGAGTTCGCCCGCCGCTTGAAAGACGTGCCACCACCGCCCGAGCTCCGGCCCCTGCGTCCCTATTGAGCTTGTCGCACCGCGCACGTCAGGCTAGGAAGGCCGCATGGAGCGCGCGTCGTGGGACGAGTATTTCATGGACATCGCCGTGGTCGTGGCCAGGCGTTCGACCTGCTCTCGTAAGCACGTCGGCGCAGTCATCGTCGCCGACAAGACCATCCTCTCCACGGGGTACAACGGCTCGGTCCGCGGCCTTCCCCACTGCGATGAGGTCGGCCACATGATGGACGACGGCCACTGCGTGCGAACCATCCACGCCGAGATCAACGCGATCATCCAAGCAGCCAAGAACGGCACCCGCGTCGACGGTGCGTCGATGTACGTGACCGCCTCGCCCTGCTGGAACTGCTTCAAGGCGATCTGCAACGCCGGAATCAAGCGCATCGTCTTCGAGGAGTTCTATCGGGACGAGCGGATCTTCGAGGTGTCTCAGGCGCTGGGGATCGAGCTGGTCGAGCTCCACAGAGAGCGAGCCGTTCCCAAGGCTGCACCTTGACGCATCCGGCCCGCGGCAGTACGAACCGCGCCTGGCTCCTGAGCCAAAAATCCAATGCAATCTGAAATTCGCGAGATCAGCCCCGTCCTCGTGGAGGTCACCGTTCAGGTGCCCTGGGACCGAGTCGAAAAGGACCTCAACGAGACCTACCGCGAGCTGGGCAGGACCGCCCGGGTCCGCGGTTTCCGTCCTGGCAAGGTCCCGAAGAACGTCGTGAAGCAGGTGTATGGGCGGCAGGTGGCTGCACAAGTCACCGGCACGCTGGTCGAGCAAGGGCTCATGCAGGCGGTGCAAGAGCACGAGCTCCACATCGTGGCGCAGCCGGAGATGGACGAGGCGCCCGAGCTGAAGCAGGGCAAGCCGTTCACGTTCAAAGCCAAGGTCGAAGTCCGTCCCAAGATCGACCAGGTGGCGACCGACGGCCTCGAAGCTTGGCAGAAGCCGATCGACATCCCCAACGAAGACGTGGATGCTGAAATCGAGAGGCTGCAGAACCAACACGCCGACATCCGCGTGCCTGAGCCGATGCGAGGAGCCGAGCCGGGCGATCTCTTGACCATCGACTATACGGTGACGGTCGACGGCGAGCTCAAAGAAGGGCTCGGCGCCGAGGGACGGCAAGTGCAGATCGACGACGAGCACCTGCTGCCGGCGCTCAAGGAAGGTTTACTCGGCATGCAACCGAGCGAGAGCAAAGTCATCGACGTCGAATTCGAAGAAGACCATCCCAACTCCGACCTCCGGGGCAAGACCGCGCAGTTCTCCATCACCGCCAAGTCCCTTCACGAAAAGCTACTGCCGGAGCTCGATGACGAGTTCGCAAAGGATTGCGGCGACTACGAGACGCTGCTCGAGCTTCGCCTCGAGATTCGTAAAGGCCTCGAAGAGGCTGCGAAGCAGCGCGCTCGAGCCGAGCTCAAGGATCAGCTGATCGACAGCCTCATCGAGCACAACGACATCCCCGTGCCGCCCTCGATGATTCAGCAGCAACAGCAGATGATGATGTACGAGATGGCGCAGCTCATGCAGTACGCAGGACAGCAAGCGGCGCCGAGCGCCGACTTCTTCGCGGGCATCGAGAATCGGGCGAAGCGCCGCGTACAGGCTGGCATCTTGCTGGGCTCGCTCGCCCGCCAGGAGGGGATCGAGGTGACCGAGGCGGACCTGGACGCGAAGTTTCAGGAGATCGCGGACCGGACCGGCAAGCACGTGGCCAAGGTCCGCGCTGACTACCAGGAGGCCCAGCGGGAGGCGCTGGAGTCCCAGCTTCTCGAGGAGAAGGTCATGGCGTTGCTCGAGGAGCGTGCCAAGATCCGCGAAGGCGAGCGGCCGCCGAGCGCCGAAGAGAGCGCCGAAGAAAACGAACCGGCACCAGAAGAGGGAAACGAGCCATGAGCGAGCCAACGACCGCGCAGATGTACATGCCATGGGTCGTCGAGACGACGCACCGCGGCGAACGCCAGTGGGACATCTTCAGCCGCCTGCTCAAGGACCGGATCATCTTCCTCGGCACCGAGGTGAACGACGACGTCGCGAACGCCATCATCGCGCAGATGCTCTTCTTGGAGAGCGACGATCCGGACAAGGAGATCACGCTCTACATCAACAGCCCAGGCGGATCGATTACAGCAGGGCTCGCGATTTACGACACGATGCAGTACGTCCGGTCACCGGTGTCGACCGTGTGCTTGGGTCAGGCGGCATCGATGGCTGCATGGATTCTCGCGTCCGGCACGCGAGGGATGCGCAAGTGCTTGCCGAACAGCCGCATCATGATCCACCAACCGCTCGGCGGGATTCGCGGTCAGGCGTCCGACATCGAGATTCATGCGCGAGAGATCTTGAAACTTCGTGAACAAATGAACACGATCCTGGCCAGGCATACAGGCCAGACCCCCGATCAGATCAAGGAAGACACCGAGCGCGATCGCTACCTGTCGGCCGACGAGGCGAAGGAGTACGGCCTCATCGACGACGTCATCGAGCCCAAGCGAGCGCGCTGACACGCCAGGAAACGCCGCAAATGCGCGCCGCCTAGTCCTTGCCGTGAACGGGGCAGGACGCTAGACTCCGTCGAGTAGGTACATGGTGGATCGCAGGCGAGACGACGGACACGGAAACCTTCAATGTTCCTTCTGCGGAAAGTCGCAAAAGGAAGTCAAGAAGCTAATCGCGGGTCCCACCGTCTACATCTGTGACGAGTGCATCGGTCTGTGCAATGACATCATCGCGGAGGAGGTCGAGCGCGAAGAGTCGCTCACCACGAGCACTCCGCTTCCAAAGCCCGCGGAGATCAAGTCCATCCTCGACGAGTACGTGATCGGTCAGGAGCGGGCCAAGAAGATTCTGTCCGTCGCGGTGCACAACCACTACAAGCGCATCGATTCCAAGGTCAATGCGGATGACGTCGAGCTTCAGAAGTCGAACATTCTACTGCTCGGTCCTACCGGCTCTGGCAAGACGCTTCTCGCGCAAACCTTGGCGCGTATCCTCAACGTGCCATTCGCCATCGCAGACGCGACCACGTTGACCGAGGCCGGCTACGTAGGAGAGGACGTCGAGAACATCATCGTGCAGCTGCTGCAAAACGCCGACCACGACGTCGAGCGCGCGCAGCGGGGCATCGTATACATCGACGAGATCGACAAGGTGGCTCGCAAGGGCGACAACCCTTCCATCACGCGCGACGTGAGCGGCGAGGGTGTGCAACAGGCGCTCTTGAAGATCATCGAGGGCACCGTGGCCAACGTCCCGCCCAAGGGCGGACGCAAGCATCCGCAGCAAGACTTCCTGCAGATCGACACGTCCAACATTCTCTTCATCTGCGGCGGCGCGTTCGTGGGCCTGGACGACGTCATCGAACGGCGCATTGGAGAGCGCTCGCTCGGGTTCGGTGCCGACATTCCGTCACGCAAAGACAAGAAGATCGGCCAGCTCCTCGAGCGCGTGGAGCCGGAGGATTTGCTTCGGGCGGGCCTGATTCCCGAATTCATCGGGCGTCTGCCGGTCATCGCCACGCTGCACGAGCTGAACGAGGAGGCACTCGTCGACATCCTCACCCAGCCTAAGAACGCATTGGTGAAGCAATACCAAAAGCTTTTCGAAATGGACGGCGTGAAGCTCAAGTTCTCGACCGGCGCGCTCCGTGCCGTGGCGCGCGAAGCGCTCAAGCGCAACGCAGGCGCCCGAGGCCTCCGGGCCATCATGGAAAAGTCGATGCTCGACATCATGTACGACGTCCCGTCGCAAGCAGACATCCGGGAAGTCGTCGTGAGCGAGGAAGTGATCGCCTCCGGCGAGAAGCCGCTCATCGTCTACGAGAAGGAAGAGGCGGAGCTCGCCTAGCGGGGCCGGTGTCGCGCTTTCTTGCATCGGCCTGGTCTGAGTAGACAGATGTTCTTTCACCGAAACGACAACGACGATCGCAACGATGGGTTGAACACCCCGAACGGGCAGAGCTATCCGCTGCTGCCGTTGCGGGACATCATCGTGTTCCCGCACATGGTGGTGCCGCTTTTCGTGGGGCGCGAAAAGTCCATCAATGCCCTCGAAGAAGCGATGAGCCAGGACAAGGAGATCCTGCTCGCCGCACAAAAGAAGGCCAAGACGAACGACCCGACGGCCGACGACATCTTCGAGGTGGGGACCATCGGCACCATCATTCAGCTACTGCGGCTGCCCGATGGGACGGTGAAGGTGCTGGTCGAAGGAAAGCGGCGCGCCCGAATCACCCAGTTCCTGCCTAGTGAAGAGTTCTTTCTTTGCGCCGTCGAGCCCATCGAGGAGCTCTACGCGGCAAACGTCGAAATCGAAGCGCTGATTCGCTCGGTGCAGTCGGCGTTCGACGTCTACGCAAAGCTGAACAAGCGCATCGCGCCCGAGATGCTGATGACCGTCCAGACCATCGACGACCCGTCGAAGCTAGCGGATACGGTCGTGGTTCACTTGACGAGCATCAAGCTATCGGACCGCCAGGAGATTCTGGAAACCATCGATCCCGGAAAGCGGCTGGAGCGCTTGTTCCAACTGCTCAACGCCGAGATCGAGATCATGCAGGTGGAGAAGAAGATTCGCTCCCGCGTCAAGAAGCAGATGGAGAAGACGCAGAAGGAGTACTACCTGAATGAGCAAATGCAGGCCATTCAGAAGGAGCTCGGCGAGCGAGACGAGTTCAAGAGCGAGATCCAGGAGCTCGAACAGCAGCTCAAGCAAAAGAAGCTGAGCAAAGAAGCGCACCTCAAGGCCCGCAAAGAGATCAAAAAGCTCAAGATGATGCAGCCGATGAGCGCGGAAGCGACCGTCATCCGCAACTACATCGACTGGGTGCTCGCCCTTCCCTGGGGCGACAAGAGCGAGGAGAACTACGACATCGAGGCGGCCGAGCAGATTCTCGACGAGGATCACTATGGCTTGAAGAAGCCGAAAGAGCGCATCGTCGAGTACCTGGCGGTGCAAGCGCTGGTGAAGAAGCTCAAGGGCCCGGTGCTCTGCCTGGTGGGACCGCCCGGCGTCGGAAAGACGTCACTCGCGAAGAGCATCGCACGGTGTACCGGACGCGAATTCGTGCGTCTGTCTCTCGGTGGCGTGCGTGACGAAGCCGAAATACGGGGCCACCGACGGACGTACATCGGCGCCCTGCCCGGCCGTTTGATTCAGTCGCTTCGCAAGGTCGGGACCAACAACCCGGTCTTCCTGCTCGACGAGGTCGACAAGATGTCGTCGGATTTTCGTGGCGACCCCGCCTCGGCCCTGCTCGAGGTGCTCGATCCGGAGCAAAACCACAGCTTCAACGACCATTATCTCGATCTCGACTACGACCTGTCCGACGTGATGTTCGTCACGACGGCCAACACGCTTCAGGGCATTCCGCTTCCGCTCCGGGATCGCATGGAAATCCTCGAGATCAGCGGCTACACGGAGTTCGAGAAGCTCAACATCGCCATGCGGTATCTGGTGCCCCGTCAGCGTGACAAGGCCGGGCTCAAGAACGTCGACGTGGACATCACCGAGAACGCGGTCCGCCAGATCATCCACTACTACACCATGGAAAGCGGCGTTCGGAATCTCGAGCGGGAGATTGGAAGCGTTTGCCGCAAGATCGCGCGCCAGGTCCTGAAGGATGGCGCCGAAGCGAAGAGCAAGACGTACCGGGTCGAGGCCAAGGACGTGGCGCGATACCTCGGCGTTTCGAAGTACCGACCCGACAAAACCAATGAGAAAGACCACGTGGGTCTCACCAACGGGCTGGCGGTCAACACCTTCGGCGGGTCGATCCTCGAGTGCGAGGTCGCGGTGGTGCCCGGCAAAGGCAAGCTCAACATCACCGGATTGCTCGAAAAAGGGATGCAGGAGTCGGCGCAGGCCGCGATGAGCTACATCCGGTCCCGGCAGAAGGTGCTCGGGCTCGAGCCGGACTTTCATTCGATTTACGACGTCCACGTGCATTTCCCGAGCTTCGTGCCGAAGGACGGGCCGAGCGCGGGCATCACGATGGCGACCAGCATTGCGAGCGCCCTGCTCAAGATTCCGGTGCGCAAGAACGTCGCGATGACTGGCGAAATCACGCTGCGCGGCCGCGTGCTTCCAATCGGAGGGCTCAAGGAAAAGCTCCTGGCCGCTCACCGAGCCGAGATCGACGTCGTGCTCATCCCGAAGGAAAACCAAAAGGATCTGACCGAGATCCCGCGTCGGGTCCTCAACGACCTCCGCATCGTGCTCGTCGAGCACATGGACCAGGTCCTTCGCGAGGCCTTGGCCTTGAGCGACCCCGACGCCCTCTTCGGCGACCACCAGCTGCGCCCCTCCGAATACCGCGCCGGCGAGCTCATCACCCCCGACTCCCCCGACGCCGACGACGTCCCCGAGCCCACCGTAGACGCCCCCGGCGCCCGCCAATAGGGACACTCTCCGGGGGTCTAACCCCCTGCATTCAAACGGCTTTTCACAGAAAGATCGCAGGGATCGACATCTCGCGCTGAATCGCTGCGATCTTTCGGCTGGATTACTTCTGATTTCGGTGGGTTGTAGGGGTGGAGAGTGTCCCGGTTGGACAGGCGGGAGGTGGGCGGTCATGCTCGCGGCCACTTTGGGCGGGTAGCTCAGCGGTAGAGCGCTGGCCTTACAAGCCGGATGTCGCAGGTTCGAACCCTGTCCCGCCCACCGAACGAGCCCGCCACGTCTTGGTCCGTTTCGTCGTTTTCCCCCTGGCTGATGGGACAGACGGTCCTAGGTTTGCTAACTATGGGTCAAAGACTGACCGCCGGTCAGTTTGCACGAAAGATGCACCTTGGCTGTAGCAGCACGTAGAAAGCGGGAGCGAAAAGCGCGGCGCGAGGCGATTCTCGACGCGGCGCAGGAGCTCATTGCGAGTGAGGGCTATCACGGGCTTCGAATGGATGCCGTCGCGGACGCGGCCGAGCTTAGCAAAGGCACGCTCTATCTGTACTTCGAGAACAAGGATGCGCTGTGCGCTGCAGTCGCCACGCGCCTCATCGATAGTCTCATTCCCGTCATCGAGAGCGCGCTACGAGACGCTACCTCGGGCCTCGATGCCATTCGCCGGCTCCTACGGAGCTACTACGACTTCACCCGGGCGCATCCGCATCACTTCCGGTTCGCACTGTCGTGGCTCAGCGCGGGCGAGCGCATGGACGATTCGACCGAGGCATTTCAAATCTACCGGAGCCGCGTCGGGCACATGCTGTCGCTGGTCATCGCGTCACTCGAGCGCGGCCGCGACGATGGAAGCATTCGCGCCGATGTCGACCCGCTGCCCCAAGCGCTTCAACTGTGGACCAGCTTCTTCGGCGTCGTCCTGATCGGGCTCAACGAGGATTCGATGGCACAGAGGATTCCCGCAGCGGTGGACTTAGACCAGTTGCTGTCCCTTCATCTGGATACGGTGACGAGGGCACTCGAAAGAAGAGAGGGCTCATGATGCGCGGCGTGATTCTCGTCTTGCTGGCCGCCTTTCCGGCCGCTGGATGCAATTACAAGAAGACGACCGACATCCCGTCCCCGGTCGAAATTCCCGAGGCGTACGACCAGGGAGCCGAGCTACCTCCGCCACCGGAACCCGAATCGGAGCCGGTTCGCGATGCGCGCTGGTGGCGGCAGATGGGCGACCCCACCCTGAGCGCGCTGATCGAGGAAGCGTTGCGCCGAAACTTCAGCGTGCGTGCTGGCTGGGCGCGCGTTCGCCAGGCTCGATACATCGCCAACCAGGTTCGCGCCGCGCGAATGCCGCAGATCCTGGCTACCGGAGACTACTCGATCGGAAAGAGCATTTTCCCCTTCGGTGAGGTGCGTTCGCAGCAGGCAAACGGCTCGCTGCCAGTCTCCTACGAGGTCGACTTGTTTGCGCGAAGGGCCCGCGACCATCAGGGGGCCAAGCTCGATGCGGAGGCCGCACGGCTCGATCAAGAAGCACTTGCCATCACGATTTCGGCCGAGGTCGCCGAGGCTTGGTTCGATGCGATCAATGCCAGAATCGAGGTGGCCGTCGTCCAGGAGCAGCTCGAAACCGATCTGCGATTCTTGGAGCTGGTCGAGCTTCGCTACCGCGAGGGGCTGAACTCGGCCGTGGACGTGCATCAACAGCGACAGCGGGTCGCAAGCCAACGCGCGCTCCTCGCACAAGCGGAAGGCCAGATCGATCTCACCGATCAGCGGCTTGCGATCTTGCTCGGCGAGGCTCCGGGCCGCGCCTTTCCTGTCGACGGCAAAGTCCTGCCTGACATCGGACCCACCCCGGACATTCAAGCGCCCGCAAGCCTCCTCGAGGCACGTCCCGACATCCGTGCCGTGCAGAAGCGCGTCGAGGCGGAGGACCGCCGCGTAGCTGCCGCCGTTGGAGCCCGCTTACCCACGATCACCATCGACTTCGTGCCATCCTACACCTGGCTCAAGTCCCGGATCACGGGCACGGGTGCCGGGGGAGGAACCCCGGGCACCGAGGCGCCGGAGACGATCGCGAAGGGCCTGACCTGGGCTGCCGGAGCCAACCTCGCCGTCCCACTTTTCGATGGGATCCGTGGTTGGTCCGCCATCAAGGCGCAGAGGGCTGTTCTCGACGCCTTGCTCGATGAGTACGCCGAGGCCATCCTCAACGGCTTGGTGGAGGTCGAGAGCTCCCTCGTCCTCGAACGCCAGGAGCGCCTTCGCATCCAGTACCTCGAAGACGAGTTTCGCCTCGCCAACGTCACCCTCGAGGCGACGCGCGATCGCTATAGAGCCGGCCTGAGCGACTTCTTGCCGGTCTTGACTGCCCTCGCCACCCGTCAGGTGTCCGAGCTTCAGCTCGTCGCCGCGCGGCGCCAACTGGTCTCTTATCGCATTCAGCTCTATCGGGCCCTAGGAGGGGCTTGGCCCGAGGAATTTGGAGAGCCCGACGATGAGTAAACGAAGCGAGCGTCGCCTCAAATGGGGCCTGTCCATCGGTGTCATCGTCGCGTCCGTCGCGATCGCGATCCTCTTGGTCACGACCAAGGAAGAGCCTCCTCGCGCTCCCAAAACGCTGGAGGGAACCCTCGTAGAGGTCATGCGAATCGGCGCCGCACGTCACGATGTGGACCTGCATGCCAAAGGCACGGTGGTCCCCGCCAAAGAGATCGTCCTGCAGGCCGAGCTGGGAGGCCGTGTCGTGTGGCAGAGCCCGGAGCTGGTGGCAGGCGGCCGGTTCGAAGCGAACGAGCCAATCCTGCGCATCGATGCGCGCGACTACGAGCTCGCGGTGGAATCCTTTCGGTCGCAGGTGAATCGGGCGAGGCTCGACCTGCGGATCGAGGCGCGCCGCGGCGAGGTCGCCAAACGCGAGTGGGAGTCGTTCGGCGAAATCGACGTCTCCGAAGAGCAGCGCGAGCTCGCCCAACGCAAGCCACAGCTCGAAGCGAGCCGCCTGGCGCTCAAGGCCGCGCAAAGCGCCCTGAAGAAGGCGGAGCTCGATTTGAAACGCACCGTGCTCCGCGCGCCGTTCAACGCCATGGTGGTGAGCGAGGAGGTCGACCTCGGTCAACTGCTGAGCCCTCAAACCCCGGTGGCGCGTCTGGTTGGCACGGACGAGTACCACGTGCAGGTGTCGGTTCCGGTGAGCATGCTGCGAACCGTCCAAGTGCGGACCGAGGAGACCCCCGGCTCCGAGGCCAAGATCGTCCAGCGTGTCGGCGACGGGACCATCGAGCGGCAAGGAGAGGTCATCCGGCAGTTTCCGGACCTCGATCCAGGGGGAGCCATGGCCCGCCTCTTGGTGAGCATCGATAACCCCCTCGGCGACGAGGGCGACCTACCCTTGCTGCTCGGGTCGTTCGTCGACGTCGCCATCGAAGCGCGGCCGATCGAAAACGCGATTCGGCTGCCCCGGGCTGCGCTGCGCAACGGCCGCGAAGTCTATGTGATGAATGACCAAGACCTGCTCGAGATTCACGAGGTCGAGATCGCCTGGACCGAGCCCGACTCCGTGTTGATCACTGGAGGCCTCGATCCCAATGCACGCGTGGTGATAAGCCGCATCGCGACACCGGTTCCGAACATGCCGCTGCGCACACCGGAGTCTACTTCCGCCTCCCCGGAAGCAAAGCCGAGCGCGCCCGCGGCCCAAGCTGCCCCATGACCCACGACGACCACGAATTGCACACCGACGAACGCGGCCCGATCCCGTGGATGGCCAAGAACCGCGTCGCGGCTAACGTGCTGATGCTGATCCTCATCGTCGGCGGCCTGGTCACCCTCGCCTCCGGCATCAAACAGGAGGTGTTTCCCGAGGTCGAGCTGGACGTCGTCTCCATTCAGGTGACCTATCCGGGTGCAAGCCCCGCCGAAGTCGAGCAGGCGGTGATCCTCGCGGTCGAGGAAGCGGTTCGTGGTATCGATGGGGTGAAGAAGGTCACGTCGACTGCGATGGAGGGCATCGGCACGGTCAACGTGGAGCTTCTGCTGGGCGCAGACAAAGATCGGGCGCTCAACGACGTGAAGAGCGCCATCGATCGAATCACGTCGTTTCCGGAGGACGTCGAGCGGCCCACCGTCACCCTCATCTCCAATCGGCAACAAGTGATTTCGCTCGTGCTCTACGGCGACGTGGACGAAGCGACGCTACGCGCCGTCGCCGAGAACAGCCGCCGCGAGCTCTTGCGCGATTCCCGAATCACCTACGTGGAGCTCACGGGCATACGCCCACTCGAGATCAGCATCGAGGTGCCCCAGGCGCAGCTTCGCAAATACGACCTCACGCTCGACGAGATCGCGGCCCGCGTGAACGCGGCGTCGGTCGAAGTGCCTGGCGGAGGCGTCAAGACCCAAGCTGGCGAGGTGCTCTTGCGCACCACCGAACGGCGCGACCGGGGTGACGAGTTTGGGGACATCATCGTCTTGAGCCAGCCCGACGGCTCGCAAGTCCGGATTCGCGACATCGCAACCGTGAAGGATGCCTTCCGCGAGATCGACAAGGAGGCGACCTACAACGGCAAGCGAGCGGTCATGATCAACGTCTTCCGCGTGGGCACCGAAACCCCTCTCACCGTCGCAGCAGCCGCCAAGGAATACGTCGCAGAGCTTCAAGAGACGCTCCCGGAAGGCCTCTACTCCGCCACTTGGTTCGACACGGCGGAGATGTACGAGCAGCGGCTCTCGTTGCTCTTGAGCAACGCCCGCATCGGTCTGGTGTTGGTGCTTCTCACACTCGGCCTCTTCCTCGAGGCGCGCCTGGCTTTTTGGGTCACCCTCGGCATTCCCATTTCGTTTGCGGGGTCGCTGCTCTTCTTTCCGGTGACCGACGTGTCGATCAACATGATTTCGCTCTTCGCCTTCATCATCACACTCGGCATGGTGGTGGACGACGCGATCGTCGTGGGCGAAGCGGTCTACAAACAACGGCAAGACGGAAAAGGCCGCCTGCGGGCCGCGATCGATGGCACCAAGGAAGTCGCGCAGCCCGTCATTTTCGCGGTCCTTACCAGCTGCGTGGCATTCGCGCCGATGCTGATGGTGCCCGGCCCGATGGGCAAATTCTTCCGGGTAGTGCCCATCGTCGTCATCGCGGTCCTGATGATCTCGCTGATCGAGTCGATATTGATTCTCCCCGCGCATCTATCGCACCCGATGCCCTGGTGGTTGCGCATCGTGCTCTCGCCCTACCTGTGGTTCATGCAGATCGTGAACAAGCTGGACGTCCCCCACCGGCTCCAACATCACATCCAGCACACGTACATACCCATCCTCGAAAAATCGCTGAAGTGGCGGTACTTCACGGTCACCGCCGGCGTCGCCGTGCTCATCGCGACGATGGGCTACGTGGCGGGCCGCATTCCCTTCACCTTCTTGCCCAAGGTCGAAGGCGACATGATCACCGCGCATCTGAAAATGCCGGTTGGAACGCCCGTGGCCGAGACCGAGCGAGTTGCAAAACGCATCGCCGGGGTTGCGCGGTCCATCGTGGAGGAAGAGAGCGCCGAGCTCGAAGGCGGAACCATCTCGCGCGGCCTCTACGAGGAAGTCGGCGCGATCAGCCAGCTCGAGGCGGGCCCGGAGGGCTCGCTTTCGAGCGAAGGCAGTCACTTTGCGACAGTGATGATCTATCTCGTGGAAGCCAGCCAGCGTGACCTCACCACGCAGCAGTTCGTCCAACGGTGGCGCAACGGAATCGGTGAGGTGCCGGGGGCCGAGTCGCTCACTTTCTCCTTCGAAGTCGGGGTGCAGCCAGGCAAGCCGATCGACATCGAGCTCATCCACGACGACGTACCCACGCTCGAGGCGGCCGCCGAACGCCTCGCATCGGAGATCGCCTCGTATAGCGGCCTCCGAGACATCGACAGCGGCGTGACCAAGGGCAAGGACCAGCTCGACTTCCGCCTCACCGACGCCGCCCAAGCGCAGGGGCTGACCGAGCTCGATCTAGCCCGGCAGGTCCGTGCCGGCTTCTTCGGCGCGGAGGCGGTCCGACAACAGCGCGGCCGTGACGAGGTCCGCGTCTACGTCCGGCTTCCGCTCGAGGAGCGGCGCTCGCTTTACAACGTCGAAGAGCTCATCGTGCATACGCCTGCCGGAGGCGAGATGCCGCTGGCCCAGGCGGCCATCGTATCGCGCGGACAGGCGTATTCGGAGATTCGGCGCACGGACGGACGCCGCAACATCAGTGTCACGGCGGACGTGGCCGATGAAGACGCCAACGCAAACGAGATCATCGCGCAGATTCGGCAACGTGAGCTCGCACAGTTGCTCGCGGACATTCCGGGCCTGGCCTACAGCCTCGGTGGCGAGCAGGAGCGCCAAGCCGAGACGCTGAGCGCGCTCGGCCTCGGCTTCGTGCTGGCCCTGATCGTCATGTTCTCGATGCTGGCGGTCGTGTTTCGGAGCTATGGGCAGCCCTTGCTCGTCATGTCGGCCATCCCATTCGGCATGGTGGGCGCGGTCTGGGGCCACGTCGCGATGGGCTGGTTCCTTTGGGACCACGTCAGCCTCAGCCTGATGAGCATGATGGGCGTGGTCGCCTTGTCCGGCGTCGTCGTCAACGACTCGCTCATTCTCATCGACGCCATCAACCGCTTCCGCGAGGGCGGAATGGGCCTGTGGGAAGCGGTGGTCTCGGGCGCGGCGCGGCGCTTCCGTCCCATCCTTCTCACCTCGCTGACCACGTTCTTCGGCTTGGCGCCGATGATCCTCGAGACCTCGGTGCAGGCACGCTTCCTGGTCCCGATGGCCGTGTCGTTGGGCTTCGGCGTTCTGGCCGCCACGATGATCATGCTGCTCATCGTGCCGAGCAGCTACATCATCCTCGAAGATGCGCACAGGCGCGCGGGCAACTTCTTCGCACGGCTTCGCGGGCGTCCGACGGTGCCGCCGCCTCCACCCACGGTGCCTTCCGACAAAGACGTAGAGCTCCTGACCGCCGAGTGACGGTCGGAGAGCCTCACCCTGTATGCAGGGCCGCAGGGCCGGACGGTGTCAGGAAGCAGGCGCCAGTGTCCAGGTGCCGGTGGCTGCTTGGTTGCGGTTCAGCTCCACGGGCTTGCGGAGAAGACCCATGGCGCCCACCGTCGCATGCAGCCAAGTCCAGTTGGCGAGACTGCCGTACGCCTTGAGCGGGTGGCGCTCCGGGTGGCGGCGGGCATGGTCGCGAGCGATCTCGAAGACCTCGAGATAGCGCTGGACGCACGCTTCCGGATCGGAACGATCCTTCGCATTGCGCGTGGCCTTCTCGGACATCTGGCGCCTGAGAGGCTCCTTGGTGAGCAAAAGCTGGACGTGGCGGCCGAACTGCGCCTCGGCATCCTCGGCCTTGGGATCGACCAAGAAGCCATCCTCGCCATCGGTCACCTGGCCGGCCACGCCCATCCCATCGTCCATGGCCACGACTGGCAGGCCGCACCAAAGCGCTTCGCTGATCACCTGGCCGTACGTCTCCGAAAGCGAGGCATAGACGAAGAGGTCTGCATGGCGATACCAGGCCGGCATCTTCTGAAGGCCCTGCTCGCCCATGAAATAGGTCCGGTGGTCGACGCCGAGCTCCTTGGCCTGCTCCTTCAGCGCCTCGTGCTCCGGACCGTCGCCCACGAGTGTCAGGGTCGCGCCCTCCACATGCGGGTAGACGTGCTGCGCGAAGATGCGCATCACGCGATCGACTTCCTTCTCGCGCGCATGGCGGCAAACGACCACCAGCCGGGCGCCGCGCTTTGCTTCCGGCGCGAACGGATCTTCTTGACCGGTTTGGTCGAAGATGCGCTTTTCGATGGCGCGGGGAATGACGTGAATCGGAACTTCGACGCCGCGATCCCGCCAGTAACCCTTCAAGCCGGGGCTCAGGCATACGAGCGCATCACCGCCGTTGTAGACGTCCCTCGAATGCGCCTCGACCATCGGAATCAGACCATCCTCGAAGAGGCGGTTGACCGTCGTGGTGTGATTCAGCGCGTCCGGAAGTAGAACGTTGTACACGCTCGGCATGTGCAAAGTGTTGACGCAAACCAGGGGCACCCTGTGCTGCTGGCGAAGCCAGGCGCCGACATAAAGCAAACCGCTCGGGCTCTGCACCAAGGTCATGTCGAAATTGGCGTCCCGCAGGGAGTCGAGCGACGGCTTCGACGGCATCGCGAGATAGAAGCCCGGATGGTTTCGCAGCGGAATGCTCGGCAACGAAATGTGCCGTGGGGGCAGCTCGCCTGGCTTCGCGTGCGGGTCGTTGGGACCCACCACGGTCACCTCGTGACCGCGGGCCGTCATCTCCCGGTACAGAAACTGCGACGCATACGACGACCCATTGGCGTACGGGATCCGTACGTAATCATTTACAATCGCCAATCTGCGCAGCCATCGTCTCTCATGCGAATACATGAGTGCCCTCCCTGTGTTTCATACGTGAGACTGTCAACCGTGAACTAGATTCACACCGTGTGAAAAAACGCGTGGCATAACTACTACAAACAACCACATCGGCCCCTTCTCGTTGTTGTTTTTTCAACGAAATTGAGCCAACCCTACACAGGGCTTTCGGCCACATGTCCCTCTACCCCAGGTAATGCCAGAACCGCGCCAACCCTACCGCTTGCTTCCACGCAAGGGGAAATTTCCAGTGGAATCGCGGAAATCGGAAAGATCGAGCCGTTCGTCCGGAGCGCCCTAGCCTCGGATTGCAGCTGCGGGAGATGAAGCGCATGTTCGGATGTCGTGACGAATGCGCTTCGGATGTCGGTGACGCTGAGTGCCGTGCTGGTGGTGGGGGCGCTTTTTGCGGCGATGACCGGCTGCGGCGGCGGCGCTGCGGATGAGAGCGACACTGGCGGCGGCGCCGGCGCCGGCGGCATGCCACTCGAGTCGGGGCTCTACGCGATGGAATGCTCCGTCACCGTAGGCGATGACTTCCACGTGCCCGTTCCGATCCATCTCACCCTCAACGCCACGGCCGCGCGCTTGGTAGCCGACGGCGGAGCCTCCGCTTTGACGACGTCCGCCAGTGTGATCATGACAGACCTCTGCACGCCGCTCGTGGACCCCGCCACCGTCTTCTTTTCCGCGGTCGAGTTGGTCATCGCGGTGCAAGGCGCGGACCCCATGGAGATCGTCCACCGATCGGACAGCATGATCCCCGCAGGCTGTGCTTTCGAAACCGAGAGCCAGATCACCGAGGTCACGCCGGATCCTGGAGCGACGACGGTGACGTTGGAGATCACGCACTTCTCTCTCACCGTCAGCGGTTTTCCAGAGAGTCTCGTGCCCGGGGGTGAGATCACTTTCGCAGACGAAGACTCCGAGTGCGGAGAAATCCGCCTCAGGGAAGGATCGAGCGTCACCGCACTCCCGGTGTACCCGTAGAGTGCACCCACATGGCTTTACGTCGTTGGCTCCGAGGGTTTGTCCCCCTCACCAGGGCAATAGCTGCTCGGCCCCGAGGGCTTGTCTCCTTCGCCCGGGCAGTAGGTGGTTGGCTCGGAGGGCTTGTCCCCCTCACCAGGACAGTACGATGCCTCAGCGCTTCCAACGGCCGCGAATGCGAAGACGGCCACGAGAGCGAGGGCGCGAATCATTGTCTTTGCGAGCATGACCAAAGTTCTAAAGCCCTCCCTTGAGGTGCACAAGCGCCGTCACGTGCCCGACCCACGGCGCGAGCTGCGTTTTGGCGGGAATCCTTGCCGCGTTTCGACCCCGGGCTTCGCGACGCTTCCAACATTGGCCGCCAGGCTCCAGCGTCGCGCGACACGCTGCGGACAAAAGAAAACCCCGGTAGATCCGGGGCTTAGAGTCTATCGGCACCAGGGTTTTGTTGCGCGGCGGACGGGACTCGAACCCGCGGCCTCCGGCGTGACAGGCCGGCGTTATAACCAACTTAACTACCGCCGCATTTTCCTCAGGGCATCGCCCATTGGGACGGGCCTTGTAGCCCGGGGCCAAGGGGCTGTCAAAGCCCTGACACGTTGAAATTAGTCCTTCTTGCCCGCCCGCGCAGCGACCAGCCCGGCGCGCGCCTTGTTGACGGTTTCCTCGTATTCCCTGTCGGGGTCGCTGGCCTCCACGATGCCGGCCCCGGCCTGGAGCCACATCTCTGCGTCCCGCGCCACGATCGTGCGGATGGCGATGGCGACGTCCATGTTGCCGTCGAAGCCGATGTAGCCGACGGCGCCGCCGTAGACCCCTCGCCGCTCGGGCTCGAGCTCCTCGATGATCTGCATGGCGCGGACCTTCGGGGCGCCGCTCAGCGTCCCCGCCGGAAACGTGGCTCTGAGGACATCGAGCGCGTCGCGGCCCGGGTCGAGCTCCCCGACCACGTTGGAAACGATGTGCATCACGTGCGAGTAGCGCTCGATGACCATCCGGTCGGTCACCTGCACAGTGCCCGCCCGGCTGATCCGCCCGACGTCGTTACGGCCGAGGTCGACGAGCATGACGTGCTCGGCCCGCTCCTTCGGATCGGCGAGCAGTTCTTCCTCGATGGTGCGGTCCTCGGCTTCGGTGCGTCCGCGATGGCGCGTGCCCGCGATGGGACGCACGTGGGCCTGGCCGTCCTCGAGGCGGACCAGGGTTTCCGGGCTGGCCCCCGCCACGATGCGGTCGGGCAGCCGAAGGAAATACATGTAGGGGCTCGGGTTGATGATGCGCATGGCGCGATAGACATCGAACACGTCGGTGTCGCCGAGCGGCAACCGAAAGCGCTGCGACAGCACCACCTGGAAGATGTCGCCCGCCCGAATGTGCTCCTTGGCCTTTTCCACCGCCTCGCAGAACCCAGCCCGGTCGAAGGAAGACGGGGGAAGCTCCAAATCACCGTCGCGCTTCGGCGGATGCAAGCGTCGGGGAAACGTGGGGTGGTCGAGCGCGTCCAGCGTGGCATCGATGCGGGCCGTCGCCGATTCGTAGGCGCGCCGCGCATCACCTTCGACACGCACCGGCACGACGACCCGCACCGTCCCCCGCACGTTGTCGAAAATCAGCACCGTGCCGCCAATTGCAAAACAGAACTCCCAATCGTCGTCGCGCCCCAGCGCTGCACCCACCGTCGGCTCGAAGGTGCGCACGGCGTCGTAGCTCACGTAACCGACGGCGCCGCCCCAGAAGCGCGGAAGCCAGCTGACCTCGGGTGGCTTCCACTCCGCAAGCGTCTCGCGGAGCCGCTCCCAAGGATCGACGCCGAGCTCCTGCCGCGCCTCACCGTCTAGGACGCGCTCGAACTTATCCGCGACGCCGCGTACGATGACCTCGGGGGCGAATCCGACGAAGCTGTACCGCGCCCATTTCTCGCCCCCGACGACGCTCTCGAGCAGGTAGCTGCCCGCTTCCCGCCCGAGCGTGGCATGTGCGAGCACCGGCGTCAGCCGATCGGCGATGACCTCGCGGTGCACCGGAACCACCGTGGCGTCTTGGCAGAGACGCTCGAACTCGCTCGCGCTCGGAAAGTACTCGTCCACGGCACTCCGAATAACACCGTTGTGACAATCGTGCTAAGGGTCGAGCCGGAGAAACCATGGCCGATCTACCCCTCATCGAAGCCGACCCCGAAATCGCTCAGTGCATCGCCGAGGAACAAAAGCGGCAGCACGACAAGCTGCGCCTCATCCCGAGCGAAAACTACGCGAGCCGGGCCGTCATGGAGGCCTGCGGCAGCGTCCTCAATAACAAGTACTCGGAGGGCTATGCCGGAAAACGGTACTACGAGGGCCAGCAGAACATCGACACCGTGGAGAAGCTCGCGATCGAACGTCTCAAGCGCCTTTTCGGCGTGGACCACGCCAACGTGCAGCCGTACTCGGGCTCACCGGCCAACCTCGCGGTCTACTTCGCGTTCTGCAAGCCCGGCGACACCATCATGGGGATGGGCTTGCCGAGCGGCGGGCACCTCACCCACGGCTGGAAGGTTTCGATCTCGGGCAAGTACTTCAACGCCATTCAGTACGGCGTTCGCCGCGACGATCACCTGATCGACTTCGACCAAGTGGCTTCGCTCGCGCGAGAGCACAAGCCGAAGGTTCTGTTCTGCGGCGCGACGGCATATCCGCGCCTCATCGACTTTGCGAAGTTCGCCGAGATTGCCCGGGAGGTCGGCGCCATCCTCGTGGCCGACATTGCGCACATCTCTGGGCTGGTGGCCGGTGGCGCGCACCCCTCGCCGGTCGGCCACGCCGAGGTCATCAGCAGCACGACCCACAAGACGTTTCGCGGGCCGCGTGGCGGCATGATCCTCTGCAACGAGGAGCACCGAAGCGCGATCGACCGCGCGGTGTTCCCCGGCTTGCAAGGCGGCCCCCACAACGGGACCACCGCGGGCATCGCGATTGCAGCCAAGCTCGCCATGACCGACGAGTTCAAGGCGTATGCGCACGCCATCGTCGACAACTCGCGGGTTTTGGCGGATGCATTGTTGTCGCGAGGTTTCGATTTGGTGACGGGCGGGAGCGACAACCATCTGATTCTGATCGACCTCACCAACAAGGACGTGCCGGGCAAGGTCGCGGCGCAGGCGCTCGATCGCGCAGGCATGGTAGCCAACTACAACTCCGTGCCCTTCGACCCGCGCAAGCCGTTCGATCCGAGTGGCCTTCGTCTCGGAACCCCCGCGATCACGAGCCGCGGAATGGGCCCCGAAGAAATGAGGCGTCTCGGCAACTGGATGGCGGATGTCGTCGAGGATGTCGAGAACGAGCAGCTGATCAGCCGCATCGCGGGCGAGGTCAAAGAGCTATGCGACCAGTTCCCGGCGCCCGGCATCTCGAGTCGCTGACGGGCGGCGCCCCCTCGATACGGGCTTTCCGTTCAGTTTGGAAACGCGAGAAGGCACGTCGCAAAAGGGCCTACCCCTGCTAGACTCGCGGAAAGATGTCCCTGCAGGGAAAGCGCATCGTCGTTGGACTGGGCGGCGGGATTGCCGCGTTCAAGGCGGTGGAGCTCGTTCGTGAGCTGATGCGTCGAGGTGCCGAAGTTCGCGTCGTGATGACCGACGCAGCCCGGCGATTCGTGGGGCCCATCACGTTTGCAGGCCTCACCGGCAAGCCCCCGGTGACCGACCTCTGGGCCGAGGACTACGCGGGCGAGGTGCATGTCGAGCTCGGTGAATGGGCCGATGCAGTGGTCATCGCGCCGGCCACCATGAACCTGATGGCGCGCGCCGCCAACGGCCACGCCGACGACGTAGTCCTGGCAACGTTGGCCTGCGCCAAGGGCCAAGTCTTCTTTGCGCCCGCCATGCACTCCCGCATGTGGTCCCACCCGGCCATGCAGCGCAACGCCGAAGCGCTGACGCGAAGCGGTGCCGTCTTGCTCGGCCCCGTGATCGGGCCGCTCGCCAGCGGCGAGATTGGGCTCGGCCGAATGATGGAGCCCGTAGAGATCGCCGACGGCGTGGAGACCCATCTCGCCCATGCGAAGGACCTCGAAGGGGTTCGGTTGCTGATCAGCGCTGGCCCGACACACGAAGACCTCGACCCGGTGCGCTTCATCGGCAACCGCTCGAGCGGCCGCATGGGGTACGCCATCGCCGCCCAAGCGCTGCGGCGGGGCGCGGAGGTCACGATCGTGAGCGGGCCCGTGCACATTCCGCCGCCGTCTGGGGCCGAGGTCGTGCAGGTGTGGTCGGCGCGGCAGATGCACGAGGCGATCATGTCGCGCTTCGATGCGTTCGACGTCGTCGTCATGGCGGCTGCGGTTGCGGACTACCGGCCGCACCGACGCGCGGGCCAGAAGATCAAAAAGGGCGAGAACCTCCAAATCGAGCTCGTTCGCAATCCGGACATCCTGGCCGACCTCGGCGCCAAGCGAGCCCAACGCCCGGCAGTGTTGGTCGGATTTGCGCTCGAGACCGAGAACCTGGAGCAGGCTGCGCGGGAAAAGCTAGTCAAAAAAGCGGCTGACCTCATCGTAGCCAACGAAGCGGGCGCGGGTCTTGGTGGCGACACAAACCGCGCCGTGCTGGTGGAGGCAGGGTCGTCGACACCGCTCCCACAGATGAGCAAGCGCGCCCTGGCTGATCAAATCCTCGACCGCATCCGAGTGCTCTTGCACCAGGCTGCGCATCGCCAGGGGCGCGAAGCCGAGCGCGATGCCCCCAACTAACCGGATGGCATCGTGACTCGTCCCCTCATCGCCGCACTCCTCGCGCACCTCGACGGACAAACGCCGCGTGAAGCGGCGCTCCAGGCTTATCGCGATGCGGAAAACCGGCACGGCATTCACATTCACGACGACCACGATGCGCGCGTCGCGCCTGGCGCTTTCAAGCCACACATGCCGATCTCCGAAGAGCGTGTTCGCACGCTGACGCGAAGCTGGGAGCAGTTCGATCGGGCGCTCGAGCCCCTCGGCCGCGCAGCAGAGCGCGAGCTGGTCATTCGGACGCTCGGCCCTTTCATCTCCGATACGGGTCTTTGGGTGGCGGGGGCCGATCTCGCCGAGGATCATCTGTTCATTTTTCGCTCCGGTGAGGTCGGCTCTTGGACCGCCGAGCAGTGGGACCATCACCTCGCGAACTGGGCGGCGGTCGCGCAGTACCAGGGCCGCGACGATTGGACGGCGGAGCGCATCGTCGAGCAGGTTCGGAAGGCGCCGCGCTATCGTGATTGGACCACGCTTCTGCGAAGCCTGATCACCGAGGCGCGAGGCGGTCCGGTGCGTGCGTGACTAGAGCACGTCCACCGGTCCGGCGCCTACACGGAGCACCACGGGCTCATCCCCGGTGAGATCGATGATGGTGGATGGCTCGATGCCGCCCCACCCCGCATCGACGAATGCGTCGACGTGCCGGAAGCGTGCGTGAAGCTCGTCCGGATCGTTGAGGACCTCGCCGTCGACCGTGGCCGAGGTCGACACGATGGGGCTTGCGAGCTCCTGTAGGAGCGCCAGCGCCACCGGGTCGTCCGGCACCCGAATTCCGACGGTCTTTTGCTTGCGGACCAGGAGCTTGGGCACGTCGCGCGTGGCGCGCAGCACGAACGTATACGGCCCCGGCACCAAGCGCTTCATGATGCGGTAGGCGAAATCATCCACGTGCGCATACCGCGCGATCTTGCTCAAGTCCGGGCACATGAAGCTCAACGGGTGGTCCTTTTTGAGTTGCCGGATCTGGTAGATGCGCTCGACGGCCTTCTTTTGATGAATGTCGCACCCGAGGCCGTACACGGTGCCCGTTGGATAGACGATCACGCCGCCGCGACGGAGTATCTCCACCACTTGATGGACGCGCCGGGGCTGCGGATGCGTGGGGTGAATTTCGATGCGCATGCGTGGGCCGTCCAGCTACCGACCGCACCGGGTGACGTCAAGGCAACGAGGACTACCCAACCGGTGACAAATGCGCTAACTACACGCCCGCAAATGACGGAAAAACCAGATCCGCGGCCGTATTTGGTGATTACGGTGCTCTTGGACAGCTCCGCGCGACCTGCGGCGGTCAGCCGGAGCCATGGCGATGCCTACGAGCGATCCCTGCAGGCCATCGATGGTCACGACGTGGCCGGAATCGAGCTCGTGGAGCTGCCCATCGCGGCCCCCGTGTTCCATGCGCTGCGCAAGCCGCTGGCAGTGCCCGCAGACGCGGTGGGGCTCTACGACGTGTTTCCCTTGGCGAGCCACCTGAAGCCCGAGTACCGAAAGATTGCCGGACAGTTCCTGGCGGCCGAAGCGCTGTGGACCATGGAGGAGCAAGGCCTGCTCGGCGGCGTCCCGGTCAACGTGAAGCTCGACGTGCCGCGAGGCTGGCAGAGTGATCCGAAACAGATCCACCAGCACCTGGTCGCGGAAGGCGCGCTCGACCTGAGCGAAAGCGGCATCGAGACCTACAAGGCCATCAAGTCCGCTTGGGACAAGAGCCTCGCCTCGGCGCCCATCAGTTGAGGGAGTACGGCCGCTCGAGCAGGAACGGTGCGATCTGGGCGTCGAACTGCGCGCCGTCGGCGCGGTGCATCTGGTAGGTGCCTTGCATCGTTCCGCGCTCGGTCGGAAGCACGGCGCCGCTGGTGTAGCGAAAGCTGTCGCCCGGGCTCAGGATGGGCTGCTCACCGACCACGCCCGGTCCTTCGACCTCTTCGCTCTCACCGAGGGCGTTGGTGATGATCCAGTGGCGCGAGCGAAGCTGGACCACTTCCTTGCTGTTGTTGGTGATGGTGATTGTGTAGGCGAAGACGAAGCGACGGCTCCCCGGGTGCGACTGATCGGGGAGGTACTGGCTTTGCACCTCGACGAGGATGCCGTGGGTGCTCGCGCTCGAGGTCGTCGACGGGCCGCTCATCGCGCGACACCTCGGAGCTGGCGCGCGTGGCTCACCCAAGGGGAGTTGGCAACCGCCAAACGCCATTCCGCTTCTTGATGCTCGCGCTCGGCGTAGCCGATTCCGATTCGGGAGCCGACCGCAATCTCGGCGGCGGGCGCACCCTCTCGCACCTCGAGCCCGCCACGACGGTACAGGGGGTGGCCGCTGAAGGTGGCATCGAGGCCCAGCGCCTGACCGATCTTTCCGGGCCCGGTAAGAAGAACCGGTCCTTCCTTTCCGCCGCGGCGCCGTCGAATCGTGGCATGACCCGCGATCGGCTCGCACGAGCGAATCAGCACGGCCGCCCCCTCGCCCTCGCGATTGGTCACCAGATTCAGCATCTGGTGCAAGCCGTAACACAGATAGACGTATGCGTGGCCCGGGGGTCCCCACATGGGCGCATTGCGGGCAGTGAGACCCGCGCGACAGTGGTTCGCGCTGTCGTGGGGATAGCGGTACGCCTCGACCTCCGTGATGCGGAGGCCGACCTCGCCATGCCAGATCTCTTGGCCCAGCAGGTCCCGGGCCACTTCGAGGGCATCGCGCGCGTAGAACTGCCGGGGAAGCAGACGTCCGGGCACGTCGGGATTGTGAGGGGAGATCGGCGGCAGCGCCAGCGGTAGTCCGTGAAGCGCGCTATATCGATCACGGCATGCAAGGAGGAGGCTCCATTCGAATTCGCAGCGCGCAGCCTGGCGATCTGGACGCCGTGATCGGTGGCCCGCCCATGTGGTTGATGTGGCGCGAGGCGCGGCTGTGAAATGGCGTCAGCAATGAGAATCTTCGTCACCGGCGGTTCGGGATTCGTGGGGGGCGCCGTGATTCGGCGTCTCGCCGAGGACCACGATCTGGTAGCGATGGCGCGGTCGGATTCGTCGGCTCGCACCGTGGAGCAAAGGGGCGCACGCGCGGTGCGTTGCAGCCTCGACGACGTCGACGCTTCGCACCTCGCCGGCTGCGACGCGGTGATTCACGCGGCGGCCAAAGCCGAGGCCTGGGGGGCATGGTCGGATTTCGAGCGCATCAACGTGGAGGGAACACGCAGGATGCTCGAGGCGGCCGGGTCCGCCGGCGTCCGGCGATTCATTCACATCGGGACCGAAGCGGCTTTGTTCAAGGGCCAGCCCATGCGGGACATCGACGAGAGCTATCCCTTGGCGCCAGACTCACCCTTCCCCTACTCGGCAACGAAGGCTCGAGCAGAGCTCGCAGTGCGCGGCGCAAACGACCTCTTGGGCATGCAAACCCTAGTGCTTCGCCCGCGCCTCGTCTGGGGACCTGGCGACGAGACCGTGCTGCCGGCAGTGCGGCATCTCGTAGAGTCCGGCAGGTTCGCTTGGATCGATGGCGGCCGGAGCAGGACCTCGAGCTGCCACATCGACAATCTCACGCACGCTATCGAGCTCGCTTTGGCGCACGGAAGAGGCGGCGAGGCCTATTTCATCGCCGACGACGAGGTGCACACCATCCGTGCATTTCTCACCGCGTATCTGCGCACCGCAGGTGTCGAGATGCCCGACAAGTCCGTGCCGGCGTGGCTGGTTCGTGGCGTGGCGGGAGCAGTCGAGCCGCTCTGGCGCCTATTCCGCGTGCAGAAGCCGCCTCCCATCACCCGCTTCGAGGCGTGCATCCTGTCCGTCGACTGCACGGTCAAGATCGACAAGGCGCGCGACGAGCTCGGTTATCAACCGCTCGTCGCGATGGAACAGGGTCTCGCAGCGCTACGGCAATAGCTCGGCGGCCGCAGTCAGCTTGCTCCTGCAGACTCCAGGCGCGCAGCCACGATTCGATAGTCGCCGCTAGATGGCTCTTCTGGGCTCTCGTGCTTCCCTACGCCGAGATGTTCCCTCGGACGCCCTTTTTGCGGTCAGCTTCCGTCATGTCGAACTGCGCGCCCTTGTCTTTTAGCGTCTCCTCTCCGATTCGGTCGCGGTGTTGCGGTTTGTCGCAGAGATACGCGTGCATCTCCATGGCAAAGCCTCCGTCGAGATCGTCCACGATGCGTTGCTTCCATGGCCGCCGCATCACCTGCACGGACATGCGCCGGGTCGTTCGCTTCTTGGAAACTAGGCGCTTCGCAATCTCTTGAGCGCGATCCATGAGCTTCGCACGCGGAACGACCTCGTTCACGAGACCGTACTCCAGCGCCTTCTGCGCGCTGATGGGCTCGCACATCCACATCGCATAGGTCGCTCGCTTCACGCCCATGAGCTCTATGAACGCGCTGTGGATGCCATCGCCAGGCACAAGACCGAGATCGAGGTGCGGGTCGATCAGGATCGTGTTGTCTGAGCAGATCGTGAGATCGCACATCAGCGCTAGCTCCGTGTGTGCGCCGGGGCCAGGAATCACGCCAATGGTCGGGATCTCGACGTCGTGGATCAGACTGATCAGCATCTGACGACCATCGAAGTACATGTGCTCGTAGCTATAGTAGGGACGATCCTCTTCCTCCTTGGAGAAGCTCGAGTCGTCCATGTTGGCGATCCAGGTGTCCCCCGTCGTCGTGAGGATCATCACCTCGTTTTCGGGATCGGACCCGACGGTACGAAACGCCTGCCAGATGGCGCGGTGGAGCTCGAAGTTCCACTGCACATCACCGCCCAACGTGTGCATGCGGAGCACGATGATCCCGTCGCGGCGCTCCATCTCGAAGTGCTCCTTGAAGAGCTCCTTGTATTCCTCGAACTTCGGCGTGGGTACGTAGCTTGTGAGTGACATCGCGATTCCTCCTTGCTGGGGGTTGGACACGGCGACCCTACGACTGAGAGGATGGCTAAGGAATGTCCATTGGTGGGCAGGAGATGGACAATAAGTTGCCATCTGGGGCAACATGCCATCGGTCATGGATCTGGATGAGCTGCGTGCCTTCGTGGCGGTGGTCGAAACGGGGTCGATCGTGGCCGGTGCGCGGTCGCTCAACTTCGCTCGGGCCACGTTACGAAGGCGCCTGGACGAGCTGGAGGCACGGGCCGGGGTACCACTGCTTCACCGGACCGCACACGGCGTGACGCCCACCGAGGCGGGATCGGTTCTGGCTGCGCGAGGTCGCCGAATCCTGCAGGAAGCGAGCGCGCTTTTGAGCTCCGTGCGCGAGGTCGGAGCCGAGCCGACAGGCGAGCTGCGCTTCATGGTTCCCGTGGGGCTGCCACCGGAGGGCGTGACATCACTGTTCGCGGCGTTGCGAACGAAGTACCCGCATCTGTCACTCCGGGTTCACTTCTCGGAGGATCCACTTGGTGGATTGCTCGAAGACGTCGACGTCGCCGTGCACTTCGGTACCCGCAGCCCGGCGGGGTCCTGGGTCTCGTACGAGCTTCTGCGGGTGCGCGAGCGGCTGATTGCGAGTCGCGAGTACCTCCGACGCAAGGGAGTCCCGAAGACGCTGGACGAGTTGGCGCATCACGACTTGCTTGCGTGGGATTGTCCGGACGGCGATGCGACCATCTGGCCGACGTGGCAAGGAACGACCTTGCGCGTGGTGCCGCGCGTGATCAGTCCGGATATCCACCTGCTGCGCCGGTGCGCCGCGGCCGGGATGGGCATCGCCTTCTTACCCGACGCCGAGATCCCGGAGTCGGATGCTCCTGCCGATGGGCTCGTGCCCGTGTTACCCAACGACATAGGACGGGAACGGCCGCTTCGCGTGGTCGTGCCCGCGGTCCTTGCGGAAATCCCGCGGATTCGAGCGGTGCTGACGGAGATCCGAGCGTTTCTCGCCCGTGTTGGGTAGCCGGCTTGGTCATGGTAGGTGACAGGAACGTACCAGACTTCGGGGGGAGCGGATGAACGAGGAAATGATCCAATTCGAGAAGCAGGATGCAATCGCGACCATCCGTCTCAATCGTCCAAAGAAATACAACACGCTCCGATTCGAGATGCTGCAGCAGATGGATGCAGCCCTCAGGGACGCGAACGCCGATGATCAGATCAAGGTCATCGTGCTGGAAGGGGCGGGAGACAGCTTCTGTGGTGGCTTCGACTTCTCCGGTGGGTTGGAGCACTTTCCAGGAATCACCGAGGAAGGATACGACCCGGGCGTCGATCATCACATGGTGACGAACTACTACACCAGCTACATCACGACGTTCATGGGCCTTTGGCGTGGGCTCAAGCCCGTGATCGCCAAGGTGCATGGCTATTGCGTCGGTGGCGGCTCGGAGATGGCACTTTGTGCCGACATCGTGATCGCGTCGGACGACGCGCGCATCGGGACGCCGTACTCGCGCGTCTGGGGTTGCCATTTGACCGGTATGTGGATCTATCGACTCGGTCTTGCCAAAGCGAAGTACTACGCGCTCACCGCGGAATGGATCAGCGGGAAGGAAGCCGCGGAGATCGAGCTGATCAACTTTTCCTATCCGCTCGAAGAGCTGGATCAGCGAGTGGAAGAGTTGGCCGACAAGTTGGTGCAGATCCCCCTAACCCAGTTGATTTCGATGAAGCTCATCGTGAATCAGGCCTACGACAACATGGGATTGCAGAGCACGCAGACGCTCGGTCCGATCCTCGATGGTGCGATGCGCAACACACGCGAAGGACGAGAGTTCGTCCGGCTTGCCATGAGCCAAGGCGTGAAAGCCGCGGTCACGAAGAGAGACGCACCATTCGGCGACTACAGCCAGGGGCGGCCGGAGTACCAGCCGAGGAAGAAAAGCGAGCTAGCCAACGAGTGATTCAGTGAAACATGCTTCGCTGCCGGTATGAGTCTTGAGACGCCGTCGCCTCACGAAGGCTCGTCGCGCTCAGCTCGCTGCGAGTGCCCCGATGTAGCACGCGCACGAAACCGTGGATGCTACGGTCCGGACGTGGTTCCACCGAGTCCACCGTGCGAGGTACGTCTGCCAGAAACGCGCCCCTTCTGGACTCGATGCGTCGTGCGCGTCGAGCGCGTTGTTGAGCGGGACGTTGAAGGCGACTGTGCACCCGAACATGCCGAGCAAATAAACGAAGCCGCCTGCCACGAGCGCAGCACGCAAGGGGGCCTCGGGCGACATGAGTGCCATCACGCTCAACGCAGCGGCGATCAAGGTCGTTCCGAAAAAGAGCACGATGAACAACGAGCGCTGGATCACCTGGTTGATCGCTTGCATGGCGCGGATGCCGGAAGCCGAGTCGATCTTGCCGAGCGCGCCCATGATGAAGGTCGAGAACGCGAAGTACAGACCTGCCATCAGGCCGCATCCGATCGCGGAGAACCAAAGGAGCGCGGTCATCGGCAACGAAGCTTTGGACGAACGAGCATGGACCATGGGTTCTATACCATGTCCGTGATTGCCTGCGGGAGTGGTCGTATGCGCATCTCCCGAGTGCAAGCGTTTCGCTAGGCGCCCACCAAGCGCAGAATCTTCGCTTCACCGCACGGCTTTTGCAGTCAGATTCGACCTCCAACTTGGCACGCTGAATGCGGGGCTCCGCGGGACAGCGTCCATCTTGCTGGCTCCCAAAGGAGGAGGCCATGGATGATGGTCCCCCGCAGCCGCTAGCGCGAAAGCCGCTATTTCGGCTTTCTTCAATGAGCGAGGTGGGCAGGGTTTGTGCTCTGGTCGCCGCTTCGATGATCTGGCTTTCGGGGTCAGTTGGCACGTCCGCCTCCGCGGAGCTGCCGACGACGAACGACGCGATCATGCAAGAAGCACAGCACGCCGAAATCCATGCGGAGCCTTCCGACGAGGACCTCGCAAAGATCTCGAGGATGCCCCGGACTGGGGTGCCCTCGGACCTCGAACCGGCGCGCAGCGTGTCGGTTGGATATCCGAACCGGGGACTGCTCCAGTTCGGAACGCGGATCAGCGATGAGGGAGCGATACGCGTCAAAGACAGCTCTCTCGATATGAAATGGCACTGTCCTGGTCGCGCTAACTGCGCAGGTCGCTTGACAGGTTCACTCGTTTCGGTGTCTTCTCCCGCCCCATGACAACTGCCCGCTGTTTCATCGGTTCTCGGAGCCCCGCTCTTACTCTTGCCATCATGCTGTCCGCCGCGATGGCATTCGGCTGCAGCGACAACGGAGGTTCGGGCGGTGCCGGCGGCACCGGCGGGATGGCTGGCGCGGGGGGTACTGGTGGGATGGGTGGCAGTGCGGCGACAGGTGGAAGCGGAGGCTCCGGAGGTGACGGTGGTACGGGCGGCAACGGTGGCGGCGGCGGCTCGACACCCGAGTGCTCGCTCAGCGGTGACTGCACCATCTTCGAAGTGTGTGAGAGTGGAACGTGCGTGGAGGGCACCGAGGTGTTCGTCTCGAGCACCCGCTACGACGGCGCCCTTGGCGGCATCGTCGCCGCGGACAGCGAGTGTCAGAGCTTGGCAGCCGACGCGGGACTCCGCGGCGTCAACTGGTACGCCTGGCTCTCGGGTGAAATCGACAGCAACCCCGCCAGCCCCGCCGACCAGTTCCCGCAACAGACGACGCCCTACTTCCTCGTCGACGGTACTCGGGTTGCGGACAACTGGACTGATTTGACTGACGGGAGCCTCGCACATCCGATCAACCGGGATGAAAACGGCGTGGAAGTCACCGATGACGGAAACCACTTCGTGTGGACCGGCACCCAGGCAAACGGTACCGCGGCAGGACAGGACTGCTCGTCCTTCACGGCCACCGGCCCCGCTGGGGCGCGCGGCCAGGCGGGAGACGCGACGGCTTCCAGCGGCGCTTGGACCGCCTCCTTCCTTCAGTTCTGCGACCGCAACAACCTGCGCATTTACTGCTTCAAGTGGAGCAGCTTCTAGGCAAGAAGCCTCGAGCCTCCTTCCCTAACGCTCCGCCTCGAAGGCACCGATGTCGCAGGCGCCGCCCTGGGGTCGCGCGCACCACGGCTTCGCAACGTTTCCGGAGGTCTTGAGCTCGAGCGCCGTGTGGGGCTCTTGAGCGCTATCGATGCCCTGAATGAACACCGAGCGGGAACTCTCCTCGTGAGCAAGCGCGATC